>JABAOE010001214.1_pt2 | contig 15078 bp, 18 predicted proteins | sample 7062141 | NCBI WGS metagenome assembly JABAOE01 (sample SAMN14538627, study PRJNA623070) | marine sediment metagenome | biome: marine biome [ENVO:00000428]; feature: marine pelagic biome [ENVO:01000023]; material: deep marine sediment [ENVO:00002113] | place: India: Gulf of Khambhat ... | reverse complement strand
CTGGCATGAAGTGATAGTTCCCTTGGATATAGTACCCCTGCATGTGGCTGGGTCCGACGGCTCGACTGGCGACCCCTGTCATGCCATTGTTACTGATCCAGGCCCAGGCCGCTTCCCCAATAAGCTCGAAGGGACCACGCTGCAGAGTCCAATCCACAGCGAATATGCCGAGGTTAGATTGCCCCACACCTCCCATAGCTGGTCTGTACTGGCTAAAGTACCCGGATGTGGCAACTTCAATTCCGAGTATGGGGCTGAATGCCACACGGCCGGTGACACCCTTGTTGTCATCGCGATCTCGCGAGACGCTCCCCCTGATTGAGCGCAATCCTAAGTCCGTAACGGCCCCCGCGGTCGAACTTATCCCGTTGACCGCATACAGTTCGTAATCGAGCTTCGACAGCGTCGTTGGGTAGACCGTTCCGTAAATCCCGGCGCCCGACTCAAACCAGGTGCTGGGGATGATCAGTCGGGAGACCATGGGGCGATCGACCAGGTCATTTAATGGGGAATCGTGCAACAAGTTGAACTTTCCGACTGGTATTAGCAAAATACCGCCGCGCACATTGATCATTTCGTCGACCAGGTAATCCAGTTGGGCGAATTCGACCTTGATCGATCCATCTCCACTCTGGGGCGCATTGGTGCCGCCACGCTCGATCTCAATTTCAGTTGCGAATTTGATACGCTCCGTAATGTCTGCGTAGATAAATGGCACCAACCGCTGCTGGCCAAAACTGTTGCGGCTCGGATTGTCCAAGTTTCGGCGGGAGAGGATATTGTACATGACGTCGACATATCCACCGACGGTCGCTTTGGGCGCACTCAAAAAGGGCTTGGCATAGATCAGTTTGCCGGACCCCGTTGCACTAAATCCGAGGGGAACTTTCTGCTCGCCCTCTCGTCCGACCGCGATGTCGGTCATCGGGCCTGCTGGTACGGGATATTGTTGCTCCGCAGAGGGTGGTGGTCCCTCCCGTGGCTCCATCCCACTCGTGCGTTCTTGCAATTTCTTTTCTACCGCCTCATCGACCAACTTCTGAATTTCCTCCGGGGTCATGTTTTCTGCCCAGACCGGCATGACCGGCAAGCTGGCGACTACGAGAACCCCGAGGAGTGACCGGATTTTCATCGGATCCTCCACCTTCAGGAAGGTTACGGTCAGACTCGGGACTCTAGGGTCGCTGGCCTATGATTTATTCTGAGCAATACAGAGAAATAAACAGCATCCTAGTCTGCAGCTAACCTCCTTTCAGCAAGCGATTCTGGTACAGTTCGGTTCCATCCAGCGATAGAAGAGTAGGGGATGATGACAATGCGTTTGCAGCGCTTGCATTTTAGCTCGAGTCCTCCACGTAACACTTTGGCGATCAATTGCCCACACTCGCAGCGCGCTTCATGGTCCCGATCGGTTTCCGATACAGGTGCCTTGGTGGTGATCATGGCGAAGTAGATTAATAGTTGAAATTGAGAACGATTATTAATATCTTATCGGCCACTAGACTGTCAAGGCGAAAATGTCACTTTTTAAAAGTCTGTCATGCCATTTCTGCGCAGGCTCGTGTCCAATTTGTCGGAAAAGTGGGGGAATAGCCCGGTGGCTTGGTAAGGGGGTAGCGCCTTGATTGCGTTCCGCCTCAGTGGCTGTGATGCTGGGCTTGCGCTGGTGGTTGATCGGGCTCAGCCAATTACCAGGGTAGTCNNACGTGAACGGAGGACGGTCCCGGGTCAGATGAATCGATGGTCTCAACCGGAGGGGTGATTTTCTGAACATGAAGAAGTAAGAAACCCGAAATCGTGTAACCGGGAAGGGTAGGTCTGGCGATCGACTCTTTCTTATTACTTTGCTGGCTTGAGGTTACTGGCTCAACGGAGTTTAGATCTGTGAAGGGCCGTTCCTGTCCATGACGGATTTCGCCAACGTAGCAGGGAGAGATGGTCCGATTCGACGGTACATACAGATTGGTCAATTCGGAGTGGACTCTCCGCGTTCTAGCCGAGAGGGTGTTGCGTCAACGATATTCAGTTAAGTCGAAATAGGGTAGACGCTTGAATTTCTCAATGAACAGTATGTGGCTGTCAGGGACCGACTAATGGTAGAAATGTGCCTTGAGCTGAACCAGGGAGAGTCTCGTTGATATGGAATTATGCCATATCTATGGCACTCTCGATTTTTCCGAAGCCACAGGTGGTCGGGATGGCCTTCGCGATGAGACGACCGAATTTGTATCTATTTCGAATCCTGCTGTTGGGTGTTGCCGTTCTGTCTTTGCCTGCCTGTGTTCGAGTGCCTTCTCTTCCCGATCCGGTCGTTGTAAAGCGGACCCAGCTACATATGGGGACGCTGGTGTCGATCACTGCGGTCGCTTCAGACAAGGAAGTGGGTCATAAGGCGATTGAGGCAGGGTTTAGGGAGATCAAGCGGCTCGAGCAGCTGCTAAGTACCTGGATTCCAGAAAGTGAACTGTCCCGGGTGAACGCAGAGGCTGGACGCCAGTCGGTAACGGTGAGCCGCGAGACGATGGAGGTTGTGGCTCAATCCTTAGAGATCGCGCGAGTAACGGATGGAGGGTTCAATATCGCAATAGGTCCGGCGGTTGAAGCCTGGAGCGTCACTGAACGACAGCATATCCCGAGCGAAGAAGAGCTTCAAGAGATGAAGGCTCTCGTTGATTGGACTAGCATTCAGATCAATCCGGAGGCATTGACCGTCTTTCTTCCTCGGCAGGGCATGCGGATTGATGTCGGTGGTGTCGGAAAGGGCTATGCAGCCGATAGGGCGGTGGAGGAAATGAAACTTGCGGGTGCCCGTGCCGGCGTGGTTGCTCTGGCCGGAGACATTAAAACCTTCGGCATGCTTCCAGACTCAGATGGTTTCCCCGTCGGCATCAAACACCCACGACAGGAGGGAGCCCTTATTGCCATGATCACCCTACACGAGGAAGCCATCTCAACAGCCGGTGATTATGAGCGGTTCTTCGAGCGGGATGGCATCCGCTATCACCATATTCTGAACCCTCAGACCTTGCGACCAGCCAGGGGTTGCCAGAGCGTCACGGTGATTGGAAAGGAAGGGATGGTGGTCGATGGACTTGATACCGGGATCTTCGTCCTGGGTCCCGAACGGGGCATGGCCCTGGTTGAGCGACTACCAACTGTGGAGGCTGTCATCGTCACCGAGGAGGGAGAGGTGAGGGTTTCTTCGGGATTGAACGGTCGTGTGCGCTATCTACCGGATGGTGGACCGCAGGTGAGAACATTCGAGTGACAATATGAAGATGGGAGACACAAGAACTATGCTTCCAGGTTCTCGATACTTACTGATTGTCGGGGTGGGACTTCTTTGTGCCTGCACTGGATGCGAGTCGCAGGTTTTTCGAGACCAGGTTGACGAGGCCACGCAGGAAAAAGTGGCGGGTTCGCTTGGGGCTCCACACACGGTTGATACGTTGCCGGATGGCCGGTCGGTCTGGACATACTTCGAGCGCGGTAGCAGTACCAGTGGCTACGGTGGCTTTATGGGGGCGAGCCCTTGTACAGCGTACGTCCTCACGTTCGATCAAGATGGAGTGCTGCGGGAGTGGAAGCAAGAGGACTGCACGACGGCTTCTCTGACGACTACCGGACCGTTTGCAGATCATAAATGATCGAAAACTTCACCGGCATGTGACGTCGTTCAAGCGGACGTGAAAGCGCGATAGGGGAACCTTTTCTCACATCTTCGATGGCGACTTGATCTAGCATCGTATTGCCCGAACTTTTGGCCACGCGTACGTCGCTCAGCACCCCATCCTCGTGCAACACCGCGGTCAGCGTCACTTTTCCTTGAATCCCCTCGATGCGCAACATCGCAGGATACCGTTTGTCAAGATCTTCAATCCATTTCCCCATGAGAGTGGCGAGCCATCCGTAATCGATTTTTGCCAATTTGGATGGGGCAGCGGGCGCGGCGGCGACGAGGGATTCAGCAGGGGCTGACGGTTGAGGAGATGTTTGGGCCTTCTTGCTGGGAGGGGTAGTCTCCGTCCGGACCGGAGCGAGCTGATCGGCTGTGGTTGGGATGGGGGCCTGAACAGGGGGCTCCTCCTTCGGTGCAAGATCGGCTGGTTCAGTCGGCATGGATTCATGTGGACGTGCCGCTGAGGGGGCGACAAGGGATTCAGCAGGGGCTGACGGTTGAGGAGATGTTTGGGCCTTCTTGCTGGGAGGGGTAGTCTCCGTCCGGACCGGAGCGAGCTGATCGGCTGTGGTTGGGATGGGGGCCTGAACAGGGGGCTCCTCCTTCGGTGCAAGATCGGCTGATTCGGTCGGTGTGGACTCATCTGGCTGCACCGCTGCGGGTGTGTCCATCGACTGAACTGGTGGAATGGCCCGATCAAGCGGTGGTGAAGGAGCGACGGAACGCATGAGAGATGCAATGGCCTCGGAATGTATCACGACCTGATCTGTTTGTTCTGTTGGGTTGGGAGAATCTGTATGGACATACGGAAGCGGTGGGGGGAACTCTGCGATGGATGGTGGCATCGTTGGTGTGATCGGCGCCGGTTGGTCGGCGGAAGCCGTAACCGGAGGTGGGGGAGGTGCTACCGGTGTTTCGACTCTTGGCTGGGAGGGTTCTAGGACTTCGGGAGGAGCCAGACTTGGGGGTGTAGGCTGTTGGAGTGCAGGCGCAGACTCGGCCTTCGATTCAGTGGGCAGCACGGATGATTCTGTTAGTGAAAGCGGCGCTGTGGCTGAAGAAGCGACTAGCGTCACGTTCCACTGGAACGGTTCTGCTTCTGGGACCAGCTCCAGACGCTGCACGAAGAGCATCGAGGCGACAGCCAGCCCACCATGCAGCAGACACGAGACGACCCAGCCTGTCGCGTTGGGGTCGGGCCTGTCGATGCCGTGGAATAGGAGCGTGCTCATCAGAGGCGAATCACTTCGAGAGTGACGTGTTGAAAGCCTAAACCACGAATTTCATCAACCAAGGCAACGAATCTCTCGAGCAGTGTCACCTTATCAGCACGAACAACAACCGCTGACTCACGAGATTCGGCGGTGAGTGCCGCGGGCAGACTGCCGTCAGGAACCGGATGATCGTTGAGAAATAGTCGGCCTTCCGAGGTCAGGGTAATCACGATCGGTACATCCTTTCGATCGCCGACAGCTTTGGCCTTGGCTAAGTTTACGGGGATCTGGCCTGTACTGATGAAGGTGGCAGTGGTCAGCACGATGACGAGCAAGACCAGCATCACATCTACGAGTGGGATAACGTTAATCTGATCAATGTCCCGTTCCATGCGTCGCCTTGTATTCGTTGAGGAGTTCAGCCACGCGCCGACGAAGCACGTTGTTCATGACGACACNNACGAGCAGGCCGACGGCAGTGGCCTTCAGCGCCAGGCTCAAGCCAATCATGATCGTGTTGACGGCCATTGTACCCGATGTCCCCATCGTATGAAACGTCAGCATGATACCAAGGACTGTCCCCAAGAGGCCGATGTAGGGTGCATTAGCCGCCACAGTTCCGATAACCACGAGGCGTTTGGTGAGGGTTATCTCTAGGAGCTGCACGTTGGAGTACTGAGAAAGGTTGACCCGCCGATAAAAAAGCCAGCGCTCGACCGCGACGGCTACCGACCAGACGCTCAGGACGAGCAGGAGACCAATGATTCCATAATCCACCGCGTGTTTCAACGCGTCCATCGCGACTCCTTATAGCCTGGAAGTGTGATCCGAACTGGCGAGGGTGGAGCCGGAGCACTGGTCCATCAATGCCAGATTGTGGGGAAGCCTGTCAATCTGGGAGCCCATGGGCTGGGTCTGCCGCTACCGAGGGAATTGGTTAGCTCGAAAGAGCACGGTGTGAGTGGCGGACACGCGGAGTTCGACTGCCGTGCCTTCTTGATAGACACTGGTCGAGCTCTCACTACTATGCACCACTTGGCCCGAACTGAGTTGAACAGTATAGAGATTCTCCGAACCCCGGAACTGCCGAGCCACAATCCGCGAATCCGCCGTCTTGTTCGGGAGGAGATGAATGTCGTCAGGGCGGATCATCACGACCACGGACGCCCCCTCTTCATAGCAGAGGGTGTTAGGAAATTCTCCCAATTCCGTATGGACCATGCCTTGTTGGATGTGACCGGTAACAAAGTCGGCTTGTCCAACGAAGTCGGCGACGAACGGTGTTGAGGGAAGGTGGTAGATCTGTTCGGGGGAGTCCATTTGTTCTAGCACCCCTTGGTTGAGCACGGCGATTCGGTCGGCTATCGCAAAGGCTTCGTCATGATCGTGCGTGACCAAAATGGTGGTTGTCTTCATCCGTCGTAAGAGCGCATGCAGTTCTTGCCGCATGTGGCCGGCCATGTCGGGATCCAGATTGCTGAAGGGTTCATCTAACAGGAGAAGGACGGGATTTTGCACCAAGGCCCGTGAGAGAGCCACGCGCTGTTGTTGCCCACCGGATAACTCGTGCGGATACCGGCGCTCGAACCCCTCTAGACCAGCCAGTTGCAGCATCTCTTGTACTCGGCGTTGACGCTCGGCACGAGACAAATGACGGAGGCCGAAGGCGATGTTGTCGGCAACGCGTAGATGGGGGAACAGGGCGTATTCTTGGAAGACCATGCCGACACGGCGGTCCTCGGTGGGGATCGTCGCCATAGAGGAAGACACACACCGGCCTAACAGGAAGATTTCTCCGGATTGGACCGCCTCGAAGCCAGCGATCGCTCTTAGAATTGTAGTCTTACCGCAACCTGAAGGTCCGAGCAGACAGAGAATTTCTCCTTCACGTGCGGCGAACGAAATATCGCGGATCGCCGGTCGGGTGGGATCATAGGCGCAGGACACCGAGCGAAGTTCCAAAATGGAAGATGCTGACGTGTAGAGATCACCCTGATCATTGAGCGGCTCGGGTTTCGCGCAGCTGGTGCCAGGTTCGGTGGCCATCGTGATTCCTATCTCGTTCGCCATTCGTGTGCGAGCAACAGCGCCAGTGCTGGCAATCCCACAAGAACGATTAGAAGCGCGGACGGTGCGGCCAAGCGATAATACTCTTCGCTCGCTTCTAGCCATACACGGATTGCCAACGTGTCAAAGCCCACCGGTCGCAGGAGGAGCGTTGCCGGGAGCTCTTTCATGGTCTGTAAAAACATGAGGACCCACGCTGCGATAAATCCATTGCGGACGAGCGGCAGCGTCACACGCCGCCAGGTTTCCTGGACGCCGAGTCCTAGCGTGCGGGCTACTTCCTCAAGATTGGGCGTAATCTGCTGCAACGCTGGCTCAAGTGATTGGAGGCCAACGGGGAGAAAATGCAACACGTAGGCGACGACCAACACGATAGCGGTGCCATAGAGGAACGGCATCAGTTTGAGAACGAGGACCATCACAGCGAGCGCGGCCACCGGTCCGGGAAGCACATAGCCGGCGTAGGCCGCCTGGAGGCAGCCGAGGTTCAGCCATGTCGGTTTTCGACTTGCGAGATAGGCCAGAGGGAAACCGACCAAAACTCCGGCTGTGGCGGCTAGGGCCGACAGCAACGCACTGTTCCACACAAAGCCGGCAAAGCGTGTGTCCAGAATCGCCCAAGCTTCAGCGGACAGGCTCCAGTCAATAAGCAGATAGGCGGGGAGGCCAAAGGCTGCTCCCACGATAGCGGCAAGATACGTCGTACAGGCCGCGGTCTTGAGTCGGCTGCACCGGGTGCGTTGCGGTGCACGGTACCGGCCCGTCGTTTGGTAGAACCGACTCTTGTGGCGGAACCAGCGTTCGGTGATCAAGAACAAGAGGGCGAACCCCACGAGCAAGATGCTCAAAATACTTGCTGCCTGGTTGTCCAACCGACCGGTCATCTGCTGAAACACCGCATAGGTCAACGTTTGATAGCGCATCAACGAAACGGCGCCAAAGTCAGAGACAACGTACAAGACGACGAGTGCCAAGCCTGCGATGATGGATGGGCGTATCAGCGGTAAGGTCACACGCCACATCGTTTGATGGCGGGAGGCTCCGCACGTACGTGCCACTTCTGCAAAGGATACGTTCAAGCTCAAAAATGCGTTGCGCGTGAGGAGATAAATAAAAGGAAAGGTATCGAGCGCCATCACCAACGTCACACCCCAGAGGCTTTGGGGCGTAGGGAGTCTGGCCTGTGTACCGGCAACTGCTTGCCAGATCTGTTCCACCGGTCCGCCGTAACCTAAGAGATAGTTGTAGATATACGCCAACACATATGTGGGCATGGCCAGCGGAAGCACCAAGGCTATCTCCCAGAGCCAACGCCCCGGAAAGTCAAACCTCGTAATTATCCAAGCGGTCGACAGTCCCAAGAGAAGCGTGAAGAACGCCACTGCCCCAGCAAGAGAAACGGTATTGAGCAGCAGCTCAGGAATACGCGTGGCCCACAGGCGTTGCCACACAGCGGCATCGGCGGACGCTGCCAGAGCAGTTACATAGCCCAACGGCAACAGGATCAGCGCGGTACCCGCTAATGCTATCAGTTGTAGAGGGGACTCAAGGTGTTGGCGTAAAGTGGTCACAAGCGGGTTCGTGGATTATCGGAGCCCCACTTGCTCGATGAGCAGCTGCGTCGGCTCGCGCAGTTCCGCGAGCTTGGATAGGGGAACCAAGGCCGCGCGAAAGCTCTTCCGCTCGATGAGCGCAGGATCCGACTTCACCTCCGAATGAAGCGCGTATTCCTTGTTGAGATCGGCGAACATTTTCTGGCCGGCCTGTGCGACGAGGAACTTGACGAGGTGTTTGGCTTGGTCGAGGCGGGGGGTGTGTTTGACGACACCGACGCCAGCGACGTTCATGATCGCGCCCATGCCGCCCTCTTGCTGATCCGGCATCAGCACTCTAAGGGGAGCAGTTGGGTGCGCGGCAAGATGCCGATAGACATAGTAGTGGTTCACAATCCCGATCGCGACCTGTCCTTTGGCGACGGCGTCCACGATCTGCGAGCTCTTCTGGTACACCTGCGTTCCAGCATTGTCTCGAAGTCCTGCGAGGAATTTCTTGGTGTCAGCATCGCCGATGCTTGCGCGGATGACCGAGACGCCCGCCTGCAGGTATTCGCTGCCGGAGTTCGGGATCGCAATCTTCTCCTTCCATCGGGGGTCTGCCAAATCGAGGATGGATGTCAACTGATCTGGCTTCGCCAGTGTAGTGTTGTAGACGATGATCCAAAAGCGCCCCGATAGGCCGATCCAACTATTGTCTGAGGCGCGGAAGTGGGAAGGGATGGCTCGGTCGATTTCCCGCATATTCAGCGGACGTAGGAGCCCCGCGCCACGCGCCAATTCTAGGCTGCCGGCATCATTGGTGATCAGCAGATCGGCTGGGCTACGGTCTCCTTCCGCTTTGAGCCGATTGACCAGTTCGGTCGTGCCGGAGGAAAGCAGGTCTATTTGAATACCGGTTTTGGCGGTAAATGAATCAAGGACTGGCTTGATCAAGCGCTCGGCGCGCCCCGAATAGATCGTCAACTTATCCGCGGCCAAGGTGGCTGCTGGGGGGGAGCCCAGCCATCCGGATACCAATACAGAGAAGAAGAGGAGGCTCATTAGGGCCGCTTTAGATCTAGAAGTGGCTAGGGAGGAGTGAGCGCGAACGGATTCTCGCACCGGGTGAACCTCCTAGTGAGAATTGAAATTGATAAACTCTCTCAAAAAGGATATCAAAAAAACACGCAGCGGTCAATGACGGCAACGAGCACAGAGACCATACAGTTCGAGACGGTGAGTCGTGATAGTGAAGCCGTTCCGGGTCGCGACTTCTTCCTGGAGACGCTCGATGTCGCAGTTTTCGAACTCAATGATCTTGCCACAAGTGGTGCAGATCAGGTGGTCGTGGTGCCCTTTGTGAGACACATTGTCGTATTGAGTCTGAGTGCCGAAATGTCTGGCTTGTGCCAGGCCGGCCTCGCAGAAAAGATTGAGTGTACGGTAGATCGTCGCTAACCCCAGATGGGGGTCCTTTCGCGCCAGCTGGTGGTACATCGCTTCTGCTGTGATGTGCTCTTGCTTAAGAAAGGCGTCGAGTATCAGTTCACGCTGGCGGGTGAATTTGAGTTGGTGCTTCCCGAGATGCTCCTTCAGGACTCCCATTTCTTTGGCGTGTTTGGACATTATGGTGTCCGGGCCTCCTGTCGGGAGGGCCATTAAAGACGAAACTTGGCAAAGGGTCAAGGGTGTCAGGAGACACAGGGGCCCAACGGGCGGTTTGACGTACCTCTCGGGGCCTGCCTATAGTGGCGCTCTTGCCGCAAGGTTTGGGGAGATGGCATGAGGACTCCTAGCCAAATTACGGTCGATCGAGCTCTATTGGTGTACGTCTTGCACTTGGCCGAGCCGCAGGGTCTGCTGAGCGATGTGAAGTTGCAACAGCTCTGTTTTCTCTGTGAGCTCCAATTGTTTGGGAAGGGTCTGAAGGGATTTCATTTCGAGTTTTTCCGTTTCGCCTATGGGGCGTTCAGCAAAGATCTCGATAATGATCTTAGCTCTCTTCGCCTCAAACAGCGTGTCGAAAACTTTACTCTCTCTGATCAAGCGAAAGACCAGGTCCTTCCGGCGGTGCTGCAGGGGATCGAGGGGGTCGAGGTGAATGAGAGAACTAAACAAATTATTGACGCCGTCGTTGCTACTTATGGGAACCAAGACAGCACTGCGATTACCAAGTCCGTCGAAGCTGTTGAGCTGACCACCCCGCAACAGCCTGAGTTCAAGATTCCCATACGAGACATTGTTTTCCATACCACGCTCCTCGTTCCTCATCGGATCGAGGCACCGGCGGAATTCACGTTGGCGCCTGCCATTCTGTCGAAACTGAATGCTGCAATGGGTTACGCTGGACGTGCATGATTGAGTACTCACAGCCGATAAATCTCGCCGTATTTCTTTTCTACATAGGCCAGGAACGGCTCAGGATCTATGGCGGAGCCTGTTACACGCTGAGCGAGGTGGTCTGGCGTAAACATACGGCCCCACCGGTGGATTTTCTGCTCTAGCCATCTTCGCAATACCATCAACTGTCCAGCTGCGATTTCATCCTCTAGGTGTGGGATCTCAAGCTTGGCTTGCTCGAAGAATTGCACGGAGTAGAGGTTGCCCAGCGTGTAGGTAGGAAAGTAGCCGAAGGCGCCAAGCGACCAGTGGACATCCTGCAGGACCCCCTCTGCCGCAGACTTGGGGACGATTCCAAGATAATCCTCCATCTTCTGATTCCATATCGCAGGCAGATCCTCTGGCTGAATCTTGCCTTCGATCAAGTCTTGCTCGATCTCGAACCGCAACATGATGTGAAGATTGTATGTAAGTTCGTCGGCTTCCACGCGGATGAGTGACGGTTTCACACAGTTGATTGTGGCATAAAACTGCTCAACGTCCACGCCACGCAGTTGATGGTGAAAGGTCTGCTGCAGGATCGGATAGAAGAACTGCCAAAATGCGCGTGAGCGTCCCACACAATTTTCCCAAAGGCGTGATTGGCTTTCATGAATACCGAGCGAAACCGCATCACCGAGGGGGGTCCCGAAATACCGCTGATCAAGCCCCTGGTCGTAGAGTCCGTGCCCACCTTCGTGGATGCAGCTGAAGAGGCAGGATTGCAATTCGTGCTCATACACACGGGTCGTCACGCGCACGTCGGTCGGATGAAATGAGGTGGTGAAGGGATGGGCCGATAGATCAAGCCGTCCGCGCTCAAAATCATAACCCATCGCGATCAACACCAGGCGTCCAAATTCAAGTTGCCTAGCTTGATCGTACGCATAACGCAGGATACCGTCATCAATTTGAACAGTGCTTTGAGTGATTCTCTGGAGCAAGGGGACCAGACGCCTCTTAAGTTGGCCAAATACGGGTTGAAGTCCGGCGACCGTGGAGCCGGGTTCGTAAACGTCCAAGAGTGCATTGTATGGGGAATCTTTGTATCCGAGATACTGAGTTTCTTCCCGCTTCAGTGAGAGTACCGTCCGAAGATTCGGGAGGAACATGGCAAATTTGTCTTGTTCCTTGGCCTCAGCCCAGACCTGTTGCGCGAGGGAACTTTCGCGGCTCAGTTTGATCACAAAATCGGACGGGAGTTTTTTGGCGCGACTAAAGTCCCGCCAGATCTCCCGTAAGAGTGACCGAGCAGGCTCATCCCACATATCTCCTGGTTGTTCGATCACCTGACCCGTTTCAGGGGCGACCCATTGCAACAGCATGCTTTCAATGACAGGTGACACCAGCTTCTGGTGAGCCAAACCCTGGAGCACCGCGATTTGCTCGGCTCGGGGTTTACCTCCGCCGGCTGGCATGTAGGTTTCCTGATCCCATGACAACACGGATGCGGCGCTGTTGATATGTTGGATTTCGAGCAGTTGGCTTGTCAGGGGTTCCAACGTTGCGAGCGTCTTCAAACGCGGCCTCTTCCCAGCTGTGCTAAAATGCGACAATCGGTTCTAATTGGTCTCTTTGCAGTGTACGCAACGAACCTGGTCTTTTTCAAACCGTCGAAAGCCCGCCAGGATGAAATCGCTCGTGCGCCCAGACGTTGAAGCCTATGCGCTGACCCATTCAGTTGCGGAATCCGCCATCTGTTGGGCTTTGCGAGAAGAGACCCAGCGGACAATGGAACATCCCCAAATGTTGATCGGTCCTTTGGAAGGGGCCTTTCTCAAGATGATAACGCAGCTGGTGGGAGCCAAGCGGGCGTTGGAGATTGGGATGTTCACCGGTTACAGCGCTCTGTGTCTAGCGGAAGCATTGCCAGAAGATGGCGCAGTGGTCACATGCGAAATCGATGCAGCATCGGCGGCAATAGCACGGCGGTATTTTGCTCAGGTGCCTTACGGGCAGAAGATCGATATCCGGATGGGACCAGCGCTGGACACACTGCGCGCACTTGCCGGCCCCTTCGATCTGATTTTTATCGATGCGGATAAATGCAACTATGTAAATTACTATCGACGCGCGCTCGAGTTGCTCGCGCCCCAAGGCGTAATCTTGATCGACAATGTGTTGTGGGGTGGAGAGGTGCTCACACAGCCGCCGCCCAATCAGCAGGCGGCTGCTATCCAAGAGTTGAATCGCACTGTGTCGACCGACTCGGGTGTGACCGCCGTGCTTGTCACGATCCGAGATGGTGTGCTGTTGGTAAGGAAAAAACAATGAGGTGGCAGACGTTAGGCAAAAGGCAATACGAGGGGCTGATCAGTCGAGCGTTCGCTTCACGGCTACCACTTCACAGTTTCACAACTGCTTCCCACGACACACGCCCCGAGTACAATTGCCAGATGCCAAGCGTGAGTATGCAGGTCCCCTTGGCTGGGATACAGCTAGTGCGGGTTACCTGTAACGCTGGTTGATCAATTTGCGCGTATTGCCGCAGTGTTTTCGGCAATCGTCGGCCTCGGTAGGGTGGAGACTTGTATGAGAGACGAAGAATGCCGCGCGTGGGACTGACAAGACCGCAATCGAGAAATCGTTGATGCCTCCTGCGCCTGAATAATGGGCGCGGTTTGTGCGACTCTCATATCGCGTGAACCAGATCTATGACGCAGCTGGCCCAGAGGAGAGTGGCTGCCACCAGGGTGGATAGGAATCCTCGAAGTCCCTGTTTATCACGCTTGCAATACTCTCCCTTTTGAGATCTGCTCTGGAAGGCTAAGACTAATATTAAGGGTATATTCTGGCAAGAATAGTATGGCGTAGAGGAATACTCCTTGACGGCGCGTAGAAACGAGGGTATCCCAAGGGCCATGGCACACCCATCCACAAGTCTGGCCTATGGCTCGGTCACGCTTGCGGCGGTTCTCTGGGGCGGCTCGATCGTAGCGCAGAAGATGGCGCTCGGGTCGTTCTCTGCGGTTGAAGCATCGGTCTTACGCGATATCGGCGGATTAGCGATCTTGCTGACTACCTGGTGGTCCCAGGAAGGCACATTGGCGAAACTGACCAGCCGAGATGTCTGGATCTTGGGTTTGCTCGGGCTTGGTGTACTGGGGAATCACCTCCTAATTCTAATCGGACTAAAATATGTCAGTGGCGCCGTCGCAGGCGTTATTATTGGATCCTCGCCGGTTGTGACCTCGGTGCTTTCGGCCCTCTTGATTCAGGATGTTCCGCTGCGTGCCGTCTGGTTAGGTGCACTTCTCTCCTTCGCGGGTGTTGGGCTGGTGTCGGTCGCGGGCTTTCAAGCTGCCGGTGAACAACCATTGGTTGGAGGCACGCTAGTGTTCCTTGGTGTGGCCAGTTGGGCGCTGTTTAGCATCGGCAGCCGTACGATCATGGAGAGAGTCTCTGCGCTGACGGTTAACTGGACCACGCTGATGGTTGCGACGGTCTTGCAGATTCCGCTGCTCTGGACTGATCGGAAAATGATGGATGCAGGAACCGAATCCGTGATGATTTCTGATTGGCTTGCGCTTGGGTATCTAATCGTGTTTGCAACTGCCGTTGCACAACAGGCGTGGCTGTTCGGTGTGAAAGGCATCGGGCCGTCGCGGGCCTCAGTGTTGGGGAACCTGACACCGGTTGCGGCGATTGGGCTGTCGATGCTCATTCTGAACGAATCGGTTGGTGTGGTAGAAATTATGGGGATCAGTCTGATTTTGGCTGGTGTCTGGGTTGTGAACTTGCAAACAGCAAATCTCGATCACAGTTAGCCGCCCCTTTACCATGAAAGGCACTTTGTGCTGAAACAGCGCATTCAAGAGGTTACCAAAGCCAACCAGAAATTCTACGAGGCCTTTGAGAGCCTGGATATCACCAGGATGGATGAAGTTTGGGCGCATCAGGAATATGTCACTTGCGTACACCCGGGTTGGACCCTTCGGGCTGACTGGCCAAACGTTCGCGATTCCTGGGTGCTGATCTTCAACAACATCTTCTCGATGAAATTCGAGCTCACTGATGTGATGGTGCAGGTTGCGGCCGATATGGCATGGGTGATTTGCATGGAAAATATCACAAGCCAGCATTCCGAAGACCCTCAACAGGTGAAGGTGCTTGCGACAAATCTCTTCGAGCGGATTGGAGATGAGTGGTTGATGATTCATCATCATGGATCGGCGGTGATGGGGTAGCCGAGTGTCCCCCCCCC
>JABAOE010008171.1_pt1 | contig 15102 bp, 10 predicted proteins | sample 7062141 | NCBI WGS metagenome assembly JABAOE01 (sample SAMN14538627, study PRJNA623070) | marine sediment metagenome | biome: marine biome [ENVO:00000428]; feature: marine pelagic biome [ENVO:01000023]; material: deep marine sediment [ENVO:00002113] | place: India: Gulf of Khambhat ... | reverse complement strand
CATCGTCGAGGGCTCGGTGCTGCGCGCCGGCGAGCGCGTGCGGATCACGGCCCAGCTGATCGATGCGATACGCGACCGGCCGCTGTGGGCCGAGAGCTACGAGGACGACCTGGGCGACGTGCTGTCGATCCAGGGTCGCGTGGCGCGGGCCATCGCCGACCGGATCGAGGTCGAGCTGACGCCGCAGGAAAACGCTCACCTGGCCCGCGTGGAAACGATCGATCCGCTGGTCCAGGAGGCGTGTCTGAAGGGGCGTCACTTCTGGTACAAGCGCACGACCGAGAGCGTCCTCAAGGGTCTCGAGTACTTCGAGGAGGCGATTCGGCTGGATCCCTCCTACGCCCCGGCCTACGCGGGAGTCGCCGACTCCTACATCGTGGACGGTGGCCGTTACCTCGGAGTCTCGCCCGAGGTCGCGTACGCCAACGCCCGGGCCGCGGCACAGAAGGCCGTCGAGCTGGACGACTCGCTGGCCGAGGCCCACACCTCGCTCGCCGCCGTGATGACCGACTACGACTGGGACTGGGACGGGGCCGACCGCGAGTACCGGCGGGCGATCGAGCTCAACCCGAACTACGTCACGGCACACAGCTGGTACGCCGAGCACCTCAGCCGCATGGGACGGCACGACGAAGCCGTGGCCCTGGTGCGCAAGGCCAGGTCGCTCGATCCGATCTCGGTGTTCAGCAGCATGATCGTGGCCTGGATCCTGTACTTCGCGCGGCGCTACGACGAGGCGATCGACCAGGCGCGCAGAACGCTCGAGCTCGATCGCAACTACGCCACCGCGCACCGCATACTCGGCTGGGCCTACGAGGAGACGGGCCGCTACGAGGAGGCGATCGCGGCACATCGGCGGGCCAGCGACCTCACCGAGCGTCAGCCCAACTTCACCGGACAGCTCGGTCGCGCCTACGCGCTGGCCGGCAACACGCGCGCGGCGCGTGAGGTGCTACGAGACCTGATCAAGATGTCGGAAAAGGTCTACGTCTCGTCCCTGGACCTGGCCATCATCCACACGGCGCTGGACGAGAACGAGCCCGCGCTCGAGTGGCTGGAGCGGGCCTACGAGGAGCGCGCGGACCATCTTCCGTACATAAAGGTCAACCCCCGGCTCGATCCGCTCCGCTCCGAACCACGTTTTCAGCGCGTCCTGGAAAAGATGAGCCTGGCGTCCGAGGACTGAGAAAAGACGTTCTTCATCGAGCCGCGGACGCNNAACCGTCCGTGTCACGCGGCCGTTGCATCCACTCGTCGATGGCCCGCAGCACCGCGGTCTTGGCGATGCGCCGGCCGGTAGGTGAATCGATTCGGGTCAACTGACCTGGCGAGGCTCAGTTCGGCAGATCGGACCCGTCTTGCGAAGTCTCGTTGCAGCGCAGCACGCGGACACTCTGAATCCGCGTGGTCGAGACGTTGTTGCCGAATTCGAGGAACAGACCCCGCGCGGCCACGATGTCGGACCGGATCGCGCTGCCGCCGTAGGTGCAGCCGTTCACGGTGACCATCCGCGAGCAAGGATTCTGTTCGAACCAGCCCCCGGTGACCATGAAACGGTCGCCGCCCAGCGCGTGCAGACAGTAGACCGAGTTGCGCGTCCACACCAGCACACGATCGCCCGGGTTGAGATCGCGTTTGCGGGTCGCGGGATCTTCCCCGGCGTGCACCGCGATGGCCTCGAGGGTCCTGGCCCACACGGCTCGTTGTTCGTTGGTTTCCGACATGCCGGCCTCGCGTTACTGGGTGCCAGAGAATTCTACAATGTTATTCGTTTCAGCTGTCCGGAAAGTTCATCCGGTCCGGAAGTTGCTGAAAACGCGGGGCCGAGAGCTTCATGAGGAATGGAGCGGTGATGTCCACGTCTCGGCCTCCGCTGCTCCTCAATCTACGTTGGCCGCCTGCGGTAAGGGTATGCAGGATTAAGGAGCGGAAGGGTCTAGAATGGCCCGTCGGCTACCATGCCGGGCGGGGAGCCCGTCATGAGTCGGGGCTTGCAGCGGAAGTCTCGACGAAGAAGTGCCGAAAATCGAAGGCGACGTGCCGGGGAAAATCCTCGCCCCGGGCATACGCGCGCAGCAGACTTCCCACGAAGGCCGCGCCACCCAGCACCGTATAGAACACGGCCCGGCGCGTGCACGGTTCGTCGTACGGTTCGTCCTCGATGACCAGGCTGTGCTCGTAGGCGTCGAAACTGTCGTGCTCCAGATCGACGGCGTAGGCGTCGAGGATCTGGGCCCCCATCCGAGCATCCAGCAGGAACCGCACGTCGCCGCGCTGTTTGATCTTGCGCCAGATGCTCAGCCGCTCCTCGATCCCGTCCACCGCGAGGATCACGACCGGCCCCAGCGGCCTCGACTCATCCCCGGTGAAACGATCCTGCACGGTCGCGACCTCGCGCTCGCACAGCAGGGAGGCCATCTCGGCCAGCGCCTCGACCTTGGGCTCGCCGAGCAGCACGTGGCTCGCGCGGCACCACTGCGTGGCCCGGTTGTGCTCGGCACACCTGTCGAAGTCCGTGATGGTCATGCGGTTGCGGACTCCGCAACCCATCTTGCACAGGCAGAACAGAATGGCCCCGCCCAGGGCGCCCGCGCCGGCGATGTCGATGTCCAGTCCCTCGAGATCGTCGGGCGTGATGATCTCTCGTTGGCGATAGAATTCGTCCATCATCCCCTCCCGTTCAGACCCGTTCGCTCAGAACAGAGTTCGATTGGCCGTGGCTCGCGGAGCCGGATCCAGGCGATTGCACTGGATCGCCCCGACCATGTTGGTCTCGACGAAGTTGAGCACCAGGTCGACGAGACCGTAGATATCGCTGAAGCTCATCAGCTCGACGACCATCGTCTCGCCCCGCCCCAGACACTCCGCNNCTCTCGGGCGCGTTGGCACTCCAGAGGTACAGGACCGGCCGCGGACGGACCCCATCGAGACTCAGACGAAACCTCAACGGCTTCAGGCACCACCCCGCCTCGAGCTGGCGAGGATTCAGCAAGCCCGTGATCTCGTCGTCACCGAGGTGCAGCGCCCCGCACGCGTCACTGACGATCAAGCGTTGCAGTCTGGCCAGCTCTCGCTCGACGTCGGCATCGGTGGGCTCGGCGGGTTGTCGGCTCTGCCCGAGCACACGTCGCAACACCTCGATCCGCTGCGCGATGCGCCGCGGGTGCGCAGCCGACGCGCCGGTCTGCTCGAGCAGCTGCAGCTCGTGTTTGAGCATCCCCCACCGACTCCTCGGCTCGGCCGCAAGCAGCGACCGCAGTCGGCGGGCGACCCGCGAGCCGACCCAGGTCTCGCCGCGTGCGCGCGAGAGAAAGTCGATGGGATCCGCGAGCAGAAAGTCGATCAGGAAACTCACGGGGTCCTCGTGCTCCGGCAGATCGACGAGCTCGGCGCGGGCCAGCTCGACGAGGATGTCGATCCTGCCGGTTCGAGGATTGGCGCAGCAGACGGGCACCCGACGGCCCCATCCGTCGGTGGCCCAGCGAACGAGTGCGTCGGAGGCGGACTCGACCGACTCGGGCAGCGCCCGGCAACGCGCGCGAAGGTTGAGGCGACTGCCGTTGCGTTGCATGCGCAGCTTTCGCTTGCGGCCCTTGAAGCCCGGGCCTTGCTCGTCAACCTGGACGTGATGCAGGCGCGCGAGGATGGCGGACGGATCACCCCACTCGATCAAATCCTGGCGACGCTCGGAGGAGACCCAGACCCGATGCCGGGCCATCACGCTCCAGAAACCGTCATGAAACTTCTCGACCAGGTCCTTCACGGGTTTACCCCACGAGGGGAGCGCTCGGCTCGGATTGCTCCCGGTCAGGCGCCCCCCTCCACGTGCGGTCCGTGCTTCAGCCCCGAGCGACTCGCGGCACCACCGTGACCTCGTCGCCCTCCACGACGGTCGACCCCAGCTTGGCCGGGTGGCCGTTCACCGCGACCCGACGACCCTGGGTTTCCACGTCGTGCAACGCGAGCGCTTGCGACACCGTCGCCACTGCGGGAGGCAGCTCCGATTCGAACTGCCCTTGACCGAATGCCGTGACCCTGACTGCGATCGCTTTCTGCATCGCTCGTTCCTCCTCGAAACTTGGCGGGACCACCCCGCGTTCTCAAGGTTTACAGGACCGTCTCCGGAATGGCTCGCCGCCCTCCGGCATTTCTCCTCCATCCGCGCATCATCCGTGGTGCAGCGGCATCACCGGAGACGAGCGGGTGTCGGACTGGACGCCACCTGGATTTCGGCGAACACTTGATGGGGAGGGGGTCGCTGTGCCGTACGTCGTCAAATCGAATTGTCGCTACTTCTTCTTTTGGCCCTTCTACGCGACCGGGAAGGGACACATCTTCGGACTCGCCACGCCGATCGATCACCTGCGGGACGGACTGGCCATGTCACAGATCGCGCGTTTTTTTCCGTTGTTCGATTTCGAAGACGTCGTGGTCGGTCCGGGCCGGCCGGCGGGCCACCCCGCGGAGAACCTGATCTTGATCGGCTCCGCGGTCGTTTTCGTCAAACCCGACGCCCACCCCATCTCCGGGCGCGAGCTACCACTGAGTCTCGGCGAGGAAAAGCTCGGGGAGCGGATTCGGCGGATCCTCTCGGAATGCTGTTTTCGCCTGACGGCGCAAGGCGAGCGCGAGGTCGTCAACGACGTGACGGGAGCCGTCCACCAGCCGCAGCGGGACGAGGACGGGGGCATCAAGGTGGACTACGGCGTGATCCGCCGTGTGTTCCGCGGCCCGTCCGAGAACACGCTGATCATCGAGGGCGTGCACCGTCTGGGAACGCTCGGAGCGGCCAAGGTCGTCACGACCAAGGTCTACCTCGAGGCGATCCAGGAAGCGGTGAAGAGACTGGAGAACTACAACGATTCGCTGCCGCTGGAGATCCTCATTCGCTCCAACTTCACTCCCGACCGCAGACGCGACGTCTATGCGCTGGAGACCATCACCGCCGTACCGCTGGCCATCGTCTACAACCGGCAGTGGGTCTACGACCTGGTGGGTGAGCAGCGGTGGGTCGACCAGTTGCCCTGGGACACCGAGCTCTGCGTCGTCGGCGAAGGCGATGCGTTGTCGCTGTCCTTCCCGACGGGTGACGGTCCGCTTCCGCGACTGGAGTTGCGCGCCGATCTTCGTGCCGCCGATGCGCGAACGCGGCAGTTGTGCCGTCGCGTGTTTGCCTTTGCCTCAGGCCGCGGGCGTCGAGTCAAGCAACAGCCGGCGAGCGAGGAAGAGCAGACGCGGCTGCTCGAGTTCCTGACCTCCCAGGCCGACCGGTTCGCGATGCAGTTGGTGCACGAGGCTCCGCACGGCGCCGCCGTGCGAGTCGAGGACCTTCCCGAGGGCTCCACCAGGGCGCAGCGGTTACGCAAGCAGTTCCTGCTGCACTTGGCTTTGTGCCGCGCGCTGAATCGCCCCTACCTCTGCGACGAGGAGTCGATCGCCAGGTTCTTTCCCCAATTCGAGCCCGGGGCATCGAACAAATCGATTCCGTCCCAGTTCATCGGCTCGGTGCGCGGCAAGCTGCACCGCGGCTTCGAGACCCTGTTGGGCTCGGATCGCAAACCGCGGAACTACGTCTCGCTGGACTTCGACAAGAAATTGAGGGCGTACCGCCTGCGTCTGGACCGGCTCGCGCTGGTCATTCGCCTGCGGCTCGGCAGCCCACCGCCGGCCCGCCCGCGCCGGCCTCGCGCGCGGGCCGCGCGCGCGGGAGCGGAGATCCGAGCGCGGTAGCGCGACAATCGCNNAATCGCCGTCGTTCTCGCGGTCGTTCTCGAATTCAGCGGCGATCTCGGTTCCGCAGACTGGGATGCCGGTTACGGTCTCACGGAATCGCATCAGCGGTGCGGCACGACCGTTATCTTGACCGTCAGGTGATCCGGCTCCCGCACGCCGAGGTTGACCTGACCACAGCCCCCCCGTATTCTTCCGGGCAGTCGGCTCGGAAACCCGAGTGGGTCAGAAGGCGGGGCAGGCCGGTGCTGGGGCAAACACTATCGAATCGCTACGAGCTCGTCTCGGAACTGGGCCGTGGGGGTATGGGCGTCGTTTACAGCGCCCGCGACCCCATGCTCAACCGGATCGTGGCGGTCAAGATGATCCCGCCTTCCCTGCTGACCCCCGAGACCGAGCAGCGCTTCCAGACCGAGGCCCAGGTGGTGGCCCAGATGGACCACCCGGCGATCGTGCCGATCCACGACTTCGGCCGGCACGAGGGCTCGCTGTTCTTCGTGATGCCGGTCGTCGAGGGTACGAGCCTGCGCGAGCTGANNTGCATCGCGACATCAAGCCCGAGAACATCATGGTCTCGCGCGCGGAAGGCGGTGGGCTGCGTGTTCGCGTGATGGACTTCGGCCTGGCTCGCACGACGAACGTGACGCGCATGACACGCACCGGAACGCTCGTCGGCACGATGGCTTATCTCTCGCCCGAGCAGATCCAGAGCAAGAGCATCGACCACCGCTGCGACATCTACGCGCTCGGCACGGTGCTCTACGAGTGTGTGGCCAACGACGTTCCGTTCGCGGGCGAGCTGCAATCGGTGCTCTACCGCATCGTGCACGAGATCCCGCAACCTCCGCGCGACCTCGGCGCGGACATCGATGACGAGCTCGAAGCGTTGATCCTGTCCTGTCTGGCGAAGGAGCCCGACGAGCGGCCACAGAAGGTCAGTGAGGTGGCCACGCAGCTCAAGGCCTACCGCTCCAAGCTCGCCGAGAGCGAACAGATGAAATCGATCGTGGGTACCCGATCGATGGTCATCCCGCGACCCGCCCTGGCGCCCTTCGTCGGTCGCAAGGAAGAGATCGCCGAGCTCCAGCAGAGCCTCAACCGCGCGCTCGCCGGCAAATGCCAGTTCGCGATCGTCGGCGGCGAGGCCGGTGTGGGCAAGACACGGTTGCTGGACGAGCTGGAGAATCTGGCCCGGGCGCGACAGATCCGCGTGCTGCACGGTCGCTTCGTCGAGCACGAGGCCGCCTTCCCCTACTACGGTTTCTGCGAGGCGATCCAGGAGTACTTCCAGCAGAAGGAGTCGGGAAGCTCGTCGAGCGGACTGCCCGACCTGGCGGACGTCGCGGCCGACCTGATCTCGCTGTTTCCGATGCTGAGCGAGATCGAGCCGATTCGCAGCTCCGCCGCGGGCGGTTCCCAGCTCGTGCAACCCGCCGAGTCGCGCTCGCCCGAGAATCGCACGCAGATCTTCGAGCTGCTGGCGCGCACGCTGACCCGCTTGGCCGCGGGCAAGCCGTTGGTGCTGCTGTTCGAGGATCTTCACGGCGCGTCGGTTTCGGTCGAAGGTCTGCAGTACGTCGTGCGGCGCCTGGGGCCCACGCCCACGCTCGTCGTCGGGACCTACCGCACGACCGAGATCGACCGGCGTCATCCGCTGACCAAGATGCTCGCGAGCTTCCGCGGCGACCGCCAGCACGCGTCGATCTCGCTGGCTCCGTTCTCGCCCGACGACCATCGCGAGTTTTTGGCCACGCTCGTCGGCGGCAACCGCATCGTCGACAGGCTGGCCGAGCAGCTCTACGAGGCCAGCGAGGGCAACCCGTTCTTCACCAAGGAGCTGGTGCGCTCGCTGCTCGACTCGGGCAGCATCGTGCAGGACGACACCGGCGCCTGGACGCTGTCCGGCGGCGCCGAGATCGCGGCCGAGGCCTTGNNGACGCCCTGCCCGCCACGATCCAGCAGGCCGTCGAGGAACGCATCGGCCGCCTTCCCGACGATCTGCGCGAGGTGCTGTCGATCGCCGCCGTGACGGGCCGCACTTTCGACTTCCGCGATCTGGAGACCTTGGCTACGGGCGACGTCGACGACGCGGTGGATCGCCTGATCCAGGAAGGACTGATCGAGGAAGACCGCCAATCGCGGGGTGATCGGTTGACGTTCACCAGCGGCGTCGTCCGCGAGGTGCTCTACGCGGAGCTGTCGCGCCGCCGCCGCCGCTCGCTTCACCGCAAGTACGCGAAAGAGCTCGAGGCCCATCACGCGGGTCGCCTCGATCGGATCTACCCACAACTGGTCTACCACTATGCCGAGGGCGACGTGCCGGACAAGGCCGTGGAGTACGGCCTGGCCTACGCCAAGCGCTCGCTCGACGCGTTCAGTCCGGAGGAAGCGATCCGATCCTCCAAGACGGCGCTCGAGTTTCTCGACAGCGAATGGGAGGGCGAGCGTGCGGCGGAAGGCGAGGCGCGCATGCTGCTGGCCGCGGGTCAGCAGATGATCGGCGACGTGAGCGCCGCGCAAAGGGAGCTCGAGGCCGCGGTCAAAGTCTTCGACGGCGAGTCGCTTCCCGCCCGCAGCATCGCCGCCCAACTCGTCGCGGCCAAGACGGCTTGGCAGGCTCGCCGCACCGAAGAGACGTGGCGCTGGGTCGAAGGCGGGATCCGTGCCGCCCGTGCGGCAAACGAGAACGACAGCCTACGACAGTTTCTCTCTCTTGCCGCGACACTGACCAATCTCCGCGGGGAGTATGCGAAGGCCAACGAGTATCTTCGCGAGGTCGAGCGACTCAGACCCGACACCGAGGACGTCCGGGAGGAGGCGATCCCGACCGGCGGCCGGCTGGCCGTGGCACTGGCCAATCCGGTCGACGCCGTCGAGCCCGCCGAGCTCAAGACCGTCGAAGCGCTCGAGGTTTTTCCCAACGTCTTCGAGTGCCTGTTGACCACCGACGCCGAGGGTAATCTCGCGCCGAACCTGTGCGAGCGGTGGGAGGCCCGGGAATCCGGTCGATCGTTCCTGCTCACCCTGCGCCCGGACGTTCGTTTCCAGGACGGTCACGCACTGACTGCCGAGGACGTCAAGCACACCTTCGAGCGATCGATCCGCCGGACCGCTCCCGATCTCGCCACGGCCTTCGCTCCGCTCGAGGGCGTCGCCGAGTTCGTCGAGGCCAAGACCGACTCGCTCGCCGGGCTCGTCGCGCGCAGCGAGAGGGAGCTCGAGATCCGGTTGCGCGAACCCTTGCCCCTCTATCCGGCGTTCCTCACCGACGCACGCACCGGGATCACCCGCGTGGCCGCCGGGGGCGGCGACGGCGGTGGCTTGGTCGGCACCGGTCCGTTCCGCCTGCACTCGCGAGACGACCAGCGCCTGGTGCTCGAGAGGCATGCGGATTACTGGCGCGGCGCCCCGGCCAATCTCGACGCGCTGGAGTTCAGGCACGGTCTGAGCGCCTCGGAGATCGCCGCCGGTCTCGAAGCCGGCGAGCTCGACCTCGCGCACGATCTACAGCCCGAGGACCTCGACCGGCTGCTGCGTGATCCACGGTTTCGAGGAAACCTGGTCGAGATCCCGCAGAAGACGACCTACTTCATCGTGTTCAACTTTCGCTCGGGGCCGCACGCCAAGAACCCGGCGCTGCGCCGAGCACTTTCCGAAGTCGTTCGCGCGCAGGACCTGGTCTGGCAAAACCTCGGCCGCTTCGCGCAACCCGCTTCGGGTCTGATCCCCCCGGGCATCCTCGGCCACGATCCCGGCCGGCGGCGACGCCCGGTCGACGTCGAGCAAGCGGTCGAGCTGTTGCGCTCGGCCGGGCTGAGCGGACCGATCGAGCTCAAGGCGTCGATCCATCCGGTCATCCGCGACCGGTACGGCTCGCTGCTGCAGGCTCTGTTCGCCGTGTGGCGGGAACTGGGTGTCACGGTCTCCAGCGAGACCACGGACATGTCGACATTCCTCGATACCTGGGAGAACAACGAGGGGATCGACCTGGCCGTGTCGCGCTGGGCCGCCGACTACGACGATCCGGACAACTTCACGCACAACCTGTTCCATTCCTCGATCGGTCATCTCGGCGCGTACTTCTCCTGCGAAGAAGCGGACCAGATCCTCGACCAGGCCCGCGCCGAGAGTGAACCGTCCAGTCGCGAGATGCTCTATCGCAAGTTCGAGAACCTGCTGGTCGAGTCCGCGGCGCTGGTTCCGCTGTTCTACGACGTCGACTTCCGCCTGGCCAATCCCAAGATCCGCGGTCTGCGGCTGACCAGCGTTCCGCCCTTCGTCAACTACGCCGAGTTGGGCAAGGCCGAGACGGAAACGACCGAGCGAGAGGAACGTCGTCCCGAGGCGGGCGTGCTCAACGTCCCGATGACCGCTCGGCTGAACAGCCTCGATCCCTCGCTCACGCACACGATCGAGCAGNNGCCCAGCGTCTACGAGACCCTGACGCGCGACGCCGGAGAGGCGCGGGTCGTTCCGTGGCTCGCCGCCGAGTTTTCCGTCGAGGAAGGTGGCAAGAGCTATCGTTTCCGTTTGCGCGACGACGTCCATTTCCACGACGGACGGAGACTCACCGCGCGCGACGTTCGCTATTCCCTCGAACGCCTGCTGCAAAAACACGAGAGCCAGGGCCGTTTCATGTACTCGCCAATCCAGGGCGCGAAGGCTCTGCTCAACGACGAAAGACAGGACCTCGCCGGCTTCCACATCCGCTCGGCCAACGAGTTCGTGATCCACCTTGAACGGCCCGTATCGTTCTTTCCCGGCCTGCTCTCCTACTGCCCGGCGGCGATCGTTCCCGAGGGAACCGATCGTTTCGAGAAGAACTGGCAGAACGGCGCCGTGGGCACCGGTCCGTTTCGTGTGGTCGGTTTCGAACCGGGCCGCAGGCTCGAGCTCGAGCGCAACCCCGAGTACTGGCGTCGCGGCATCCCTCGGGTCGAGCAGCTCAACTTCAGCTTCGGCGTCGCCCCCGAGGAAATCCTGGACGGATTCCGCACGGGCCGGTTCTCGATCGCCGCCGACCTGTTCCCCGCCGACGTGGACAGCCTGCGGCGCGAGGCCGAGCTCGGTGCGAGCTATCGCGAGACGCCCAGCCTGATCACCTACTTTGCCGTGTTCAACGTCCACCGCGGCCCGTTGAGCGACAAGGCACTGCGGCAGAGAATCTGCGGGGCCGTCGACGCGGCCGCGATCGTCGGTCAAACCCTCGGAAGGCTCGCCGTCCCGGCGCGTGGCCTGATCCCTCCGGGTTTGGTCGGAGCCGACCCCGGCGCGCGCGGGGGTCCATCGACCTCACATGCCGCCGCCGCCGCCGCCGCGGCAGCGGGTGGATCGGGTGCGGTGGAGCTGACCTGCGCGCATCACCCGGTCTACACGCGAGAGTACGCCGCCTTCTTCGACAGGTTCTCCCAAGCTTTGCGCGAGGTCGGTGTCAAGCTCAAGCTGACCAATCGCACCATGTCCGAGTTCCTCGAAGCGCGCTCTCGGGGAGACGTCGATGTCTATCTCGTCCGCTGGGCCGCGGACTATCCGGACGCCGACACCTTCGCCTACCTGCTGCACAGCCGGGGGGGATCCTACGGCCAACACTGCGGATCTCCCGAGACCGATCGGCTGATCGAGAAGNNAGACGATCATCTCCCGGGAATCTCTGCTGCTGCCGCTGTTCCACGAACAGGTCTATCGCTTCGCGCGCCCCGGCGTGGGCGGTTTGTCCGTCAGCTACTGGAATCCTGCCGTGCCTTACGAGGCATTGACCGTAAGGGACCGATAGCGTCTTCGCGCCCCGGCGACGGTCAGTCGCCCGGCACGAGCGCGATTCACGGCCTCGACGTACTGTTCAAGTCCGCCTTCGGCCCCGAATCCCTGTGCGCGCCCGATCTGACGGGCATCTTCGGCTCCTCGCCACGGATGTTCGTGAACGATCCGGGCTAGCGCAGCCGCCCCTCGCGCACCATCCACTCGTGGCAGTCGCGCAGCATCGTCTCGAACGGCACGGGACGAAACTCCAGCTCGCGAATCGCCTTGTCGCAACGGCAAAACAGCGTGGCGGACGACAGCACGGCCTGCTCCGGCGTGAACCGCGGCCGCTTGCCGCGAAGCCTGGCGACCGTCGTGGAGACGTGCGCCCCGAGGCGCAGCATCCACGCCGGCGTCGTCTTTTGCGGCACCGCACGTCCGGACAGCCGGCCGAGGATGGCAACCATCTCGAGATAGCTGGCGTCCGTGCCGCCGAGTAGATAATTCTCGCCGGTGCGTCCGCGCTGCACCGCACGGACGTGCGCGCGGGCAACCTCGCGAACGTGGCAAAACGAGGCACGGCCCGGGGGCACGCCGGGCAGCTTCCCGCTGTGCACCAGGTAGAACATCGCCGAGAGGCTCGCCTGGTCGTATGGCCCGATGATGTTCGCCGGATTGAGAATCACGGCATCCAGACCGCGTTCGATTCCCGCCCGCACTTCGTCCTCGGCCAGCGCCTTGCTGCGCAGGTAGTTGATCCAGGACGAACGGGCGTTGGACGGCGTGCTCTCGTCGATCGGCTCGTCGTGTAGGCCGTAGGCGGCGATGCTCGAGGTGTGCACGAAGCGTCGCGCGCTTCGTTCAAGCGCCGCGCGCAGGACGTTGCGTGTCCCGTCCACGTTGATGCGAGTCTGCTCGGCGTTGCGGCGCGACCACATGCTGGTGCTGGCCGCGACGTGGAAGACGGCGTCGAGCCCCTCGGGCATCGCCCGCAGCAGGAGCTCGGCGTCGGTGATATCCGCGACCACACGTGTCACACGGTCGCCGGGGAAACGGCCGAGGTAGTCCATCGAGGACGATGCTCGATGCAGCGCGTAAACCGCCCACCCCTGCTCCAGCAGCTCGTGGATCAGGTTCAAGCCCACAAAGCCCGTGGATCCGGTGACCAGAGCGGTTCTCGGTGACGTCACCCACCGAGTATACGCGCAGCGCAAGCGGACGCGGCGCTCGCCGCTGAAATCGAGCCGTGGAGGTGTCGGATCCAAAACCGCTGCCACCGAGCTGTTCCGGGCTCGCCCGCGTCGTCGAACCCGCTTGTCGAACCTGCAGCCAATCCGACACGCCGGACCGGACGAAATCCCGGAATCATCAACGTCCAATCTTGCACGAGGGGCACCGAGCCTCCCCGACCGCCGGCCCGCGGGGTACAATGGGTCGATTCACGGGTTCGTCCGATCCACACAGCCGCCATCATCTATTACGGTCGCCGCCGGCGGCCGATGGAGGGAAGCGCATGGCAGTCAAGAAGATTCCCGACGGTTTCAACACCGTCAGCGCGTATCTCGTGGTCAACAACTCCGTCGAGGCGCTGGACTTCTACCAGAAGGCCTTCGGCGCGGAGACCGTCTCCCGCATGCCGGGTCCGGACGGGAAGAGCACGATGCACGCCGAGATGCGCATCGGCAACTCGACCGTCATGCTCACCGACGAGAACCCGCAGTGGGAGATGAAGTCACCGCACACATTGGGCGGCTCGCCGTCGTCGCTGCACATCTACGTCGAGGACGCCGACAAGCTGTTCGATCGCGCCGTCAAGGCCGGCTGCACCGTCAAGGCACCGTTGATGAACGCGTTCTGGGGCGATCGCTACGGCAAGCTCGAGGATCCCTTCGGCCACCAGTGGGGTATCGCCACCCACATCGAAGACCTCAGCGAACGGGAAATCGGCAAGCGGGCCGCCGAGTGGTTCGCCAACATGGGTGGCGCCCAAGACAACTAGCGCAAGGGGGACAGACCTATTCAGCGCGGCGGCTTTGCGCGCCCCGCTCAGTTCTTGGCCGATAAAGTCTTCTCGGCGCAGAGCAGATCGAAGTCCCCGCCGAGCACGGTGTCCAGCAGACCGGTACGCCAACCGCGCACGCTGTCCCGCACGAGCGGCGCGGGCTTGCGGCGGTAGCGGCGGACGATGGCCAGCGTCTCCGACCGATCCTCCATCGAGCGCAGGGCCTGGGCGCGGAGGGCGGTTCGACCGCGGTCGCCCTCTTGCTGCCTCGGAGGCTCGGCGGGCTGCGGTCGGACCTGCACGCGGGCTTGGTAACGCTTGACCGCCTTGCCCTCCCGCGCGACCGGTTCCTNNAGAATGTAGTGCGCGCCGAAGCCGGAAACGGCGGCCAGAAACCGGTAGGGGTACGCCGACCGATCCGAGCTCTCGTCGAGCAACTCCAGCTGCATGCCGCGCCTGCGCGCCCAATCGCGATACATGCTGCCCAGCTCGCGGGCGAAGATGGCGCTGCGTCGTGCGGACTCACCGCCCCCGTGTGCCGATTCCAGCAACAGAAACGCCTCGCGGGGCCGGTGGCGCAGCACGTCGAAGCACGCGGTGTCGAGCAGGTAGAGCTGTTCGGCAAGTCGCCCGACCATTCGGAGCGGATAGTGGCTGCGGGCTTCTCCGTTGCGCCCGGCGAGCCGCTGCAGGATCGAGCCGCTACTGCGCAAACCCGACTCGATGCGGTCCAGATACTCGACGTGACCCAGCACGGCGAACCGCCGTGGAGAGTTCCAAAACTCCGGGTCCGACGTGGCCGCCAGGGCGGATTGTTTGCCTTGCTTCCACGTGTCGTCGTCGACGATGTCGCACAGTCTTTCGTAGTGCGCCAGCAACTGGTTCAGCTCTCGCGCGGTGCCGTGCGGATGCGCCGCGATACGCTTGAGGCAAGCCGGATCTTCGGTGCCGGCTTCCCACGCCACCGTTGCCGCAGTCTCCGCCAGCCCGGTCTCGGGAGCGTCGGGATCGATGAAATCGACGGTCAAGCGTTCGCCGTCGGTGCGTACGAACAGGAACTGATCGCCCTCCGGGTACTGGTGCTTGACGATCGTCATCGCCAACGGCGACAACAGGTAGCGCTCGATGGCCCGCTTGAGCGGGCGGGCGCCCAGCGTGTGGGTGAATCCTTTGTCGAGCAGGAAACCCAGAGCCGCCTCGTCCCACTCGACGGCCCACTCGCGGCTGCGCAACCCACGACGATCGAAGACGGTTTCCAGCTCGCGGTGCAGGATCTCGCGCATCGTTTCCCGCGACAACGGTTGGAAGATCACCACTCGATCCAGCCGGTTGATGAACTCGGGACTGAAAGCCTGGCTCACGGCAAGGCGCACGGCCTCGGGCCGAAACACGTCTTCGCCCTCGGCGAAACCCACACCGCGCGTGGTGGCGCTGGCGCCGCCGAGATTCGAGGTAAGGATGATGATCGAGTGCAGGAAGTTGGCCACCCGGCCGCGGCGATCGGTGAGCCGGCCGTCGTCGAAGACCTGCAGGAACAGATCCCACACGTTGGGATGGGCCTTCTCGAACTCGTCGAGCAGGACGACCGAGAACGGCTGCTTGCGCACCGCGTTGATCAGCGAGCCCTCGCT
>JABAOE010008275.1_pt4 | contig 15105 bp, 10 predicted proteins | sample 7062141 | NCBI WGS metagenome assembly JABAOE01 (sample SAMN14538627, study PRJNA623070) | marine sediment metagenome | biome: marine biome [ENVO:00000428]; feature: marine pelagic biome [ENVO:01000023]; material: deep marine sediment [ENVO:00002113] | place: India: Gulf of Khambhat ... | reverse complement strand
TTGCCGTCTGGAACGGTCACGGACCACCTCCTGTGGACCGGATCATAGCCTACGGACAGCTCCCGGTTATCTCCTTCACCGTGGCCCCACAGGTGTTGCTGTGCGAGAGCCCGTTGCGCTCCCCTTCGGTGGCCGGGCCCCACGAACCTTCCATACCCTGCCCGTCGCCGTTGATGAGGAGGAAGAACAGGTCCCCGGCGGGAAGCGCGGCCCAGATCTCGGGTGACGCGATGTTACAAACCGCCCCCGAAACCGCATGGGTCGCGACCTGGTCGAGAGGACCGTAGATCAGCTTCGTGCTCGCGGCTGCGCACGTGCCGTCCCAGCTGAGCGTGATCTCGCTGCCATCCGCGCTCAGGTCGGCCCGCATGTCGCCCGGAACCGGCGGCGGAGCCGCACCCGGCGCCGCGCAGACATCGTTGAGGCATTGTCCCGGGACGGTGTAATGCACCACCACGTTGTCCACATACCAGTAGAAGTCTTGCTTTGCGTTGTGGTAGCGCCAACGGATCTCGACGTCGGGAGCGCCTCCCGCGGCAGCGGAGAGATCGATGATCTCGTATTGCGGGTTGGCGGTCGATGCGCCCGTGAACCGGGCGACGTTGACCCACTGTCCCGCCGTCAGCGACGATCGCACATCGACGTCGGCGATCTCGTCCTGCTGCGCCGGATCCCACTCGAACCAGTGGTCGAACTCCAGCGTGACGATCGGCTGGCCGACGAAACCGAGCAGCGGCGTGATCAGCTCCTCGTCCATCCGCGTCCCCCCGCTCGCACAGCTGGAGTCGGCCGCGGCCCACGCCCCGCCGATCGGCGCGGCCGGGTTCGGGCTGCCACACCCGGCCGGATCGCCCGAGCTGTCCGCGAACCAGGTGTGCCCGTCGCCGGACCCGTCGACCACCGTCCAGGTCGCGGGGATGCTTCCGGAGAAGGTCTCGCTCAGGGTCACACCGGTCTGCTGGGCGATCAACTCACCGACCGTTTCCTGCGACGTGGTTTGCCAGCTTCCCTCGTTGGAGACGATGTCGATCTGGAAGTCCAGCGTCTGCGCGCAGGCCAGGGTGTCTTCGAGCCGTGCGATCACGTGGGGCGGCTGGGTGGTGGCCGTCGCGCCGGGGGCCAGGTTGCCGACCGTCGCGGTGTCGTCGAGCATCACCACACCGGCGGTGAGCGGGGTCACCTGAACCACACCCGCGGTCACCGGGTCGGTTCCTGTGTTCTTCACGTCGACGCTGAATTCGACGACCTCGCCGGAGTCCCAGCGGTCGTTCCCCGGTCCGGGCCCGCCGGTCGAGCAACTGTCGGTCTGAAGCTGGTGCGACTGGAACTCGGCCACGGCGCCGCAATCCTGCGCCTCGAAGGTCAGGATCAAACCCCAGCCCAGCAGGCTGCCCTGGTCGATTCCCGCGTCGTCGGTCACCTCGAGCGCCCAGTCCCCGCTCGCCGGGAGGCCGTCCAGCGTGGCCAGGACACCCTCCGGCCGGAAGCGTCCGGTGAACGGCGCGCTCCCGCTCGTGATCGACGTCGGGGCCTCGTCGTCGAAGATCGTGTCGATGAAGTTCTCGCCGGTCCCGCCGTTGTCGCTGGTCAGCTCGACGCGGGTGCCCTCGGGACCGATCAGGAAGATGTCCAGGTCGCCGTCGTAGGTGTGGGTGATGTTCAGACGGACGTCGACGTCGAGGACCGTCTCGGTTTCGGTGACGGCCACCGTGCTGGTGAAGGTCGTGTTGTCGACGATCGCGATCGGCGTGTCGGTGCTGGGGAACTCCGGCGTGTTGTTCACGCCGGTCGTCAGCGTGTAGTACGCGCCGGCATTGTCGTCGCCGCCGGCGTTGCCGGCCGCGTCCGCGGAAGCCACCTCGAACGCGTAGATCGAGCACTCGGCCAGCCCCTGCAGTTGGACCGCGTGGCCGGTGACCAACTCCGGGTCCGCAGTCGTGGACCAGTTCGGCGGCTCGGCGGCAAACGACACGCTGCTGTCCGCGGGCTCGTCGGTGTCCCAGCTGATGACGGCAGAGGATCCGGTCACCGAGCCGGACTGCACGTTGCTGATCACGGGCGGCAGACAATCCACCGTCGCGCTGTCCTCGCGGGGGACGTTCGTTCCGCCCTGGCCGTCGTCGGCGTCGATGTAGCCAACCGTGAAGCCGTCGCCGTGATACACCGAGAGCAGGCCGTCGGCCGTCACGGGCGAGGCGGACGCCAGGTCGATGGTTCCGGCGAACGTGCCCGAATCGACGGATGTCTCGGTCAGCGTGAGCACCTCCGGGGTCGTCTCGGTGTCCGACCAGATCGTGACCTCCTGGGTGCCGGCACCCCGCAGCGAGCCGTCGCTCACCTCGACGCTGGCCGTTCCGGAGCATGTGTAGAGGTCGGCGTCCAGCTTCACCCTGCCCGCGTCGTCGAATAGCGAACAGGCGGGGAGCGCGTTGGCTCCGGCCTGATTCGTCGCCCAGATGTTCTGGATGCGGACGCCGCGGTTGGGACAGTTGGCGCAGTGGTGCAGGGCGACGACCTTGTTGGTCACGCGGGAGAGCACCGGCGAGCCCGAGCTGCCGCCCTCGGTGTCGCAGTAGTAGCCGATCTCGCCCACGCTCCCCCCGACGCAGACCGGCTGGTTCTGCGAGAAGACCTCGCAGAAGCCGTCCGGGTTGTCCTGGTCGGTCGAATGGGTGGAGTACAGGCTGATCTCCTTCGGCCGCCCGCCCGGATGGCCGACGATGTAGATCGTCTCGTCGATGTCGACCAGGCGGTTGTCGATCAGCAGCCAGCCGTAAGTCGACGCCGGGTTTTCGCCCTCCGGCGCCTGGATCAGCGTGTAGTCCAGGTTGCGGTCGTTCTCGAGCCAGGTTCCGCCCATGAACGAGTACTCCACGGTGGCGGCGCCCCCACCGCAAGCCGACTCGTACATGAACTGGAACTCCATGCGGTCCAGCTCGCCCTGGGTGTCGAAGTCGTTGTCGTCCCACGTGCAGTGGTTGTTGGTCATGACGTGGTTCTCGCACGAGACCAGCCAGGCGGTGCACAGGGCGCTGCCGTCCATCACGATCCGGGCCACGGCCCGCGACTGTTCGTAGACGTCGGGGAAGCCGGTCTCGTAGCACGCGGCATCTTCCTTGTCGTCGCTGCCGCAGATGGCCCGCGTCGCACCGGTCCCGTAGCGCTCCTCCAACTCGGCGAGACTGTAACCGCGGGTGATCCGCTCGATGCGGTAGCCGTAGTGCTCGTTGCCCTCGGTGGTCGAGTAGAGATCGATGATCGCCTCGGGGCCGAGGATCATCTTCGAGATGAAGTCCCCTCCCTGGTCCTTGAAGCCCTTGCCGCGGTAGACGTGGACCTGCTTGCGCAACGGGTCGCGGATCTCGACGCGGTCGCCGGGGGCCAGATCGAACTGTGCGAACTCGAAGACCAGGTAGGCCGCATCCGGTGACTCGAAGTGGTCCGACCAGACGGGCTCTTCCGGGGCGCGGCCCGCGGACGGGTAGGGGTGAGGCGTCTCGAGCACCACGTCATGGAGATGCTCGCCGATGATCAGCGGCTCCTCGGCGGAGATTGCGGACGCGCTGAGCAACAGAACGACAAAGAACGGAACGAACTGCGCGAGCGGACCGCGGCGCCACGGCATGAGACTCCCCTCCTCTTTCAGCCCGGAATATACGCCAGGATCAGGCAGGCAATGAGGCAAAATTCAGCCTAGCCCTCGCTGTCCGCGCGGACCTTCTTGAGCAGCGCCTTGTAGCGACCGTGCTCGCGCAGCGGCTCCAGGTCGGGGTCGTTCTCGAACCACTCGACCTGTTTCATGCCGCTGGCGATCGATTGCTCGAGGCAGTCGATCGCCTGCTCGATCTCGCCGATCTGGGCGTACGTGCAGGCCACGTTGTAGAGCACGGACGGGTTCTCGGGATCGATCGTCGTCGCCTTCGAGGCCCACTGGATCGCGCGCTCGCGGTTGCCGAGTCGGGCGTGGGCGATGGCGCCCAAGTCGAGCGCCCGGGTATCGTTGGGGTGCAGCTCGAGGTGCTTATCGATGACCTCGATCACGCGGTGGAACGCGGTCTCCGCCTCCTCGTCGCGCCCGAGACCGCCGTAAGCCATGCCGAGGAATGCCGGCGCCTGGTAGTCCTGCGGGTTGACCTTGCCGGCCTGGGCGAAGTACTCGGCGGCCTTGTCCAGCTTGCCCTGGGCGAGCATCGAGCGGGCGTAGAAGTAATACGCCTCGAAGAGTTTCGGATCGAGTTGGATCGCCGTCTCGAACTCGCGCGCCGCCTCCTCGTAGTGCCGGCTCAGCGACAGTGCCATCCCGCGCGACGCGTGCGCCTCCGCCGACTCGGGATCGATCTCGATCGCGCGTCGGCTCGCCGCGTCGGCCTCGCGCAGGTTCTCCTCGGTCGACTCGAAGTTGGTGTAGAGGAACGAGCAGCAGTCGGCGACACCGGCGTAAGCCCGGGCGTAGTTCGCGTCGATGATCAGCGCCCGCGCGAACATCTGCCGCGCCTGCTCGAAGCCCTGCTGGCGGAACTCCCAGAACGCCTTGCGCCCGCGCAGGTAGTAGTCGTAGGCCTGGACGTCGGTCTCGGCCTTCTTTTTCTTCTTGATCTCCGCGCGGTCCTTGGGGCTCAGCTCCAGCTTCAACGCGTCGACGATGGACTGTGAGATCTCGTCCTGGATCTCGAAGACGTCCTTGAGCTCGCGGTCGTAGCGCTCGGACCAGATGTGGTANNTTCCCGGCCTTGCGCACGCTGCCCCCGAGCACCGTGTCGACGCCGAGCTTCTCGCCGATCTCGCGGATGTCGGAAATCGTCTCCTTGATCTGGAACGCCGACGTGCGCGAGGCCACGCGCAGGTTGTCGATCTTGACCAGCGCGTTGATGATCTCCTCGGCCATCCCCTCGCAGAAGTAGTCCTGATCTTTCTCGGGGCTCAGGTCGGCGAACGGCAGCACGGCCATCGAGGGGATGGCCTGCTTCGCGCCCGCACCGGACTCCTTCTGAAGCTCCTCGAGCTCGTTACGAAGATCGAGCGTCGTCTGGAAGCGGCGGTCGACATCCTTCTCGAGGCAGCGCTTGACGACACGCGCGAGATGCTGCGGCAGTTCCACGTTGATCTCGCTCACCGGCTTTGGCGCATCGCGCAGGATCGACGAGATGAGCTCCGCGGAGGTCTCCCCGCGGAACGGCCGCTTGCCGGTCGCCATCTCGTAGAGGATCACGCCCAGCGAGAAGATGTCCGAGCGGTGGTCGACCGGCTTCCCCTGCACCTGCTCGGGCGACATGTAGGGCACGGTGCCGACGACCACGCCTTCCTGGGTGAGGCTCTGCGTTTCGACCGCACCGTCGCCGGAGGGCGCCTCGGCGGCAAGCTTGGCCAGTCCGAAGTCGAGGATCTTCACCCGGCCCTCGCTCGTGACCATGATGTTGGCCGGTTTGAGGTCGCGGTGCGTGATGCCGCGCTCGTGCGCCGCGCTGAGCGCGTCGGCCAGCGGGACGGCCACCGAGAAAAACGTGTTCGAGTCGACACGACCGGCGGCGATGATCCGATCGAGGCTCCGGCCCTCGACCAGCTCCATGGTGATGAAGCGGCTTCCCGCGTCGTCTTCGACGGAGAAGATCGTGACGATATTGGGGTGGTTGAGCGCCGCGACCGCCTTCGCCTCACGCTCGAAGCGTCGCATCCGGTCGGGGTTGTCCGCCGTGGCCACGGGCAGGACCTTGAGCGCGACCTTGCGGTTGAGGTTGGCGTCCTCGGCGGAATAGACCTCGCCCATGCCGCCCTCGCCGAGTTTCTCGAGAATCGTGTAGTGCGACAGGGTCCGGCCCAGCATCCTCGCCTCTCTTTCGCGCCCGTGCGGTTCGGCAATCGAGCCCCGATTCTACACCCTAACGTCGCCCGAGCCAGTCGATCACCTCGTTCCAGAGCGGCTCCGATCGCGGCCGGAAGAAGCCGACGTGGCCGATCCTCTCGAGCCCGCAGTCCGACGGAACCAGATGGCGTCGCTCGACGTTCGGGTAGGCCCGCATCATCGCGTCCACCGCGCGTGGCGTGCCCCACGGATCGTCGGCGATGCTGTACGCGAGTACGGGAGCCGTGAACGTGCGGTAGCGTTCGCGCGGCAGCGAGGAGTCGCCGAGCAGGTAGTCGCGGTCGCGTAGCCAGCCGGCCCAGCGAAGCGCCACCCGCTTGGGCAGGTCCTCGCCGAGCCCGAGCCGCTTCCACGGCGCGTACCCCCACAGGTTCGTGAACAACGGGAGTGACACGTAGGCGTGGAGCAGGACGGCGAACTTCTGCAGGCCTCCCTGCAACCGCCAGTAACCGCTCTGCGACGACAGGGTGACCATGCCGTCGATCGACTCCGCGTTGTCCAGCAGGCCGGCCACCTGCCCGCCCAGCGAGTGGCCGATCAGGAACAACCGCCGCGGGGCGAGCTCCCGCCGCGCCCAGTCGACCACCGCCGCCATGTCGTTGAAGATCCAGTCCTCCAGGGTCGCCCCGAAGCCCCGCAGGGACGCCGGTCTCGAGCCGCCTACACCGCGGTAATCCCAGAGCACCGTCGTGAAGCCCGACCCGGCCAGGGCCGCGGCGAAGTGGCGGTAGAACTGCCGCGGCACGCCCATCGCCGCGCTGACGATGGCGACATCCGGGTTGCCTGTGCCGGACGGCGGGCGCACGACGTCCGCGGCGAGGCGGTAGCCGTCCCTGGCGGGAATCCAGCCCTGGTCCATCCGCGGATTGTAGCCCTGGAGCTCGGGCCGGGCCGAGCCGGTCCGCCGGCAAAGACCCTCGCGAGCGTTCGGAAAAGGCCCGATCCCGGTGCGATTTGATTTCCGACGGCACGGGAACCATCTTTTGCCACGTGGTTGCTCCTTTAGATAAGGAAGGCATTACCGTGCAGCGAGGGTTCACGATCGTCGAGCTGCTGGTCGTCGTGATGATCATCGGCGTGATCTCCGCGATCGCGATCCCGCAGTTCCAGCGCGCGATCATCCGCGCCGAGATCAGCGCGGTCGCGGCCGAATCGAAAACGCTGTACGGTGCGTTCAAGCGGCACCACATCGACCTCGACATGTACCCCTACTCGTCGGCGAGTCCGGCGTTCCAGCTCGACACGTTCGAGCCGCTGGTCTCGCTCGGCTATTACCGCGGGGATCTGCAGTCGAAGATCCTCAGCGGGCGGGCGGACGCTTACGACTCGCCGGACGACCAGGGTCAGAATCGGGAGTTCTGGCTCGAGCTGACGCTGCAGAAGGATCCGACGGTCCGCTTCCTGATCGCCGATTCCGACAACGCGCCACTGTCCGGCGGAAGCTACATGGACGGCATTTACCTGTACCGAAACGGAGTGTTGACACCGATCCATGACCCCGACTGACGTCATGAAACCGACGGCCTCCGAGAGATCCTCGGCGACCGATCGCGAACGCGCGCTCGAGCCCCATCTCGAGCAGCTCCGCGGCGCCACAGGGATCGCGGCGGACGCCACGTCGGTCGTTCTTGGCAATCAGATCCTCTCGATCGCACCGTGGGAGCGCGAAGCCTTGCGCCGGTTCTCCGCGGGAACCGACGAGAAGGGCCACCACTGGCCGGCGTTGGCCCGCGAAGGGCTCGCGTTCCTGGCGAAGTGTGGTGAGCGAGCGCAGGAGGAACGTACCGACGACGCTGAATCGGAAGACCGGATCGATGAAGCGGCGGCGGGTGTCGCGATTCTACGGGACCTCCAGGTGATCATCGAGGAGTTGGTGCGCGGCGGGCGCATGAAGGAAGTCAAGCAGCTAAGCGATCTGCGCAATCGGATCCACCAGGGTGTCACCTCGATGAAGACGCCGCTGGGCCCGGGCGCACAGATCCGAATCGAGAGCCGCGCCGCCGCGATGGTTCCGGCCCGGCCGGATTCCGTGCCGACTGTCGGATCTTCCGCAGCCGGTGTCACCGACGAGAGCAACGAAGCTCGTCCACAACGCCCGACGCAGTTCAAGCGAGACGCCGCCCCCGTGCGCGTGATCCATCAAAGCGTCGGCAACCCCAACCGATTGCTCCGGCCGCTGCTGGTCGTGCTCGTCATCAGCGTGGCGGTCCTGTTCGGTTTGTCGATCACCGGCACGCGCCACGTCGGCACACCGGTCCTGACGGCGGAGGAGTTCGGGCACATCCCCATCGTCCGCTCGATCGAGGCCCGGCCACCGAGCCTGTTCGTCCGGCTCAACGGCGCGGCGTGGGACGGGCTGTCGGCCGCCGAGCGGCTCGACGCTCTACGCGCCGCGGCGAGCATCGCGGAGCAGGCGGGGTACGTGGGCGCACAGTTCTGGGCCCCCGACGGATCGGTCGCCGGGCGCTGGTCGAAGAAAAACGGCGCCGAACTGGTCACCGAGTCGTCCGAGGGCAGCTGAGTCTACGGGCAGGGGTGGTCGTTCGGGCGCGGCAGCCCGGTCGAGTCGGCCCCCAGCGGCCCCTCCCAGCCGGAGATCACCAGCGTCGGCAGGTAGAACGCCGTCTCTCCGGGAGCCGGAACGAAGCCGTCGTTGAAAGGCAACTCGCTCGGCAGGATGTTGCAGATCATCGCGGCCATCGGCTCGACACCGGGATCCTGTGTGTATTCGCCCGTGTTGCGTAGCCGTTGCAGCGAACCTCGATACAGGTTGAAGCTGTCCTGCGTGGGCATCGATTGCCAGTCCAGCGACTCGCCGTCGGCGAGGACCATCACGCCGGAGATCTCGCCCCCGGGGTACTCGAAGGCCCCGATGTCGCTCAGCGGGCCGGGGGTCACGTCGCCGTCGAAGGGTCGCAGGAAACTGTCGCGGTCGTCCGTCGGCGCCAGCGGCTCGTCGGCCTGATCCAGCAACGGCGAGCCGGCCTGAAGTCGGTAGTTGCCGGCCGCCGCCGAGACGAACAGCGGATCGACGAAGAGATTCCCCACGAGCAGGCTCCCGCCGACGCCCCCGTCGTCGAGGTCTCCCCCGGTGTTGTTGAAGAAAGCGTTGTGACGGATCTCGCCGAAGAAGTTCGTGTGGTCGATCCCGCCACCGGTCGTCGCCGAATTCCCCGCGACGATGTTGTTCGCGGCGATGTTCAGGCCGGTCGAGGCCGAGGCGTCGAGCCACAGCGCCCCACCGGCTCCGGTCGTCAGGTCGTTCTGGACGAACGTGTTGTTCGCGATCGTGAACGCCCCGGTCCCGGCGGACGTCGATCGGAGGCCGCCGCCGGTCGCGCCGGCATCGGCACTTCCGTTCCCGACGAACAGGTTATTGACGACCGTGGTTGTCGAGTAGTAGACGTCGTACGAGTAGATTCCCGCGCCGCTCTTCGCATCGTTGTTTCGAATCGTGTTGCGCGTGACCTGCGCCGTGGAGGATACATCGTTGCGGATGTAGATCCCGGCACCCTTCCGGGCCGCGTTGGAGTCGATCAGATTGTCGGTGATCACGACGCCCCCGTTCTTCGAGACGACGTAGATCCCGCCACCCTCGCCGCTGTCCATGACGTCCGACGAGAGGGCGACGTTGTTCGAGATGACGTTGTTCTGGATCAACGGCGAGTAGGTCGTGGAGTAGACGTAGATCCCGCCGCCCAGCGCGAAGCCGTCGGTGACGTTGTTCCCCGTGATCACGGTCTCGGTGATCAGCGGGTCGGCGTCGAAGATCAGGATGCCGCCCCCGACCATGATCGGGAAACCGCCGGCGTCGCCGCGGTGATCGCCCGCGCCGCCCGTGATCGTGAAGCCACGCAGGACCGGGCTCAGCCGGGTACCGTTGAACGTCACGGCCGCATTCGACAGGCCGGTTGCGTTGATCGTGCAGACGGCCGCTCCCGCCCCCAGGACGCTGACGCCGTCTTTCATCAGGATCGTTTCCCGGTACTCGCCCGCCGCGACGAAGACGCGGTCTCCGACCATCGCGTTGTCGATGCCTTCCCGGATCGTGTTGTAAGGGAAGGCCTGTGTGCCGTCCTCGGTACCGCTCTCGTTGGCGAGATCCACGTAGATGGTCGCCGCGTGAGACGAGAGCACCCAGCCGGTCAGGGCAAGCAGCCCGCCGAGGCAGACAGCCCACGTTCGCTTCGTCGTTCCGAGCACCGTTGTCTCAGAAAAAAAGAGGGGGAGGGGAAAACGCCTCCCCTCCCCCGGTTTTCAGTTCGCTATCAGAACGGGCAACCCAACCCGGCGCTGCTGCAGACGGGCGGATTACTCGGCGTGCACGCACCCAGATCGGTGAACGACACGTTGTAAGTGGAGATGGTGCTGTTGTCGGCGAAGTCGCGTACCGTCACGCAGTAGTCGCCTGCCGGCAGGCAGCAACCCCACGACGAGAACAGGCCCGGGCCGGCATCGTCGTCGCAGCCGATCGACTGCGATCCGTCGGCGCTCTCGATCTTCAGCACCGTGTCACCGCCCGGACCGTCGGTATCGATCTGCACGAAGCCGTCGGCCGGGACGGACAGCAGGAAGCTGTCCCGATCGCCCACGGGCGAGATCGAGGCCTGGATGTCGTCACCCAGGAACGCGGCATTCGCCGTCCCGCAGGTGTCGTTGGGCTCGCTCTCGAGCAGCGGAGGCTCGGACAGCGTCAGCGTCACGTCGTAGGGGTAGTTTGACCCTACCGAGAACGGCGAGACGGTGACGTTGACGTAGTAGGTTCCCGGATCGAGCAACGCACCGACCTTGGACAGGAAGCCGTCGCCGGCGTCGTCGTCCGCCGCGAGCAGGTTGCCCGGACAACCGTCGTACAGCTCGAGGAACGTGTCCACGGCAAAACGGTTCCAGCCGTCGGTCTCGATCTCGACGTACTGCTGCGAGTCGAGCGTGAAGTACCAGTAGTCGTTCTCGGCGACACCGGCCGCGGTCTGGAGACCGCTGTAGACCACGCCGGGCTCCATCTCGCCGGCCTGGCCGCAGACGCCGTTCGGCTCGTCCTCGAAGTTGCACGGATACTCGGCGTCGACCGCGATATCGTAGACGAACGTGTCGCTCGAGCTGAACGGCACGACCGCCACGAACCAGTCCCCACCGTCCGGTAGACAGAGTTCGAGCAAGGACGAGAGGCCGGCGCCGCCGTCATCGTCGACCGCCATGAGCTGGCCGCCGGTGTTGCTGAGGCCGATGATGGTGTCGCCGTCGCCCGAAGTTTCCATCCGCACGCGGTTCGGCCGGCTCAGCCCGAACTTCACGAAGTCGATGTCGCCGGCGTCGAAGATGGAGTGCGTTTGGATCTGGCTGTTGTCACGCCCGTACTGGTTACCCTCGCCGGAACCGTTGTTGCGGAAGCCGATCTTGGTCGCTTGCGAGGACTCGTTGTCCGGCTCGTACTCGTCGGGAGTCGGGATGATGCAGGTGTCGATGACCTGGATGCTGAGGTCGACATCGGCGATGATCGTGCCGTCGTTCCAGCCGCCCACCTCGACCCAGTAGTCGCCTGCGGGCTGGCAGAGCTCGAGCAACGACAGGAAGCCCGGTCCGCCGTCATCGTCTTCGTCGATCGGATCGTCCGCCCCGGCTGGGCAGTTGCCGAACAGCTCCAGGGTGGTGTCGTCGCCGAAGATGTCGGCGGAGAGCGTCTCGATCCGCACGAGCGAGGTCTCGGAGAGGCTGTAGCTGCGCCAGTTGTGGTCGCCCGCGAAATCGATCGACATCGTCTCCAGCCACGGGAGCGTCACGTCGACGGCGGCGTCACACGTGTCATCGCCTTGATTCCGTGTCGAGAAGCCGAGCGTCCCGAACGTGGCCGGCATGAGATTCAGCGCAGGATTCAGCCCGGCTTCCAGCTGGGCAGCGAGGCCGTCGAGGGTCGCCGCGTGCTCGGTGTCACCGATGTTGTGGAAGACCGTCGCCGCCTGGCGGACGGTCTGCAGGATGAGGTCGAAGTCCTCGTTGATATCGAGGAGCGAGACCGCCTCGTTGTAGAAACCCGTGGCCTTGTTCGCGGCGACGACGGCGTTGGCGCTGTACATCTCCAGGTAGGCGTCACCGAGCAACAGGTTGGCCTGTGCGAGCAGTTTGTTCGCACCACGATCACCGGGCAGGTCCATCACGACCACCTTGTGGAGGATGCGCGTCGCATCGGCGAGCTCGCCGTTGGCGATCAGATCCTGCGCCGTACCGATGTGCTCTTCGGCCTTTGCGAGGATCGAAGCGTGTGGGTCGCGAGACCAGTTGAACTGCTCGAGGATGTCCTCGCGATTGATGCCCAGGTCCGGCGCACCGCTGGGGCGGTTGCTGGACTGGACGGACTTGGTCAGACCGCGCGACCCGAGACTGGTCTGTTGAACCTCCTGGTCGGCGCTCGAGGCGACCGCGGCCTTATCCTTCTTGGTGACCTTGCCGGCGTCGGCAGGCACACCCGAAAGCACCAGGCACACGGCCAGTGCGAAGACAAAGACTGTCTTTCCCTTCATGCTGGGTCTCCCTCCAAATTGTGAATAGAACCCCCGGTAACTCGACTGAGTCGAGTACTACTTACGAGGTTGTAACGGGAAGTCAAGGTCCATCTTTCCCGAACCGGGAGCGTTCATTTTTTGGGGAATCCGGAGGGGTCTCGGCGACCGATTGCCACGGTTTTCGCGACCTCGAGCGGGGATCGCGTGCCGGACGACCGGCCGGTGAATCCAACAGACGGGGGGCGACGAAGAAAATAGGGATTGGAGGCCCCCTTGGATCTGCCCCCGAAAGATCTCGACGAGCTCAGCCTGGGAAATCCGTGGCTGGAAGGAGGCGCGAGAGGCGCTTCGCTGCCGTCACGGACAGACGCGGAGCGTTGCTTCCTCTGGCTCGGGGCGAGCCTGACCCTGTTGGGCCCGCTCGCGTTCTTCGTCAGCAGCGAGGTGGGGGCGGCGGCGTTCGTGCCGATGGTCTTCGGCCTCGCGTTGATCGCGCTGAGCCTGGTCTCTCTTCAAAGCACGCAGGCCTGGCGTTGGAACCTGTTGGCCCTCATCGCGGTCGTGTTCGCGCTGGCGGACGGGTTACGCGGTTTGAGACAGGTGCCGGGGCTGGTACAGGGCCTGGCGTTGCCCAACCTCGAAGCGATCGTCACGCAGTCGATCACGGCGGTCCTCTGTTTGACCTTCCTCGCCCCGATCCTCGTCCGGCTGTTCGAGAAGGTCGATCGTCAGGCGGGAGCGACGCTCGCCCGACCGTCGAGGTAGCCCGCCAGGTGCTCGCACAGGTCCCTCGCATCGTCGCCGACGCCGTCGATGAAGCTTGACTTTCGCCTGCGGAGGAACGGGATACCGAGCAGGTACATGCCCGGCGCCTCGACGATCCCCCCGTCATGACGTACGCGTCCTTTGTGATCGAATACCGGCACGTCGAGCCACGAGTAGTCGGGCCGGAATCCCGTGGCCCAGAGCACGGTGCGGAACTCGCCGAGGTCGAGGCCGAGTGGCGGCGAATCCTCGACGCGAGTCGGCTCGAAACGGTGCGCCGGCGCGGTCTCGCCGCCGAGCCCACTCTCGGTGATCCACTCGTCGATGCGGTCGAGCAGCCGGTTCATTTTCAGATCGGATAGCGCACACTGATTGCGCAGGGAACCCGAGAACTGCGCCTTGCCGTCGTGAACCCCGGCGAGCCGGCCGACGAGCCGCACGCCGAGATCGGTCAGCCGGTTGAGATCGATGGTGCGGCGGTCGTCGGAACCCGCCAGCTGGAGGGACGGCACGTTCCGCGCGCGGTTGATGTCGTCGACCTCCAGGTAGGTCTCGTCCATCACGCCGGCGTCGTACATCCAGCTCTTGATGTCGCGGCCGCGATAGAGACGGGGCGCGCGGATGTGCTCGCCGACCGCGATCGTGACGGGACGCCCGGACCGCTGGAGCTCCTCGCCGATCTGTGTCCCGGTCGCCGATGCCCCGACGACCAACACGCCGCCCGCTGCGAGCTGGTCGGGGTTGCGGTAGACATCCGCGGTGATCGTGTCGAGGTGGCCGGGCAGCGCTTGGGCGATCTTCGGGATCTTCGGGATGTTGCACGCGCCGCTGGCGACGACGACGCTGCGGCAGGCCCACTCCCCCTGACTCGTGGAGACGAGGTATCCGTCGCCGCAAACGGAAACCGACTCGACGACCGTGTGGGTGTGGATCGGGGCGTCGAGCAGTTCTGCGTAGCCCTCGATGAAGCGGATCGTCTCCGGCATGTCGAGGAACCCGTCGGGGTCGTCCCCCTTATACCGGTAGCCGGGAAGCCGGCTCATCCAGTTGGGCGTGAGTAGCCGTAACGAGTCCCAGCGCTCGGTTTTCCAGGAATTGGCGACTTCGCCGCGCTCGAGGACCACGTGGTCGATCGAGCGCTCGGCGAGGCAGTGGCTCATGGCCAGGCCGGCCTGGCCGGCCCCGATGACGACGGTCGTTGTTTTCAGACTACTCGACCTCGACGGTGACGTTGGTCGGGTTCGTGATGATGTCGTACACGGCCGAGCGCTTCTGCGACTGGGCGACGACGGCCTTGATCTCGTCCGGCGTCGCGTCGGCGTCGATCTTGTAGGTCACCTTGATGCCGTCGAAGCCGTTGCGCACGTCGCTGTCGATGCCCAGGATGCCCTGGATGTCCATCCCGCCCTCGAGGGTCGCCGTGACGGATTTCAATTGGATCCCGCGGTGCTGGGCGACGGAGGCCACACCCGCGGTCAGGCAGCTGGCCAGTCCGGCGAGGACGATCTCCGGCGGCGTGGGGCCGTGGTCTTCCGACGCGAAAATCTCGGGATGGTCCGCATCAAACGTGAACTTGGTTCGGTGTTTCTGCTCTTCACCGAGCCCGAAGAAACCCTCGACCGACGTACGACTGTGCGTTCCCCTGATCCAGTCACATTGAGCCCGCCAGTTGAACTTGGCTCCCTCGGGTGTCTGGCTCAGCGCCTCGCGGGCGCCCAGCAGTGCTTCGACGTTGACTCCGTTATCAACAGCCATAGAGAAACCCTCCTTTGCTTGGATGTTTGTCTTTTGTAGTGCCTGGCCGCGCCTCTTCGGCCGACGAAGATTAGCACAGCGTCAATCCAGCCGAGCCAGGTCCAGGCTCGGACCCGCATCCAGTTCGAGCAGCGCCACGACTTCCCGGTTCATGCACTTGCTCAAGTTCAGGTGCAGCACCCTGGCCTCGTCGAGCGTCCAGTCGTAGGCCGCGATCGCGTCGGT
>JABAOE010000904.1_pt1 | contig 15118 bp, 15 predicted proteins | sample 7062141 | NCBI WGS metagenome assembly JABAOE01 (sample SAMN14538627, study PRJNA623070) | marine sediment metagenome | biome: marine biome [ENVO:00000428]; feature: marine pelagic biome [ENVO:01000023]; material: deep marine sediment [ENVO:00002113] | place: India: Gulf of Khambhat ... | reverse complement strand
AGCCCCACTCCCGCATCGAGCATGATGCGGCTGGCGGCGATGCCGGTGAGCAGCGAGATCTGCGCGTTCCAGCCCTCGACCGCCAGCGGGCGGTCGTACTCGAGGACCCACTCGCCCTCGGCGGTGGGAACCACCTCCTGGGAGGGAAGCGCGAGGCTCACCGCACCCCGCGCCCGTTCGAGGTCCTGGCGCCGGAGGCCGACCTCCTTCAGGAGGACGAGGGGCTCGTCCTCGCCGCCGCTGTCGATCCGCTGCTGGGCCTTTGCGTACGAGAGCTGCTCGGCGGCCCGCACCTCGGCCCGCTCGAGATGGGCCCGCTCGATCTCGCCATCGCCGTCGAGGTCGATGGTCCACAGCAGCGCCTGCCGGTCGACGCCTGCGAGAAGGCTGCCGGCGTCCTCGTTGATCACCTCCGGATGGAGCGAGGTGCGGAGGTCGGGGCTGTAGAGGGTGAGGCCGCGCGAACGGGCCTCCCGGTCGACGAGCCCACCCGGTGTGACCAGTCCGGCGACGTCGGCGATCGCGTAGAAGACGCGGTGCCCCCGACCTCGACGTTCGGCCGCGAACGCCTGATCGAGGTCGCGGGAGCCGGGCGGGTCGATCGCCGTCAACGGGAGGTGACGAGCGTCGAGTCGCGTCGGGTCGGCTCCGTCGGGGATGACGGGCCCCCGGGCCGCCTGGGCTGTCGCTTCGTTCTCCACCGCAGGGTCGAACGCGGCCGGTATCTGCAGCTGCTCGCGGATCCGGCGGAACCCGTCGACCATCCCGGGGTCGGGCCGGCAACGGACCTTGCTGCGGGGCACGAGCGTCGAACCTCGCCCGGCTCAGGAGAAGCTGGCTCTGTCGCGGCGGGGCATCTCGATCCAGGTCCGGCCCGGCAGGATGCGGACCTCCGTCCCTGCGTTGACGTACTCGAACTGGTCGGTCAGTTCCGCACGGCGCCACACGGCGTCGACGACGTGACCGTCGGTGAAGATCCACGCCGGACCGCTTCCCAGGGTGATCGCCTCAGGCGAGTTGGGATCGGCCGGGGAGGTTCCGTAGTCGGTGAAGTGCACGACCACCGTCTCGGGACTCACCCGCACCCCCGCCGTGTCGACCGTCGATACACCGTCCTGCGTACGGTCCCAGCTCGATCCGTTCCATTCGTACCCGACGGTCGTCCGGCCGTACTCGACGGTCACGCTCCGGGCCGCGCGGGCCGCAGGATGGACGCCCTCGTCGGCGGTCCGGAATCGGAACAGTGGCGAAGGCGATCCCGCGCCCCCCAGCCCCGAACCGAACAACCACAGGTTGTTGGTGTTGGTCATGAGGTTGTGGGGGGCCCGCCGGCCCCTGTCGCGGTAGTAGTGCTCGAAGGCGACGTTGACCCCGACGTCCACCAGCGTCGAGTCGAGTATGGCCCTCTGTGTGTACCGGTTCCCGCCCGAGTTGGAGAAGAGCGGCGCGTTGAACTGGGCGAGAAGGTCGAAGTCGCCGGTCCGCATCGAGCGCACCGGCCCGACCTCGCTGGCGCCCAGCGAGTGGAACACCGCAGCCAGGCGGGTGAGGTCGCCCTCGACGAGTTCGACGAAGACGAGGTCGGCCTGGTTGATGCCGGCCTGGGGCCAGGCGTTGGGCACGTTGTCGATCTTGACCGCGATCGCGGGGCGGGTCTGGCTCTCGAAGGTCGCCAGACCCGTGAGCAGTGCCTTCGACTCGAGCGCCTTCAGCCGCTCGATCTCCTCGAGGGTCTCCTGGAGCTCGACCCCGAGCTGGGTTCTGCGGTTGCCCACCGCGGTCAGCTCCTCCCTCGTCAGCTCGATGGCCCCGGCCGTGTCGGCGAGCCGCTCCCGGGCGAGATCGAGGGAGCTGTCGAGTTCGATGAGTCGCCGGTTGATCGAGTCGAGCCGCTGGGTCGTCTCCTCGATGACCGACTGGTACAGGATCCGCCGTTGGGACTGCTGCTCGTCCCCCTCGAGCGTCCGTACCTCGTCGAGCAGGGCGTTGTGGCGAGGATCGCCCTGGGTGAAGCCGACGATGGCGATCTTCACCCGGGTCGCCTCCGGCTCGCGTCTCGCGTGGACCGCCCGCTCGATGTCGTCGGCCACGAGCTCGATGCGGATCCGATCGATGTCCGCCTGTTCTTCGAGTTCGTCGATCTCGAGCTCGAGTTCGCCCAGCCGAGCACCGAGCGCCGCGGTCTCCTCGACGATCTGGTCACGGCGGCGCTCGAGTTCGCCGAGCCGGCCGGGATCGATCTGGCCGACGGCAGGCGCCGCGATCACCGTGGATGCGGCGACACAGGCGATGACGAGGAGGGGGAGGGTGCGAGAGAGTCGTGACATTGGCCAACAGCGGTGGTCACCGCCCGCGAGGCACCACGCTACCGCTCAGGATCCGGCTGCGGGGTACGGTCGGGCATGGGCACGACCCGCCAGCTCGTCGAGTTCACCCGCGCCGCCGTGGACGAGGTCGTGGCGGTGATGGACGAGCTCACGTCGGCCGGCGACGGCAAGGGCTGGATCAACATCGGGCCGGCGCTGACGGACGAGGAGGCCGCCTCCGTACCGGTCCGGTCGGGTCTGTCCGCATGGTTCTCCGGCAGGGGACCGGCCGTGCCCATGGCGACCTGGACACCGGCGGCGACGACGGCGAGGCCCCGCCCCGCTCAGGTCGGTGTCGAGCACGGCACGGGGCCCGATGCGCTGGAACGGCTCCGTGAGGCCGGCTCGGCACTCCCGGGAACCTGGACGAAGCGACAGGACCATGCCAAGCACGGGATCGTCGCGGACCTGCCCGGTGAGGTGCCCGCAGGTGACGTCGTGCGCTGGATGGTGGACGCCGTCTCCGTCCTGTCGAACGGGCTGGTCCGTCGCGACGCGTGGATGGCGGTGGTGCATCGCTCGGGCTGACGGTCAGCCGTCGGCAGGCTGGGTCCAGGCTCGGTCGAAGCTGAGCTCGACCACCAGATCCTGAGCCGAGTCGCCATGGCCGTCGCGACACGTGAGGCACAGCAGATCGCCCTCGTCGTCGACGTCGATCCCGGCCGCGCCCTGCCAGGCCTGGATCAGCGTGCCGTCCCGCCAGACGTTCCAGATCCGCAGCGGGCCGGCGCGGGTGGCGGTGACCTCCACGGTGTCGGGCGCGGTCGCGCTCCACAGCACGACCCGGGTCGACTCCCGATCACCCACCCGGAGCGGGTGGTCGGCATCCAGCACGAGCCCTTGAGGACGTCGTTCGCTCGCTGCCAGTCGGGTGACGGTGATCGTGGTGTCGGCCGCGACGCCGACTTCGACGTGCTGTCGGGTCGTCACGACCCGGCCTCGAAGGGGTCGAGCGGATCGTCACCCCAGCTTGCGGTGCCGGACTCCACGTCGACGCGGGCCGTCTCCCTCTCGCCGGTGATCGGATTGGTGCGGCGGGGCGGGCGGCCCGCCTGCAGTCGCTCCAGGTTCTCGGCGTGCCAGGCGCCGCTCACGGCGAGGTTCTTCCAGACTCGAGACCGGATGGTCGCCGGTGTGGGGGACCTGCCGGCGCGGGTGATGGTGAGGGGATCGACGCCCACGCGCCAACCCACGGGTGGGGGCCCGGGCTCCGTCTCGGGTTCCCGGCGCTCGGGTTTTGCATCCGGCTCGGGTTCCTCGGCGCCGTCCGGCGCCCGTTCGGCGATGTTGGGAAGTGGGTCGCCGATGACCGCGGTGTGGGTCATGGTCACCACCTCGCGGGAGGCCACCTCCACGACGTCCTCCCGGTCGGTCCGGTCGGTGACCACCAGCGCGTCGTCGGCGCCGCGTACGGCGTCCTCCCGTGCCCGGGTCCACGTGAGGCGGAGGCTCGAGGCGCCGTATGCGTCGCGAAGCGTCGATCGGACACCAGCGTCCCTCTCTGCTCGCCGGCGGCGCCGTCCGTCCCGTCGTTCCCGGCGGTTCCGGGTCCGCCGGTCGCCCTTGGGACGGAACTGCCCGCGGTTCGGGTTTCCGAGCCAGTCCAGGACGATCAACACACCGATCAGCAGCACCCAACCGAGCACGAACGAGTAGACGACACGGTCGGGGGTCACGTCACCGTGTCCCGAGGGTCGTCACCGCGTCGACGATGAGGCGGATGACCGCGTCGGCATCGACGTCGCGGAGCACATGGACGGGGCCGTCCCGGTCCGGACCCGGACGTTCGTCGACCACCGTCATCCCGCGGGTGAGGGTACCCGCCANNAACGGGACGGTCGTCGACCACCGTCATCCCCCGAGTGTGGGTACCCACCAACTCGACGGCCACGGGGTGGTGGCCACCGCTGAAGAGCCGCGGGTGGGTGACGGCGGTGACCGCACAGGCGTCGTGGATCGGGGCGGCGGGCTCACCCCGCTGGAGCTCGGCTCGCGCGATCGCGAAGTCGAGCAACTCCGCGGCGAGGGTCGTGATCGGGTTCCCGACGGCGGCCAGTTCGTCCCGTTCCTGCGTCCCCAACAGGACCTGACCGGTCACGTCGAGCCCGACCATCGTCATGGGCCCGATGGCGGCGAACACCCGGGCGGCGGCCTCGGGGTCGGCCCAGACGTTGAACTCGGCGCTCGGGGTGACGTTGCCGCCGACCGCGGCGCCGCCCATGATCGTGAACCCCCCGAGGCGGTGCCGGAGGTTCGGATCGCGCTCGAGTGCGACGGCGATGTTGGTGAGCGGACCGACCGCGAGGAGGTGGAGCTCGTCGTGGTCGTGGGAAGCGTCGATGATGAATCCCGCGGCGTCGTCGGATTCGATCGACCGCGTGGGATCCGGGATCTCGACCGCACCGAGACCGGTGGCACCGTGCACGTGACGGGCATCCCTCGGTTCCGCGATCAGCGGGCGTGGAGCGCCCCGGTGGACGGGCACGTCGAGCCCGGCCGTCTGCGTGACGGCCAGCGCATTGCGGGTGGTGTGGTCGATGTCGACGTTGCCGTGGACGGTGGTGATCCCGACCAGGTCGGTGAGCTGTGCCGCGCAGAGGATGGCGATCGCGTCGTCCACGCCGGGATCGCAGTCGAGGAGCATGGAGACGGACCCCGCGCTGGTCATTCCCCGATGGTACGCCCGCGGCGATGTGGGCCGGACTCAGGCCAGAAGGGCTTCCACCTCCTCGGGTGTCGGCAGCGACGGCTGGGCTCCCGGTCGCAGGGTGGTGGCCGCACCCACCCGTACCGCCCACCGGGCCGCCTCGACCAGTGACACCCCCCGGACCAGTCCGTCGGCCAGCGCCGCGCAGAAGGCGTCGCCCGCGGCGGTGGTGTCCACCGGGTCGACGACCGGTGCCGCCACATGGGTGGCCTCCCCGTCGGCGACCACCAGCGCCCCCTCGGCACCGAGGGTCACCACCACCGCGGTTGCCGGCAGGGTTCGGGCCAGTTCGGCCGCGACGGCGAGGTCGACCGGGCCGTCGTGGGCGCACAGCAACCCGAGTTCGGACTGGTTCGGCACGAGTACGTCGACCGTCGCCAGCAGTGCGCGGGGGAGGAGGGCGGCCGGCGCCGGGTTGAGCACGACGGTGCCGGCCGCCGCCTGCGCTGCAGCCGTGACCGTTTCGAGTGGGATCTCGAGTTGCAGCAGGGTGACCGCCGCCCGCTCCAACACCTCCCGTGCCGCGTCCACGTCACCCGGGGTCACCCGCCCGTTGGCCCCGGGACTCACGACGATGGCGTTGTCGCCGTCGGCGGCCACGGCGATCAGCGCGACACCGTTCGGGGCATCGGTGGTGGTCGAGAGGGCGGACGTGTCGACGCCGTCGCGATCGAGGGCTTCGCGGAGGATCCCGCCCCCCTCGTCGGCGCCGACCCGGCCGATCATGGCGACACGGCGCCCGAGGCGGGCCGCCGCCACCGCCTGGTTCGCCCCCTTGCCGCCGGGGATGCGGCGCAGGTCGCCGCCCAGCACGGTCTCACCGACGAGCGGGACATGGTCGACGTCGACCACCAGGTCGAGGTTCGCGCTGCCGACCACCGCGACCTCGACGGGTTGGGAGGCGGGGGCGGGATCGGACACGGGAACCTCCGGCGATCAGTCGAGGGCCTGGACGAGACGGTGGGCGTGAACGAGCATGGCATCGACCCGGTCGGCGATGGCGGCGACCGGCCCCGACGACGGCATTCCGCCGGTGCTGCCCCGAAGGCGGCGGGCGTAGGCGCCCTCGACGATGCACGCCTGCTTCCACCACGAGAACGCCTCGTAGAACGGGTAGTCGGACAGATCGAAGCCCGTCGCGGCGGTGTAGCGGTCGATCACCGTCGATCGTCTCGGAAACCCGGGCGCCAGGGTGGGGGGATCCGGTAGCCACCACAGGTCGTCGTCGGGTTCGCCCCAGTACTGCAGCGACCACACGAAATCGGCGATGGGATCTCCTGTGGTGCACAGCTCCCAGTCGAGCACGGCGGCCACCTGCAGATCGTCGGCCAGCACGACGTTGTCGAACCGGTAGTCGCCATGGGCCAGCGCCGGGGCCGCCCGCTCCGGTGGGACCCTGGCCGCCAGCACGGTGTGGATCTCCTCCACCAGAGGGAGCGGGCGGGTGTCGGCCCGTGCGACCTGGGTGCGCCACCGCTTCAGCTGGCGGGCGACGTACCCGTCGTGGCGGCCGAGATCGGCCAGGCCCACGACGTCGAGATCGAGGGTGTGGAAGGCGATCTGCGCCGCGAGGAGACCGTCGGTGGCCGCGTCGGCCGCCGCCTCGTCGAGGGCGGCCCCGTCGTCGGCGGTCCGGAGGATCCGACCGTCGACGAAGTCCATGACGTAGAAGCGCACGCCGATGACATCGGGATCGTCGCAACGGACCACACAACCCGGCACGGGGACGGTGCTGTTCTCGCCCAGCGCCGACAACACCCGCCACTCCCGGTCGATGTCGTGGGCGGTCGCCAGGGTGTTCCCCTCGGGCGGTCGGCGCAGGGCCAGCCGTCGACCGTCGCCCGCGGTGACCTCGAAGGTGAGGTTCGAACCACCGGCCGCGATCAGCCGGAAGTCGAAGGGTGGGGTCAGCTCCGGTGCTGCCGCGGCCAACCAGCGCGAGACCGCGGCCGTGTCGAGCCCTCGAACCGAACCGGTGGCTACTTGACGATGCCTTCTTCGAGCTCGTGGAGGCGCTTCACCGCGCCGACGAGCACCTTCTTGGCGACTGCCGCGCTCTCGTCGAGCATGGAGGAGAACTCGCGTCGGTTGAGGGCCTCGACCACCATGTCGGTGTCGGCGGTGACGGTCGCGGTGCGCGGTACGCCGGCGATCACCGCGAGCTCGCCGAAGAAGTCACCCGGTCCGAACTTGGCGATCACGCGCCCGTTGCGCCTCACCGTGGCCTCGCCTTCGGCGATGACCATGAACTCGCGGCCGGGCTGGCCCTGAACGGTCAGATCACGCCCGGCCTTGATGTGCACGGGGGTCATGAACCCCGCGACCTTCTTCAGTTCCTTCTTCGAGAGCTCCGAGAAGAGTTCGATGTCGGCGAGCTGTTCGACGAGCGCCATGAGTACCTCCGTGCCGGCCGCGACGACGCGGTCAGGCCGAATTCTTAGCAGCTGGGCCGGGTGGACGCAGATGCGTGCCCTCGCCGAGGCGGCCGAATCCCGGAGTCAGCGCGTCGTGAGAGGTCAAAAGACGGCGACGGGATTGACCGGGGCCCCGGTCGCCCCCACGAAGGGCTCCGGGCTGGCCGCGAGGAAGAACTCGTGGCGGGCGTGGGCGGTGCACACCTCGGACAGCTCCTCGAGGTTCCAGTTCTGCCCCTGGGTGAGTCCCATGTCGACGATCGTGAGGCAGTGGACGGCCAGGGCGTTGTCCCACTCCGGTCCCGGGAAGACCTCGAAGATGTAGGTGTCGTCGGCGACGGCGGCCACGTCGTGTCGGCGAAACCAGCGCACGGCGTCGATGCCCGGCCCGGGGCTCTCACCGGTCTCGTTCTCGCCCACGGTGTAGTGGCGGGCACTCATCTCGAAGTAGAGCTGGATACGGCCGGTGCGGATGAGCACGATGTCGCCCGGCTTGACCTCCACCCCGGCCCACGCCGCGGCCTCGTCGAGGTCGGCCCCCGTGATCTCGTGGTCGTCGGGCAGCCGGCGCAGGCCCTTCGCGGCTGCGACGTCGAGCAGGACCCCGCGGCCGACGAGTGTGCGGACGTGTTCGATCCCGAGGACCTCGGCGCCGCCCCGGGCCGTGATCGACGACGACGGCACCCCGTTGTAGAGCGTGCGGTCGTAGCTCACGTGGGAGAGCCCGTCCCAGTGCGTCCCTGCCTGGAGTCCCATCGTCACCATGTCGTCGGAGAAGTGGGGGACCATCGCCTCCCCGTCCGGGTCGCCCAGGTCGGGATGATCGATCGTGCCCATCACGTGGATCGGGTTGATGCGGGTCGGGATCGACCCGATCTGCACGCCGTCGTGCCTGAGGTCGATGGCCAGGCTGACCCGCCGGCCGGTGGTGATCGTCGCCGCCGCGGTCGCCACCACGTCGTCGGTGATCAGGTTGAGCGTGCCCAGCTGGTCGTCGTCGCCCCAGCGGCCCCAGTTGCGGACCTCGTCGGCGACCTCGTGGAAGAAGGCGTTGAACGACATGGCCGGGAGCGTACGACACGGTGGCAGGACGTCGCGAGAACGAGTGAGGCGATCGGTAGTACGGTCGGGTCGGACGAAAATGACCGGGCTGTACATCTTCTCCTTGGCGGTGGGGGCGCCCCTGTTGCTGTGGATGGCGTTCTCCGGCGATGCCGACGCCGAAGGCGGGGGCATCGACCTCGACGGCGACGGCCCCATGACGGTCATCCCGCTGTCGGCCATCGCCTTCTTCCTGACCGCGTTCGGCGGGATCGGCGTGATCGGCCGGTTGACCGGGACCGGCTTCGTCGTGACCCTGTTGGTGGCCCTCGTGATCGGCGTGGGGGCGGGGTTCCTGAGCCGTATCGCGTTCCGGTGGCTCTGGGGCTCGTCGGCCTCGAGCGAGGTGATGGACGTCGAGCTGGAGGGGTCGATCGCCCGGGTCTCGCTGCCGGTGGGAACCGACCGGCGGGGCAAGATCATCGTCGAGATCGCGGGTGCCCGCGAGCAGATGACGGCGTCGCCCGCCGACGGCTCGAACATCGACGCCGGTGAGCGGGTGGTGATCGTCAAGGTCGAGCGGGGAGTGGCGCTGGTCGCCCGCCTCGGTCCGGATCTCGAACTGGAGTAGTAGGGAAACAGCAGGAGGAGCAGGAGATGGGATTCGTTCTGGGTGCAGCGTTGCTGGTGGTGTTCGTTGTGATCGCGCTGATCATGATCGTCAGCTCGCTGATCGTGATCTGTCCCCCCAACCAGGTGGCGGTCATCACGGGCAAGGACCGCACGCTGAGCGACGGTCGGACGGTGGGCTACCGGATCGTGAAGGGAGGGCGGACGCTTCGTATCCCCCTCATCGAGAAGGTCTCCTGGATGGACCTCAACACCATCCCGCTCGAGGTGTCGGTGACCAACGCCTACTCGAAGGGTGCCATCCCGCTGAATGTCCAGGGCATCGCCAACGTGAAGGTCTCGTCGAAGGAGGGTCTGCTCGAGAACGCCGCGGAACGCTTCCTCCACGTCCCCAACGCCAACATCGGACAGATCGCGAAGGAGACACTGGAGGCCAACCTGCGCGGCGTGCTGGCCACGCTGACGCCGGAGGAGGTCAACGAGGACCGCTTGAAGTTCTCCCAGCAGTTGATCGACGAGGCCGACGACGACATCAAGACGCTGGGGCTCGAACTCGACGTGATGAAGATCCAGAACGTCACCGACGACAACCAGTACCTCGACTCGGTCGGTCGCCGGCTCACGGCCGACGTGGTCAAGCAGGCGCGGGTGGCGGAGGCCGAACGGATGGCCGAGTCCGAACAGGCGGAGGCGGCCGCCCGGGAGCGGGCCCAGATCGCCGCCGCCCAGGCCGACAAGAACATCGTCGAGGAGCAGAACCAGCTGCGGGTCCGCACGGCCGAACTCGATGCCGTGGCGCGGGCCAAGGAGGAGGAGGCGAAGGTCGCCGGCGACATCGCGCGGGCCACCGCCCAGCAGGAGCTCGAGCAGCAGCGCATCGAGCTCGAGCGACGCCGACTCGAGGCCGACGTCGTCCAGCCGGCCCGGGCCAACCTCGAGGCCAAGCAGCTTCAGGCGCAGGCCGAGGCGGCCAAGATCATCGAGGACGGCAAGGCACAGGTCGACGTCTTCCGCCGGCTCACCGAGCAGTACCAGTTGGCCGGCGACGACGGTCAACGGATCTTCGTGCTGAACATGCTCCCGGACCTCGTCGACAAGATCGTCTCCACGGTCAACAACGTGTCGATCGATCGGGTCGCCGTCGTCGACGGCGGTGCCGGCAACAACGGTGGTGGCGGCATTCCGGCCCTCATGGCGCAGTTGCCGGGTGCCGTCGTGAGCCTCAGCGAGCAGATCGAGGCGGCGACCGGCGTCGACATCCTCAAGAGCATGCGCGACGACTCGGCACCCCCGGCTGCCGGCGACGGATCCGGGACCGACGCGTCGGAGCTCCCGCCACCGCCGGCCCCGCCCGACGACTGACCCCGGTCGTTCCCCACCACGGGTCTGTGTGACCCGGCCCGCCGGTCGCGCGCCGCGGGCTTCGGTGGCGATTCGTGTCCGCGGCGTGAGGTCCGCGACAATCCTCGACCATGACGGAGACCGCGACCCGTGCATCGCGCAGCCGTGAGGAGCGACGCTCGCGCGTGATCGAGGTCGCCATGCGCATGGCCCACGAGGGCGGCTACGAGGCGGTCCAGATGCGGGCGGTGGCCGAACGGGCCGACGTCGCCCTCGGCACGATCTACCGGTACTTCAACGGCAAGGACGATCTGCTCATCGCGGGCTTGCTCGGCTGGGTCACCCAGACCCGCCTGCGCCTCGAAGCCGCACCGGCCCGGGGCGCCACCCCCCAGGAGCGTCTCACCTCGGTACTGACCGGTGCGGCCCGCTCGACCGACAGTGCCCCCGTGCTGCTCAGCGCGCTCGTCACGGCGCTGAGCACGACCGACCCCGCCGCCGCGGAGTACAAGCTCAGGGTCGAGCACGAGGTGCAGCAGCTCATGGTGACCGCGATCGGCGACGACACCGATCTCGACGCGGTCGGGATCGCCCGGGTCCTCGGTCACGTCTGGAACTCGGCGATCACCCGATGGGTCGGCGGACTGGCCCCGAACGGCCACGTCGAAGCGGAGCTGCGTCACGCCATCCGCATGCTCACGGGCGACTGACGCCGCCCGGGCGCTCAGTTCCCGGTCAGCACCGCCTCGAACGCGCCCGGCTCGAGGGGCTCGGAGAACAGGTAGCCGAGCGCCTGGTCGCACTCGAGCTCGCGCAGAACCGCGAGCTGTGCCTCCGACTCGACGCCCTCGGCGATGACGGTCAGCCCGAGGGCGTGGGCCAGGTCGATGATGGCGGCCACGATCGTCGCCGCCGCCCGGTCGGTCGCCAGCCCGGCCACGAACGACCGGTCGATCTTCAAGACGTCGAGCGGCAACCGCTGGAGGTAGGCGAACTGCGACCAACCGGTGCCGAAGTCGTCGATGCCGAGGCTGATGCCGATACGGCGCAACTCGTCGAGCTGCTCGGTTGCCGAATGCGCGTCGTCCATGAGGGCCGACTCGGTGATCTCCATGCAGATCTCGTCGGTGGAGATCCCCACCTCCCGGACCGTCCGCTCGACATGGGCGACGAGGTCGGGATCGCTGAGTTGGCGGGCCGACAGGTTCACCCAGATCCGCACGGGCTCCTGTTCGGGCGTGCGGTGCACCCCCCACCGCTTGGCCTGCCGGCAGGCCTCGGCGATCACCCACCGGCCGATGTCGACGATGATCCCGGTCTCCTCGGCCAGGGGGATGAACTCGCCGGGCGGGATGAGACGGCCGTCGGGCCGCTGCCAGCGCACGAGCGCCTCGAAGCCGACGATCCGTCCCGAGGTGAGGTCGAGCTCCGGCTGGTAGTGGAGGCGCAGTTCCTCGTTGTCGACGGCCCGCCGCAGCGCCTCCTCCGTGTCGATGCGCTCGAGGGCGAGGCTCTGGTCGATCTCGTCGTGGATCGCGAACCGGCCCCGACCCTCGTGCTTCGCCTCGTACATCGCGGTGTCGGCGTTCTCGAGGATCCGGTGGGGGTCGTCGTGGCCGATGGACGTGGCGATCCCGATCGACGCCCCGATGCGGATCTCGCGTCCGTCGAGGACGAAGGGCTGGTCGAAGGCCCCGAGGATCCGGCGGGCGACCGCGGTGGCGCCTCGGGCCCCGTCGGTGCCGGCGCACAGCATCACGAACTCGTCGCCCCCGATGCGGGCGAGGGTGTCGCCGGGGCGGACGATGGCGGTGAGGCGCTCCGCCACCTTGCCGAGCACCGTGTCGCCCGCGGTGCGCCCCAGGGTGTCGTTGATGGTGGCGAAGCCGTCGAGGTCGATGAACAGCACACCGATCGGCTGCAACGTCCGGCGGCTGACGGCGAGCGAGTGGGTGAGCCGGTCGAGCAGCAACGCCCGGTTGGGCAGCCCGGTGAGCTCGTCGTGGAACGCCTGTTTGATCAGGCTCTGTTCGGTCTCGCGCTGCTCGGTGATGTCGCGGCTCGAGGACTGGAGCTGCCGGACGCTCCCGTCGGGTGCGAGGATCGGGGTCAGGGCGGTCTCGAACCAGCGGAACGAACCGTTGCGGTGCCGCAGCCGCTGCCGGAACCTCGTCGGCTCGGAACCCCGCCGACCCGCGTCGGCCACCGCCTGGACGAGGGCGTCGCGGGTCTCGGGGTGGGCCAGGTCGACCGGGTGGGTGCCCGTGAGGGTGGCGGCGTCGATGTCGAGCAGCCGGCGAACCGACGGTGAGACGTAGGTGAAGGTGCCGTCGGGCTCGTGGAGGCACACGAGGTCGGAGGTGTGTTCGGCGACGGCCCGGAAGATGTCCTCGGCCGCGGCGAGGGCCTGGGTGGTCGCCTCGATGAGGGCGTCGGCCTCCATCCGGTCGGCCAGGGTCCGCAGCTCGACGAGGAGGGCCCCGACCGTGCGATGCTCATCGAGGATCGGTGTGAGCGACACCCGGAGCGGCCGGGTCGGCTCGGCACCGCCGAGAAGGGGGTGAGCGTCGATGGTCCGCTGTCCGGCCCGTCCTTGTGTGCCGGCGTCGACCAGCGGGCCGAGGATCGTCGACGGGTCATCCACGTCCCAGAGTCCGGCGTTCCACAGCGCCCGCCCTCTGAGCTGGTCCCGGTCGATGCCGAGCTCGAGCAGTTGGTCGTTGCCGTCGAGCACGGTCCCGTCGAGGTCGACGAGCAGGGCGGGACCGTCGAGGCGCCCGAGGGCGGCCCGGGTGTCGTCGGTCCGGTTCCCGTCCTCGGTCTCGGGGTCGATCGACCGGGCCAGACGTGTGAGCACGTCGGCGCGGGATCGATCGCCCTTCACGGTCGCACTGTGGCGCTCGTGGGTCACGGCATGCTCCTGCGTCACGGGTACTCCGGCCCGGACGGCAACCTAGGTGCCCGGTCCCGTCGGGACGCGGATGGTGCGACGCGCGGTGCCGGTTTCGACCACCGGCCGCGGTTGTGTCGGCTGACTTTCCGCCGACGAGGAAGGGCTCGCTACTGTCGCCGGGTCAGGTACGACGTTCGACCGGGAGCACGTGTGGCTGGATTCCTCGAAGGCAAGAACATCGCCGTCACCGGTGGCGGTGCGGGAATCGGGAAGGCCATCGCCTTGGCCTGTGCCGACGAGGGGGCCAACGTGGTGGTGGCCGACTACGGCGTGGCCATGGACGGCAGCGATCCCACCAGCGAGGTGGCCGATGCGGCCGTGGCCGAGATCCGGGCCAGAGGGGCCGGGGCCGTGGCGGTGGCGGGCGACATCTCGGCGTTCGACGTCGGCGAGGAGGTCGTGGCCGCGGCCTGCGACACCTGGGGCTCGATCGACGGGGTGGTGTGCCCGGCCGGCGTGCTCCGCGAGCGGATGCTGTTCAACATGGCCGAGGACGAGTGGGACCACGTCATCGCCGTCCACCTGAAGGGCCACTTCAACGTCTACCGGGCCGCCTTCGCCCGGATGCGCAAGCAGGAGACGGGTGGCTCGCTGGTCGGGTTCACCTCCGCCGCGTTCACCGCGTCGACCGCCCAGGCCAACTACTCCGCGGCCAAGGGCGGCATCGTGAGCCTCACCCGGTCGGCCGCGATGACCGCCGCCAGTCTCCGGATGCGGGGTGGGCCGGCGATCAACGCCAACTGCATCGCCCCGGTCGCCAGGACCCGGATGAGCGAGAACGTGCCGTTCGAGATCGAGACCGGCGAGCCCGGTGACATCGCCCCGATGGCGATCTACCTGATGAGCGACGCGGGCCGGGACGTCAACGCCCAGATCTACACGGTGGTCGGTCGCCGGATCTCGGTGTGGAACCAGCCGGTCGAGCTGCGCACGATGTGGGCGCCCGGTGACCGCTGGTCGCCGGCGGAGATCGCCGACCTCCTGCCCTCCACCATCGGCCAGGAGCCCAACCCGTTCATCGACGACCTCGAGCGGCGCATGGCCCAGATGGCGCAGGACGAGGCGGGCGGCTGATGGGCGNNGTCGCCCGTCGCTGTCTGCTCGAAGGCGCGTCGGTGCTGATCTCCGACATCCACGAGCGCCGTCTCGGGGAGACCGCGGACCGGCTCGGGAAGGAGACCGGCACCCGCCCACTCCGCCGGGTGTGCGACGTCACCGCCGAGGAGGACGTGCAGGCGCTCGTGGCCGCGGCCGTCGACGGCATGGGCGGCATCGACGTGATGATGAACAACGCCGGCCTCGGTGGATCGGTGAAGCTCGTCGACATGACCGACGAGCAGTGGCAGGCGGTGCTCGGGGTCACCCTCGACGGCACCATGCGCTGCACCCGGGCCGTGCTGCGCCACATGATCGACGCCGGTATCGAGGGGGCGATCGTCAACAACGCCAGCGTGGTCGGGTGGAGGGCGCAAGCCGAGCAGTGCCACTACGCCGCGGCCAAGGCGGGGGTGATGGCGCTCACCCGCTGCGCGGCGATCGAGGCGGCCGAGCACGGGATCCGGGTGAACGCGGTGGCGCCGTCGATCGCCATGCACCCGTTCCTCGCCAAGGTGTCCGACGACGAGTTCCTGGCGGAACTCTCGAGCAGGGAGGCGTTCGGACGGGC
>JABAOE010001149.1_pt3 | contig 15126 bp, 13 predicted proteins | sample 7062141 | NCBI WGS metagenome assembly JABAOE01 (sample SAMN14538627, study PRJNA623070) | marine sediment metagenome | biome: marine biome [ENVO:00000428]; feature: marine pelagic biome [ENVO:01000023]; material: deep marine sediment [ENVO:00002113] | place: India: Gulf of Khambhat ... | reverse complement strand
TCGCGGGGGACATAGACCGGCATGTGGCCGATGGCCTTGCGATTCTTGCCCGCCTCCTTCCATTGGCGGACGTATTGGAAGTCCAGGTCCTCATACAGGCCCTGGCAGCGTTCGACGATCTCCTGGACGGCCATATTTCGCTCTTCCCTTATAAAGTGGTAAAATGGTACTGTAATACGGTTTTAAGGTCAAGGGAGCGGTCGGGATCTTGCGAAGCCCAATGATATCAATGGCCACAGGCCGGACGGCGGGTTCCGGCAGTGTTAGGATAGGCCGCGACCAAATCGCCGAATCCGGGGCTGCGGCCAATGAATAATACGAATATCGCCGTCGACTTGAGCGTGGCCAGCGAAGCCGATCTCGACGCCGTCGTGGCGCTCGATGCCGCTGCGTCCGGCGCCGCCAAACCCGACTACTGGCAGGACATCCTCGAGCGCTATACCCAGGAAGGTGCCCGCAGCAAGCGCTATTTCCTGGTCGGCAAGACCCCCGAGGGCGAGCTGCTCGGCTTCATCGTCGGCGAGATTCGCGCCTGGGAGTTCGGTTCCCCGCCCTGCGGCTGGGTCATCGCCCTGAACGTCACCGCGGAGCATCGCGAGAAGGGCATCGGCACCACACTGTTCGATGCCCTCTGCGCCGAGATGAAAAACGACGGCGTGACCACGATTCGCACGATGGTGCTGGCCAACGACAAGGTCAATCTTTCGTTCTTTCGCGGCGAAGGACTGGCCGCAGGGCCCTACATTGAACTCGAAAGGCAACTCGACTAGATGAAGCTGCAGAAAGCAAGCCGTTACGCACTATACGCGGTGCTGCACCTCGCGAGCGAGCCCGGCAAGCAATTCTCGACCGCCGAGATCGCCGATGCCTACGGCGTGTCCATTCACCATCTCGCCAAAGTAATGCGCACGCTCGTGCGCAGCGGGCTCATCGAGTCAGTCAGGGGCGTCGGCGGCGGCTATCGGTTCACAGGCAATCTGCGGCGCACGACTCTTTGGGATGTCATCCACGAATTCGAATCGCTCGAATCGGACATCGACACGCCAGAGGAACTGTTCGGCAATGCCGAAGTCGTGATCAGTGGACTCGACAGCGTGATGGACGAGATCGACGGCCTGAATCGCGCCACACTCGATTCGATCACGTTGAAAACCTTGCTCAGATACGGCGAGGAAAATCTTGAAAGGGATTCCCAGCTATGATGGATAGAATTCTACCGGTGGCTTTTCCCTATAGCGGACATTGGTAAAACCTGATTCGTTTTCGCAAACACGGATATTGTTATTGACTCGTGAAGATCAGGCTGCAGCAGGTAGCCGCACCCTCGGCCTTTTGCAGCTCGGACAGATCAACGGGAATTATATTGATACCGCGAGTGCCCAGCATGTCCATCGTGCGTGGAAACGAGGAGGGATAAATTACATCGTTCCCTACTCGAAGTGCATTGGCGGCATGTGTTTCTTCTTTGGCGATATCGATCAACTCGTAATCCTCGAATGCAGACCGGTTGACCCAGTCCGCGTTGATCAGTAGCGTGCCAGGCGCAACTTCTGTGACAGCGGATTTCAAATGCAGGGTCTTTGTTGTTTCTACCGGCTTCACAGAAAATCCGTAATTTGCAAGGATGTCGCGTAACTGTTTGATTCCGCTGTGATTTGACCGCGTCGAGAGGCCGGCATAAATGATATCGCGCATGCGGAGCAGGTCGCCGCCATCCAGGGTACCGGGGGCCTCGATTGAGGCTAACGTGCGGTACTGTCGCAGAACGTCCGCGACGCCCGTCACTTCCGGTCGTCTCGACGCGGCGCCCGGCCGGCACAGCACGGCAATTTCATCCAGGACTATCGCGGTGTCCTCGATGAACACCGAATCCGCCAGGCCCGGTTCGGTCGGTATGTCGACGATCTCGCAGCCGAGAGAAGACAATGCCAATTGATAACGCTCATGCTGCTGCAACGCAAGATCGATATCGATCGCGACCCTCGGGGCAAAAGTCAGTTCGCAGCTGCCGATGGCCGTATTGATTTCACGTGTAATGGCAGTCAGCGTCATGTAGCCTCCCTTGAGTCGTCGACAGTATAGAACCGTATGTCAGGATGTCGATGCACAGGACCTGGCGGTTTACAATTTCATGGTTCACGTGGAGCATACCGTTGGCAACCGTAGTCGAACTCGATGAGATCAAGCGCCTGGTCGACATCCCGACCCTGATCCGCGAAATCGAAACCGGGTTTGTTCTCTATTCGGAAGGCAAGGTAACAGTCCCGCCGGTCGGCTTCCTGCATTTTGACGATCCGCCGGGCGACGTTCACATCAAGTATGGCTATATAACGGGTGACGATTATTACGTCCTCAAGATCGCATCCGGGTTCTACGACAATCCCAAGCTGGGGTTGCCCGCCGGTGACGGACTGATCCTGGTCTTCAGTCAGAAGACCGGGGAGGTCGAGCTGATCCTGCTGGATAAATGCTGGCTCACGGACATGCGCACGGCCGCTGCCGGGGCCGTTGCCGCAAAGCACCTCGCCGCAAATACGATCAGAAGCATCGGAATCGTCGGTACCGGCGTACAGGCCAGGCTGCAATTGGAACTGTTGCAAGGAGTCGTCGACTGCGACAGCTGTTTCGTCTGGGGCCGCGACCCGGACAAGGTACAAGAGATGATTGCAACGCTCGGCACGAGAGAGACAATCTGCGACTGGGGCCTGGATATCAAGGCAGCAGGGTCGCTCGATGAGCTCGTGTCTGAATGTAATCTCATCGTCACCACGACCTCGGCAAGGTCCCCGCTCCTTCGGGCCGACCAGGTGCAGAAGGGTACGCACATCACTGCAATGGGATCGGACGATTACGGAAAACAGGAGCTCGAAGCCGAATTGCTGGGGAAGGCGGACCTCGTGGTTGCCGACAGCATTTCACAGTGTGTCGATCACGGTGAGTGTTGCCCTGCCGTCAAGGAAGGGCAGATCCGGGAAGATGCGATTCTCGAACTGGGTAAGGTGATCAAGGACCCTGCGATGGGTCGTAGCAGTGAGAATCAGATTACGATTGCGGACCTGACCGGGGTCGCGATACAGGACATCCAGATCGCGAAGATGGTCGCCCACGCGTTGCGCTGATTAGAAGTCTGCGGCAGTCAAATAAACGAAACGCACGCCGCGTAGCGGCGTGCGTTCATTCTTGCATCTATGCGTTGGCCAATGACCGGGCTAGAAATCCATCGTCAAATCCAGGAAGAAGCGCCTGGCCAGCCAGTCATATTGCGAGTAGAAAGCGACCTTGCCCACGACATCCACTTCGTTGCCTGTGCCCTGGGCAGTCACCCTCGGTGGCAGCTCGTCAAAGACGTTCGCAATACCGCCCCTTACCGTAATTCCATTTTCGAACGTGTACATCGCAGACACGTTGTGATACGTGGTTTCTTCGGCTATGAGATCGACCTCCACAACCTCGGTACTACCGAAGTCGGACTCCGACCCACCGAATCCGAGAATAACCGTATCGCTGCCGAAGTGGGCCCGGTTATCCGTCTCGCCGATGAATTGTACGCCCCAGTAGAAAGACCACTCATTCCAATCCAGCGTCAGGTTGAGATTGCCGACCCATTCCGGATGACCGGCCAGTCCGGAAAAGTCCTCCTCGGTCTCGTCAAATAATGCGCGAGTGTCCTCGAAATTGAAGGTATGTGACGTGTCTATCGTAAGGGTGCCCCAGTTCCCGGGCATCTCCGTCACCCACCGCGCCGCCACGTCCATTCCCCTGAGCTGTTGCTTGGCAACATTGATAAAGCTGTCCCTGATTTCCAGGATCGCGTTCGGCAACGGCGCGGTTGGTAAATCGCGGGTAAACAGATCGCAGAGCGGCTCATCGGGGAAGAACAGGGACTCGTAACACCCTTCCACGATCCGCCTGGCACCGATAACGTCCACTTCGTCTTCGACCAGGATGTCATAGTAGTCTACCGAGAAGCTCAATTCCGCGAATGTCGGTTGCCAGACGAAACCAACGGTAAATGCCTCGGACGTTTCCGCCTTAAGCACACCGAATCCGCCACCGGTCAGTACGCTGGGGCTCACCGTGAACAGGTGATCGGGCGCAAGCCCGTCCGCCGCACAGTTGTCCGCGGTGCGTTGTGAGATATCACCGCTAGCCAGTTTGGAGCCCCAGGCGATGCACGGGTCCGAGTCTCGCGCCGATATGAAGCTGATTTCATCGGCAAGGAACAGCTCGAAAAGCGCCGGTGTGCGGAACGACGTACCGAAGGTACTCCTCAAGCGAACCTGGTCGGTGAGCGACCAGTTCAGGCCCAATTTATAGGTGGTGTCGTCACCATACGAGTCCACATCCGTCCAGCGCACGGACGCGGTCAAATCGAGGTAATCAACGAATGGCTTATCGGCCAGGAGCGGGATGTCCACTTCGCCGAAGAAGGCCTTTGTCTTGTCCTCACCGACGGTAATGCCGCCCCCCCCGAGCCAGGAGTTGTCTGCGAGTGTGATCTCCCCCGGCCTGTCCGATAGTTCATCTTCACGATAATGGAAGCCGAGCGCGACGGCGAGCGAGCCGGCCGGCATTTCGACCAGATCACCCGTCACGAATCCTTCCACCGACCTCTGGATATACTTGGTAGTGCCGGTTTCGACCCCGAACAGGAAATCGCGCTCCTCCGGAGAGAGTCTTCCGTTCAGGAAATCCGAGTCGAACCAGTCGATATCGACACAGTTCCTGCCGGATATGGGACTGACCTGTCCTGCACAGGAGCCCGTGCGAAAGAACGGCAACTCGAGGGAGTCCGTGAAGACTTGATCATTCGTGTACTCGCCGTCGGAGTTGCTGTACTGGAACGACAGGTCCCAGGTCCAGCCTTCCAGGAAAGCCGACTGGAATTCGCCGGTCAGCCCGGCGACGAAGCGCGTGTAGTCGACCTCGACCTCTTGATCGCTGTGATCGGTGATCGCCAGCGGGCTCAGCCACTGCGCGCCGGTCCAGCCCTGACTGAATGGATCGCTGGCGCCACCCCAGTCCGCCGAATCGTAGTTGTAGACATAGGTCCAGATCTGCCGGTAACCGACGTCGATCGTTTCGCGGCGGTTGAACAGCAATTCGGCATAGGCGGTGATGTTATCGGTGACCTGGTAATCAGCCTCCAGGAACAAGGTCACCGATTCATTCTCGGGAATCAGCGTTGTCGTATTCTGGAGCGGATGATCGCTGTCCTCCACCCCCTTCGTCAGGCGGGTGCCGTTCGATACGGGGTACCAGCCCGGCGGCGCGGTCATATGATTGGGGTTAGCCGGCGGGTCCAGCGTGGGAATTCCGAGTTGCGCGAGTTCGCCGGTGTGATCGTATTGCATCAGGAAGACCGGCGGGCCCGCGTTGGTCGTGCCATCGCCGTAGAGCGGATTGCCCATGTCGTCGGTCTCGGACGCATAGTCGTAGACCCAGACGTGCCCCCAGGTCAGGCCGTCGCAGAAGAACTCTCCGGTACGCGGATCGATCACGTCGGCGCGCGTTTGCTGGTTCGAACCCACGGCAAAGACATAATCTTCGTCGCACTGGAAATAATCCCGGTCGCCGCGCTGCATTATTTCCGTCTTGTTGTAATCTGCCGTAACGCGCAGGAAACCGCGATCGAAACGCTTGCCCCAGGAGCCACTGAGCCGGAGCTGTTCGCCGCCCGATTGCTCCGGCGCCGAATAGAAAGCCTCGACTGTTCCGCCTTCTTCCTTCTTCGTTATGATATTGACCACGCCGGCAACAGCATCGGATCCGTAAATCGACGATGCGCCGTCTTTCAGCATCTCGACACGTTCAATAGCGGCCAGCGGAATGGTGTTCAGATCAAATGCCGATACCGAACCCTGTACACCTGAAGGCCCGGCGCGACGACCATTGAGCAGCACCAGCGTACGGTTGGCACCCAGGCCGCGCATGGAGATCGTCGATGTGCCCAAACCACCGGCCTCGACGAACACGCCGGTAGACGCGGCAGTCACCTGCGGCGAACCCATTGCGACGGTTGTCGTTTGCAGCAACGTCGCCACGTCATGGATACCCCTGACGGCTGCTTGCTCGGTTAGCACCACGTCGATCGGCGTCGGACTCGAGAATGTGTCTTTGCGTATCCGCGAGCCGGTGACGACGATTTCCTCGACCTCCTCGTCCACGGCCTCCTGCGCGAGCGCCGGCCCTATCGGGTAAAGAGCGGTCATGACGGCCGCTGCCAGCGGCGTCATCACTGGTGTTAATTTGCGGGATGCGGACTTGGTCTGCCGACGTCGTTTGGCCATTTGGTATCCCCCTCTGAAGTCTGCGCTTCATTCTTGCCGCGTACACTCGGGCCTGGTTGGCGGACCGAATTACTGTGTATGCGGCACGACAAATTCCTGAAAGATTATGCTCCTCATCCTTTCTACGGTCAATCGTGGATAAGCGCTAAAGACCATGATTTTCAGTGGATGTTACTTATTCCCAAGCAGCTTAACGCGGGCTACGCGTGCGCTGCCGCGACCCCAAGGCCTTGTGCAAAAATCAATTTATCCTTGTTGCTTCTCAACAACAGCAATGCAGTTTTCTCACGCTGCCATTATGATGGCGGCTGTTCGGCTGCATGGCTCAATCCCACAATATGAATTTCTCCGGAAACTTTTCCTATATCGGCAGCGTTGATACTGCCGAACTCAAGCGACTCGTCCTCGATCTGTCCGAAGAGCAATGGGACAGCTTTGCCGTCCGGCAGCAGCGTTACGAAGTGCATCGCCATACGCAGACGATCGGCCTGGTCTATGATCCCGATTTTCGTCACACGCATCCCACCCGCCTGCCGACCTTGCAGGTCTTCGAGTCGGCAATCCGACCCGCGCTTGCCATGACAGCAGAGCACTTCGAGGAAACGCCGCAGGGTCAGCGGCTGATCAAACAATACGGGCTTGGCTACTTCATCCGTGCGACGCTGGTCAAGCTAAAGGCCGGTTGCGGCATTACAGCCCACCAGGATCTGAACTTTTCGCTGACGCATTCGCATCGTGTCCATCTGCCGATCATCACAAATGACGATGTCTGGTTCACGGTTGGCAACGAAGCCCTAAACATCAAGGAAGGACAGCTGATCGAAATCAATAACCGCCGTATGCATTCGGTCGAAAACAAGGGAAGCGCGGACCGCGTTCACCTGATTCTCGACTTCGTGCTGCCCGGCGAACAGTGCTGTTGTGGCATGAAACACCACCCTGAAACCCTGTGCAGTCCGCAGGCCTGCCTGGATACGGATCGTCAGCGCATTCCGTGCACCTGTCACCCGGAAACCTGACCCGCTAATCCGATGCCAGCCAGGAACCCGCTAATCGATGCGGCTAAAGCGGTCATCCGGCAAAGCTCGCCACAGCAAATCAAAGACACCCTGAGCCGACCGGTCATAATCGTTTCCGCCCCGAGAGCGGGCAGCAACATGCTGTTCGAGCAATTGTCCGGAATTGCGGGCTTGTGGACAATCGGCGGCGAGAGCCACGGAATCTACCGGGCTTTCCCCGCGCTCCGCGCCGAGAATCCCGATATGGATTCCGGCAGTCTCGGCAAGCCGCATGCAGACCCCGAGACGCGCATGCTCATGCGCGCATGCTTCCTGTGTTTGCTGCGCGATTATCGCGGAAAAGCTTACATGGATATGGCGCCCAAGGATCGGCCATCGAGCGTGACCTTGATGGAGAAGACGCCGCGAAACGCGCTCAACATTCCGTTCCTGCTCGAGGTATTTCCGGATGCCCGCTTCATTTACTTGCACCGGGATGCGCGGCAGAACATAGCCAGCATTATCGAGGCCTGGAACCATGGATTGCAGACCGGTCGCTTTGTAACGTTCCGGGATCTGCCCGGATGGGACCGGCCGGCCTGGTGCTTCCTGTTGCCACCCGGTTGGCGATCGATGATCGGCAAGTCGCTGCCGGAGATTGCCGCTTTTCAATGGTCGGCAAGCAATGACGCGATCCTCCACGGCCTCGCGCAGCTGCCCTCGTCACGATGGGTATCTGTCAGCTATCACGAGTTAACAGACGCCCCCGGGGAGACGCTGACGAGTCTCTGCCGGTTCGCCGGCGTGAAAGTACCGGCCGGTGTGGGCGAAGGTGATACCTTGCCGTTGTCCCGTACGACATTGAGCCCGCCGCAGCCTGACAAGTGGAAGAAGTATGAGCAGGAGATCAACGAATGCCTGCCCGAATATTCCGCGACCGCGGACCGGATCATTGCGCTCGGTCGAAGCAATCCTTAAGTCGGGACATCGATACATGAAGAAGAATGAGGTAAGCGTCAAATGATGAAATCCCTCATCGTTATTGATGATCTTCTGGATAAGCCGCATGATTTGAGAGAAGTCGCACTGGGCATGGACTATCCGGAAACAGGAAAACCCACGACTTATCCGGGCCGAAATTCAAAAGACCCGTTGCTGGCGGACACGTTCGATGCCCTGGTTTCGGAAATTGTCGGCGAACCACTGGTGCGCGCCCCGGGCGTGGTAAGTGGCCATTTTCGCATCGCGCTGGAGGGCGACAAAGGAATGGCCAACGTCCACATCGATATTGCTCACTGGACTACCGTCCTGTACCTGACATTGCCTGAACACTGTCCGGCTGGCGCCAGGGGGGGCACACATCTATATCGGCACAAACCTACGGGCACCGAGCGCGCGCCCTACGACGAGCAGGAACTTTCCGCGATGGGATTTTCGAGCCCCCAGGAGTTCATGGAGCGGGTGCTCAACGCGGACACCAACGATCCGGACAAATGGGAAGAATTGAGCACGGTGCCGATTCGCTTTAATCGCCTGATGCTGTTTCGCCCTCAGCAATATCACGCGGCGGGCCTTGGTTTCGGGACCAACCTGGAGAATGGGCGGCTGGTGTACGTCAATTCATACAATCATGTTGACATGCGGCGTATGTAGACCTACCTGGGATCAGGTCACCGGGTAGTCCTGCATGCCGACGACTTGTTTGAGCCACAGGTCGTGCGCCGGCAACTTGCGTGGTGCCATTCGTAGCCGTTCGGCAATTTGCGGCGGCATCTTCGGCGGCGGCCGCTCGGTGCCGAACCACTGGTCGCATTCCTCGTTGAGAAAATCCATGCCGTACAAGATGGCTTCATAGCTCGACAGGGTAAACACACCAGCCGTATCGACAGGAGCCCGATGGTCCCCGGGCAGCTCTCCCGATGGCAGCGGTGTGTCCGGCTGTCCGGGGAAGCACTGGTCCTCGAAGTCACTCACCGACGGCGGCTTGGTCCGCCAGAAATCCAGCTTCGCCTTGAGCCGGTCGTTAATACGTTCCGGCCGTTGTATCTCCTTCCAGAACTCGGTGTCCGTGCGCCGCGTCAGGCAGTAATGCATATTGATGAAATCGAGTATCTCGTAGAAACGATTTGCCAGGATGCGGTTAAAGCGAAACGCACCGGCTGCCATGTCATCGCCATAAGGAAAATGCTCGCTCAGCATGACCGCGCCGAGGTCGCTCAGGTAAAGACCGGTAGATTCCAGCGGTTCTATGAAATTGCAGGACAGGCCAATGGCAACACAATTCCCGACCCAGGCCTTCTCGCGGTGACCGACCTTGAAGTGGATTACCCGGGTATCGAGATTCTCTGCATGCGCACCTTCGAAGGCACGGATCTCCTGCTGAGCGTCTTCCTCGTCGAGAAAAGCACTGGAATGCACATAGCCCAGCGACTTTTTGTCCTGTAGCGGGATCTCCCACACCCAGCCTGCCGACAGCGCAGTTGCCGTGGTGTAGGGACGGACGTAACCCGGGTAATGCAGCTCGTAAGGGACGTGCATTGCTACCGCACGATCGCAGAGCAGCCATTGCGAACAATCCACCCATTTGACCCCGAGGGCCTGCTCGATCAGCAGGCCGGCAAAACCGGTGCAGTCGACAAAGAGGTCAGCCTCCAAACGTTCGCCACTTTTGGTATTCACGGCTGCAATATCACCGTTCTCCGCCGTTTCGACGTCGGTGACGTGATCGAGATAGTGTTTGACGCCACGGGAGGTTGCGATCTCGCACAGGTAATCGGCGAAATGCAATGCGTTCATATGAAAGGCGTAAGTAAAGTGCGCCCCCACGTCCGTCTGCTTGAACGTTTTCGGTGCGAGGCATGACTCGCAAATCACGGGCTGGGCCGAAATGGTTTCGGAGAACGGGATCGATCGATCGCTCATCAGCCAGTCCAGGCCGGTGGTATCGACCGGGGACCCGCGGTATCGACCAAATGCGTGATAGTAAGAGTCGCCGTCACCGTCCAGCCAGTTGACGTATTTGATCGCTTGTTTGAATGTGCCCTGAACGCGCTTCAGGAACTCGAGTTCGTCGATGCCGATAGCGGCAAGGATGTGATTGATACTCGGGATAGTCGCCTCGCCAACACCGATTCGCGGCACGTCGGGCGACTCGATCAGCGAGATAGCAACCCTTTGTTGCGCTGGCCGGTTCAGCACTGCGTCGAGATAGGCGGCGGTCATCCAGCCCGACGAGCCTCCGCCGACGATCAAGACGCGCTTTTGTTTCATGAGCTGATGCTCGCCGCGGACGCAGAGTAGTCGCGCATGCCAAGGACCCGTTGTAACCAGATGGCATGTGGCGGGAGTTTTTGCGGCGCCAGTCGGAGCTTTTCGATGACGTGCTTGAGTACCGTCGGGTCCGGACGCCCAGGTCCGTACCAGTCATCGCATTCCTTATGCAGGAAATCCATTCCATAGAGAATGCATTCATAGGACTCGTAACTCCACAACCCGGCGGTGTCGATCGGAGGCCTGTGGTCGCCGGGCAGGCCGCCCGCTGGCAGCGGCGTCTCCGCTTGCCCGGGAAAGAACTGGTCCTCGAAATCGGCTTTCGACGGCGGTTTGACACGCCAGAAATCGAATTTTGCTTTCAGCCTGTCGTTGATGCGTTCGGGCCGCTGAACCTCTTTCCAGAAGTCGGTATCCGTTCGGCGGGTCAGGCAATAGTGCATATTGATGAAGTCGAGAATCTCGTAGAACCGATTTGCCATGACGCGATTGAAGCGAAATGCCAGGGGCGCCATGTCGTCACCATAAGGAAAATGCTCGGTCAGCATAACGGTCGCAAGATCGCTCAGGTAAAGGCCGGTCGACTCGAGCGGCTCGATAAAACTGCCGGCCAGCCCAATCGCAACGCAGTTCCTGGCCCAGGCCTTCTCACGGTGACCGACCTTGAAATGAATTATCCGGGTATCGAGCTTTTCTGCATGCGCGCCTTCGAAGCCGCGCATCTCCTGCTCTGCCTGTTCCTCGCGGAGAATGGCGCTCGCATGCACATAGCCCAGCGAGCGCTTGTCCTGCAACGGGATTTCCCATACCCAGCCGGCGGACAGTGCCGTTGCCGTCGTATAGGGGCGGACGTAACCCGGGTAATGATGCGCATAGGGCACGTGCATCGTCGCCGCGCGATCGCAAAGCAGCCATTGCGAACAATCTACCCATTTGACGCCGAGCGTCTTTTCGATCAGCAGCCCGGCAAAGCCGGTGCAGTCGACAAAGAGATCCGCTTGGAGGCGCTCGCCGCCTTTGGTATTTATTGCCGTGATGTCGCCGTTCTCTGCCGTTTCGATCTCAGTGACGTGATCGAGGTAGTGTTTCACGCCGCGCGCCGTGGACCACTCGCACAGATAGTCGGCGAATTTCAACGCGTTCATGTGGTAGGCGTAGCTGAGCGGTCGCCCGAAGTCCCAGCGGCCCAGCATCTGTGGCGAAAGCCCGAGTTCACAGATGATCGGTTGTGACGAAACCGTTTCCATGAACGGAATCGATCGATTGCTCATTAACCATCGTTCAGACGACCTGTCGATAGGACCCGGCCGGTAACGGTTGAACGGATGGTGATAGTAGTGTCCGTCGTTGCGCAGCCAGTTCACGTACTTGATCGACTGTTTGAACGTGCCGTCGACCCGTCGCATGAATTCGTGCTGGTCGATGCCGATAACCGCCAGGATATGATTGATATTCGGGACCGTGGCTTCACCCACGCCGATACGCGGCACATCGGGCGACTCGACCAGGCTTATTTCAGCAGTCTTTTGTCCATCACGATTGAGCGCCGCATTGAGGTAGGCAGCCGCCATCCAGCCTGCCGAGCCGCCGCCAACGATCAGAACGTTTTTCACGTCGATGATCCGGTGGGTTGCTGCATCCCGACTACGCGCTGCAGCCAAACGTCATGGGGTGGAAGTTTTTTTGGCGCGACGCTGAGTCTCTTCACGATCGCCGCCGCCGGTTTCGTCGCTGGCCTTTGCGTACCAAACCATCGGTCGCATTCAGCGCGCAGGAAGTCCATGCCGTAGAGAATCGCCTCGTGACTGTCCAGCCCGAACAGGTCACCGGTATCGATGGGGCTCCGGTGGTCACCGGACAGGCCGCCCGACGGCAGTGGCGCATCCGGTTGCCCGGGGAAGAACTGGTCCTCGAAGTCAGTTACCGACGGCGGTTTGACGCGCCAGAAGTCGAACTTGGCCCGCAGCCTGTCGTTAATGCGCTCGGGTCGCTGAACCTCGCGCCAGAATTCGGTATCGGTACGACGCGTCAGGCAGTAATGCATGTTGATGAAGTCGAGGACCTCGTAGAAACGATTCGTCATGATGCGATTAAAGCGGAACGCCAGCGGTGTCATGTCATCGCGGTGCGGGAAATGCTCGGCCAGCATGGCAGCGGCAAGGGTGCTCAGATACAGGCCGGTCGATTCCAGCGGTTCGATAAAACTGCCGGCAAGGCCAACGGCAATGCAATTCCTGACCCAGGGATTTTCCCGGTGACCGACCTTGAAGTGGATGACCCGGGCGTCGAGTTCCTCGGCGTGTCCGCCTTCGAAAGCACGTATTTCTTTGTGTGCGTCCTCTTCACTGAGAAACGCGCTCGAATGCACGTAGCCCAGTGAGCGCTTGTCCTGCAATGGGATCTCCCACACCCAGCCTGCCGAAAGGGCTGTTGCCGTCGTGTAGGGGCGGACGTAACCCGGGTAATGCTGCTCATAGGGTACGTGCATCGCTACCGCACGATCGCAAAGCAGCCATTGCGAACAGTCCACCCATTTGACCCCGAGGGTCTTCTCGATCAGCAGACCGGCAAAACCGGTGCAGTCGACAAAGAGATCCGCTTGGAGGCGCTCGCCGCCCTTGGTATTTACCGCCGCGATATCGCCGCTTTCCGCTATCTCGATGTCGGTCACATGATCGAGGTAGTGCCTGACGCCACGCGAGGTCGCGATCTCGCACAAATAATCCGCAAATTTCAACGCGTTCATGTGATACGCGTAAGCCAGTTGCGGGCCGAAGTCCCAGGGACCCAGCATCTGTGGTGCCAGGTTCATTTCACAGAGTATCGGTTGCGCCGACACCGTCTCGGCAAACGGTATGGAACGGTCGCTCGTCAGCCAATTTCGACCGGCGCGATCGATCGGGGTATCGCGAAGCCGGTTGAACGGGTGATAGTAATATTCTCCTTCATTATCCAGCCAGTTCACGTATTTGATCGCCTGCTTGAAGGAACCGTCAACGCGCCGCAGAAATTCATGCTCATCGATACCAACGACGGAAAGAAGATGCCTGATGTAGACGACTGTCGCCTCCCCGACGCCAATGCGCGGCACGTCCGGCGATTCGATCAGGCCGATCTCGGCGACTTTGCGGTCACCGCGATTGAGGGCAGCGTCGAGATAAGCTGCCGTCATCCAGCCGGATGAGCCGCCGCCAACGATCAATACCTTGTGGGGAGTCATATGGTTCAATCTGTCTTATGGGACCGTCTTTTTAGGCTGTCGAGACTACCCGAAACACCGGGCGATGTACCATAGCGCAGATATTCAACACGGCGTTGCTTTATCATGCCGAGGGGAACGCATAGCAGGGAAAGTACCCAGTGCCGAGAATCGTAGCCAAAGCCGACAGCCTCAACGAGCTGAACGCCAATTTTGACCAGCAACGCTTGCTTGAGCCCGTCTTCCTCAACAGTGTGCCCAAATGCGGTACCCATCTCGTACGCAATATCATGCGAATGTTCGTGCCGGTAGATCAGCAATACCACAAGGCATTCATCCAGCATGCCATTTTGCGCGAGCACCAGGTGGCGTTCTCCGAGGCCATGCCGCACCTGAGCTGGGGTCATCTCCTGTTTTCAGACGAATCCGCGATTGTGCTGCGACATGTTCATCACGTCGTGCAGGTGCGCGATCCATATGACTGGGTATTGGCCCGGGCCAGGTTCTTCCTCTCGGACACGTTTCAGGGGTCGCTCGAACACCTCAAGGGCGGCAACGTTTCAGTGGACGAAGTGCTGAACATGATGATCTTCGGTATTCACCGAAAAGCGCCGATGTTGAACGAGATCTTTACACACAATGCGGTATCGTGGTTGGGCACGAAAATCAAACTCCTGCGCATGGAGGATCTGATTCACCACGTGAAAAACCTCGACACCGATGAGGCCGAGGCCTTTTTCGCGGATTTGTTGCAAAGCTGCGGGATGGGGGACCTGCCGGTGGACTGGCGCGAACGCGTTCGTATCGGCTCGGATCGTGAACAGAGCGGCACCGCCAGGGAAAACCTTGCGGGCGGCATCGAGGTACCGGACGAATTGCCGGAAACTCAAAAGAGGCTGGTGAATTACGCTGCGCCCGGACTGCGCGAAGTCCTGGGTTACGAATAGGCGACGTTACCGCAAGCTTTGGCAGGCATTAATCAGATGTTATACACCTCGGTGAATACTCGCTGGAACACCTCGATGTCCTCGATCCTTCCCATGCTGACACGCAAGTAATTGGTGTACGGTTCGAACTGTCCGCGGACAAGAATATTCCGCTTTGCCATCTGCATCTGAAACTCGGCGGCATTGCGGCCGATGTCCGCGAACACGAAATTCGTTTGCGACGGCACGGGCTCGATTCCGTTCGCGCGAAACGTTTCATTGACCATCTCGCGACCTTCCCAGATCTTGGCCCGCGAGAAGCCGATGAATTCTTCATCGTTGATGCTGGCGAGCGCAGCTGCGAGCCCCGCGACGTTCGGCCAGGCCATGAGATATCCGCTGATCGTCTCGGCATAATCCGGACGCGTCATGCCGTAGCCGAC
>JABAOE010008766.1_pt6 | contig 15127 bp, 14 predicted proteins | sample 7062141 | NCBI WGS metagenome assembly JABAOE01 (sample SAMN14538627, study PRJNA623070) | marine sediment metagenome | biome: marine biome [ENVO:00000428]; feature: marine pelagic biome [ENVO:01000023]; material: deep marine sediment [ENVO:00002113] | place: India: Gulf of Khambhat ... | reverse complement strand
TCAGGCCCGTATCGGATCAACCGCAAAGCCTCCCTGCATATCATTGTGCAAGGTTATGGAATCTTCCCGTCCAGTAATAATGAACAATAGTTGAGGCTTATTAGAGCAGTATAAATCAGGCGAACATGGCTTTCACGTATGCAAATGATTGCTTGAGGTGTTCGGGATTATGTGCCTCGAGGGTGATGCTGGGCGGCTGCGCCATCCCTCGCAGGTGTTTCTGCAGAGGCGTGAAGTCAATGGTGCCTGCGCCTACAGGCAGGTGCTCGTCGGCGCGGCCGTGGTTGTCGTGTAGATGCAGGTGAAAGAGTTTTGAGCTGATGGCCTCAAGCCACTCGGCCATGGGGCGCCTGCCGAAGAGATGCCAGTGGCCGGCATCGAAACAATGCCCGAACCATGGCGTGTCGAGGCGGTTGACAAGTTGGACCAGGTTTGACGGCGACTCTTCGTAAATGTTCTCCATGGCAAGCAGGCAATCGGCGCGTTTGGCCTGGGCGATGATGGCCGGGAAAAACGAGATGGCATTTTCGAGCCAGACCTGGTCGAGGTTCGGGTACCGCCACTTGTCGACGCCCGGATGCAGGACCAGCAGGTTGGCATTGAGTTGTGCCGCGAACTCGAGGGTCTGGGCCAAACGCCTGAAGGTCACGTCTCGAATCAAGGGATCGAGGGCACCCGGGTTGAGGTCGAAAAAAGGTGCATGCACCCGGGGCCGGACTGCTCTGTTTTGCAGGGCTGCTGATACCTGGCTGAGCAGCTTTGGATCGATGACGTCCAGGTCAGGGCCTTTGATCGCAATCTCCGGCGACAGATCGAGATCTAACACCGCCTCCAGGTAGGTTTCAATCTGGGCCCAGGGGATGTGGGCACCGAGCTTGAGCGTCATCACCTGGCGGCCCCCCCGGCGATTTTCTCCAGCTGATTGATTGACGGCCGTTCGCCGAGAATGATCAGCACGGAACCCGGTTCAATGACCTGGGTCGGTGGCGGGTTGAAAATCATCTTGCCGTCGGCAAGCTTGATGCCGACGATGATAATGCCCATACTCTGCCGGACGCTGGAGTTGACGAGCGACTTCCCGGCCAGCTCGGAATCGGCAGCAATAGCGATTTCCTCGATCTGGAGCTCGAGGTGCTCACTGGTGGTGGCCAGTTCGATAAAGTCGACAACCGAGGGCCGCAAGATGGCCTGGGCCATGCGGCTGGCGCCGATTGTATACGGGGAAACAACCTTGCTTGCGCCGGCGCGCAGCAGCTTTTTCTCGGAGCCTTCTTCACTGGCCCTGGCCAGGATGAAGAGCTTAGGATTCAGTCCGCGGGCCGAGAGGGTAATGTAGACGTTATCCGTATCTGAAGTGACCGCGGTGATCAACCCCTTGGCGTGATCGATGCCAGCCGTTTGCAGGGTTGTATCGTCGGTGGCGTTGCCTGACACATACATGTAGTCAGAGTTCTCTAGGCGTTCGATTTTTTCGGGATCATTTTCAATCACCACGAACGGGGTCGGTTTGGCCTCGAATTCACGGCAGATCATTTTGCCGATGCGGCCGTAGCCGCAGATAATGTAATGACCTCTGAGCTTGCTGATTCGGCTTTCCAATTTCTTCCTCCCCAGGATTTTCCGTAGCTGTCCCTCGAGCGTGAACTGGATGAGACTGCTGAGAGTATAGGCGATNNTCCTGACTGAGTTCGTGAACCTCTTTAAAGCCAACGGTCGCCAGCGTGATAACCGTCATATAGAGGGAATCAAAGAGAGCCCAGCCCTCGATCATGGCATAGCCAAGCGTGCCGAGGGCTATGACGGAAACCAGGGCTGCAACGGAGAAACGGAGGTGACGAACTGGGTCCATGAAACATCCTTGTTAAAAATTGCCATGATGATAATCACGGGTTAAATAAAAGGCAAGCAGTTAAGCTGGTTAGCATGAAACTGTATACAAAAATGGCTTGACATTCAGTGTATACAGTATACAATTTGCCGAACTATAATAGAACGGAGTTTCCTTGTGCGTAGAAAACAGATTGAAAGACACCAGACCCTGCGGGAAAAGATCCTGGAAACGATTCGGGATGCAATCCTCAAAGGCAGTCTGAAACCGGGAGAGCGTGTCTCAGAACCGGAGCTCGCGGAACGTTTCGGCATCAGCCGGACTCCGATCCGTGAAGCATTCCGTCAACTGGAGTCAGAGGGCTACCTGCAAGTCATCCCCCGTAAAGGAGCGGTTGTCGCTTCTTTGTCGGAACGGGATATCGAGGAGTTCTATGCCATCAAGATTATTCTGGAAGGTTTTGCTGCGAAAATGGCCGCTGAAAAGCTGTCCATGAAGGATATAGAGAAACTCGAGTCGATCAATCAGCGACTTGAGCAGATCGCCAAGGATGGTGACGTCAAGAATTTCTTCCGCGTGCACAATGAATTCCACGAAGTGTTCATCAAGGCCGCAGGTAACGAGCGCCTTTATGAAATGATCAACCAGCTGGTCATGAAGTTCAAGCGCCTGCGCCTGGCGTCGCTGTCTCAGCCAGGACGCATGGAAATTTCAGTGGAAGAGCATCGCAACATGATCCAGGCCTTTAAGGATCATGACGGGGATAAAGCTGACAGCCTCGTGCGGCATGCCGCAACGATCGGAGCCGATGTGCTCATCCAGAGCATGTCGCAGTCGGGAGATTCCTCCGACGGGGTGGCAGCAGGTTAAACAGCCTTTTGACAACATGAGCATTGATAAAGGCCCGTCCATCTGGACGGGCCTTTGCTGTTGGTAACCTGCAGCCAGAACTTAATTGCGTAATCGATAGCTGCGGCCAATCAGGACGGCAGCCCAGACAAACAGCGCCAGCGCCATGATCGCAACCGTGCCAAAGGAGGCCGCAAAGCTGAGGTCGCCAACGCCGAGCAGGGCGTGGCGGAAGCCGTCGATCAGGTAAAAAAGCGGGTTGAGGTGCGACAGCTTGGCCCAGAGCGGAGGCAGGATTGAAATCGGGTAAAAAACGCCACCGAGGTAGATCAATGGCAGGATGATGAAGTTGGTAAACATCGACAAGGAGTCGAAGGAGTTGGCGTGTATGGCGGCGATGATGCCGAACTGGGCAAAGAGAAAGCTGGCCAGGCAGGCCATGCAGATGGCTGCCAATGGGTGCGTCCAGGGCAGCGTGGCAAAGAGACAGGAAATCCCCCATACGATCAGGCCGACGGCCAGGCCGCGCAGCATGGCGGCCAGGGTATAGGCGAGAATAAACTGGGACGGGGTGATCGGCGTCACCAGCAAATCGACGATGTTGCCCAGGTAGCGTGACATGAAGAGCGATGACGAAACGTTGGCAAAGGAGTTGTTGATGACACCCATCAGGATCAGGCCGGGAATCACGAACTGGGCGTAGCTGAAGCCTTCGAGGACGCTGATGCGCTCGCCGAGGGTGGCTCCGAAGATAAAGAGATAAAGGGATGCAGTGATCACCGGGGTGACCAGGGTCTGGGACGCCACCCGCAAAAAACGCCGGATCTCCTTTTGCAACAAGGTGTAGAATGGCAGCCAGGCGACGAATGTCGGTTTGCGAAACTGCTTCATGACTTCTCCCTGCCCGCCTGGGTGATTTGCAGGAAGACTTCCTCGAGCCCGGCGGCCCGGGTCTCAATGTCTGCGATCGGCAGGTCGAGTTGGCACAAGTTCTTCAGGAGTTCACCGGTCGGCTGGTTGGCTGACAGGGTGAGCTGCAAGGTTGAGCCATTGTTGATCAATTCTGCCCCCTGGCAACACAGGTTTTCGGGAACCTCGGTGACCGGTTTTTCCAGGTGGACCAGGATGCTGCGGGTGCCTAGTTCCTGCAGAAGCTTGCCCGTTGACTCCAGCGCAATCAGGCGGCCGTGGTTCATGATCGCGATCCGGTCACACATCTGTTCGGCCTCTTCCAGGTAGTGTGTCGTCAGCAGGATCGTGGTGCCCTGCCGGTTGATCTCGCGAACGAAGTCCCACAAGGTGAGGCGCAACTCGACATCGACGCCTGCTGTGGGTTCGTCGAGGATCAGCAGGCGAGGCTTGTGAATCAACGCCTTGGCAATCATGAAGCGTCGCTTGAGACCGCCCGACAACTTGATCATCACCTTGTGCAGGTGAGGTTTCAACCCGAGCCGGTCGATCAGGTGCAAGCGCCAGTCGGGGTCGTCCGGGACGCCATAATAACCGGCGTGGAAGCGCAAGGCCTGATCGATGGTAAAAAAATTGTCGATGACTATTTCCTGGTGCATGACCCCGACCATGCGCCGGGTAGCGCGGTAGTCCTTGCGATTGTCACGGCCGAAGATTTCGATGCTGCCGCTGCCGATATGTGTGACCCCGCCGATCATGTTGATAGTCGTGCTTTTGCCGGCACCGTTCGGACCGAGCAGGCCAAAGATTTCGCCCGGGTTGATGGTAAAGGAAATATCATCAACGGCAGGGGTGCCATCGTAGACTTTCGTCAGGTTCTGTATGGAAAGGGCCGGTATCATCATCGCGTTACAAGTTATGACGCCGCGTGGCGTGATTGTCAAGTCATGTGACGAGAGGTGATTGACATCATGTAACAGAGAGGGTCATTATAGGAAAGGCTGATGATATGACTCAGCAAATAGAAATCACTTACCAATCCTGAATGAGAGGTTGTGTCAATGACAAAACATGTTCGTGTTGCGGTTTTGATGTTTGCTTTGGTTTTGATCGCGGTCTCTGTCTGTGCGGAAATGCAGATAGAGCTGTTCAAGCGGCAGCCCCTCGGCAAGACGCCACTTGATGTGGCACAGAGCGTCAGCGACGGCCGACTCTTTGTTTTGCTCGAGGGCGGCACAGTGCAGATTCTCTCTGCCGACGGCGAAATCGAGGAGCGTTTCCAGGCGGACAAGGACACGACGAGCCTCGAAGTCTCTCCCGACGGCAAACGTCTCTATCTTGGCAACGCGAAGAGAAACGAGCTGCAGTTTATCGACTTGTCGATTGTCTACAACCTGCCGGTCAACAATTCAGCGACCAAGGGACCGGAGGACGCCCCCGTAACGATTACGGTGTTCGATGACTTCCAGTGTCCTTACTGTGCGCGTTTGCTGCCGACGCTGGAAAATGTGGTCAACGCCTACCCGACTCAGGTGCGCCTAGTTTTCAAGCACTTCCCCTTAAGCATGCACAAGTTTGCCCGGCAAGCGGCCATCGCCAGTATTGCTGCACGCAACCAAGGCAAATTCTGGCCGCTGCATGACCAGCTGTTTGCTAATTACAACAAGCTCAACGATGGGCGCATTCGCGAGCTTGCCGAAAGTGTCGGCCTGGACATGGCGCGTTTTGACAAGGATGTTGCGAATCCGGCCCTGGCACAGGAAATTGCTGACGATGTAAAACTGGGTACAGACTCCGGGGTGCGCGGAACACCGTCCGTGTATGTGAATGGCGTGCAGTTGAAGGATCGCAGCATGGCGGGTTTCCGTGCCGCTATCGAGGCGGAACTGCGATAGCCCTACGCTCCGGCCCAAAGACAAAAAGGCGAGCCGTCAGGCTCGCCTTTTTCTGTTCAGGAACAATAATAATCGTTAACTGCTGGCCGGTTCTTGTTCGGCGTCTTCCTCTTCACCGGCGCGACGTTTGCCGAACAGTCGGGCGACAATGATGCCGATTTCATACAGAATGATGAAAGGCAACGCCAGGGCCGTCTGCGAAAAGACATCGGGAGGCGTCAGCATGGCACCGATGAGAAAGGCCGCAAGCAGGGCAAACTTGCGGTTGCGTGCCAGCAACTTGTGGTCGACGATACCCATGCGGGCCAGAAAAAAGATCACCACGGGCAATTCGAAAACCAGGCCGAACGCCAGCAACAGCTTGCTGGAGAGTGACAGGTAAGAGCCCATGGAGAGCATGGCGTTGAGGTCGCCGCTGCCGGTGCCGAATTCGATCAGGACCTTGAAGGCCATGGGGAAGACGAAGCGGAAACCGAAATACGCGCCAATCGCGAAGCAGAGGGTGCTGGCGATGACAAAAGGAACCACGTAGCGTTTCTCATGCTGGTACAGCCCCGGCGCGATAAAAGACCATATCTGCCAGAAGATCACCGGCATCGAGACCAGCAGCCCGGCGATGGCACCAACTTTCAGGTAGGTGAAGAAAGGCTCGGTTGCAGTGATGAAAACCAGCGAGGTCCCCTCTGGCAGGGCCTGGCGAACCGGGTCGGCAATCAGGTTGAAAAGTGGTTCAGCAAAGGCATAGCAGGCCAGGAACGCCACCAGCCAGGAAATCGAGGCGATGATCAGCTTGCGCCGCAGTTCCTCGAGATGAGAGGTCAGGGGCATGCGGTCATCGCTCATCAGCGGATTCCTCTGCCTTGCCCTTCGGTTTGCCGGTGTCATCCGCCTTGATGTCTTGAGCTTCGGCCGGAGCGGTCTTGGTTGCCACCGTCTCTGCTGCTTCGGCGTTTGCTTCCGGGGGGTAGGCGTTGTGCATGGCGCCAGGTGGCGTCAGTTTACCCGGGTTGCCGGGCGGGCGCCGCAGGTCATATTCCCGGGTTTCCTCTTCGAAGGTGTTTTTGAGCTCATCTGTGGCCTTTTTGAATTCCGAAAAACCCCGGCCAAGAGCACGGGCGATATCTGGCAGACGTTTCGGGCCGAGCACGATCAGTGCGATCGCCATAATCAGGAGCAATTCGGGAAAGCCGATACCAAACATATGAAGACACCCCTTCTGGAGCTATAAAGCTAAAAGTGTGCTGAGAATACCGGCAAAAACAGGCCCTGTCAAGGTTCCCGAGACAGGGATAAGCGTTTGACATATCAAGGTTTTTACTCTAGTATACGGCAATCTTTCAGGCAAGGAAACCGTAGTACCATGAATCAGAACGAGATCATCAGTGAAATTCAGCGGCTGGCAGAAGAGCGCGATGCCCTGATTTTGGCTCATAATTATCAGCGCGATGAAATCCAGGCTCTGGCACATATAACCGGAGATTCGCTTGGTTTGTCGATGGAAGCCGCCCAGACCGACAAGTCGGTCATTGTCTTCTGCGGCGTCCATTTCATGGCAGAAAGTGCCGCCATTCTGGCTCCTGAAAAGACCGTCTTGCTGCCCCGCCTCGATGCCGGCTGCCCGATGGCCGACATGATCACGCCGGAAGGCTTGCGCGAAATGAAAAGCCGTCACCCGGGTGTGCCGGTGGTCACCTATGTGAACTCGAGTGCCGCGGTCAAGGCCGAGAGTGACATCTGCTGCACCAGCGCCAACGCCGTCAAGGTAGTTGCTTCGCTCGAGGCTGCAGAAGTCATCCTGGCGCCCGACCGCAATCTCGGCCGCTACATTGCCGATCAGGTCGACAAGACCTGTTATTTCTGGGACGGCTACTGCCCTACCCACGAGCGCTTTACCGTCGATGATGTCAAGGCGATTCAGGCCGACTACCCTGAAGCCGTCTTCATGGCCCATCCGGAATGCCCTCCCGAAGTGCTGGCCATGGCCGATCACATCTGTTCGACCAGCGGCATGTACACCTTTGCCAACGAGAACCCGGCACGGCAGTTCATCGTCGGCACCGAGGCCGGAATCCTCTATCGCCTGCGCAAGGAGAACCCCGACAAGGAGTTCATCCTGCCGACCACCAGGCTGATCTGCCCCAACATGAAATTGACATCCCTTGAGGATGTCCTGCAGGCGCTGCAAACAATGAGTCCGCAAGTGACGGTTCCCGAAGAGGTCCGGATCCCTGCCAAGGTGGCACTGGATCGCATGCTGGCCGTTCCGCGCGACTGATTTCTTTTGTAACCAACAGCGGCAAGGCCTCGCCTTCGCCGGGTACCGGCATGTCCGCCACGACTGAACCGCGCATACAGAACACGACCCTGTCCGGCCTGCTCCAGCCTTTTAAGGCCGGCATATTCGGTCGCACAGAGATCCTGGGGCTCAACGGCAGCAGCGATGCCTGGTTTACTGCCGAACTGCTGGCCAACCAGTCGCCGGGCTCCACGCTGTTGGTGGTTGCTGCAGACCAGGGCGTCGCGCAGCGCTTCTATCGCGCCCTCTGCTTCTTCCACGGTGCCAGCTCCGACATCCTTTTCCTCCCTCACTGGGAAACCGAACCCTATGCCCCGTTAAGCCCGCACCCGGAAATTGAAGCCACCCGCCTGGCGACGCTGACGGCGCTTTCGTCAGGGCGCGGCAAGGCCGTCGTGACCACGATCAGGGCCTTGCAGCAAAAAGTCCTGCCGCGCAGCATCCTCGAGCACCTGCATATGCAGTTGGAGGTTGGCCGTGAAATCTCGCGCGAGGAGCTTCTCCAGGGTTTGACCTCCCTCGGTTACCAGCGCGTTTCCCTGGTTGAAGACCGTGGCACATATGCTGTGCGAGGTGACCTGCTCGACCTGTTCCCGCCGCTTCTCGATCAACCTGTTCGCCTGGCGTTCTTCGGTGATGAACTGGAAGACATCCGCTGCTTTGATCCCGCAAGTCAACGCTCGCTCGATCAGCGTCTGGCCAGGCTGGAGCTTTCTCCTGCCCGGGAGATGATCCTTGCCGGCGAGCACATGGAAACCTTTGCTCGCCGTTTCAAGGAACGCTGCGATGATCTTGAAATCCCGCGGCGTCAGCGGGAGATGATTGTCGAGGAAATTCGCGAGGGGCTGCTTGCCCCGGGACGTGAAAACCTCCTGCCCCTCAATTATGCGCAACTCGATACCGTCTTTGACTACCTGGACCGCTTCAGCTGGCTGTTGCTCGACCCGCAGGCGATCACCTCTGCCGCAGATGAATTTGCCGAAGCTGTACGCAGTGGCGAGGCAAGGGCACGGCTCGGCACGGAGCCTTATGTGCCGGCCGCAGACTTCTACCTTGCCGGCGAAGAGCTGGACGCCTTGCTGAACCGGGGAGCGCGGATCGATTTCACGTCTTTGCAGGTTTACCAGCTTGAAGATGAACACCCGGTCTTACGGGTCGCGGTCACGGGGAATGCCGACCTGCGCCCAGACCACATTGAGCACGACGGTAGCCTTGCGCCGCTGGTCGCACGCCTGCAGCAATGGCGCAAGGATGACTGGCGGGTGCTCCTGGTCTGTCACCAGCGCGGTCAGGCCGAGCGTTTGCTAGATCTTTTGGCGCCAAGCGAGCTGCCGATCAGATGGATTCCTGATCTGGTGCCGGGGCGCAACGTCGCCCCCGGCCTGACGGTGACCACGGGTCTTCTCGACCAGGGGTTCCGTCAGGCGGAAGACCGGCTGGTAGTCATCTGCGACGATGAGATTTTCGGGCCACGCACGCATCGCAAGGTGCGTCGTCGGCAGCGGGCCTTTGAGTCGTCGCTGGCAGATCTGAAGGAAAAGGACTTTGTTGTCCACACCGATTACGGGATCGGCCGATATCTCGGCCTGGTGCATCTGCAGACCGGTGATGTTGCCGGGGATTTCCTGCATCTTGAATACGCCGGCAAGGATCGTCTTTACCTGCCCGTTGAACGTATCGAGAAGGTGCAGAAATATCTTTCCGAAGGCACGACGCCACGGTTGGACAAGATGGGCAGCGGTGCCTGGGAAAAAGCCAAGCTCAAGGCCCGGGCAACGATTGAAGAGCTGGCCCGGGACCTGCTGCAGGTGCAAGCACGCAGGCAGATGGCACAAGGTTTCAGCTATTCGGCGCCGGACCGCTTGTTCCGCGAGTTTGAGGCGGCCTTCCCGCACGAAGAGACGCCGGACCAGCTGGAAGCGATCGAGGCGGTACTCGAAGATATGGTTTCCGAGCGCCCCGTGGACCGCCTGATCTGCGGTGACGTCGGTTACGGTAAGACAGAAGTGGCGATACGCGCAGCGTTCAAGGCCGTCCTCGACAGCCGGCAGGTGGCCGTGCTTGTACCGACCACGGTTCTGGCCCGCCAGCATCTGGAAACCTTCCGGCAGCGCTTTGCCGAATACCCGGTTGTCGTTGATATGTTGTCCCGGTTTCGCACTCCCGCAGAGCAAAAGAAAATCATCGAGAGGACCGGCAAGGGGCAGGTGGACATCCTCATAGGCACCCATCGTCTGTTGCAGCGAGATCTGCGATTCAAGGATCTCGGCCTGATTATCGTCGATGAAGAACAACGCTTCGGGGTGACGCACAAGGAACGCTTGAAGAAGATGCGCGCCGAGGTCGATGTGCTGACCCTGACCGCGACGCCGATTCCGCGCACCTTGCACCTGAGCCTGGCCGGGCTGCGCGAGCTTTCCATAATCGACACCCCGCCGGTTGACCGCCAGGCGATCCGGACGTACGTCACCAGGTTCGATGACGACCTGATTCGTGATGCCATCATGCGTGAACTGCGTCGAGGCGGCCAGGTCTACTTTGTTCATAACCGGGTGCAGTCGATTGAAGCCATGGCCGATTTCCTGCGCCAACTGGTCCCGCAGGCCAAGGTCGGTGTCGGCCACGGCCAGATGCCGGAGAAGGAACTGGAAACGGTCATGCTCGATTTCATCGAGGGCCGGACCAACCTGCTGGTCTGCTCGACGATCATCGAAAATGGCATCGACATACCCACGGCGAACACCATGATCGTTAACCGCGCCGATTGTTTCGGCTTGGCACAGCTTTACCAGTTGCGCGGCCGGGTCGGACGCTCACATCAGCGTGCCTACGCCTACCTGCTGATCCCAGGCGAAGGGGTGCTGACCAAGGATGCCCGGGAACGACTCAAGGTCCTGCAAGAGCAGGCCGAGCTGGGGGCCGGCTTCCGGATTGCGCGCCATGATCTTGAGCTGCGTGGAGCCGGCGACCTGCTGGGGGCTCGTCAGGCCGGACAGGTTGCGGCGATCGGCTTTGAGATGTACACCGAATTGCTCGAAGAAACGATTCACGAATTACAGGGCCAGCAGCGCGAGGAGCGGATTGACCCTGAGATCAGGCTCGGCCTGTCGGCATTCCTCCCCGAGAAATATGTTGCGGACCCGAACCAGCGCCTGGTGCTTTATCGCAAGCTTGCCTCGGCCCGTGATGACATCGAAATCTACCAGGCGGGAGACGAGCTGCGCGACCGTTACGGTGACCTCCCCGCTGAAGCGGAGCTGCTGCTCGAGGTCATGAAGCTGCGTGTCCTGATGAAGCAGCTGTATGTCGAGCTTGCCGAATACGACGGCCATAACCTGGTTTTTGCTTTCCCGGCAAGCACCCGTGTTGCCCCGGAGCAGATTCTGGCCCTGCTGAAAGACAGCAGGAAATACAGCTTCAGCCCTGATTACCGGCTGACGGTACGGCTCGGCCGCTTATCCCGTGAAGAGGTGCTTGCCCTGGCCAAAAAGGAATTGCAAGGATTTTGCCGGTCGTGATAGTTTGACATCCTTGAATTCAATTAGATGACATAAAGCCATGCCCTATTATTTCACACGAATCCTTTGCCTGTTATGCTTGGCCCTGTCCGGTTGCGAGTCAGAACCGGTTGCCCAGGAGACCCCGCCTTTGATCGTCATCAATGGCCAGGAAATCTCCCGGGGGGATTTTTTGGCGGCCTTTGAGAAAAGCCTGCAAAAGGACCAGCCTTTAACGGGAATTGAGCGTGAAGAGCTGCAGCGCTCCTACCTGGTGCAGCTGATTGACAGGGAGCTGATTCACGATGAGGCTGCCCGCCTCGACGTCACGGTCACAGACAGCGATATCGAGTCTGCGCTGGAGGCCTATCGCAAGGATTACCCGGGGACCAGCTTTGAGTCGATGCTGGTCGAGCGCGGTTTGACTTTGCCGGCCTGGCGCGAAGAGCTCAAGGAGAGCCTGATCATGGAAAAACTCCTGGAGCAGGCCGTTTACTCGCGGGTCGATGTTTCGGATATGGAAATTGCGGCCTATTATCAAGCCAACCGCAAGGAATTTGATCGCCCTGCCCAGGTGCGCGCACGCCAGATTGTCGTGGCCACCGAAGCGGAAGGACAGGAAGTCCTCGGCCAGTTGCGCCAGGGACGGTCTTTTGCAGAGGTTGCGGCCGAACATTCCCTGTCGCCTGACGCTGAACAAGGAGGTGACCTGGGCTTTTTCGGTCGAGGTGAAATGCCGCCGGAATTTGACAACGTGGTTTTTGACCTGCCGGTCGGCCGTTTAAGCGATCTGGTCAAGAGCGAGTACGGTTATCATATCTTCCTGGTCGAGGAGAAACGCAAGGCGGCCCGCTTGAGCAGGAAAGAGGCGACTGACGAAATCCGGCAGCTGCTCGAGTCGCAGAAGAAGGAAGACGTTTACCTCGATTGGTTGCAGGAAATGCGGGCCCGGGCGGAGATCAGCGTTGACTGGGCCCAGCTTGAAGACAACACTACTCCCAAGAAATAGAAAGAGGATGCCATGAGACATTTCGGAATTGCCCTATTGTTGCTGTTCAGCATCGGCCTGACAACGGCAACGGCTGCCGTTGTCAGTCGCATTGCTGCTGTCGTCAACAAGGACATCATCACGACTCATCAGCTGGACATGAAACTGCAGGAGCAATTGGCCCAGCGTGACAAGCAGCCCTCGCCGGCTCAGCTTGGTGCTCTCCGCCAGGAACTGCTCTCCCGCATGATCGAAGAGACCCTGGTCCAGCAGCGGATCAAGGCTCTCAACCTGAGGGTTTCGGAAGAGGAGATCGAAACGGCCCTGCTGGATGTTCAAAAGAAGAACCAGTTGACCCGGGAGGAACTCGAGGAAGCCGTTATGGTCCAGGGCATGGAGTTTGATGCGTATCGTGAAAACCTGCGCAAGCAAATCCTGCGCTACAAGCTGATCGGTCAGGAAGTGCGCAGCCAGGTCGATGTCCCCGAACGCGAGGTTGTGGAGTATTACCGTGCCCACCTCGATGATTACCGCCTGGCCCCAGAAGTTCGTTTAAGCGCGATCACCTTCCCGGTGAACGAAAAGGCGTCCGAGCAGGAACGTGCGAAAATCATGGCCGTGGCCAACGAGACGCTTGCCCGCTTGCAGCAGGGTGAGGGCTTCGACCAGGTTGCCTCGGAGTACAGCACCTCGTACGGCGCCTCCGGTGGCGAACTGGGCAGTTTTGCCTACGGTGACCTGGTCCCGGAATTTGTCCAGGCCATCGAAGGGGTTGAAGACGGTGGCTTCAGTTCTCCGGTCGAAGCAAACAAAGCGATTCACGTTTTGAGGGTCGATGAGCGTTTGCCCGGCGGCTTGCGGCAGTTCGACGCAGTGAAGTACGAAATTCACCAGATGATTCTGGATCAGAAGACCGATGCCCGCATCAAGGAGTGGACCAAGGCCCTCAAGTCGCGGTCGTTCATTGATATTCGCCTGTAATCCTGAGCGGCTCACAAACAGAAAAGCCCGCCGTGGTCTCATGGCGGGCTTTGTTTTTTTCTTCCTGGGCTTATTTGCCGAGGGCCTTTTTCAGTGCCTCGAAATGTTGCCGGTAAACGCTTTGGTCGGTTTCATCAAACTCCAGGAACATGACGCCGCTGCTGCAGAGGTCATCGGTTTCCGGTTGAGAATTGACAATGCGTCCGGTGACCTGAACCAAGTCATTCTCAAGGCCCAGGGTAATCCGCAGTTTCTGCCCCGGGTCAAAAAACTGCCCGGTTTCCAGGCGCAGGCCCGTTTTGCTCACATTCAGTGTGCGGGCCAGCCCACGGCCAAGCACATCCCCCTGCTCCGAAAGAATTTCATAGTCGAGGAAATTCAGTGCGTAGCGGCGTTCTGCCTCTCGACGCTCAAACAAATCATCACCCATCTGCAGTTCTCCAATCCGGTTAACCGATGGAATTTGAGAAAGTATAACTGCTTATGGCCGGTTTGAAAACCGATTTCCCCTTTCCCGGCCCTGACGCGGTTATGGCGAATCGGGTTGAGGAGTTAATTGTGGCTGCGGTATACTGTTGCTTTGCCAAAACAGGAACAGACGCAAGAGATGAAAAAACCACTCGTGATTACCATGGGCGATCCGACGGGAATCGGCCCTGAAATCATCATCCAGGCCGCGACCCGGGGAGGCTTTGATGACCTGTCCCGGCCGATTGTTATTGCCGGGGACCTCGCCATCCTGCAAAGAGCGGCTGCGGTATGCGGCACTCCTTTGCGGTTACAGCAAGGGGCTTTATCTCCCCTGGCGACCGGCTCTCTGCTTTTAGGCGAACGGACCCTGCCCGTGCATGCCCTCTCCCGACTCAACCCGGAGCAGCAGCGCTATGGCAAACCGGATGCAGCGTCCGGGCAAGCCATGGCTGACTACATCTCCTGGGCCTGTGATGCCTGTATCGCTGGCGAGGCCGCGGGCATGGTGACGGCACCGATCAACAAGCAGGCCCTGCAGATGGCCGGCGCGGATTTCCCCGGGCATACGGAAATGCTCGCCCATCGCTGCCAGGCAGACGATGTGGTCATGATGCTGGCCGGAGAGCGGCTCAGGGTGTGTCTGGTCACAACGCATTGCGCTCTCTCGGATGTGCCGCAGAAGTTGTCCGTCGAAAAGATTCTGACCACGCTCCGCGTCAGTGCAGAGAGCCTGCGGCGGCACTTTGGCCTGGCACGGCCGCGATTGGCTGTGCTGGCCCTGAATCCCCATGCCGGCGAGGGAGGGATGTTCGGCAGCGAAGAAACGGCCTTTATCCTTCCGGCGATCGAGGCTGCGCGCGCCGCAGGGCTTGATGCCAGCGGCCCGCACAGTGCCGATACGCTGTTCCACTTTGCCGTTCAGGGCCAATACGATGCCGTGATCTGCATGTACCATGACCAGGGGCTGATCCCGCTCAAGCTGCTGCATTTTGAGGATGGCGTCAACGTCACCCTGGGGCTGCCGATAGTTCGCACTTCGGTAGACCATGGCACAGCCTATAACCTCGCCGGAACCGGCCAGGCCAGCCCTGCCAGCCTGATTGCGGCGGTCAAGATGGCAGACGACATGGCCGGGTCAAAAGAACGGGGCACGGGCACGCTGGCACGGGGAAAAGCATAAACAAGGAAGTTATTCGCGTCACGAAATCATGGCAAGAGCCATGATGCTATCGGTGGCGATAGAGATGAATAGATAAATATGGTCGATAAAATAGTTATCAAAGGTGCCTGTGAGCACAACCTGAAATGCATCGATGTCGAGATCCCGCGCGACCAGCTGGTGGTCATCACCGGGGTCTCCGGTTCCGGCAAGAGCACCCTGGCGTTCGACACGATCTACGCCGAGGGCCAGCG
>JABAOE010008771.1_pt2 | contig 15140 bp, 15 predicted proteins | sample 7062141 | NCBI WGS metagenome assembly JABAOE01 (sample SAMN14538627, study PRJNA623070) | marine sediment metagenome | biome: marine biome [ENVO:00000428]; feature: marine pelagic biome [ENVO:01000023]; material: deep marine sediment [ENVO:00002113] | place: India: Gulf of Khambhat ... | reverse complement strand
TCAAGGACATCGCAAGTCTGAGTGCAGTCGCAATCGTGGTCGTTTTGCCAGTAATTGTGGTGTTAGCTTCAGTGGGCACTTATTGGTCTGTTGATCCAGATACTGGCCTGTTTCGAGGAAGCGTGCTCTATCAGCTCTTTGGTCCGCCAAACTATTTCAACGCGTTGATGAAGGCGACTTCAACATCTTTCCTAGTGGCCGCAATCGCAACCTACATAGCTGCGTGTATCGCAATACCCAGCGTCTATTTGATTGAACGTTACAGATTTGGCAGAATCCTTCGTTACCTGCTAAGAATCCCTCTAATTGTTCCCACATCCGCGCTAGGTCTATCTGTGCTTCTCCTCTGGGGACCAAGCGGCCTGAGACTCGCGATGCCTGGCATCTGGCTCATAATAATAACTCACATGGTATTTTCCGTCCCCGTTGTGGTCGAATCTACAATAGCCGGCTATGAAGGCTCAGAAATACGAATGTACGAGAATGCAAGCCGCACTTTAGGCGCTACACCCTACGATGCTATTGAAACCGTTTCGCTCCCAATGTTAAAACGAGGAATCTTCGCTGGCGTGATTCTTTCGTTTACACGCTCTTTGGGTGAAACGGGCGCTACGTTTCTAGTTATGGGAAGCGACGTTACTGTTCCGCCGCTAGTAGTGAACATGGCAGAGGCGCTAGCTATACCCGCTGCGCTTTTCGCATCCGCGTACCTGATTGCGTTGTCTCTGCTGCTCCTTCTGCTTTTCAGAGTGGTTGTAAGAAGATGATACTAATAGGCACAATTGACTTAAAGATTGAGCAGCTCTCGGAAGACTGCGACTGAGTGACCTAGAATGCCCGACGTTAAGCTCGTGAATGTGACCAAAACCTTTGCGAAAGGTCGCATCGTGGCTGTTGACCACATAGACCTTCATGTACACAATGGAGAGTATTTGACGCTACTTGGACCCAGCGGATGTGGAAAAACAACAACCTTGCGAATGATTGCAGGTTTGATTGAACCAGATGAAGGAATGATCTACATCGGTGACAAGCTCGTCACCGGTTTGCCTCCAGAAGACCGTGACATAGGATACGTATTCCAACAATATGCATTGTTTCCCCACATGGACGTTTGGGATAACGTAACCTATGGCCCAACAGTGAAAGCTTGGATAGAAGAGAAACGCGATAGAATCGGACGAGAAATGCTCGAAATGGTCAAACTATACGACCGTTCAGATGCTGTCCCGAGAGAGTTGAGTGGTGGCATGATGCAGAGAGTTGCCTTGGCCAGAGCGTTGGCCGCAGGCGCAAGACTTCTGTTGTTGGACGAACCCTTGGGCGCGCTAGACGCCAAGATTCGGTTTGAGTTGCGATATGAACTCAGGAAGCTCGTGAATGATTTNNAGGAGGCTCGTGAATGATTTGGGATTAACTGCTGTACATGTCACACATGACCAAGGCGAAGCAATGGCAATCTCTGACAGAATTGCTCTTATGAAGAAGGGAAAAATCCTGCAGGTTGGAACTCCACAAGAGTTGTATATGAAACCAAAACACGTTTTCGTTGCTAATTTCATCGGCGAATCCAATTTCCTCGAAGGCTACGTTGTGGAAACCGACGACAGAGGCTGTATAATAGAGTTGAGGGGAGGATTGATCGCTCATGCTATTGATAAAACGCGACGTAAAGGAGAGCGCGTTGTTTTGGCGATTAGACCAGAGACGCTCAGCATTGAAAAGGGTCACAAAAAAGTGCTAAACGGTCTTCCTGGCTACATAGAGCGTTTTCGTTTTGAAGGCACCGATGTCCGCTACGAAGTTACACTTAAAAACGAGGACACAATTGTGATTGTGCGTCCGGCCTTAATGGGTGAATGGATCAATGAAGGTGAAAGCGTCACGGCCCGCTTCTCACCAGACAAAAGCTACCTTTTCACCTATCCGACCGCAGGATTACGGAGAGAACTAGCTCTTGAGTGAGTTAATAGAATGGCTTAAGAAAAGAAGAGAAACAAAAGTCATCACAATGATGCAACAGCACTTGGCCACAACTATAAGCGCCGTCGAAGACCTAGAAAGAGCTGTGAAAGCAGCCGCAAACGACGACGAAAAGAAGATGAAAGAAAGCATCGCCCGCGTCACAGCCGCAGAGAAAGAAGCCGACAAACTCAGAAGAGACGACATGCGCGAACTCGCACAGGGAGAACTACCACCGCACGACAGGGAAGACCTCATGCATCTTATGAAGCGCATTGACATGGTAGCTGATTGGAGCCGAGAATCAACGCGCATCTTAAACGTCATTCCACCAAGCGAAGTGCCAGATAGCCTCAAGAAGGCAGCGGTTGAAATGATGAGTGGCACAAGAAAATGTGCAGTTGCCCTGAGAAAAAGCGTGAGCCACATTACCAAAAAGCCTGAAGAAGCTTTAAAAGCGGCAGATGAGGTGGAGACGTTGGAAGAAGAGGTTGATGCTCTGCACGAAAATGCCAGAGAACAGCTCGCGAAGGAGACAGAAATGAAGATCGNNGCTCTTAGAAGCCATCGAAACAGTTGCAGATTGGTGTGAAAACGTTTGCGATCAGGTAAGAGTGATTGTTGTTCGTCGATAGCGAGCGAAACGAGGTGAGAGTCTTGTCAAGTATGAGTATCAATATATCTGAACTCCGTGAAGTGGAAGGAGAAAGCGTCAAAGAGCTCGCTTCTTTCTTAGAGGAAAAGATTGAAGCCAAAATCGATGTAGGCAGCAACGAAATCATTGTGAAGCCTAGGGATGAAGGAAGGACACTTCCTGCAAAAACATACTTTCGTGTGCTTCTCCGCAAGTTTCTGCATAGAGCAGAGTTAAAAAGAGAACTCCGAGTGATTTCCAGTGGAGAAAATGCCTTGGTAATAAAGATTCGGAGAGAAGCTAGGAGAGAGGAGTAGAAGAGCGTACTGCACGAATCTTCCGTTTTTTCTCGAAGAGCTTTTGTACATTGAAAAGATGGCTTCGAGCTTTCCAAGCCTTTTTGTAAGCCTCGGTTGAATCGCTGCTTTCAACATTCCTTTTCGCGTCTTCAAGTATGTTCACCGCGGAAGTCAAAGCTTCTTGTATCTCGGTCTGCTTCGACACAGGTTTGCGTTTCAGAGAGAAGGTTTCAGCTTGGTTAGGATGAAGAAGGGAGAAAAGGAAAAGACAACATTCGACGTCAGACGAAGCTTGCCAAATCAAGCTAAAAGCTTCTTTCTCGCTTCTTCTTGAAAGTTGCTTCACAGAGTTCTGTAAATGGCTGATCGCAGAAGTTATGGTGCAAAGAATTCTTTCTTGCATAGTCGATAGTAACTCCAACAAGCTTGTTGAAGAAGAATATGATGCATGAATAACAAAATCCTTGGCTACTCCAGCGAAATTCTGCTGACGTTGTTTTCTTTTTCAACGCGTATGACGTGTTCAGCTTTTTCAGCGAAGGCTTCACTATGAGTCACTGCGATTATCTGCTCAATTGTCTTGAGGCGAGATACTGCTTCAGCAAGGCGGTCGATGGAACCATCTTCCCTTCCAAGGCTTTCTGTGGGCTCGTCGAGAAGCAGCATGTAGAGTCCATGTCCAGTTCTGGAGTGCATGATGAGTTGGCCTAGACCCAGACGGTAAGCGAAGGCCAGTAGTGTTCGTTCCCCGCCTGAAATGTTGTGGGTATATCGTTCGTGACCTTCCTCGCTTTGCACAATGGGTGTGTATGTTTCATCGATCTTTACGCTGAGTGTAGGTCCAGCCATTCCAACGAGATCATCGAGGACATGTTGGATCGTTCTTTGGAGGTAGGTGACAAACTCGCTTCTGAGTAGAGGCTGAATACTTCGGTAGGCTCCTCGAATTTCTGTGATGATTTNNAATTTCTGTGATGGTTTTCAGCAACTTCTTGGTTTTTTCCATATGATCTATTTTTCGCTGAGCGTTATCTAATCGTTGTTTAAGCTCTTCGATTCTGGTTTCAACGCCCAGTTTGCGAGTTTCTTCCAGTTGGAAGCGACTCTTTGACTCTGAGAATTCGATGAATGCTTCATCTCGGAGTTTGCGGGTTGATCTGAGTTGTGCAAGGTCAAACTTGGCAATTTCGGTTTGANNNTCTCTTTCTTGTTTCTGTTTTTCTTTGAATTCTGTTGAAAGCTTGTCTAGAGACTGCTGTTCTTCGGCGATTCTCTTTTGCAGGTCGGCAATCTTGGGCTCGAGAGTTTGCAGGGCCAAGACAACCGGGTCAACCACGTTGCGCAGCTTTTCCAGCTTGTCAAGATTTGCCCTGAGCTCGGTTATGTGTTTTTCTCGTTCAGAGTTCTCTTGTATCAGCCTTTCCATTAGACTCGTTTTGTAATGTTCATCAAGAGCCCGTAGACACAAGGGGCATTTGCTCTCAGCTTTGAGGCTGGAGATCCTTCGATCGTTACCAGACAATTCCTTTCTGACAGCTTCATACTCGCCTGCGACACTCCTTGCTTGTCCTTCCAGGGTCAACACGTGCTTTCTCAGTTGGTCAATCCCTTGTACAGGGTCCAGTCCCAAGCTTTGAAGGACTTCACGATGAGATTCTTTTTGAGTTTCTAGAGAGTCTAGCTGGCTGATTATGTTGTTGATAAATGTGCCTTTTCCTTCAATTTCGCGAACCAATCTGCCGTACATGTCCTTTACACTCGTGATCTGGGTTGTCAATTTGGTTTCATTTCTCAAGAGATCGTCGGTTTGCCTCTGCAACTTCTCCAAGTTTTGAAGCTTGCCCGTGGCTTCATGAAGAGAGATTTCAGCCTTTGCAAGTCTTTTCTTCAACTCTTCAAGGTTGCCTCCGATAAGCGAAAGTTCTTCAATCGATTTGTGATATTCAACTTGAAGTTTGTCCATTCCAAGTATGTCGAAATCCCTCTGGTAGACTTTTTCTTGGCCCTCATATTCTTTCTGGACTGCAAGCATGTTGCTCCATGCAGCTTCGTAATCAGAAAGCCCGAAGAGCTCATCTAGTCTTTTTTGGCGTTCTCTGGGTCGCATGTTCAGAAGTTCCTTCAATTGCTCTTGCCTAACCCAGACGATTTCTCGGAAGATGTCTCTGTCTAGTCCGGCGATAGCTTTCAATTGTTCTGCAACGGCTCCGCCCTTGAGGCTGGCAACAAGTTTGTCATCTTCGTGAAGCTCGAGCTGATCAGCATTCTGACTTATGCTCTTGCCTCGTCTCTCTAAGGCTCGGGCAAGCTTGTAGGTTTTGCGGGCATGCGTAAATTGCAGAGCCACTTTGCACGAGTCTTCACCTTCTCTCAGAAGATATTCGAAGCTTCTGCCAATTGGGTCACCAAAGAGTACGAAATCTAGTGCATAAAGCACGCTGGATTTTCCGCTTCCGACACCGCCAACTAAGCAGTTAAAGCCGCTGTCAAATGGAATCTTAGACTTAACGTGAGAACGGATGTTTTCTAGCTCTATGTTCGTGACTCGCATGTATGAGCCTCCAGTTCATCGCGTGCCTTCTCTTCATCTTTTCTCACCAACGGTTCGAGAAGATTGACCGCCAATCTCGCAATTCCTTCAGCTTCTTCTTCGCTGTGCTGTTGACGAAAGATCTGCAGGAAATATTCGAAAGCCTTCGTTTTCAGGTCCTTCATCTCGCCTTCGAAAATGGATTGGATAATCTCTTCTGAAATCTCAGCTTCCCTAAGGCGTGAAACAGGACGAACAAGTAATGCTTGCCTTGCAGCCTTTCGGATCTGCATGATATCAACCTCGGAACGATTGGCCTCAGCCGGCAGAACTCCTTCTAATATGGGAATGATGATTACACCCTCCTGATCCGCTTCTTTCACGAGATCGGCTGCCATTTGGCTAATCTTAGCTGGAGAGACATTGTCAAAATTGCGTCTCAAAATCACGAAGCGTCGCGGACTCTCAAGTCCAATCCGATCAAGTCTTGGAATACCTTTCTGGTTCACTTTCACATGGTAGAAGCCCTTCTTGATTTCAGCATCTTCATAGCTCACAGTTTCGGTACAGCCGCTATATACGAGTAGGCCGTCTTTGAACTTGTCACTCGACGGTTTGTGCACATGCCCAGTGGCGAAGTAGTTGAAACCTTCCGGAATCATTTCTGGTGAAGCTTCAGCTTCAATGTAAGGTGGCGTGATGTATGGAAGGTCTAAAGCCATGTGAAAGACAAAGATATTAAAAAGAGCAGAATCCGGCGAAGGTTTGTGTTGCTCTAGGAAGCGGGGTAACTGCTCTTCGGTTCGTTGTCGGGTTCTGAAGTTGGGCACTCCGTAAACATAACAGCTTTCACTCTGCCAACTAGCACCTTCGTGACGGGGCAAGTAGTAGATCAAACCAGCACTGTCAAGGGGATTCAGAACTGTGCCGGTAATCACATTCGGGGCTGTGTCGTGTCCGCCATCAACAGCGAGCACGGTTATGTTGGCTTCCTTTAGTCTTCGAAAATTGGTGATTGCCGTCTCCAAAGTGACGTTTGACGGTCTAGCGTGATGGAACAGGTCGCCCGCTACAATCATGAAATCCGGCTTCAACTTGAGGGTTTTGTCTACGATCTCTTTAAACACATTGCTGAAGTCTTGGCGTCTCACATCCGAGTTGTACTGTGAATAGCCCAAATGCACGTCAGATACGTGAACAAAGCTGAAGGGCTTCATCGCTGCACTCTCTTTCTTCTTTAACTATTCGGCGGATTTCTTTTTAAATGTGAGAGCACAGTTGACTATTGCGAATTTAGAGGGTTGAGGCTTTGAGTCGAGAATATCCCAAGCGTCCAATTGTCGGTGCGGGCGCGCTCATTTTTGAAGATGGGAAAATTCTTCTCGTCAAGCGTGGAGCAATACCAGGGCAAGGCAAATGGAGCATACCTGGCGGAATCGTCGAGTTGGGTGAACGAGTTCGAGATGCCGTTGTTCGGGAAGTGAAAGAAGAATGCGGTTTGGATGTCAAGGTAGAGAGACTCCTGGATGTGTTTGACAGCATCACACGAGACGAAAAAGGACGTGTTCAATATCAATTTGTCGTAGTCAACTTTTTAGCTAAGATCGAGCGTGGAATCTTGAAAAATGCAGACGACGTGCTTGAAGCCAAGTGGACTTCACTAGATGACGTGGAAAAATTCAACCTTACAAACTCATTCCGAGCGTTTTTCCAGAAACATTACGAAAGCCTGAAGCAACTCTATACTCCTAGGCAAAAAATAATCTAGTTTGTCCCATTGTTTGAACGTCTAAAGCTCGCACTTTGACAACTATCGGAAAGTCCTTCACAACTCTTCCTAGGAGAAGGCAATGCTGAATTGGTAAATCCCGCGCTATAGACTTGACCGTTTCCGAATCCACCTTAGCTGCTCGACTCACGGTTTCCAGATCATGTTCATTAGTGAAATTAAAGAGAAAAATGTTGTCGGCTTGGCGGTAGATGTTCTCTCGTATAGTGTCAGGCTGATTAGTGACAAAAGTCGTGAAAACACCGAAATGTCTCATCCTAGTGACAATGTCATTCCAATAGGTTTCCCGCAGGTACAGGTGTGCTTCTTCAGCGAAGAGAAAAACGGCCTTCATTTTCCAGCAAGCAAGCATTTCTACAAGTTTTCCAAGCAGGTATTCAACAACAATTTGCCGATCAACAAACGATGTGTCACGAAGATTAATAATGAGGACTCCACCAGTTCGAATCTCTGTGAAACAATCTTCGAGTGTTATAGCGTCAGCAGGATCATCAGTGAAGAAGCCAGAGTTGACCAGTGTATAATATCGGGAAAACAAAGCATCTTTTACATGGTGATTGCATTGCCTATTTCTTATGGCTTCGCCGAGTTCGTGCAAGCTCAGCTTTGTGTGTTCTTTAAGAAATCGCCATATGCGTCGAAATTCTTGAGTTGAAGTGCCAGGAAGGTGAAGTGCGTGTACGAGTATGTTGATCATTACACGCAGTTGTATCTGTGCTAGCCCAACTTTGAAGTTGCTGGCAGGTGTGAGTACGTGTATTGTCTCGTAGTGTGGACTTTTTTTGCCGTCTGACGTGAGGCCTAATTGAGCATATTCGCCGTTAAGATCCAACACAACAACTGGAGCCCCATAGTTCGCCAAACTTAGAACAAGAAGTTTGGAAAAATGTGACTTACCTGTTCCTTTCTTACCTGTGACTATGTTGAGTTTACCATCCAAGGCAGTAGCGTCAACTTTGAGCGGCGAGAATTCCTTGGTTTCGCCAACATGTATCGGCATCTTCTCGGTTATCTTGAGCAGTGTCGCAAGAGTGGGAGTCGCAAGTTTTTTGGTTATGGATTTGCTGCGGGACGGTAGCCAATCTGAGCTTCCGCTGAGTCTCCCATTTTGAATTGTACCTCGTATCTTACACAAGAGAAGACGTGCGTCTTGGATTATGGTTATCTGGGATGTAACCTCTAGCGGATCAAGATCTCGTCCGTTGATTTCATCGCTGTCACCAGTTGCGTCGCGTAATAACTCTTCCAGAATGCCTGGAATGTTGGCAAACTGAACGTCAATGACTTGAATGAGAAAGCCTTTTCCCTGTTTTGGGTCTTCAATTTGAAGGTAGTCTCCTTTTTCTGCTCTTTCGTTTGGAAAGCATAGGATTTGAACCGTGTTGCCTTCTTTTCGGTAGAGCCGCACGGTCTGAGCCTCCCGTGACTTCTCTAGTTTTCCGGTCCCTTGCCGAAAGGTCCGAAAAGTAGTCTACGAACATTTGGTTTTGGAACGATTCTCAGTCGGTTTGTTCGGGCTAGAAAGCGTTGGATGCCTATGACCTCGTTGGCTGTGAACGTGGAATATATATGTGCCAGACGTAGAGTTTCCGGATAACTTTGCAGAAGAACATCATTACCTGCCAAGCGTGCAGCGGCTTCAACAGCCTTTTCCACTGAAAGTTTACGGTCTATGTCAAGTCTAAAGGAGCAGTTGCCTTCGCCTAGCTTGGCAACGTAGATATTTCCTAGAAGGTGTAGCGCATCAGACAGCGATATGGGGTGACCATTCATTTCTAGTAAACATGGCGGCTTACATCTATTCATGTAGTCAGTGAGGCAATGTCCAAACAAGCGTAAACGTGTGTTCTTGGTGAAGGCAAGAATCGTGTTGAAACGATTTCGGGCGGTTTCTAAGAGTTGTGACATAACTGCAACCGGGAAGTCTTGTGTACCAGCTGTGAGGGAGCCGTCCCATAAGATGAGACTGTTTCTAGTTTGAACTGCTATGCCCATTTGCACCCAGCGTTCCAGCAACGAGCCTAGGCGAGTTGGCGCGTACATAAGGCTCAGTGCGTTGGTATAATCTAACGTTGGTCGCTCGAGAAAGGAGTACTGACGGAAGAGATAGTAGACTTCGTTTTTGTTTTCTTCTGTTATGTGAAACGGAAACGGTCCTAAGCGCAGGTAGCGATATTGTTGTTTCTGTTTCCATACGATTGCGGCTCTTATGACGCAGAGGATGCCGATTTCTGTTTCGCCTAGTTTCAGGCTGGAAACGTCTACTGCGATTATGGGAGTTTCATCTTTGATTGGCTTGATTGGGATTGGTTTGATTGCAGGTTGGATGGATCTATTGAATGGTGGTGATGTTGCTTCTTGTGCTGGGGCGGTTGGATATTCTGATTGTGTGGGTGCGTAGGGTTGGAAGAGCTTGCCGGTTTCTATGTTTCTGAGCGTTCGGAGGCTTAGTTCTATGAATTGTTGGGGGAGTTGCAGGTTTTGGATTGAGCGTGGAAAGTTATATTTTGGGGTTGTTGTATATTGGTATTGTTCAATCAATAGATTCACCAATTAGCAGTATAGGATGGTGTTGGATATTTAAATGTTGTGCATGAACAAAATGCACAATACAATAAGCAATATAATCCCCAAGTGAAACCGGATGAGCGAAACTCCACAAGAACAACAACCAATTCACGTTAAAATGAAGGTTGGCAACGTAGAATTTGAAATCGAGGGCACTATAGATCAGTGCAATGAAGCTATAGGGAAATTCCTCTCAACGGTGACTGACAAACTAAAAGAGACCCCATTGATTGTCGAACGGGAAACACCGCCCGCGAGAGCAGAAACCTGTAAGGCGATCATACAAAAGTTATGGCAAGAGGGTTGGTTCGCAGACCCGCGAGGACTAGGAGAAGTTCACAGTGAAATGGCAAGATTAGGCTATCATTACGATCGTACAGCAGTAGCCCACGCGCTGGTCGACCTTGTCAAGGATGGCATACTCACAAGAGAAGGAAGACCCAGACGATACCGTTATGCACAAAAGAGACCACCAACTCGCTAGAGATTGGCGAGAAGCACGAATATATATAAAAGCATGGGAAAATGTAAAAATCGGTGGAAAATCCTACTTTTTCAGAAAGAAATGAAGAGAGAATGTTAGACAAATCGCCTCAAGAATGGTAGACATCTACAATTTTGCACTGTAGACCGAAAAAGGAGAATCAAGCTTCTTTCAGAGAATGCCCATTGCAGTCCATTATTCCTCTCAATTAGGTATGTCTACACAGAGATGTTTTTCGCATGTTAGCATAGAATAGCGCTCTAAAACGATAATTCTCATAAAGAAATCAGGAAGAAAGCGCGCGCATTTCTATTGAACCGTGCACAATAGAGAGCATCCTTCCGATGAACACTTGTCTAGTGAGCTGAAGCTTTCAGTCTTGGCAATACTTCGTCTTCTATCCATTTTTCGCCTTGCCTTGTGAGTTTAAACTCCGGTCTTGCTGGGTCTGGTTTGAATACTAGGCCTCGCTTTGTCATTTCATTCAGTCTAGCGGGTACCATAGACTTGATTCCACTCGACAGAAGTAGCTGGTTGATTTTGCTGGACGTGTTTGCTTTCTTTTCTGAGGCGTATTGGACCAAGCCTATGGCCTCGTAGTGTGAAATTTTCTCCCGAGTCGTGACGACTGGTCCCTCCGTTGTTAGCTCTATGACGCCTTCGAGATGAGCCTTTGTGGGCTGAGCAAGCTTCACTGAGGCAACATTGTTTATCTCTTTTAAAAACTCAGGTGTCATGTTCTTTAACGTCTCAAGCAGTTCTTGAGGTGATTCACTTTCTATCTCCAGCTTGCCAAAACCGGTTTTAATGTGAGCCTTGACCTTTGCCATGTTTAATATCACCGATTTCACGCATACAACTGTAACTAGCAGCCTTGTTATATAAGAAATATCTATTTCGCACGGATTCCGTCATCGAGTCCATGCGCACGCGCGACGCTTTTCAGGAAAGTTCTTGTTCTTCGCTGCTGGAGGGGCGGTAGTTGCCTCGACGAACTTCTAGGATTTATCTGCCGATTCTTCCAATTTACGCCTCAAGACCTTACCAACCAAGTCAGCGTCTGCTTTGCCTCGGATCTTCTTCATGGCTATACCCATGAACACCCCAAATGCAGTTTTTCCACGTTCTTTGACCAATCGTCTATTCTGCCCTATCAGCTTGTCAATAATTTCCCCGATTTCTACTTCAGAAAGCATTGTCAAATCCAAGCTTTGGATTGCTTGTGCTATGGTAGAATTTTCATGCTTCGAAAGCCAGGTAAGAATTTCCGGAATAGCTTCTTTCGCAGTCTTTCCGGATCCAACAAAGTCGAACAATTCTCTGATTTGCTCATCTCGTATCTTGTCGATTTCTACACCATCTCGTCCTAGGGCTTTCATCGTTTCGGTTAGGACAGCCGCGATAGTAGTGGGTGAGACATTGCTTCGACGGGCGACCTCCTCGAAAAGCATGGCATATTCCGAGTCCAGCACCTGCCTAGCCAGCTTCTTGTTCAGTTTATGTTCTTTCATCAGCCTTTCTAGGCCGTGTTCGGGTAGCTCGGGCAAATGCTTCTGCAAGTCATTCAAGTACTCTTCGCTGATTTGCAGAGGGGGCACATCGGTTTCAGGATACATCCGTGCGGCTCCGGGCCTGGGTCGCATGTAGCGTGTTGTCCCGTCTGGGTTGGGTCCTCGTGTTTCTTCGGGCACGCCGCGCAGAGCCTCGCGTGCTCGTTCTGCAACAGCTTTTAAAGCGTCAGATGCGTTTTCTAACTTGTCAGCGACGAAAACAACAGCGTCTTTGGGCTCAGCCTTCATGATTTCTCTCAATTGAATTATTTCTTGCTTGGTTATACCATATGCAGGCAACTCGTCAGTGTGAAAGATGCCTCCAACTCTGCCCCAAAAGTGTGCTCTACTTGCCATTTCGGTTCCAAGTCGAACAGCAGGCATAAGCTCGATTTTGAGCAAACCGGCAAATTTGGGCAACAAAACAGCTAGAACAGCTTTTCCGTTTGATACTGCTCTCTGAACCACTCCACACNNAGACCGAGGTTGCATCAATAAAGTCTTCTTTTATGTCTTTCTCGTTTACCCCTCGCTTGTGCAGTTCATCTCTTATTTCTAGAAGATTGCGTTGACGTTGAACCTCGTACCGGATAATCTTGGACACTAGCTCCAGTTCTTGGACGCCTTTTATCTCGATAACTGCGCCATCTGGAATAGAGACGTTGAGGTCTTGGCGAATCGTTCCTAGGCCCCGTTTAACTCTGCCAGTGGCTCTCAGAATCTTACCGATGGCCAAGGCGACCTTTTCAGCTTCTTTGGGAGAATATAGAACAGGTGCGGTTGCAACCTCAATGTCGGGTATGCCGAGGCGGTCGATTCTATACCTAATCACGGATCCGTCTTCACCCATCTTTCTAGAAGCATCCTCTTCTATGCCTATGTGCTGAATTGGAATCTTTTTCCTGTCAACTCTGATTTCTCCATTCAGAGCAACGGCGCATGTTCTCTGAAAACCAGTTGTGTTCGACCCGTCGATCACGGTCTTGCGCATTACGTGAATTTCATCAATCGGCGTTGCATTTAGCGTCAACGCAACGATAAGTGCGATTTCAACAGCTTCCGTGTTCAAACTATGTGGAGGTTCCTCATCCATCTCTACCAGGCAGGCGGTTTCTTTATTTGCCTCATATACTATTTTTGTACCCTTCTGAAACTCGAAAAAAGCTGCGGGGTCGATTTGTCCAAGCTCGCTTTGGGTAGGTCGCAGTCTTCGTAGAAATGTAGTTTCTGGTTCAGCTTTGAAGAGCTGAGGCTTGCAAGCGCAGAAAAGCTTCTCTGCAGTGTCGAGTTGCTGATGCAGTTCAAGTCCAACTTTCAATCCGATTTTCGAAAAGTCTATGCTCATGGTTTATCCTCGCGTTTTCATTCATGTAAAGTTCGGGGTGAAATTTCGTTGGCTATGTTAGTTGATAGAAGTGTCTTCGCTTCGTCAACATCTTTTGTCTGTCCGAAAATCCACATGAGCTTCACTAGAGCGGTTTCGGGTACCATATCTTCGAGTGGAATCACTCCGAGAGCGAGGAGGTCCCTGCCCTGGTTGTAAACGTTCATGTTTACACGTCCCCAAATACACTGTGAGGTCATTGCCACAACCACATCCTTTCGTATGGCATTTTTAATAGCGGAAGAGCAGAAGTTGCCCACATGTCCTAGTCCTGTTCCCTCAAGAACTATTCCTTTGTAATCATTGTCTACATACCAGTCTATGAGTTGGGGGTCCAGACCAGGATAGAACTTAACAAGCGCCACCTTTTCGTCGAAATTAGGCTTCAAAACAAGCTTTCTAGAGGGGTCTCGTCTATCGAATGTTTTGACCAGCATGGAAAACTCTCCGTTATCGATTTTTCCAAGTGGCGAAGCATTGACAGATTGGAAAGTGTCCCGTCGACTGGTGTGGCACTTTCGCACTTTGGTTCCACGATGGAAAACTATGGTCTGATCGGAAATTGTGTCGTGCATAGCGACTACAACCTCAGCGAATGGCGCTCTAACCGCTGCTTTGACTGCGCCAATGAGATTTGTTGCAGCATCTGAGCTTGGTCTGTCAGCCGATCGCTGAGAAGCCACCATTACGATTGGAACTGAAAGATTTTGAAGAGCAAAGCTTAGAGCAGCAGCGGTGTAGCCTAGCGTATCAGTTCCATGAGCAATCACCACGCCTGCTACGCCTTTTTCAATGACTCTGGTTGCTGTCGTGGCTATTTTCACCCAATGTTCAGGTCTAATATTCTCACTGAACAGACTGAAAAGAATCTCCGCATCTATCCTAGCGATTTCCGAAAGCTCAGGAACAACACTGTAGAGGTCACTAGCTGAAAGGGCAGGTCGGACTCCACCTGTTCGATAATCCACTCTACTCGCGATTGTGCCGCCAGTGCTTATAATCGAGACCTCTGGGAGGTCTGATTTCTGTTCGGGAAGTGGCGGAGCCGCAAAGGTCGGCTTGATTCCTACTCCAATCTTTTCGATTCGTGTCGTGGATGTAATTCGGATTCCGATGTTGTAGCCACTTCTCAGTTTGATAACAACATGTTTCTTATCACCGTACTCTGTGCGAGGAATCAAGATACCTTCATAGGTTTCTCCATTCTTGGTTACTTGGACAAGGTCGCCTATCTCAGCTTTTGCTTGCTTCAAGAGTTGCAGTGCTTTTTCCTTGTAGCCTGGAAACTGGTCACTCAACTCTATTTCTCCAACTGTTCGGTTACAACTCATTCTATTTCGCTATATGTGACTATTCATTTTTGCGTCGGTTCTATGATTTGGATGCAAGTTTTTCAAATCTGATTGCTGATAATTGATGCCTAGCGTATCTAGTCGAGTAAGGATTTGGACTGATAGGGACCATCAGAGCCGTAACCATGCCGTTTGTAGTATTGTTTCGTTCCCAACGCGCTTGTGACGAGGATCTTTTCAAGGTTGTATTCTTCTTTGGATAGGCGTTCTGCTTCTGTGAGGAGGAGTTCTCCATAGCCTAAGTGCTGCCATGCTTCGGTTGGGTGTTTTCCGACTGGAACCATAGGACCGTAGACGTGGAGCTCGCGTATTATTGAGCAGGGTTTTTTGTTGATTTCAGGTCTGTGTGCGTCTCGCGACGGTATTCGAAGTCTTAGGTATCCGATGAGAACGTCGACGGCTGGATCCTCAGCAGAAAGAAAGATGTCTTCGCCTTCAGCTGCTTTTTCTTTGGTTGTTTGTGTTTTGATGTTGTTTGGGTCAGGCTTAACTCGGTCTTTGAGCCAGCGATGTCCAACTTCTCGGCATCTTATGCATCGACAACGCACTTCCTGTTCGCGAAGTTTTTTCTGAATCAGCTCGCGGAGG
>JABAOE010004395.1_pt13 | contig 15149 bp, 16 predicted proteins | sample 7062141 | NCBI WGS metagenome assembly JABAOE01 (sample SAMN14538627, study PRJNA623070) | marine sediment metagenome | biome: marine biome [ENVO:00000428]; feature: marine pelagic biome [ENVO:01000023]; material: deep marine sediment [ENVO:00002113] | place: India: Gulf of Khambhat ... | reverse complement strand
GCCGATCGTGTTGTTGATCTTGTGCGCGCCGGTGTGGTTCAGATCCTCTCGCTTGAGGTAGATCGGTCCCCAGCCCGCCTCCGCCTCGAGCCGACGCGCGCGGTACAGCGGGGACGGCCGTCCCACGAAGTCCTTCAGCAGAGCCGCGAGCTCCGCTTCGAACTGGGGATCCGCAAGCGCGTTGGCGTACTCCGCCTCCAGCTCGTCGAGCGCGCCGATGAGGGTCTCGGGGACGTAACGCCCCCCGAATGGTCCAAAGCGCCGCTCGAGAGCGCCGACTTCCTCCGATCCCGGAACGGAGGGGAGCGCCGATTTCGTCATGGAAGCCTCATCGCTCGATTGGAGCTGGATTGGAGGAGGTCGAGCGCGTTCGGCTAGGGATGCGCACGTCCGCTCATCGGCCGGCGTCGCGTCCCCGGTCGGTCGACGCCCTGCTTATGAACTGCCGCACGCGCTCGTGATCCTTGCGGCCGGGGGCCGACTCCACGCCACTGCTCACGTCTACGAGATCGGGATCCAGCGTTCTGACCGCATCTGCCACGTTTTCCGGGGTCAGCCCGCCAGCGACGCCGATCCGCAATCCCGACGGCGCGCGCCGCCGCGCCGCGGCGGCGCTTTCCCAAGAGAAAGCCTTTCCCGTCCCCCCGAGCTGTCCCCGGCTCCAACCGTCGAGGAGGACTAGGTCCACCAGAGCCCCGAATCGATCGAAGGTCCGGAGGATATCGTCCTCCGAGCGGACCCGCACGGCTTTCCATAGTTCCCAATCCCCTCGCATGCGCAGCTCGGTCACCGAGTCCGGAGACTCCTCGCCGTGGAGCTGGACCGCGCTCGCACCGGCGCGCTCCGCCGCGGCAGCGACTTCCTTCGCGGAGAGATCGGCCACCACGACGACGAGCGGGATCCGGACCGCCGCCGCCAATTCGGACGCTCGCTCCGAGGAGATTCGCCGTGGGGAGCCGGGCACGAGCACCGCCCCCACGTACGACGCCCCGGCCGCCTCGGCCACGCGGGCATCCGCAGGGTTGGTGAGTCCACAGATCTTGACCCCAGGCCTCTTCACTGGATCCAGGATTCCTCCTCCGCCCCCCCGACAGAAGCGCTCGTCACGGGGCCTGCGCGGACCGGTCCCGGTGACGCGTCGAGCGGCTAGCGGCGTAACGTCGCGGAAGCACGCCTCGCGGCGAAAACGCCCACGAGCTCCCGGGCCTTCTCCCCGGGACTCGGCGCTCTCAGAAGCGCCTCCCCCACCAGAATGGCGTCGACGCCGGCTTCTCCGAGCGCCGATACGTCAGCACGTGTCCGGATTCCGCTCTCAGAGACGAGCGCGAGCGAATCGGGAACCGAGCCGACCAGGCGCGTGGTGGTCTCCAACCGGGTGGTGAAGTCCCGAAGGTTCCGGTTGTTGATGCCGACCAGGGACGCCCCGGAATCGAGCGCCAGGCCCAGCTCCTGCTCGTCGTGAACCTCGACGAGGGCGGCCATCCCGAGTCCCTCGGCCAGCTCCCGCAACTCCCTCAGCGTGGCTTCCTCGAGGATGCTCGCGATCAGGAGGACGGCGTCCGCCCCGGCCGATCTGGCTTCGAAAACCTGGACCTCGGAAATCAGGAAGTCCTTGCGGAGAACCGGGAGCCCGGCCGCGGATCGCGCCCGCTCGAGGTCTTGCAGGGATCCGCCGAAGTACTCGCGGTCGGTGAGCACGGAAAGCGCCGCGGCGCCCGACTCTGCGTACTCGGCGGCGAGCGCCGCCGGATCCAGATCCGGACGGATCGCGCCCGCCCCCGGAGAGCGGCGCTTCACCTCAGCGATGAGCGAAACCACGCCCCCACGCGCAACGGCCCCACGAAAGTCCCTGGGCTCCGAGGCGTCGGCCGCACGGGACCGGAGCTCGCTCTCCCTGCCCGACAGCCTCGACACCTCCGTCCGCTTCGTCTCGACGATTCTCGAGAGCACGTCACCCGCGGCGGGCTCCCAGGACGGCGCGCGGGCAGAGTCAGGTTGCGTTTCGGTCAACTTTCGGGTATCCTTCTTTCGGTTCCTGTTCGGTTTCTCGCGTCATGGAGGCCCCTCGGAGGCGACGATGGCACTGACAAAGCGCCAAAAAGAGATCCTCGACTACGTCACCGCGTACATCGATCGGAACGGGTATGCCCCGAGCTTCGAGGAGATCGCGGAGTCCTTCGGATATACGTCACTGGCGACCGTCCACGAGCACCTGAGCAATCTGGAGCNNATATACGTCGCTGGCGACCGTCCATGAACATGTAAGCAATCTGGAGCGCAAGGGCTACATCAGGAAGGCGTACAACCAGAGCCGATCGATCGAGCTGGTCCAGGGGGTCGCGACCCCCGCAGGAGTGGAGCTTCCCCTGCTCGGTGAGGTGGCTGCCGGTCAGCCGATCGAAGCGATCCTCGACAGGGAGACGATACTCGTCCCCCCTGACCTACTGCGGAAGGGCGGAAAGAACTACGTGTTGCGCGTCAGCGGAAACTCGATGATCGACGAGCAGATCCGAGACGGCGACTACATCATCGTGAACAGCCGGAACACCGCAGACGACGGCGAGATGGTCGTGGCTCTGATCGGCGGAGAGTCGGCGACCGTCAAGAAGCTCTACCGAGAGCCACGCGGACACATTCGACTGCAGCCGGCCAACGAATCGCACGACCCGATGTACTTCCCCGCCGACCAGGTCGCCGTGCAGGGAGTCGTAGTGGGCGTCATCCGGCGCTACTGATGCGGATTCCGTTCGCGGCCGGCTCGCTCCGGGGGAAGAGCTCCTGGATCCTTCTGGCAAGGGGCCGGGGGGCTCCCCCTTTCCCGGGGCCCTGGACGCTCTCCGCCGTCCTTCGCAGCTCCCGCCCGAACGATCAGGGGCGCGAGGGAAATCAGGATTCCGACGCAGCCGCCGCTGACTCGCGCCGAAGCGATTCGAGAGCGCGCTGGGCCGCCCCCGAGTCGAGGGCCTCGGCCGCTCGCTCGACACCTTGGGCCAGATCCTCGGCCCGGCCTCCCAAATAGAGGGCCGCTGCGGCGTTCAGCAGCACAGCGCTCCGGGGACCGCCTCGTTCGGCGCCCGAGAGCACCGCTTCGATGATTCGGGCGCTGTCGGACGGGCTCCCACCTGCGATGTCCTCGGGGGCGCACGGTTCGAGCCCCAGCGCTTCAGGCGTGATCTCGTATTCCTCGACAGTCCCGTCGCGTAGCTCCGCGACCCTCGTCACGCCCGCCGGGCTGAGCTCGTCCATGCCCGGCGAGCCGTACACGACCAGGGCGCGCTCGTGCTCCAGAGCTTGGAGCGCTTGAACGATCAGGGGCAGGAGCTCCGGGTCCGCGACGCCGACGACCTGCCGGCGGACGCCCGCTGGGTTCGTCAGGGGACCCAGCAGGTTCATGATCGTCGGAATTCTCAGCTCCTTTCGCACAGGGCCAACGTGACGCATCGCCGGGTGGAGCAGCGGGGCGAACATGAAGACGATCCCCGCTCGCTGGAGCACCCGGGCCATCCCGCCCGGAGTGAGCTGGATCTCCACGTCCAGGGCCTCGAGCACGTCGGCGCTCCCGCACTTCGAGGTGAACGACCGATTTCCGTGCTTCGCCACCGTGACACCTCCACCAGCGGCGACCAGCGCGGCCGCCGTGGAGATGTTGAACGTCTTCACCTCCCCTCCGCCTGTGCCGCAGGTATCCACGAGGACCCGTCCCTCGGGAGCCTGCACCGGGACCATCGCTCTGCGTAGAGCGCGGACACCTCCCGCCACCTCCGAAGGCGCGTGACCCTTCGTTCGGAGGGCGACGAGCAGGGCGGCCGTCTCGACCGGAGAGGCGCTACCGGACATGATCCGGTCGAAGGCGGCTTCCGCCTCCTCGGCGAGCAGGTCGTGCCCCTCGGTGGCTCGTGCGATCAGTGATATGAGCTCCATACGACCCGAGGCGAAGTTGATTCCACGTCTTTCTGTCGAGCTCCGGAACCCCCGGCTCGGCCCGAGAAAGCCTGATGCTAATGCCTGTCTGAGTCGGGGGTCAACTCGGGCTCTGACAGGGCCTGCGAAGCGGGTTGACATCATGAAGCTCCCGTCTACCTTTGCCCGCGTGACCTCCGAGGAGCTTCGACGATATCGCCTCATCGTCCAATACGACGGCTCTCCCTATCAGGGCTGGCAGCTCCAGGACTCCAGCCCTACGGTGCAGGGCGAGCTCGAGCGAATCCTCGAGAAGATCACCGGAGCGCGGCGTCCTGTCGTAGGATCGGGACGGACGGACAGCGGCGTTCACGCGCTGGGGCAAGTTGCCTCCGTCGACGTGCCCTCCAGCTGGTCGGCCGCCGAGCTTCGCAAGTCCTTGAATGCGCTCCTACCGGCCGAGATCTGGGTGCAGCAAGTCCGCCAGGTGCATCGAGACTTCCATCCCAGATTTCACCCATTCGCGCGAACGTACGAGTACCGACTGGGCCTCGACGATGCCGCTCGGTCCCCTTTTCACGGTCGGTGGTGTTGGGATGCCTCCGCGTTCTCGGTAGACCCGGACCGGCTCGTAGCAAGCGCCAAAGCCGTCCCCGGCCAGCATTCCTTCGCGAAGTTCGCCAAGTCCGGACAGCCCCACCGGGGAGAGACCTGCAAGGTCACCCGGGCCGGGTGGGTTCCATGGAGCACCATCGGGCTGCGGTTCGAGATCACCTCGGACCGCTACCTTCACCACATGGTTCGCTACCTGGTGGGCACGATGGTCGACATCGCACGCGGCCGACGCGACATCGCTGAGATGGCGGAGCTTCTCGAGTCCCCCGACACCTCGCTACGGACGTCGCGACCGGCACCGCCCCAAGGGCTCTTCCTCTCCCAGGTGGAGTACCCACCAGAGCGTCTGGGCACCTTCCCCGATTGCGACCCCCCAACCACGGACGCGCCCACCTCATGAAGATCTTCCTCGATACGGCCGACCTGGACGAGATCCAGCGGGCGGCGGAGGCCAATCTCATCGACGGCATCACCACCAATCCGTCGCTCCTGGCCACATCGGCTGGAGACCGTGAGCCCGAGGAGGTGTTTCTGGAAATCTGCAAGGTCGTGGACGGTCCGGTATCGGCCGAGGTCGTCGCGGTCGACACGGCCGGCATGATCGTCGAGGGTCGCAAGCTCGCGGCCATTCATGAGAACATCGTCGTCAAGGTGCCGCTCACCGAGTCGGGCCTGCGAGCGTGCCGGGATCTGCGCTCGTACGATATCAAGGTGAACGTGACTCTCTGCTTTTCGACGAGCCAAGCCCTGCTCGCCGCGAAGGCGGGGGCCACGTACATATCACCATTCGTCGGCCGGCTCGACGACATCGGACACGACGGCATGGAGATCGTCCGGGACATACGGCAGGTCTACGACGAATACGATTTGGAGACCGAGATCCTCGCGGCCTCCTTGCGTCATCCACGACACGTGCTCGAAGCGATGCTGATCGGAGCCGACTGCGCGACCCTTCCCCCAAAAGTCTTGTATCAGTGCATGAAGCACCCTCTCACCGATCGGGGGCTGGAGGCGTTTCTCGCCGACTGGAAGTCCCTGGGAAAGGATCTCTGAATCAGAGACGGCCATGAAGTCCCTTCTCCGCACTTCGGGATTGCTCCTCGCGGCTCTGGCATCGGCCGCCGCTCTCGCCGGCTGCGGTAGCCGAGACGACCTCGCGGCCAATGAGCCGGCCGCGACTGCGGCGTCCGAGGGTCTGGTCGAAGGGCGCTCGACCTCGTCTCCCGGCCCCCTCGCGTCCGTCCTCCAGGCTCCGACGTCGGCAGATGCGAGCGGCCGCCTCACTCAGAGCCGCGAGACGGCCGTCGTGCGCGCCTCGGAAGCCGTGTCTCCAGCCGTCGTTGCGGTGAACGTCCTCCGCACCGAGCAGGTCCGAACCCGTGACCCGTTCTGGGACGACTTCTTCCCCTTCGGTTCGTTCGGCGCCTTCGGCCGTGGAACGACCCGCGTGGTGCCCTCTCTCGGATCAGGATTCGTCATCGACGCGGACGGGGTGATCTTGACGAACGATCACGTGGTTCGCGGAGCGGAGCAGATCCTCGTGACCTTCGCGGACGGGAGGGATGCGCAGGCCACCCTGGTCGGAACGGACGAGACGACCGACGTAGCCGTGATTCGCGTGCAGGAGCGTGGCCTGCCGACCATCCCCGTCGGTCGAACCTCCGATCTCCGAATCGGCGAGTGGGTGATCGCGCTCGGCAATCCGTTCGGCAACATGCTCTCCAATCCCGAGCCGACCGTCACCGTCGGGGTGGTGTCGGCGGTCGGTAGGCACATCGTTCCCGCTGCCGAGGGGTCGGGTGTCTACCTCGGCATGATCCAGACCGACGCCGCAATCAACCCGGGGAACTCGGGCGGTCCGCTGGTGAATGCGCTTGGCGAGGTCATCGGGATGAACACCTCCATCTTCTCGCGGAGCGGCGGCAGCGAGGGGCTGGGGTTCGCGATTCCGATCGAGCGAGTCCTTCGCATTGCGGACGACCTTCTCGAGTACGGTGAGGTCCGGCAGGCGTGGCTGGGCGTGGAAATCGAGCCGGAGGAAGCGGACGCCTTCGGGCGAACACGCGGCGTCCGCGTCTCTCGGACCTCCGGGGATTCGCCGGCGGGTCGGGCCGGGATCCGGGCCGGGGAGCGGCTGATCCAGATGGACGGGCAACGGATGGTCACGCCCCTCGACTTCGAGGCGGCGATGCTCGATCTTCGCGCTGGCGACGCCGTGGTCTTGACCGTCGACGGCCGGAGCGACCCGGTTCGCCTGGTCGCGGACGATCCGCCGTCCCTCCGAGCCGAACGAGTCACCGTCTTTAGGGACCTCGAGCTGGTGACGCTGACCGAGGCGATTCGCAGCGAACGGGGGGTCGAGTCGGCCCAGGGCGCGCTGGTCACGGGCATCTCCCCGGAGCTGCAGAGTATTCTCGGTCTTCAGGTGGGCGATGTGATCGTACAGCTTGGAAACCGGGCGATCCAAGGCGCCGAGGACCTCTCGAGGGTACTGGACCAGATTCCCCCCGGTTCCCGGATCAGGCTCTACTTCGAGCGGAATCGGGGGTACGCGGCGCGGGACTTCGTGCTGGGCCGATGAGCTCTCCCGAGAAGGCTCGTGGCCAGGTTCGCCGACTGAGTGATTCCTGACGTGACGAACAGATACGTCCACCCTCTCACCGAGCGATACGCATCCGGTGAGATGCAGCGCATCTTCACGCCCAAGAACCGGTTCGGGATCTGGCGTCGGCTCTGGCTCGCCCTCGCCGAGGCGCAGAGCGAGCTGGGACTCAGCATCCCAGCCGACGGGCTTCGGGAAATGCGGCTGGCGCTCGACGACATCAATCTGGAGCAGGCGGCGGAGTACGAGCGAAGATTCCGCCATGACGTGATGGCACACGTTCACCTCCTCGGAGACGCGGCGCCGTCCGCGCGTGGGATCATCCATCTGGGCGCAACCTCCGCCTTCGTCGGGGACAACACGGATCTCATCCTCCACCGGGAGGCACTCACGCTGATCCGGGCCAGGGTCGTGAGAGTGGTGAGGGAGCTGGCGAGCTTTGCCCGCGAGCACCGTGCTCTTCCAACCCTCGGATACACTCACTTCCAGCCGGCACAAGCCACGACCGTCGGCAAGCGAGCCACCCTCTGGATTCAGGATTTGCTGCTCGACGTCGAGGAGCTGGACTTCCGGCTGGCTACGCTCCGGTTCNNCGGCACCACCGGTACTCAGGCGTCCTTCCTCGAGCTCTTTCGCGGAGACCACGACAAGGTCGAAGCTCTCGACCGGTCGGTATCCGAGCGCATGGGATTCGAGGCGAGCTATGGAGTGACGGGTCAAACCTACCCGCGCAAGATCGACGCGGGCATCCTCGCGACGCTCTCCGGAGCCGCTGCCTCGCTCTCCAAGCTGGGGAACGATCTTCGACTCCTGGCGCATCTCCGCGAGATCGAGGAGCCGTACGAGGAGGAACAGGTCGGCTCCTCTGCAATGCCCTACAAGCGTAACCCAATGCGGGCGGAGCGAATCTGCGCGCTAGCTCGACACGTGATCACACTCTCGCTCGATCCGGCCGTGACCGCGGCGTCTCAGTGGTTCGAGCGAACGCTCGACGATTCGGCGAACCGGCGCCTGTCGATTCCGGATGCGTTCCTGACTCTCGACGGGGCCCTCGTCCTGGCCGAGAACGTGGCATCCGGACTCGTCGTGCATCCGGGAGTGATCCGCCGAAACCTCGAGGCTCATCTACCTTTCATCACCATGGAGTCCGTATTGATGCACGCCGTAGAAACAGAGGGTGGGGACCGCCAGGCGCTTCACGAGAGCATACGTCAGCACTCCTTCGCTGCCGCCCAGAGGATCCGAGCCGGAGAAGAGAACGACCTGGTCGAGCGCATCGCGTCGGACGCCGCGTTCGGGATCGAAGAGTCGTCCCTGCGGGCGATGCTGGACCCCTCCAGGCACGTAGGCCGCGCCCCGGAGCAGGTCGATCGATTTCTGGACGAGTGGGTGGAACCTGTGCTCGAGCGGTTGCAGGAAGAGGCGAATCGACTGGTGGGGGCTCCCGATGTCCGCGTCTGAAGGCGTCTCCCGCAGCTCGACCCTGTTCCGATCCGATCTTCCCTTGCCGCTGCTCCATAGAGGTAAGGTCCGTGAGATGTACCAAGCGGGCCCGGGGCTCCTCCTGATGGTCGCGTCCGACCGCGTGTCGGCCTTCGACGTGGTGCTGCCCCAACCCGTGCCTCGAAAGGGCGAGGTCCTGACCCTCCTCACGGCGTGGTGGCTCGAGCAGTTGGGCGATCTCGTGGACCACCACCTCGTTTCCGCCGATCCCGATGAGATCGTGGCCCGCGTCCCTGCGCTCGAGAGCGCGGAAGACGGCTGGGCTCGGCGCTCCCTCCTCGTCCGGCAAACGAAGCCTGAGCCGATCGAGTGCGTCGTGCGGGGGTATCTGACGGGGTCCGCCTGGCGAGAGTACAAGAAGCAGGGGACACTCGCCGGAGAGGCACTGCCACCGAATCTAGTGGAGAGCCAGAAGCTGGAGCCGCCCATCTTCTCACCGGCGACGAAGGCGGAGGAGGGGCACGATGAGAACATCCCCTTCTCGGGCGTCGTAGAACGTGTGGGCCAGGCCCGAGCGGACGAGCTGAGAGAGCTGTCGCTCGAGATCTACGAGTTCGGAAGGCATCGGGCTGCAGCTCGGGGAATCCTGCTCGCGGACACCAAGTTCGAGTTTGGCGAGACGAGCGGTGGAGGGCTGCTTCTGATCGACGAGGTGCTGACCCCGGACTCGTCCCGCTACTGGCCCGCGGAGAGCTGGAAGCTTGGAGAGACTCCACCTTCGCTGGACAAGCAGCCGATTCGCGACTGGCTCGACGCACTTCCCGATTGGGATCGCTCGCCACCTCCTCCGGACCTGGCACCCGAGGTTGTCCGGGCCGCAACCGATCGATATCTGGAGATCTTCGAGCGCTTGACCGGCACGAAGCTGGACGAGTATGAGCCCCCCTCGTTCATGACCGACCCGAGCACCTGATGACCGCAGAGCGGCGCACCCGACGCAGACGCGTGAGGCTGCAGCGGGGGATCATCATCCTCCCGTCGGCGTTCACGCTGGGGAACCTGTTCCTCGGGCTCAACTCGATGGTCCTGGCCAGTCGCGGTGACTATCTCTGGGCATCGTGGTCCGTCGTCTTCGCTGCTGTGCTGGACATGCTCGACGGGAGGATCGCTCGGTTCACGGCCACGGGCTCCCAGTTCGGGGCCGAGCTGGACTCCCTGGTGGACGCGATCTCCTTCGGGGTGGCACCCGCCTTTCTGACCTACGCGCTGTTCTTCGCCGACCAGCTCTGGAGCTGGGTGCTCTCCTTCCTCTACGTCACCGCCGTCGTGGTTCGACTCGCCCGCTTCAACGTCGAGCAGGGCGGCCAAGCCAAGCGAAGCTTCTACGGCCTCCCCTCGCCTACGGCGGGAATGGTCCTCGCCACCGTCTATCCATTCTTCATGTCCCCCGCCGTCTCCGATCTGACTGGGGGGCTGCCCGCGGCCCAGTCGGTCGGCATCCTGATGATCGTGCTGGCCGTGCTCATGCTGAGCCACATTCCGTATCCCATCGTGCCTCGGCTCTCCGTTCGCAATGCCCGCGCAACCCTTGCCTCGCTCTTCCTCGTGTCGTGTGTCGTCGGGGCAGTCGCGATTCCTGAGTACTTCATCTTCCCGATCCTGTGCGTCTACGTGCTCTGGGGCGTGAGCCGAAGCACGGTCCTCGGCCTCATCGAGCGACTTCCGGAACGGGACCCGCTCCTCGACGAGGCGGACGACGAGGACGAGGGTGGGGCCGAGGTGCGCTCGGTGGACTATGGAGAGATCGCCCCGACCCGTTATCCTTCGCCGGAGGCGCTTCCAGCCGAGTCCTCCGAAGCCGAATCCGAGTCCGACTTCAACGACGATACAGAGGAGATCGCGTGACGAGATTTCACATGGAAGTGCGCGTGAAGCCGCGTCCTGGACTCCTGAACCCGGAGGGGGAGGCGGTGCATCACGCCCTGGATTCCCTCGGTTTTCCCGGGGTGTCGGAGGTGCGTATCGGCAAGGTCATCGACCTTCGCCTCGAAGCGGCGGACGAGTCCGACGCGATCGATCGCGTCGAGCAGATGTGCAGAAAGCTTCTGGCCAATCCCGTCACCGAGGACTTCACGATCACGGCACGACCCGAGGCCGAGCTGGCGGGAGACCGGGCATGAGAGTCGCCGTCGTAACCTTTCCGGGCTCCAACTGTGATTATGACTGCTACAAGGCCCTTCAGCTGTTTCCGGGGTTCGAGCCGTCGTTCGTTTGGCACCGCGAGCGAGAGCTGGGGGACGTCGACGCCGTGGTGCTTCCCGGAGGCTTCGCGCATGGGGACTACCTGCGGGCAGGGGCGATCGCCCGGTTCTCGCCGGTGATGTCGGCGGTCGACGCCTTCGCCGCGCCGGGGGTCTGGTGGCGGGGATCTGCAACGGCTTCCAGGTGCTCTGCGAGAGCGGGCTCCTGCCGGGCGCGCTACTCCGAAACCACACCCTCCGGTTTCGCAGCCACGATGTCCACATCCGTGTAGAGACCGTAGACACGCCCTTCACGTCGGCCTATTCGAAGGAGCAGGTCCTGAGGATGCCCATCGCGCACGGACAGGGAAGCTACTACGCGGACGCCGAGACGCTCGCCGAGCTTCGGAGGGAGGATCGCATCGTGTTCCGGTACGTCAACGCCGAGGGCGCGCGGCAGGAGGAGGCCAATCCCAACGGATCCGTGGACGGCATCGCGGGCATCGTGAATCCAGGCCGAAACGTTTTGGGAATGATGCCGCATCCCGAGCGCGCCGTCGAAGCGCTCCTCGGCTCCACCGACGGTCGGGGAATCTTCGAGTCCATGGCTGCGGCCCTGAGAGGAGCGGTGGCGTGAGCGAGCGAACTGCGCTGCTGGAAGGGCGCCCGGGCGAGCCACCCATCACTGCGGAGCTCGTGGCGGAGCACGGGCTCTCCGAGGAGGAGTACGATCGGATCCAGGCGATCTTGGAGCGAGCCCCCACCTTCACCGAGCTCGGCATCTTCTCTGCGATGTGGTCCGAGCATTGCGGCTACAAGAACTCGAAGCGACTCCTCAGGCTGCTTCCGACCCAAGCCCCCTGGGTGATCCAGGGCCCTGGAGAGAACGCGGGCGTGATCGACATCGGCGACGGATTGGCGCTCGCGTTCAAGATCGAATCCCACAACCATCCGTCCGCCGTCGAGCCGTACCAGGGCGCTGCGACCGGGGTGGGAGGGATCCTCCGGGACATCTTCACCATGGGGGCGCGCCCGGTCGCGGTCCTGGACTCGCTTCGCTTCGGCGATCTGGAGTCGCCACGGGTCCGATACCTCTTCTCGGGCGTGGTGCGCGGGATCGGGGACTACGGCAACTGCGTCGGAATCCCGAACATCGGCGGTGAGGTCTTCTTCGATCGTGCGTACGAGGAGAACCCGATCGTGAACGCCATGTGCCTGGGCCTCATGAAGGTCGACGAGATCATCCGGGGCGAGGCGTCGGGCGTCGGAAACACCCTGATGGCCGTAGGGGCCAGCACGGGGCGTGACGGGATTCACGGCGCGACCTNNAGGAGCTCTCCGAGGACGCCGACGAGGCGAGCCGGCCCCGGGTCCAGGTCGGCGACCCCTTCACGGAAAAGCTTCTTCTGGAGGCGTCTCTCGAGCTCATCCGCAGCGGCCACATCGTCGGGATCCAGGACATGGGGGCGGCCGGCCTCACCTCTTCGGCGTCCGAGATGGCGGGGCGGGCGGGCAGCGGAGTCGAGATCGACGTTGCGATGGTGCCGGTCCGCGAGTCGGGGATGACTCCGTACGAGATCCTCCTGTCCGAGTCGCAGGAGCGGATGCTGGTCGTGGCAAGGAGCGGCCACGAGGCTCAGGTGCGCGAGATCCTGGAGAAGTGGGAGTTGGGGGCCGCGTCCATAGGCCGAGTCACGGACGACGGTCGCTTCCGGGTCCTGGAGGACGGCGCGGTCGTAGCGGACATTCCGGCCCTGCCGCTCACCGAGGGATGTCCCACCTACGAAAGAGAAGGAGTGGAAGACATTGAAATAGAGCAGCTTAGATCTGTCGATCTAAGTCATGTTCTTGAGTCGGAGGGAGATCTCTCGGAGCAGTTCCTCGACCTCCTCGGGTCTCCGAACGTCGCCTCGAAGGCATGGGTCTACGAGCAGTACGACACGACGGTACGCACGAACACGGTCGCGGGCCCCGGCGGAGACGCCGGTGTGATTCGCTTCCGGGGCAGTCGGCGTGGCGTTGCGGCGACCACCGACTGCAACGGGCGCTATTGCTACCTCGATCCCCGCGAAGGAGCGAAGGGGGCGGTGGCTGAAGCGGCGCGAAACCTGGTCTGCGTGGGTGCGGTTCCGACCGCGGTCACGAACAACCTCAACTTCGGCAATCCTCTCAAGCCCGCGAACTACTTTCAGCTTCGAGAGGCCGTGCTGGGCATGGCCGAGGCCTGCTCCTACTTCGAGACACCCGTGACTGGCGGCAATGTCTCCCTCTACAACGAGACGGGCGGGCGGGCCGTCTACCCCACGCCCGTGATCGGCATGGTCGGGATCTTGGAGGATGTCTCGCGGGTCTTGAGGCCGCACTTCTCACGGGAGGGAGATGTCATCGTGCTCCTCGGTGACACCCGTGAGGAGCTCGGAGGCTCGGAGTTCCTCTACCAGGCGGAGGGCATCGTGGCCGGGGTCCCGCCGCGGGTCGACCTGGACGCCGAGCGGCAACTCCAGAGAGCGGTGCTGGCGCTCCACCAGGAGGAGCTCCTCCGATCGGCCCACGACTGCGCCGAGGGAGGTCTCGCGTGCGCGCTCGCAGAGTCGGCGATGGGTGGTCGGGACGGCCCCTACGGCGTCGAGGTGGAGATCAACCAGGATCTTTCCCCGGTGGCATTGTTCTTCGGTGAGACCCAGGGGCGAGTGGTGGTGTCGTGCGCTCCCGGCGATGTCGACCGCACGCTCGGGATCGCCGACCAGCACCGCGTCCCGGCCTCCGTGCTGGGCACGGTGAGGGCGCACAGGAGTACCTTTTCCGTCGTAACGCCACTCGGGTTCATTCGAGTCCGATCGGAGGAGATGGCTCACCGATACCGGACGGCCATCCCCCGGATCATGGAAGCAGGCCAGACCAGATGAAGGGCCCCAACGGAGCCACCGGGCGAGCGCGGGACGTCCTGAGCGCAGAGCTCGAAAAGCTTCCACGCGAAGAGTGTGGAGTCTTCGCCGTTACCGGCGTGGAAAACGTGTCGGAGCTCACCTTCCTGGGACTCTATGCTCTACAGCACAGAGGTCAGGAGTCGGCGGGCATCTGTGTGATCGACCACGACGGCGTCGCGCGAGTGCGGAAGGGGACCGGGCTCGTCGCGGACGTCTTCTCCGCGGAGGACCTCAACTCGTTCCAGGGCACGAGCGCCGTGGGACACGTGCGGTACTCGACCGCAGGGGGAAGCCGCCCTCAGAACGCGCAGCCGATCGTGGTTCGGTACTCCCGGGGCGACCTCTCGATCGCGCACAACGGCAATCTCACCAACGCTCAGGAGCTGAGGGAGGCGCTCGTCGAGGAGGGGGCGCTCTTCCAGACGACGTCGGACTCCGAGGTGATCGTGCACCTCATCGCTCGGTCCAGGGAGGACACGGTCGAGGCCCAGATACGGGACGCTCTCTCGCAATGTGAGGGAGCCTTCTCCGCCGTCATATCGGTGGGCGACACCCTCTTCGCGACCGTCGATCCAAGGGGCTTCCGCCCTCTCGTGCTCGGGAGGAAGGGAAAGGGCCACGTCGTCGCGTCCGAGACCTGCGCGCTCGACATCATTTCGGCCCAGTTCGTCCGTGACGTTCGGCCCGGGGAGCTCCTACGGATCCGGGGAGAAGAGATCGCTCTTCTGGACGACCTGATGCCTGCGCCCCGCGCCTCCCCCTGCGTATTCGAGCTGGTCTACTTCGCGCGTCCCGACTCGCACATTTGGGGCGTGGCGGTCGACAGGGCCCGCCGTGCATTCGGGCGGCAGCTCGCGAGGGAGCACCCCGCCGACGCGGACTGCGTCATCTCGGTGCCCGATTCGGCGAACTCGGCGGCGCTCGGTTATTCGGAGGAGAGCGGTATCCCCTTCGAGCTAGGCCTCCTCCGCAATCACTACGTGGGCAGGACCTTCATTCGGCCCTCGCAAGCGGACCGAGACTTCGGGGCGAGAATCAAATACAACCCCGTTAGGGACATCGTGCGCGGCCGACGGGTGGTCGTGGTGGACGACTCACTCGTCCGGGGCACGACATCGACCTCTCTCGTGAAGTTCCTCATCGAGGCCGGAGCCCGAGAGGTGCACTTCCGAATCGGAAGTCCCCCGGTTCGATTCCCCTGCTTCTACGGAATCGACATGCCCTCGCGAAAGGAGCTCATCGGAGCCTCCCGCAGTGTGGAGGAGATCGCGCAGATTCTCGGGGTCACGTCCCTGGGTTACCTGTCGCTAGAGGGAATGCTGGCGGCCGTGGAGGAGTTCGGTCCCTTCTGCGACGCGTGTTTCTCGGGAGACTATCCGGCGCCCCTTGTCGATGTGGAAAAAGGCCTGGTGGCGATCCAAG
>JABAOE010004354.1_pt3 | contig 15158 bp, 15 predicted proteins | sample 7062141 | NCBI WGS metagenome assembly JABAOE01 (sample SAMN14538627, study PRJNA623070) | marine sediment metagenome | biome: marine biome [ENVO:00000428]; feature: marine pelagic biome [ENVO:01000023]; material: deep marine sediment [ENVO:00002113] | place: India: Gulf of Khambhat ... | reverse complement strand
AGGCTCCCCACGGGATCAACGACGATCGGAAGCGACCACATCTCGTCGCGGCGAACGGCCCCGCCGCGGCCAAGCTTCAGCCCACCGCAGGGAGAGATGCCCTCGCCGGATTCCCGGACGCCTGCGCATCGAGCGCGGACCGTTCCACTCCTGCTCGCGGGAGGAAGCGCCGCAGCTTGAGGAACTGCTTCTCCAAGGCGTGCCACGCGATCCAGGCCAGGCCGATGCTCACGAGGGTCAAGGACGCGGTCCACAGGAACTGCGGCAGGAGGACCCCCGGTACGACACGCTGCACGGCCTCGTACGTGAAGCCGAAGTGCTCGGCCAACGTCCTCACCGGCTTGTGGAGCACGTAGATGCCGTAGCAGTAGCGGCCCACGAACGGGAGGGGAGAGCGGGTCACGATCCAATGTCCCAACCTCCCCGTGCTCCCGGTGAGCCCGAGGATCGTGATCGATACCGCGAGGAAGGCGGATACGGAGAGTCCGACCGTGTTGAACAGCGTCACGTCACGTACGGGCCGATCTGCCCGGTGTAGAGCGCGATGCCGCAAGCGGCGGCCCCACAGGCAACCGCTCCCACTCGCGCCAAGGGCACCATCGGCCGCAGACCCTCGGGCGTGCGCGATGCCACCGCGAGCAGCCCCCCCAGGGCCAGGCTGTCCATCCGCCCGAACACCATCGTGTACGCCGCTGCATTCGAGAGCGTCAGTACGACGAACGTGCGCAACACCGGCGCGGCGACGATCATCCCCCAGCATACCGCCTTGAGCCTCCGAGTATCGCACAGCAACACCACGATCGGCCAGACGAGGTAGTACTGCTCCTCGACCGCCAGCGACCAGAAGTGATCGATGGAGTCCGGGGCGGAGCCTCGGATCGCCCAGAGCACGTTGGAGGAGTGGAGCCAATAGAAGGCGCGCGTGCGCGGCGTGCCGATCACCGAGTACTCGTCCGCTAAGCCGAGCCGAGGAACGAGGAAGAACCAGAGAGCGATGAAGGCGAAGTAGAGTGGCAGGATGCGCAGCGCCCTGCGCGCGTAGAACACGCCCAGGAAATGCTGTGAGCCCTTCGACTTGAGCAGGATCCTCGTGATCAGGAATCCCGATCCGACGAAGAAGAACTCCATGCCGAGCATCCCCGTCTGCAGGACGAAGAGATACGCCCGCTCGAGCATATCCGTTGGCGGTGTCCAGATCGCGTTGAAGTGCACGACCATCACGAGCAGCACGAGCGACCGCATGGCGTCGATGTAGGGTATGTGCCCGAGAGCGTCGGGTCGCGGGGGCCGTGGGGGGGCGGACATGCGGGCTCGGAATCGCTGCGAATGGGGGGGCGGACACTCGGGGACAGGGACGGCGAGTCCGCGTCACTCCTTCCTTAACAAGAAGACGATGGCGACGGCCGCCGCACAAGCGCCTTCGTTCGCACGAACCCCGGTTGCGAGGCCCACGAGGTCCCGATGTCACTCCCCGATCGGGCTCACCCCACGGGCACCGACACGGTCGTCACACTGGAGGCCGCGACCGATTGGGTGACGACGTTGCCACTCCGGCTCCCACCCGTGACCGCAGCCCACCGCTGGCTCCCGAAGGTCGTCTCTCCCGCGATGCCGCCAGAGAGAGAGCCGCCGGATACCGTGATTCCCAGCGTCTGCTCCTGCGTCGTGTTGTTCACCACCACCACGGTGAGCGAGGTCCCGTCCGGCGAGCGGAAGGCCGACACCAGGACTCTCCCGTCGTCGCTCGTGGCGCCCACTCGGGTCGCTCCCCGGGCCACCCACCGGGCATGGTGGCCGATGGCATATCCGATCGAAGAGATCATCGGACCGACGCCGCCGAGATCGATGAGGACGACGCTGCTGGTCTCGGACAGAAACGGAACTCCTCGGCCACTGAAGTGCTCTTCGTGCGACCGCGAATCCCAGAGCGCGTTCATCGCGAAGAACGCCGACCCGTTCGCGTACTCGAAGGTGTCGTGGATGTGGATCGCCCGGGCGAGCACCTCCTCCATCGACCCCCACGGATAGCTGTTGCGCGCCGGCCCCTCGGTCACCTCGGTCATCCAGACCGGGACTCCGTACTGAGCGCCCAGGTCCCGCAGGGCCCGCATCTCCGCGACCGCCCCCGGATCCGGATTCCCGGCTCCGGAGGTCTCGAGGATCCGCCGAACGCTCGCGTAGGCGGAGCCGTACGGATACGGGTGAAACCCGATCGCGCCCACGTAGGGCCGGGCCGCCGGGTCCTCGAGGATGGCGCGCGCCACCTGCAAGTTGCGGGCGGGCGTCTCCTCGTTCGGCACCAGGAACCGGGTCTGGGTGAAGCCCGCGGCGGACAGTCTCTGACCCACGGTGCGCACCAGATCCACCACCTCCTGGACGGAGCCGCTGCGGAGCTCGGTATTGCCGCTCGTGGGCTCGTTGAACAGCGTCAGCAGCCTCGGCACCTCGCCGTACCGTGCCTGCCACCCCTGAACCAGTCCCAACACGTGCTCCGCCGATTCGTCCAGGTACCGCTGGTAGCTCTGCTCGCGCACCGCGATGAGCCAGTCCTGGCGTCGGTCGAGCTGGAGGAGCGGCCCCAGGGTCAGATCCTGGAAGCCGAACGCCCGGGCCGGCAGGATCACACCGTTCCGGATCGCGTCCGAGCCCTGGAAGTCGAAGCCGGTCGGCTCGATCGAAAAGGGGTCGCCGTTGTCGTTGCGCCGTGCGTCGTACGTGTTCGCCGAGCCCTGCTCGGTCTCCAGCATCCCGGCATGGAGGTGGCCGAGCGTCAGCCCGACCTGGCCATACGCGGCGCTGATCGTAGCGGGCCGCATGCCGCCGAGGTAGTCGTTGGCCCCGTAGATGAGCGGGATCGTCGTAGCCCCGAAACCGTCGATCGACTGGCGGGTGTCCGTGAGATCGACTGCGATGGCTACCGAGGCCGCGGGCGGCGGATCGGACGGGGGCGGATCGGACGGAGGCGGATCGAACGGAGGCTCGTCTTCCACGATCACCGGGTTCGACCCACAGGCCGCCAGCACGAGCGTCAGCAGCACTGCCAGCGTGCGCGCGAGATCGGGCCCCACCCGAGCGACTCGATGCATCTCTCCCCCTGCCGGCGCCGGCGTTCATGACCGCGAGCGGCGCGCGCCGGAGCGACGGCTCCGTAGCGTACGTGGTCGCCGCCGACCCATGTTGGCTCTCGAAAGCCCCCGCGCGAGCGCAGCCACCCGCTCTCTGCGCACCTCGGGGTCGTGTCACCACTGCACCTGCAAGGTAATCCGTCGCGGAGCCGCAAAAGAAGGATCTTCCTTGCCCGGAACATCACCCCCTTCCACCCATACGCCGCGAGCGGACGGCCCCCTGCCCCGGGCGGGTGGGGGACACCGACGGCGCAGGGCGCGCTGGGGCCGCCACGGACTTCTCTCGGCGGCCTGCGCGGCTGCGGCGCTCGGCATCTGGGCCCTCCTCCCGGCCGAGTCGCCGGTAGCCTACAGGCTCAGCCTCGCCACCGCCTACCCCGCTCTGGCGCTTCTCTCCACGACCCTGATGCTGGGGCCGCTCAACGTCCTGCTCGGCCGGGCGAACCCGGTCTCCTTCGACGCGCGCCGCGACGTCGCGATCTGGGCGGCACTCCTCTCCCTGGCCCACGTGCCGGCCGGCCTGAGCGTGCACCTGGGCGGGCGGTACTGGGCGTACTTCCTCGACCCGGACGCCCCACGCGACCCGATCCCCCTTCGGCTCGACGCCTTCGGCATCGCCAACCACGCCGGACTGCTCCTCACCGTGGTGCTCGTGATCCTGCTGGCCCTGTCCAACGACGCCTCCCTCCGGCGCCTGGGCGCGCGGCGCTGGAAGGGGATTCAAAGGCTGGCCTACCCGGGATACGCCGCGCTCGTCGCCCATGCGCTGATGTATCCGTTGCTGGAGGGCCGACCCTCCGTCATCGCGATCCCTCTCGTGGCCGCGGCCATCGTGGCCACCGTCCAGCTGGCCGGCTTTCGACGCTTCAGGGCCCGGCGGCGCTGACCGCCTCCCGTACCGCGAGGATGCCGTCCCGGGCGGCGGCGACGTCGAGCGTCTCCTCGTCGTCGATCGGCGGCGGCTCTCTTCCCGCGACCGCCCGATGGAAGCGGCGGCAGAGCTCCCTCAGCCCCGGGTACGCCACCTCCCTCCGTGCGCCGCGCTTCACGAGGTTCACTCCCGCCGCCAGGGCCGTCGCGCCGGCGACACCGAAGGGCCTCGAGATCTTCCGACCTCTGCTCACGGCCGGTCCCTCGCGCGTCACGAACCCGTGGAAGAGGTCGACGTGGAAGGTGCCACCCGTGGAAACGATCCGCAGCGTGTTCCGCGTCGGCCGACCGGACATGGAGATCAGCATCCCGAGCGAGGCAGCCCCGCACGTGCCGAAGGCACGCAGCTCCCCCGGCCCGGTGGACGCGACCTGCCAGCTCACCCCGGCGAAGGCGCTGCCCATCAGACGCCGAAACAGGGAGAGCGGATGTGGCAGGATGTCCCTCATCACCTCCTCCGCCCTGGCCGGACCGCTCCCCGCCGCACCCGCCGAGACCGCCTCCATGTCGACATGGAGGATCGCCTCGGGGGGGGACAGCTCCGCGACCACTTCCAGAACGCCGGCCTGAAACAAGAACTGGTGCACCGGGCACAGCAGCCTACCCGCGTCACGAGCCACCCGCAGGAGCTCCCGGGTCGTAGGGAGGTCCGCGGCGAGCGGCTTCTCGGCCAGCACGTGCAGCCCGGCCTCCAGCGCCTGCCTGATCAGGCCGGGGTGCGTCGGCGCCGGAGTGCAGACGTGCACCGCGCCGGCCCTCTCGAGCCTGAGCGCCTCGGTGAGCGACGCATGGGCGGCGCAAGGCCTGCCAACCCGTCCGGCGAGCCTCTCGGCGGCACGGATGTCGGGGTCGACCACGGCCGCGATCGGCACTCGGATCCTGCGCAGGCTGTCGGCGTGCCACCGCCCCATCAATCCGCCACCCACGACGAGGGCGCTAGGAATCTGCGGTGCCGGTTCTATATCATGCATGGTGGCCGTGGGTGCCCCTGCCCCGGCTGGGGATCGATTCGTGGGGCGGATCGGGCCGAGGGTATCGACCGGCGCCCTCAGCACGCAAGTCGATCGGGACCCGGCCCCGAGCGCACAGGCCCCCGGAGAACCGGAGGACCCCGATAGCGGACTTCGCATACGAGCCCGTAGCCGCCGAGGCCGGCCCCGGACCGGAGCTCTCCATCGTGATCGCTTCCATCGAGTCCGGCTCGAACCTGGCGCGCGCGCTCGAAGCGCTGCGCGAGGCCTGCGGCGGCGTCCCTCATGAAGTGATCGTCGTCGACGCGTCCACGGACGACTCGGCCCGCATCGCCGAAGAGGCCGTGGAGGCGACCCGAGTCGTGCGCTACCCTCCGGGAACCCTCACGCCGACGCTGTGGGCCGAGGGCATCGCCCTCAGCACCGGACGCTGGGTAGCCCTCTCGACGGGTCACTGCGTCCTGCCACCTGGCTGGGCCGCTGCGCTCCTGGCGCAATTGAAGACCGGCGCCGACGGCGTCGGGGCGGGGCTGCTCCCCACCGCCTCGGCCCGCGCACTCGATCGTGCGGTCTTCTTCCTCCGTTACAGCGGCTTTCTCGATCTGACGAGGGGTGGCGCTCGGGAAGTCGGGGATCTTCCCGGCGACAACGCTGCGTATCGCGGAGACGACATCCGCTCTTTCGTCGCGGCCCGCGAGGGCGGCTTCTGGGAGGTCGAGTACCACGAGGCCGTGGCCGCGAGGGGCGGCCGCCTGGTCGCCGTCCCGGCCGCCACGGCGGGCTTCGGTCGCTCCTTCCCGTTCTCGACCATCTTTCGCCACCGCTACCGCCACGGGTATCACTACGGAGCGTGGCGGGTCCGAGAGGGCGGCCAGGGGCTGCTCAGGGTCTTGCTGCCCGCCCCCCTGGTCCCGCTCGTGCTGATGGCGCGGGCCATGCGGGCCGCGCGCCGCTTCGGGCTCGCACGGACGCTGGCCGCGTCCGCGCCGTCCTTCCTGGCGCTGGGCTGGGCGTGGGCCGCCGGCGAGGCCGCGGGCGCCCTCGGCCTGGGGGGAGCTGCGTGGAGATGAGCGCCGGGAGGGCAGCAGGGGAGGTCGCCGTCGTGGTCGCCTCCTTTCGCGCCCCGCACCTGCTCGAGGCCTGCCTCGCCTCCATCGAGACGGCCCGAGCCCGCTACCCGGATCCGGTGAGCGTGTACGTGGCCCGCTCCGGGTCCGGCGCCGACGTCTCGGGTGTCCTCTCCGGACGGCCCTGGGCCGTCCTCGTGCCCGTCCCCGAGCCCGCCGACGTGCCACGGCTGAGGGGTGCGGGCATGACCGCGGCTCGGGCGCCCTGCGTCCTCGTCACGGAAGACCACTGCCTCGTCTCCCCCGGCTGGATCGAAGCTCTCGCGTCCGAGGTCGACGATGCGACGCAGGTGGTCGGCGGAGGAATGGGGAACGCCCGGCCGGGCGGAGTGAACTGGGGCGCCTTCTTCTCCGAGTACGGCTTCTTCAGCGCGGCCCGCCCCCCGGACCAGGGCCACACGCTCATGACCGGGGCCAACGTGTGCTACGGTCCCGCGGTCTCCCGACGCGTCGCCGCCTGGGCGGTCGCGGGTCATTGGGAGGATCGGATTCACGGGCGCCTGGCCGGCGAGGGCGTGGGATCGAAGTTCGTGCCGGCCGCGGAGGTCCGTCAGAACGCCGAGTATTCCTTCGGTGCCTTCTGCGTCGACCGATACGAGCACGGGCGGGACTACGCCCGCGCCCGCCTGCAGGAGCACCCCGAGACGCGGCGCCTCCTGCGCTGCCTTACGGCACCGGTCTTGCCGTGGATCCTCCTGCTCCGAGTCGGTCGGGCCGCGGCCTCGTCGAACCCCCGGGCCTTCGCCGCGGCCCTCCCGTTCACCTCGGCATTCCTCGCGGCCTGGTCCCTTGGCGAGGCGGTAGGATACCTGACGGGGGGCCGAGGCTAGCATGGATCGAGCGCGTCCTGGCAGCGTGGGCGAAGCTCCACCGCAGGTGGATCTTTCCGTGGTCGTGCCGGCGGTGAACGGACGCGACACGCTGTTGCACGCGCTCGACGCCCTCGCGGGCCAGGAGGGACCCGTCCGGTTGGAGATCCTGGTGCCTGAGCGGACGGGGGAAGAGGTGCGCGCCGCGGTGCGGGAGCGCTTTCCCGGGGCGCGCCTCCTGCCCGTCGACTCGTCCACTTCGATCCCGACGATGCGACGCCTGGCGTTCGAGAGCGCCCGAGCGCCCGTCGTCGCCGTCATCGAGGACCACGTCATCGTTCCGCCGGACTGGGCCACGCGGATGATCGAAGCCGTCCGCCAGGGCCATCCCGTGGTGGGAGGGTGGGTCTTCAACGCCGCCACCGAACGCCTCGTGGACCGGGCCGCGTTCCTCTGCGAGTACCAGCACATGTTGAGCCCGCCGAAAACCGGCCCCACGAGTGGGGTCACGGGCAACAACGTCGCCTACGACCGCGGGATTCTGGAGCGGTTCTGGAGCGTGGTCGAAGAGGATCGATGGGAGGGGCGGCTTCACGGGGCGATCGTCGAGGGAGGAGTCGCGCTCTTCTGCGACGCCGAGATCTCCGCGGCTCACAAGATGCACTACGCGAACGCGCTGGAGTATGCGGGCCAGCGCTTCCTCTACTCGCGTGCCTACGCCGCGATGCGCGTGCGGGGCGCGTCCAAGATCGGCGCCTGGTCATACGGCTTGGCCGCGCTGGCGCTGCCTCCGCTGCTCCTCGTGCGCCTGCTTCGACATGCCTGGCCGGATCCGGCCGTCCGCCGAGACCTGATCAGGTCGCTTCCCTATCAACTCCTCTTCGTGACTTCCTGGGGTCTCGGCGAGGTCGTCGGAGCCCTTGCGGGTCCGGGAAGGGCCTTGGAGAGAGTGCGCTGATGTCCGAGGTCACCTCGAGCACTCATGCCGGAGGCCGGCGCAGGGTCACCCCGATCGCGCCCGGCGACCGCGTCGTCGTGGTGGGGGGAGGGCCCGCCGGGCTCACGGCTGCCTACCTCCTGTCGAAGAAGGGATACACCGTGACGGTGTACGAGGGGGAGGCGGTCCTCGGCGGCATCTCCCAGACGGCGCAGTACAAGGGGTACCGCTTCGACATCGGCGGCCACCGCTTCTTCACCAAGATCACCGCCGTCGAGGACCTCTGGCACGAGATCCTGGGCGACGAGTTCATCTCGGTGCCGCGACTGTCGCGGATCCACTACCGCGGCACCTTCTTCCACTACCCCCTGAAGCCCGTCAATGCCTTGATGGGCCTCGGCATCGTCAACTCGCTCGCCGTGCTCCTGTCCTACCTCAAGTGGCACTTCTGGCCCTATGAGAGGGAGGAGAACTTCGAGCAGTGGGTGACCAACCGCTTCGGGCGACGCCTCTACGAGATCTTCTTCAAGACCTACACGGAGAAGGTCTGGGGCATCCCCTGCACCGAGATCCGCGCCGAGTGGGCGGCGCAGCGGATCAAGGGCCTCTCACTCGCCAGAGCAGTGCTGTCGGCGGCCTCGGTGACGCGCCGGCCGACCAGGATCAAGTCGCTCATCACGCACTTCCAGTATCCCCGCCTGGGGCCGGGGCAGATGTGGGAGACCTGCGCCGAGCGGATTCGCTCGATGGGAAACGAGGTGCACCTGGAGCACTACGTCGACCGCGTCGTCACCGAGGGGCAGCGCGTCACCGCCGTCCGCGTCCGCAACGGGAGCCGCATCGAAGAGGTCGCGTGCGACCACGTGATCTCGACCATGCCCCTGCGCACCCTCATGCGGTCGCTTCACCCGTCACCCCCCGAGGAGAGCAGGCTGGCCGCCGAGGGGCTGCGGTACCGCGATTTCCTTGTGGTCGCTCTCATTCTGGACGACGATGATCTCTTCCCCGACAACTGGATCTACGTGCACACGCCCGGGGTCAAGGTCGGCCGCATCCAGAACTTCAACAACTGGAGCCGGGCGATGGTGCCGGAGGAGGGCCGAACCTGCCTGGGGATGGAGTACTTCTGCTTCGAGGGGGACGGGCTCTGGGAGTCGTCGGACGAAGACCTCATCGACCTGGCCCGGCATGAGCTCGCCGTCCTGGACATCACCGGCGGCTCTCGAGTCGTCGATGGCGCGGTGATCCGCATGCCGAAGGCGTATCCGATCTACGACGGCGCCTATCAGGGCTGCGTGGACGGGGTCCGGAGCTACATCGATCCGATCCCCAACCTCCACACGGTCGGACGCAACGGGATGCACAAGTACAACAACCAGGACCACTCGATGCTCACCGCGATGATGACCGTCTGGAACATGGAGGGTGCGGACCACGACGTCTGGGCGGTCAACACCGACTACGAGTACCATGAAGAGCAGCGCCTCGGGTCTCCGGCATCCACCGAGAGCTGACGCTCCGTGCGGATCGCCGTAGACGCGTCCTGTTGGGCCAACGCGAGAGGCTACGGCCGCTACGCCAGGGAGCTCCTCGGCGCCATGGTCGCCGGGGCGCCGGAGGACGAGTTCGTCTTCCTCCTCGACCCGAGATCCGGAAGGGTCTTCGACCTCGAGGCGCCCAACGTCGTCCGGCTTCCGGTGCCCCAGCGCCGAGCACCGACGGAGGCGGCGGTCACCGGCGGCAACCGCGCCATCCTCGACATGCTGCGGTTCACGCGGGCGTTGTGGAGCATCCGCCCGGACGTCTTCTTCTCCCCGTCGGTGTACACCTTCTTCCCGGTTCCGCCGGGCCAGCGGGCGGTGATCGCCGTCCACGACGCCATCGCCGAGCGCTTTCCGGAGCAGACCCTGCCCACGCGGAGGGATCGCCTCCTCTGGCGAATCAAGGTCCACATGGCGCTTCTGCAGGCGCGGATCGTCCTCACCGTGTCCGAGTACGCCAAGAGCGAGCTGGCGCGGGTGCTGCGCGTGGACGAGGGCAGGATCCGGGTGGCCGTCGAGGCACCCGCGGCGGCCTTCCGGCCCGACGGGGATCCGGCGGCCGTGGCCAGGGCCGCCCGTGCGGCGGGAGTGCCGGAGGGGACCCCGTGGCTGACGTACGTCGGCGGCTTCAATCCGCACAAGAACGTCCCGGCTCTCGTTCGTGCCTTCGCCGGAGTGAGCGTGCCCGAGGGGTCTCCGGCTCCGCATCTCGTGCTCGTCGGGTCGACGGGCAGCGAAGGCTTTCACGGCGAGGTGGGCGAGATCCGCAGGACGGTGGAGCGGGAAGGGGCCTCCGGCCGCGTGCACTGGGCGGGCTACCTCCCGGACGACGAGCTCCGCTCGCTCCTGTCCGGCTCCACCGCGCTGGTGCTGATCTCGGAAAGCGAGGGCTTCGGGCTTCCCGCGGTGGAAGCGGCCGCCTGCGGGTGCCCCGTGATCGCCACGGTCGAGAGCCCCCTCCCCCACCTGCTCCGCGGAGGCGGGTGGTTCGTCGGAGCCGGCGACGTCGAGTCGACCCGGAGCGCGATGCAGGAGGCCCTCACCGACGAAGCCCTTCGCCGGGAGCGGGGCGGCATCGCGCGGCAGCGAGCTTCCCGCCTGAGCTGGGCGGACGCCGCGGCCGAGGGCATGGCCGCCCTCCGGGAGGCGTCGTCGTNNNNTCGTGAGCGGCCTTCGCTTCTGCTTCCTCACGACCTTCTTTCCTCCCCACAACTTCGGCGGAGACGGAATCGGCGTCCGTCGGCTCGCGCTCGGCCTGGTCCGAAGGGGACACGAGGTCACGGTGGTCCACGACGTGGACGCCTACCGGCTCCTGAGCTCCGGCCCGGAGCCGGACCCGGTGGAGGATCCCGCCGGCCTCACGGTCGTTCCCCTTCGGAGCCGTCTCGGCCGCCTCTCGTCCGTCCTGACCCACCAGTCCGGCCGCCCCCTGGCCCACGGACGCCGCATCGGCGCGATCATCGACGAGGGGGGCTTCGACGTGGTGAACTTCCACAACGTCTCGCTGGTGGGCGGGCCGGGGATCCTCCGGTACGGCGGCGACGCGGTTCGGCTGTACATGGCGCACGAGCATTGGCTCGTCTGTCCGATGCACGTTCTCTGGCGCCACGGCCGGGAGCTCTGCACCGGGAAGGAGTGCCTACGCTGTGCGCTCGCGCACCGCCGGCCTCCACAAGCGTACCGGTACGGCCGCCGCATGGAGCGGGACCTCGAGGAGGTGGACACCTTCATCGCGATGAGCGAGTTCAGCCGGGACAAGCACCACGAGTTCGGCTTTCCCCGTCCGATGGAGGTGCTTCCCTACTTCCTGCCTGACCCGGCGCCCGCACACGATTCCGCGGGCCCGAAGCCAAGGCCCCACGGGCGCCCGTACTTCCTCTTCGTCGGTAGGCTGGAGAAGCTCAAGGGGCTCCAGGACGTCCTCCCCCTCTTCCGGTCCTTTCGAGAGGCGGACCTCCTCGTGGTCGGCGACGGCACGTACGAGCCGCAGCTGCGCCGCGCCGCCGAGGGGCTCGATCACGTGCATTTCCTGGGGCGCTTGCCGCAGGAGCGACTCGGTGCGCTGTACGACCACAGCCTCGCCGTCGTCGTTCCCTCACTCTGCTACGAGACCTTCGGCATCACGCTGATCGAGGCCTTCAGCCATCGGACGCCGGTCCTCGCCCGCCGCCTGGGACCCTTTCCCGAGATCGTGGGAACCTCCGGGGGTGGCGAGCTCTTCGAGACAGCGGAGGGCCTGTTGCGGCTGATGCGACGGATCCAGGGGGATCCCGAGCACCGGGATCGACTGGCCTCGGCGGGATACCGTGCCTTTCGGGAGCGCTGGGTGGAGAGCGCGGTGATCCCGGACTACCTCGACATCGTCCGGCGAGCCGCGGAGCGGCGTGCGTCGGCGGCCGTGCTCGAGAGGTTGTGAGGCGATCACGTGCGCGCTGTGCTGACCTACCACTCCATCGACGACTCGGGCTCGCCGGTGTCGGTGCCCGAGTCCGCCTTCCGGGCCCACGTGCGCTGGCTCGCGTCCGGCCGGGTGCGTGTCGTTCCGCTCCGCGAGATCCTCCGGGCTTCACCCGGCGAGGACGCCGTCGCCATCACGTTCGATGACGCCCTGCAGAGCTTCGGGGACGTGGCGGCGCCCATCCTCCTCGAGGCCGAGCTTCCGGCGACGGTCTTCGTGCCCTCCGGCTACGCGGGCTCTCTCGGAGACTGGGAGGGGACGGGAGGGTCCGTGCCGGTCCACCGGGTGCTGGGCTGGAGCCGCCTGAGAGATCTGGTGGAGCGTGGCGTCGACGTGGGGGCGCACAGCGGCTCACACCCTGTTCTCACCGGCCTGGGCGACGAAGCGCTGCGGGAGGAGGTCCACGACTCGAAGGCACGCATCGAGGCGGAGACCGGCGCCACGGTGACGTCGTTCTCCTATCCATACGGAATCCACGACGACCGGGTGGTCGAGGAGGTGGCAGGAGCCTTCGAGATCGCCGTCACGGCCGACCTCGGGGTGGTCGGTCCGGACGTGCACCCGCTGCGGATACCGCGCCTCGACATGTGGTATTACCGCGAGCCCCGGAGGCTCGAGTCCTGGGGAGGGGCTTCGTTCGCCGCCTACCTGGGAATCCGCCGTCTCGCACGGCGGACGAAGCGCGCCTTCACGGGAGGGCGACCGTGAGCACCCCCCCCACCCTCTCGGTCATCCTCCCGGTCCTCGACGGGATGGCTCTCCTGCCACGGAGCCTCGGCGCCCTCCTGCAGTCCGGCCTTCGCGGATGACCTGGTTGGGTGAGGTGGAGCTCGTCTGCCCGATGTGTCGCAGCGACCTCTCGCACGGCCCCGAGGAGCTGACCTGCGTCGGCTGCGGCGCGTCCTTTCCGGTCGTCGTCGGAATTCCGGACCTCCGCGTGGCCCCGGACCCCTGGATCACGCCGGAGGACGATCGCGCCAAGGCGCTCCGCGTGCTCGAGGCTTCGCGGGACGACGGCTTCGAGGACTCGGTCCGGGCCTACTGGCGACGCACGCCGGGCACGCCCCCGGCGAAGGCGGAGCGCTTCGTCGACCACGTGCTGCGGGCGGCGGATCGGAGCCGGGAATGGCTGGCGACCGACCCCTCCTTCGCCGGCGCCGACGGCGCATGGCTCGACCTCGGATGCGGCACCGCCGACTTCGCCGCGGCAGCCCCGGACGGGAGCTCCGTGGTGGGCGTCGACGTCGCGATGCGCTGGCTGGTGATCGCGCGCAAGCGGCTTCAGGAAGCCGGACGCCCGTGCGCCCTCGTGTGCGCCAACGCCGAGGCCCTCCCGTTCCGGGACGGAACGTTCAGCCGCGTCGTCGCCCTCGGGCTCTTGGAGCACTGCGCGGATCCACGGCCGGTTCTGGCCGAGGCGGCCCGCGTGCTGCGTCGGGGAGGTCACCTCCGAGGACGCACCGTCAATCGCTTCAGCGCTCTCCCGGAGCCGCACGTCGGGCTGTGGGGTGTCGGGCTCCTCCCGAGGCGTTGGGCGCGCCGCTACGTCCCGTGGCGCACCGGCGCGAGCTACGACCACCATCACCTCCGCTCGGCGTTCGAGCTCGAGCGGTGCCTGCGCCGAGCCGGCTTCACCGCGCAGAGGGTGGAAGCGGCCCCTACGCTGCCCTCGGAAGTGGCCGGGGCCGGGGCGACCGTGCGGAGCCTGACGCCCCTCTACGAGGCGTGCCGGCGCACTCCGGCGCTGGCGGGCCTCCTGCGCATCGTGGCCCCGCTCCTGGAGTTCGAGGGTGTGTCGCCGTGAGCGGTCCGATGATCTTCACTCCCGAATACTACGAGCGGATGCGCACGCTCGAGGAGTCCGGGTGGTGGAACGCGGGGATGCGCCGCTGTGCGGCCCGGCTGCTCGCGCTCTCGGATCTCCCCGAGGCCGGCGCCATGCTCGACGTCGGGTGCGGCTCCGGCCAGTCGCTCCGGTGGTTCCGGTCTCTCTACCCCGGCTGGACCACCTACGGCCTGGACGTGGCCCGCGAGGGGCTGGCCGCCGCGTTCCACCTGGGAGAGAGTGCCGTCGTCGAAGCCAGCGCCACGAGCCTCCCCTTCTCGGACGCGTCGATCGATTCGGTGATCACGCTGGACGTGCTCCAGCACCTTCCCCTGGACGGCGGCGACATGGAGGCCCTGTCGGAGATGCATCGTGTCCTGCGCCCGAACGGCATCCTCTTGCTTCGGACCAACGCCCAGGCGTTTCCCGTGACGGCCGACGACCCGGCACATGACTTCCACAAGTACGGCACGCGAGAGCTGAGAGGGAAGCTCGCGGTGGCCGGGTTCGAAGTGCTTCGGCTCAGCCGGATCAACGCGCTCCTGGGGCTGGCGGAGATCCCCAGGGAGCTCCGAGCGCGGGGAGCGAGGGGCGACGCGTACCACGGCATCCTCGCGGACCCGGCTCCCGAGCGGCGCGTCGCGTCCTGGCTGAAGCGGGGCTGGCTCGCACTGGAGGGGCGCGCCGTGGCCTTGAACCTGCGCCTGCCGCTGGGACGCACGCACCTGGGCCTGTGCCGGAAGAAGGCGTGATCGACGCTGTTCTTGCTCACGCTGTTCGCAGCGCTCTTCGTCGACGACCCGCCGCTCCCGCCCCTCCTGGCCAGCTATCTTCCCGGCTACGAGGTCTCGCTTGCCGGCGCCTTCGTCGGCTTCGGCTGGGCCGCGTTCGCGTCCTTCGTGGCCGGGCGCTTCCGTGCCTGGGGCCGCAAACTCGTCATTGCTCCGTCAGACGCTCTCTCCCCGCCGCCTCGCCTCGACCCGGGCCTCGGCCTGGCTGAGGGTGTACTCGTGTCCGCGCCGTAAACGCTCCTGGAGAAGCTCGATGTCGGCCTCGACCATGATGGCAACGAGATCCTCGAAGCCGACGGCGGGTCGCCACCCGAGTCGCTCCAGGGCTTTGGTGGGGTCGCCGACGAGATGGTCGACCTCGGCGGGACGGTAGTAGCGCGGATCGATCTCGACGAAGTCCTCCCAGTCCAGGTCGACCCGGGCGAAAGCCGCCTTCACGAAGTCCTTCACTGTGTACGAGGTCCCTGTCGCGATCACGTAGTCGTCCGGCTCGTCCTGCTGGAGCATCAGCCACATCGCCTCGACGTAGTCGCCGGCGAAGCCCCAGTCGCGCTGCGCGTCGAGGTTGCCGAGGTAGAGCTTGTCCTGCAGCCCCAGCTTGATGCGCGCGACCGCGCGCGTGATCTTGCGGGTGACGAAGGTCT
>JABAOE010008660.1_pt6 | contig 15164 bp, 12 predicted proteins | sample 7062141 | NCBI WGS metagenome assembly JABAOE01 (sample SAMN14538627, study PRJNA623070) | marine sediment metagenome | biome: marine biome [ENVO:00000428]; feature: marine pelagic biome [ENVO:01000023]; material: deep marine sediment [ENVO:00002113] | place: India: Gulf of Khambhat ... | reverse complement strand
GCGCGGCGTGCCTCGCTCGAAGCGGGCGCGATCGATCACGGGCGGCGGCGTGCTCAGCACCGCCTTGCCCCGCAGCGTGCCGCGCAGCCCTCCGAGGTCCTGACGGGTTCGGACGTCGGCGATCACGACGTCCAGCCGTTGCCTGCCGTCGGTGCCGGGCGTGTGGGCGATCGGGTAGCCCACGAGCGGGCTGTAGTCCGGCTCCAGCATGTGCAGGGACACGTACTCGTTGTCCCAGCTCGCCCCGTAGCTCATGAAGGGCTCCCGCGCGACGTTGGCGAGCCCCATGCTCCGCATCTCCTCGACGACCCAGCGCTGCGCGCGCTCCATGTCGCTCGAGTTCGTCAGCCGCGCGCCCAGCACGTCGGTCATGAAGGAGAGCGTGCTCGCGATCTCGGACCGCTGGAGCCCCTCTTCGCGGATCTTCGCGATCATGTCGACGTCCACGGGGAAGCCGGGGAGCCTCGTCTGGCCCCGAAGCGCGGGCGCGGCGAGGGCGAGGCCGAGGGCGAGGGCGGAGAGGGTGCGGACGTGGGTCATGCGGAGGCCCGGTGAGGTGGGAGCGGTCCGCCGAACTTCGGACGGTCGCATCGCGGGGGCAATCGGGCGGGCCCCGCCCGTGGCTCGGGGCCTCCGGCGAGGACGGGCACGGCTCGCGCGCGATCGCGCGGCGCGTCTTGCCGGCCGGCTCGGCCCTGCGGAGGTTGGCCCGATGTCCCGTCCGTTCCTTCCCCGGCGCCGGCCGGCACCGCGGGGGCCCGCCCAGGCCGCCCGCAGCGTCGTCGTGTGAGACCGCTGGTCGACGGCTCCCGCCTCTGGTCGCGTCTCATGGAGATGGCCGAGGTGGGCGGCACGCCCGGAGGCGGCGTCCATCGGCTCGCCCTGAGCGACGAGGACCGGGCGGCTCGCGACCTGTTCTGCGGTTGGTGCGACGGGGCGGGGCTGACGACGTCCGTGGACCGGCTGGGCAACACCTTCGCGCGGCGGCCCGGCGCTGACGACGACCTCCCTCCGGTGCTTCTCGGGAGCCACCTGGACTCCCAGCCCTCGGGGGGACGCTTCGACGGGGCGTTGGGCGTCCTCGCCGCGCTCGAGGTCATCGAGACGCTCAACGAGGCGGGGCTGGCGACGCTTCGCCCCCTGGAGGTGGTGAACTGGACCAACGAGGAGGGGTCGCGGTTTCCGCCGGCGATGGTCTGCTCCGGCGCCTTCGCCGGGGTGTTCGAGCTCGAGTACGCGCTGGGCCGCTCCGACGCGGCGGGCCGCACGATCGGCGAGGAGCTGGACCGCATCGGGTACGCCGGTCCCGCGCCCGTGGGGGGGCGTCCGATCGCGGCTGCGCTGGAGCTGCACATCGAGCAGGGGCCCATCCTGGAGGAGGCCGGCACGACGATCGGCGTGGTGGCGGGCGTTCAGGGGATGCGGTGGTACGACGTGCGGATCGAGGGCGAGGCGACGCACGCGGGTCCCGTGCCGCTGCGTCGGCGCCGCGACCCCCTGCGCGGCGCCGCGCGGGTGATCGACCGTCTCTTCGCCTCGGCGCTCGAAAGCGACGAGGAGGCCCGCGTCACCGTGGGCGAGTTCGCGCTGCGCCCCGGCTCCAGGAACACCGTGCCCGCGAGGGTCGACTTCTCGGTGGACCTGCGTCACCCGGACGACGTCGCCCTGGAGGCGCTCGACGGCCGGCTCCGACTCCTCGTGGACGAGGTTTCGCGGGAGATGGGGCTCGACGGCCGGGTCGAGCAGATCTGGCATTCTCCCACGGTCCGGTTCGCCTCGGAGTGCGTGCGAGCGGTCGGCGACGCGGCGGCCGCGCTGGGATATCCGCAGATGAGCCTCTTCAGCGGAGCGGGCCACGACTCGGTGTATCTGCAGCGGATCTGCCCGACCGGGATGGTGTTCGTGCCGTGCGCCGGGGGCGTCAGCCACGCCGAGGCCGAGAGCGTCGACCCCGCGGACGCCGAGGCGGGGGCCAACGTCCTGCTCCACGCCGTCCTGCGCTTGGCCGGGCGGGCCTGAGCGCTCGAGGGTGCTACATTTCCCGGCTGGTCGGGTCCGGCGAGTCCGCGCGAGCTCCACGAAACGGGGGGCTGGCGTGTCCTTGTCCCGTCCGTAGGAGTCGTGTCGTGGTCGAGGATCGAGAATGAGTCAGAAGTTCGTGAGGGATCGCGGGGGTCGGACGGGCCGAGCCTTCGCCGTCGCGGCGCTCGCCGTCGTGTCGTGCGCGGGGCCCGTGTGGGGTCAGGTGAGCTGGGATCTCTACCAGGTGGGAGCGGTGGCCACCGAGCAGCCGCCCGAGCTCGACGGCTCTCTGGACGAGGTCGTGTGGCGCCGCGCGGGCGTCATCGAGGATTTCGTGCAGCAGGAGCCGAACGAAGGAGCCCCGGCCTCCGAGCTGACCGAGGTCCGGCTCCTCTACGACGCGGAGAACCTCTACATCGGGCTGCGCGCGTTCGACCGCAGCCCGACGGGCATCACGGCCACGGAGATGCGCCGTGACTCCGAGCGGATCCTGCAGGAGGACAACTTCCAGATCATCCTCGACACCTTCAAGGACTCCCGCTCGGCGTACATGTTCGTGACGAACCCGCTCGGCGCGCAGCTCGACCAGCAGGTGTTCAACGAGGGTGAGGGCGGGCTTCGGGGGTTCGGCAACTCGTCGAACGTCAATCGGGACTGGGACGGCGTCTGGCACGTACGGGCGCGCCGGACGGAGGAGGGTTGGGAGGCGGAGATCGCGATCCCGATGGTGACGCTGCGCTTCCCGGATCGCCCCTCCCAGAGCTGGGGCCTGAACCTCATGCGCAACATCGGGCGCAAGAACGAGCAGGCGTTCTGGGCCCCGATTCCCCAGGCGTACACGCTGACGCGGGTGAGCATGGCCGGGAGCCTGAACGGTCTCCAGGCCCTGAATCGCGGCCTGGACCTTCGGGTCACGCCCTTCGTCACGAGCGGCGCCAGCCGGGTCATCGTGAACGGCGACCTGGACGAGGACTTCGAGCGCGACGCGGGGTTGGACCTCAAGTACGGGATCACCGCGGGGCTGAACCTGGACGTCACGGTCAACACCGACTTCGCCCAGGTGGAGGTCGACGACGAGCAGGTCAACCTCACGCGGTTCGCCCTGTTCTTCCCCGAGAAGCGGGACTTCTTCCTCGAGAACAGCGGCCAGTTCACGGTCGGCTCGGCGACCTCCTTCAACCGGATCGCCGACCTCTTCTTCAGCCGGCGGATCGGCCTGTCCGCGACGGGGGAGAGCGTGCCGATCCTCGGGGGCGCACGCCTTTCGGGCAAGCTCGGCCGCAACGACATCGCGGTGATGAGCGTGCGCACCGACGACGCGCTCGACCGGCCGGGAGAGAGCTTCTTCGTGTCCCGCTACAGCCGGAACTTCCTCACCCGATCGAGGGTGGGCGCGCTCTTCATCAGCAAGGACGAGATGGGCGGCGCGGACTTCAACCGCACGTACGCGGCGGACATGACGCTCGCTCCGCTGGAGGCCCTGACCATCTCGGGCTTCATCGCGAAGACCGAGACACCGGGGCTGCGCGGCAACGACACGGGCGCCTACCTGAACGCGACCTATCTCGACGCGAAGTGGCGCATCTACGGCGAGTACGCCGACCTCGACGACAACTTCAATCCCGAGGTGGGCTTCGTGCCCCGGACCGGGATCACGATGACCAAGCTCCACCTCGAGCGGAGTCCGCGTCCCGACTGGCTCGGGATCCGCGTGCTCACCCCGATGGTGAACTGGACGTACTACACCGACCAGACCGGCCGGCGGGTGTCGGACCGCTGGCACTTCATGAACGGGACGCGCTTCGACAACGGCGCGTACCTGAACATCTGGTACAACCGCTACTTCGAGCGGCTCGACGATGTCTTCACGCTGGGCGGCGTCGACATCCCGGTCGGCGACTACACCTTCGGGGAGTGGCGCGTCTCCTTCACGAGCAACCCGGCGCGGCGGCTCTACTACGGGTTGACGTGGGCTCCGCAGGAGTTCTACGACGGGACGCGCCAGGAAGGGCAGGTGAGCCTCGGCGCGCGCGTGACCGACCGGCTCTCCGCCGAGGGCAGCTACACCCGCAACGAGGTCGAGCTGGCCAACGGCGGCTTCGACGTCGATCTCGCCTCGCTGCGCGTCGACTTCGCGCTGTCGCCCACGATGACGCTGCGCTCCGTCACCCAGTACAACTCCCAGAGCGAGCAGTTCGGCAGCAGCGTGCGCTTCCGCTGGGAGTACAGCCCGGGAAGCGACCTCTACGTGACGTACGACGAGGTCCAGCGCGATCCGCGGGATCCGCTCGGGCTGACCGAGTACAAGGATCGGCGGCTGATCCTCAAGGCCACGTACCTGATCTCACGTTGACGTCGGGTCTGCGCGTCGCGGGTCCCGGCCGCCGGGCGCGGCGTCGCGCCGGAGGGCGGGGTACCTCACGGCGAGCGTGACGGCACGCGCCGCGACGTAGAGCACGAAGGCCGCCCACAGGCCCCGGTTGCCCGCGCGCGGGATCGACCACAGCGAGGCGACCAGGAAGACCGAGAAGGAGAGGATGCTCGCGTCGCGCATGTCCCGCGTGCGCGTGGCGCCGATGAAGATCCCGTCGAGCTGAAAGGCCGCGAAGGAGAGCGCCACGTACGAGGCCGCGTAGGGAAGGTAGGCGAGCGCGGTTGTCCTGACCCCGTCCAGGTCGGTGAGGAGGCCCACCACGGCCGGGCCGGCGAGGAGGAGCGCCGCGCACAGCACGAGCGCGCACGCGGCCGCGAGCTGCGTGGCCGACCGCACGGCGCGGTCGAGCGAGGCCCGCGACCGCGTTCCCACGGCCCGTCCGACGAGCACCTCGGTGGCGTGCGCGAACCCGTCGAGCAGGTAGGCGCTCATGGAGACCAGCTGGAGCAGCACGTGGTTGGCGGCGAGGACGGTGTCGCCGAACCGCGCGCCCTCGTTCGTGAACCAGGCGAATCCCAGGAGGAGGAAGAGCGTGCGCACCATGATGTCGGCGCTGGCCGACAGCGTGTGCAGCGCCCTGCGCCGGTCGAGCACGCGCGGCCACGGCCAGAAGGCCTCGCCGTCGTCGTGGGCCGCACGCAGGATCCTCTCCGCGAGCGCCAGCGCGACCGCCAGGGTGATCCACTCGGCGAGCGCCGTTCCTGCGGCGATGCCGGGAACGCCCAGGCCCAGCACCGCCGCGAAGAGCACGTCGAGCCCGATGTTCAGGCCGTTGAGGACGAGCTGGGTGACGAGCACCTCTCGGGTGCGCCCGAGCCCCACGAAGGTGCCCAGCACGGCGAAGGTGCCGAGGCTCGCGGGCGCGCCCCAGATCCGGACGTCGAAGTAGGCTCGCGTGAGGGTCTCGGTCTCGGACGACGCGCCGAGGAGCCGAAGCGCCGTCCAGCCGATCGGCCGCTGAGCGAGGATGAGCAGGGTGCCGGCGGCGCCGGCCAGCAGGAGCGCACGGGCGAGGGTCGCCCGGACCTCGGCTTCGTCGCCCGCGCCGGAGGCCTGGGCGGTGAAGCCCGTGGTGCCCATGCGCAGGAAGCCGAAGCTCCAGTAGACGAAGCTGAAGACGAGCGCGCCGAGCGCGATCGCGCCGAGGTCGGCGACCGTGCCCGTGTTGCCGATCACGGCGGTGTCGACGAGCCCCAGGAGCGGGACCGCGGAGTTGGCGAGGACGATCGGCCAGGCGAGCCGGAGCACTTCGGCGCGCCCGCGGGCCGCCGGCGCCGCATCGTGGCTCAGCGCGGCTGGCCCACCCGGCGGAAGCGCACGTGCACGACCCGTCCGGCGTCGAGCTCGAATCCGGTGACCTCCGAGCCGGTCCGCGAGAAGCGCAGCGTCATCGACGCGGCGCGCAGGGTGTCTCCGGCGACGCGCCGCACGACCTCGTCGATGCCGGCGCCCGCACGCACGCGCAGCGCCCCATCCTCCAGCACGAGCCGGTAGTCGACGTCGAGCTCGGGGCTGTGGTACGTGCCGAGGTACGGGGAGGGATCGCTCACGGGCGTCGTGCTCGCCGCGGCGCCGCCGCCGGTGGCGCTGTTTCGGTCGGGGGGCTCGGGCCCCAAGCGGTCGGCCAGGACGACGTCGGCGACCCGCAGCGCGCGCTCGGAAGGCCGGCCGTCCGAGCGGTTGCAGAGCGTCACGATGCCGAGCCGCTCGGACGGGAAGCGGAGCACGTCGGCCCGAAAGCCCACGAAGCTGCCTCCGTGCCCCACGGTGGCCAGGCCGCGATACGTGCCATGGCGCTGCCCCATCGCGTAGGGGATCGTCTCGCCCGACCCGAGCACCCCCCGCGTCTCCAGCATGCGGGTCAGCCCCGGGCGCAGGCGGTCACGCTCCAGCGCCTCCAGCCATCGCACCATGTCCTCGATCGACGTGTAGACGCCCCCGTCGCCGATCATGTCGAGCGTCGTCATCGAGATCCGGAAGCCGCCGTTCTCGCTCGGCGCGTAGCCGTCGGCCCGACGGGGCACGATGTGCGTGTGGTCGTCGTGGAAGTGCGAGTCGCTCATGCCCAGGGGGGCGAAGAGCACCTCCTCGGCGTACTCGCGAAACGGCTTGCCGACCGCGCGCGCGACCGCCTCGGTCAGCAGGAAGTAGCCGGAGTTGCTGTACAGGAACTCCGAGCCGGGAGGGAAGTTCACCTCCTCCTGCCGCGCCTGCACGGCGATGAGCTCGTCGCCCGTGTAGTAGTCGTCGTCCCTCAGGCCCCGCAGGCGCATCAGCGTGAGGTAGTCGCGCAGGCCGCTGGTGTGGTGGACGGCGTGCGACAGCGTGAGCGGGCGGCCGTAGTCGGGGAGCTCCGCAATCCACTTCCGCAGCGGATCGTCGAGGCTCAGGTGGCCGTCGAGCGCCGCGATCGCGACCACGGCTGTGGTGAGCTGCTTGGAGACCGAGCCCACGCGAAAGACCGTCCGCGTCGTGATCGGGAGGTCGTGCTCCAGGTTGGCCGTCCCGTACCCGCGCCCGTAGACGAGCTCGCCCGCCCGGACCACGCCGAGCGCGCAGCCGGGGGCCGTGACCCGGTCGAAGTCGGCGAACACCGCGTCGACGGCCGTCCGGTCGAAGTCCGTCTGGGCCTGGGCCGGAACCGCCAGGAGGAGCCCGACCGCGACGAGCGCCATCCCGCGCGGGCGCGCGCTCATCCGCCCCCCCGGCGCAGCACGCGTCCGGGTCGGGCGCCGGTCGGGCGCGAGCCGTCGTACACACGGACGCCGTTCACCCACACGCCGAGAACGCCCTCGGACGGCTCGTTCGGCTCCTGGGGGGTCGCCCGGTCGGCGACCGTCTCCGGGTCGAAGAGCACCAGGTCCGCGAGCGCGCCCTCCGCCAGCGTGCCCCGGCCCCGGAGGCCGACGTTCGCAGCCGCGAGCGAGGTCATCTTGCGGACCGCCTCCTCGAGGGAGATGTCTCCGCGCTCGCGCACGTGCCGCGCGAGCACCCGAGTGAAGGCTCCGAAGCCTCGAGGATGCCGTCCGGCCAGGCTGCCGTCGCTCGAGACGTTCGTGAACGGCCAGGCGAGGAGCGCCGCGATGTCGTCGGGGTGCATGCTGCGGGCGATGATGCTCTCGCGGCCGCCGCTCGCCTCGGCTTCGGCGATCAGGTCGAGGTAGACGGTGACCGGGTCCTCGCCGCGCGCCTCGGCGACCTCCGCGAGCGTCTTGCCGACGAGCGAGGGGTCCGGCTGGAAGGCCGCGATCGTCATGCCGTCGGCCGGGGCCAGCTCGTCCAAGGCGAATGCCGCGGCCTCGCGCGTGAAGTCCCGGTCGGGAAAGAGCACGGTCATCGTGGACTGCCAGAACTCGTACGGGTAGACGTCGGCCGTGACGTCGATCCCCTCGGCTCGGGCGGCGTCGAGGCGGGCGAGCGCCTCGTGCGCCCGTCCCCAGAGGCTCCTCATGGCGAGCTTCATGTGGGACACCTGCACGGGGATGCCGGTCTCGCGCCCGACCCGGATCAGCTCCTCGAGGGCCTCGAAGACGGCGCGGTCCTCGCTGCGCATGTGGCTGATGTAGCGTCCGCCGCCGGCGGCCGCGACCTGCGCGAGCGCGACGACCTCCTCGGTCGTCGAGTAGATGCCCGGGTCGTACTCGAGGCCGGTCGACAGGCCCAGCGCCCCGGCCTCGAGCTCGCGCCGCAGGAGCTCCTTCATCTCCTCGATCTCGGCGGCCGTGGCCTCGCGCCGGAAGTCGTCGCCCATCACGGACCGGCGGATCGAGTTGTGCCCCGCGTACGCCGCGACGTTCACGGCGACCGGCGCCCCCTCCAGCTCGGCGTAGAAGCCCGCGAGCGGCAGAGGCGAGCCGCCGTCCTGGCCGACGACGATCGTCGTGACCCCCTGGCTGACCACGGCCAGGGCGTCGGGCATGTCCGCGAGCCCGCGGTCGTGGTGGCTGTGCGTGTCGATGAAGCCGGGGGCCAGAGCCAGGCCCGACGCGTCGACCACCGTCTCGCCCTCCCGCGCCGAGAGCTCCCCCAGCTCGGCGATGCGGTCTCCCCGGAGGCGGACGTCCGCGACGCGGCCCGGAGAGCCGGTTCCGTCGAGGACGAGCGCGTCGAGGAAGAGGGTGCCTCCGGGCGCCTCGGCTCCGGACGAGCAGGCTCCCAGTAGGGCCGCTGCGGCCAGCGACGCGCACCGCGCGGGTCCGGCGCGCCCGCGACCACCTCCCCGGGTCCCGCGGCCGGGCCGGGGTGTCCGGGTTCCTCGCGTGCCCTTCACCGCGCGACTGCCCTTCACCGCGCGACTGCCCTTCATCGCGCGACTGCCCCTCGGCGCGCGACTGCCCCTCAGCGCGCGACGGCCCTTCACCGTGCGACGGACCCTCACCGGATTCCCGTGAGCTCTTCGGCCAGCCTCCTCAGGCGCGTGCGGTGCTCGCGGTCGTAGACCTGCTCGTGCGCGCGAGCAGGCTCGAGCCCGCGGAAGAACTGCCCGCCCTCGATGCCCTCGGAGAGGATGAGCTGCATCACCGCGTCGGCCCCCTCGTCGATGGTCGCGCGGGGCTCGCGTCCGGAGCGCCGCACCATGCCGGTGGGCATGAGGGTCGCGGGGTGCAGTGCGCTGACGACCACCGCGCCCCCCGCCAGCTCCTCGTGGAGGTCGAACGTGTGCGCGACCTGGGCCAGCTTGCTCTGGCCGTAGGCCCGTCCGCCGCTGAAGTCGTTCTCGATCATCACGTCGTCCCAGTCGATGGGCTGCTGCGCCAGCGACGAGACGTTGACGATGCGCGCCGGAGCGCTGTCCCGCACGAGAGGAAGCAGAAGGTCGGTCAGGAGGAAGGGGGCCAGGTAGTTCACCTGGAAGCGGAGCTCGTGCCCGTCCCGGCTGACGAGCCGCTCGTTCGGCGCCGACCCGATGCCCGCGTTGTTCACGAGCGCGTCCAGGCGGTCGTAGTCGCGCAGGATCGCCTCGGCCAGCTCGCGCACCTCCTCGAAGGAGGCGAAGTCGGCCCGATAGAAGCGCGCGCTGCCCCGCCCGCCCCGTTCGATCTCCGCGACCACCTCGTCGCCGCGCTCCACGTCGCGACCGTGCACGATGACGTGCCAGCCGGCGCCTGCCAGCCTGGCGGCGACCTCACGGCCGAGGCCGCTCGTCGAGCCGGTGACGAGCGCGACCCGCTGCCCGGGCTGCGGGGTGGACTGCGCGCGGGCCGCGCACGGGGCCAGGGCGAGCGCTCCCGCGAGGGTGAGGCCGGTGACGAGGGTTCTGCGCATCATGCTCCTCCGCTGCGATCCGTGTCCGCCGTCGGCCCCGACGGGGCCGGTCCCGCAGGGGGGGCGAGGGAAGCACGGAGTGGGCGCGCTCCCCGCGCCGGCGAGCGGTCGAACTTGGGGCTCCCGAGAGGTTCGCGCAGCCCCTCGGCGTGCGACCCCGGCGCGACCCGGCGGCTCCCGGCCGAGCGGGCTCCGGTTGTGCGGATCCGCGGCGGCGGCGCATGTTGGCCCAGACGACGCGGGNNGCGGGCGCGGCGCTCTTCCCCTCCGACGCGCTCGCGCGCCTGGGGGTGCTCTCGCCCCAGGAGGCCGTCGTTCCCTGGCTGAACGCGCCGGAGCCGGGAGGGCGGGCGAACACGCTGGACTGGCAGGCGCTGACCTCCTGGGTGACGCCGACCGAGGACCTCTTCAGCGTCGGCCACTACGGGCAGCCCGAGGTCGCCGCGAGCTCGTGGAGGCTGAGCGTGTCCGGGCTCGTGCAACGGCCCGCATCGTACACGCTGGCCGAGATCCGGGCACGGCCGTCCGAGAGCGTGGTCTTCGCGCTCGAGTGCGCCGGCAACCGGGGCTTCGCCACGTTCGTGGGCGCGGTGCACAACGCCGAGTGGACCGGCACGCCGCTCGCGCCCTTGCTGGAGGAGGCCGGCGTCCTCGAGGATGGGATCGAGGTCGTGTTCTGGGGCGCCGACGAGGGGGAGGAGGAGATCCGCGGCAACACGGTCACGCAGAGCTTCGCCCGCAGCATGTCCCTCGAGGACGCGATGGACCCGAGGCTGCTGCTCGCCTACGAGGTCAACGGATCACCGCTCCCGACCGGGCACGGCTTCCCGCTGCGCCTGGTGGCGCCGGGGTGGTACGGTGTCGCCAACGTGAAGTGGCTCACCCGGATCGAGGTCCGCGACAAGCGCTTCATGGGCCGCTTCATGGCGCGCGACTACGTCACGCTGCGAGAGGAGCAGCGCGACGGACAGCCGGTCTGGACCGAGTCGTCGGTCGGCCGTGCGCGCATCAACTCGATCCCGGCCAAGGTCGTGCGGCGGAACGGGGGCGGCTACCGCATCCACGGGGCCGCCTGGGGCGCCGACCTCGCCCGCGTCGAGGTGAGCGTCGACGGCGGCCCGTGGACCCCGGCCACGCTGGGGGAGGGCAGCGACGACCCCTACACCTGGACGTTCTGGCAGCTGGATTGGGACGCGGGCGCCGGCGAGCACACGGTGACGTCGCGGGCGGTCGGCCGCGACGGCAGCGTGCAGCCGGCTGCGGACGATCCGATCGTCGCGAACAAGCTCACCTACTGGGAGAGCAACGGGCAGGTGACGCGCCTGATCCGGATCGGCTGACCGGATCCGGATCGGCGGGCGCGCCGACGCCGAGGGAGCCGCGCGGTCGGTACGAGCGGGCGCCCGCGGGGCGGGCCCGAGCTCTACGTGCCGCCGCGGTCCGGCTCAGCCCCCGCCGGCGTCGGCGGGCAGCAGCCCGAAGGCGTCCTCCGCTCCGGGCGCGCTCTCCTTGAGGTACGCGAGCGTGGCCGCGAGGTCACCCCGCTGCTGCTCGAGGAGCGCGTCGAAGGCCGCGAGCCGGTCGTAGTAGCGGATCCTCGACAGCAGCGTCGCGTTGTTGAGCGGTGCGTTGCGGAAGCCGCCGAAGGTGAGCGACTCGAAGGAGGGGGCCACCTCCGCGTCGAAGCGCTGCAGCGCTGAGGTGAAGATCCCCTCACGGCGGGCAACCTTCTCGTCGTACGACAGCGCCGGGTCGTCGTACACCGACTCCAGCTCGTCGACGAACCCGTCGATGAACGCGCTGAAGCGGAGATGGTCCCTCCAGCGCGCCTGCGCCCGCGCGCACTTCACCGTGTCCGGCCCGCCGCCTTCCCGCGAGCAGAAGAAGCGGGCGGCGCCGACGCGTCCCACGAAGGTCGCGAAGCTCTCGTTGAAGGCCACCTGGCCGGGCACGAACAGGTGCTGGTGCGACAGCTCGTGGATCACGGTGGAGACGACCTCGACGTCGTCGGCGCGCAGCACCGTCGACAGGATCGGGTCGTTGAACCATCCCAGGGTCGAAAAGGCGGACGTCGGCCGCAGGTAGGTGTCGAATCCCTCCTCCTCCAGGTCGCGCTGCTCACCGAGCGCGCTCGACTCCGAGAAGTACCCCTTGTAGGGCACCCGGCCCACCACGGGGAACCACCAGGTCTTCGGGGCGAGCCGGTCCCTCGGGGCGGCCGAGAGGACGAGCGCGAGCGTGTCCCGGTCGAGCTCGGTGTACATGGTGTAGGAGTCGCCCACGTCGATGCCCAGCTCGTCGGCGGCGAAGCGGCGGGCCTCGAGCACGAAGGAGAGCTTGCCCCGGGTGGCCGCGTCGACCGCCGTGTCGGCGAGCACGCGGGTGATGGGCTGGCGCGCCCGCAGGATCCGGGCCTCGGCGATGCCCGCCCGCACGACGTACACGGGCGAGCACGCCGACCAGCTCGCGACGATCCCCAGCGCCAGGAGGAGCAAGCCGCCCCGCAGCGCCCTCGCGCGGGCGCGGCGACCTGCGGGCTCGCGCTCCCCGCTGCCGCGCTCGCGTCCCATCACGTCAGCCGCCGCCTCCGATCGAGCGCATCAGCGGGACGCCGCCCTCCGTGGGCACGTACACGACGGATCCCGGCGGCAGCGTGCCGAGCTGCTCGATGTAGTGGAAGGTGAGGTACGCGGGCGTCAGGCCCTCGGAGATGATCTTCTGGGCCTCGGCGATGCCCTTCGCCTCCTCGATCGCCTGCAGCGCGCGCTCCTGGATGATCTCGGTCTGGAAGCGCTCGGCCTCGACGCCCTGCTCGCGCTCGAGCTTCGCCTCGATGGCCTCGCGGACCCGCGGCGGCGCCTGGACGTCGCGCACGAAGACCTCGACCACCTCGATCCGGTCCCCGGCCTTGGCCTGGATCGCCTCCTTCATGTCGCCGGCGACCTCCCGGCGGTCNNTCTGGATCGCCCGCAGCATGTCGGTGGCGATCTCACGGCGGTCGGGAGAGAAGATCTCGTTGATCGATTTCGTGGCGACCGCGTCCCGCACGCCGTTGCGGACCGCGTTCAGGACGATGCTGGCCTTGATGTCGTCCTCGCTGCCGAGCCGGCGGTAGAGATCGGGCGCGACCGCCCCGTCGAGCTGGAAGAGGATCGAGACCTCCAGCGTCACGTTGAGCTGCTCGCTGGTCTGGGCCTCGATGATCTCGACGCCGCCGCCCGCCGGGAAGCTCTGCTCGCGCACCGACATCTTCTCGATGCTCGCGAGCGGGTTCACGAGGTGCACGCCCTCCCGGAGCGGATTCTCGTCGACCTCGCCCAGGAAGTGCTTCACGCCGACCTCACCCACGGAGATCACCGTCATGGAGTTTGCGAGCGCGAGAAAGACGCCGCCGAACATGACGACGTAGCCGGCGACCTTGAACGATCCGGCCATCTCGGGCTTGCCGGCTCTCGGCCCGATGCCGCGAATCACGGCGCCGATGAGGATCACGAGGGTGGCGAGAATGATCTGACCCATCAGGGGCTCCCCTCTTCTATGTTGCTTGCATGTCGAATCTGTACCGTCAGTACGGTGTGTGGCGCCGGGATCTTCTAGGGGCCCGGCTCCTCCACGTAGCTTCTCTTGTCGGGATCGACCGCGACGCGCATCTCCACGAGGTCGACCTCGGGCGCGATGCCCGGGGGCAGGTCGGCGGCTGCGGCCGCGAGCGCGCGCGCTGCGTCGCCGGCCTCGACCACGTACGTGTGGTACCGCTGATGGCGCCCCCCGTACCGGACCGTGATCTGATAGCGCATGATCCCTGAATCTACCGAGAGCGGACCCACGCACCCATGCCACCCGACGGCGTGAGCGTCCTCTACCGCTGGCTCACTCGCCTCGCTCGCAGGTTCGCTCCGGTCTTGGCCCGGTCGGGGTCCAAGCTCGCCCGTGGGCTCGAGGGCAGGGCGGCGGCCCACGAGGAGCTCGCGGCGTGGGGTCGGACCGAGCGAGACGATGCCCGTCCACTCGTGTGGTTCCACGCGCCCAGCGTCGGAGAGGGCCTGCAGGCACAGGCGGTCATGGAGGCCGTCCGCGCGCGCAGGCCGGGCGTGCAGGTCGCGTTCACGCACTTCTCGCCCTCGGCCGAGGCGCTGGCGCGGCGCATCGGAGCGGACGTTTCCTCCTACCTTCCGTGGGATCTCCCCGGGCCCTCGAGCACGGCGCTGGAAGGCCTGCGCCCGAGCCTGGTCGCCTTCACGAAGACCGAGGTCTGGCCGGTCCTCACCGAGGAGGCGAGCCGACGAGGCGTGCCCGTGGCCCTGGTGGCCGGGTCGGTGCCGGAGGGTGCGGGCAGAGCCCGCTGGCCCGCCCGCGCCCTGCTGCGGTCCACGTGGCGGCGCCTCGAGCTCGTCTGCGCCAACAGCGAGGCGGATGCGCAGCGGCTCGTCGCGCTCGGAGTGGCGGCCGACGCCGTGCACGTCACCGGCGATCCGGGGATCGACTCCGCGGCGCGAAGGGCGGACTCGGCCGACCCGGGGGCTCCCCACCTCGCGCCGTTTCACGGCGAGCGGGTCCTCACCGTCGTCGCCGGCTCGACGTGGCCGGCGGACGAGCGCGTCCTCGTCCCCGCGGTCGGAGCCCTGCGGGCCTCGCTGCCCGGGCTGCGCCTCGTCCTGGCCCCGCACGAGCCGAAGGCGTCGGTCGTGGAGGGGCTGCTGGGGACCTTGGGCGGCGCGGGCTGGCGGGCGACGACGCTCTCCGGTGTCGTGGAGCGGGGCTCGGTCGAGGGGCACGACGCGGTCGTCGTGGATTCGGTCGGCGTGCTCGCGCACCTCTACACGGTGGGAGACGTCGCGTTCGTCGGGGGCGGCTTCCACGACGCGGGGCTCCACTCGGTGCTCGAGCCCGCGGCGGCGCGCCTTCCGGTGGTCTTCGGGCCGCGGCATCAAAGCGCTCGGGCGGCCGGGGAGCTCGTGAGCGCGGGCGGCGCGAAGATTGCAGAAGACGCCCCCGCGCTGAAGCAGATCCTGTCCACCTGGCTCGGGGACGAGGCCGCTCGAACGGCGGCCGGGAAAGGGGGGTTCGCGTATATTGAACGGCACCGCGGCGCCGCCGCCCGCACGGCGGAGCTGCTCGACACCCGCTTACCGTGACCCGAGGAACATGAGCGCAGCCCCGTCCGTTCCGGAGATCCTGCCGACCGAGCTCAAGGCCAGGCTCGACGCCGGCGACGTTCCCGTGCTCGTCGACGTGCGCGAGCCGCACGAGCGGGACATCGCGGACCTTCCCGATCACGGCCAGGTGCTGATCCCGACCGGCGACTTCATCGACCGCTTCTCGGAGCTGGAGCGCGACCGGGATCTCGTGATTTATTGCCGGAGCGGGTCACGAAGTGCCTGGGCGGCGGCGATCCTGCTCCAGAGCGGGTACGAGCGCGTGCTCAACCTGCGCGGCGGCATCC
>JABAOE010008468.1_pt2 | contig 15171 bp, 16 predicted proteins | sample 7062141 | NCBI WGS metagenome assembly JABAOE01 (sample SAMN14538627, study PRJNA623070) | marine sediment metagenome | biome: marine biome [ENVO:00000428]; feature: marine pelagic biome [ENVO:01000023]; material: deep marine sediment [ENVO:00002113] | place: India: Gulf of Khambhat ... | reverse complement strand
TGGCACGTTGGCGTCGGCGATCACGTCGTGGCGGATCAACCGCTCGTCGCGGTCGAGACGGATAAAGCCATCGTGGAGGTACCTTCGCCGCACGCCGGCCGGATAGCTGCGCTATATGCTGCGGTCGGACAGATTCTTAAGGTCGGTGCGCCACTGGTCGAGTTCGGGCCGGGCGAGGCACGGGACGCTGGTGCGATCGTCGGCGAGATTGGCGACGCAGGTCGCGCGTCCCGCCGTCCCAAGGCCGCGCCCGCCGTGCGCAAGCTCGCCGAAACCCTCGGCATCGATCTCGCATCCGTCAAGGGCACAGGTCCAGGCGACACGATCAGCATTGCCGACGTCCGGGCCGCGACCGGTGAACACTCTGTAACCAGCGAGAAGCTGCGTGGTGTGCGTCGCTCGATGTTTCGATCGATGACGCAAGCGGGGAGCAGCGTCGTCTCCGCGACGATCACGGACGAGGCCGACATCGATGCCTGGAGCGAGAGCGAGGACGTCACGATCCGGCTCGTACGAGCGATGAGTCTGGCCTGCAAGATCTCGCCCGCACTCAATGCCTGGTTCGACACGAGCGCCGAGACGCGCACGTTGCACGATAACGTCGATATCGGAATTGCCGTGGAATCGGACGAGGGCCTGTTCGCACCTGTGCTGCGCGATGCGGGCAACCGCGACGCGGCAGAGCTTCGCGCTATGCTCGACGAAATAAAGACACAGATCGAAGATCGCTCGATCGAGCGTCGCGCGCTTGCAGGCGCGACGATTACGCTCAGCAATTTCGGGATGTTCGGCGGTCGATTCGCGGACCTCGTCGTCATGCCCCCTCAGGTGGCGATTCTCGGCGCCGGGCGCGCGCAGCAGCGTGTCGTCGCCCGCGACGGGCAACCGAGCGTACGAGGCATGCTGCCGTTGTCGTTGAGCTTCGATCACCGCGTCGTGACCGGTGTCGAGGCAGCACGTTTTCTGAACACCGTGATCGAGGACCTGGCGTTGCCAGGTTAATACCCGAGGAAGCAAAGAATGTCCGAGTCCGTATTTCGATTCTGCGATGACCTGGGCCCCGCTCGGATCGTTCATGTCTACAGGCCTCTTACCGGTCTTAAGGCCATCGTCGTCGTCGACAACGCCGCCGCGGGACCGGCGATCGGCGGCGTGCGCATGGCACCAGATGTCTCACTCGAGGAATGCTTTCGGCTCGCGCGTGCGATGACATTCAAGAACGCCGCAGCCGGCCTGCCGCACGGCGGCGGTAAAGCCGTGCTGTTCGGGGACCCCGGATGCGACCCGGAGCGAAAGGAAGAGCTCGTGCGCGCGTTCGCTTGCGCCGTCGGTCCTATCGTCGACTACATCGTCGGTCCGGACATGGGCACCGACGAGACCGCGATGGCCTGGGTCAAAGACGAGATCGGCCGTGCCGTCGGCCTGCCGCCCGAGCTCGGCGGCATTCCGCTCGATGAGATCGGTGCCACGGGTTTTGGCCTGCTGGCCGCGGCCGACATCGCGAAGGACTATGCGAAGCTCGATCTCGTCGGCGCGACCGTTGCCGTGCAGGGCTTCGGTGCGGTCGGCAAGCATGCGGCGCGCTTCTTCGCCGAGCGCGGCGCCGTGCTCGTCGCGGCAGCAGATTCGAGCGGCACCGTGCACGACCCCGCCGGCATCAACGTGGCAAAACTAATCGCTGTCAAGAACGAGGGCGGACACCTCGCAGAGGCTGGCATCGGCCGCGTGCTCGACCGCGATGCGATCGTCGGCATCGAGTGCGATATCTGGATACCGGCTGCCCGTCCCGACGTCGTCAATGCGGACAACGTTGACGAGCTCAAAACGAAGCTCGTCGTTCAGGGCGCCAACATCGGTGTGACCGAGGAAGCAGACACACGTCTCCATGAGCGAGGTGTCGTATCGATACCGGACTTCATCTCCAACGCGGGCGGCGTGATCTGCGCGGCCGTCGAGTATCAAGGCGGCTCGCAGACTGAAGCGTTTGCGATCATCGACGAAAAGATCCGTACGAATACGGCAGAGGTTTTCGAGCACTCCTCGCGGGAAGGTATCTCACCGCGCGCTGCAGCGATCGCGATGACCGAGTCACGCATACGCACGGCGATGCGCTTGCGCCGCTGGAGCTAGTCTTCGGTACGGTAGGCCATCGTTCCGGGCGGCACATCGTACCAACCCGGATCCCCGTAGTCATCGGGCGCCAGATCGTCACGCACCTTGAATAGCGTAAACATGCCGCCCATGCCGATCGCCCCGTGTGGTCCCGTGCCCGTCATCATCGGCAATGTATTCTCGGGCAGTTGCATGTGCATATGCGCCATCTGCGCCATACCGCGATCGCCCATGACCATGTACTGAGGCACGAGACGCCTGAGCTTCTCAGCGGCCTCGCTGAAGTCGACACCGATCGACGTCTGGACCTCATGGCCCATCGCATTCATCGTGTGGTGCGACTTATGGCAGTGAAACGCCCAGTCGCCGGGCGCGTCCGCGATGAACTCGATCGCGCGCATCTGTCCGACTCCGATGTCGATCGTAACCTCGGGCCAGCGAGCGCCCTGCGGGACCCATCCACCGTCCGTGCCCGTAACCTCGAAACTATGACCATGAAGATGAATTGGATGGTTCGTCATCGTGAGGTTGCCGATTCGAATTCGGACACGATCGTCCTGCCGCGCGACGACCGGCATGATTCCCGGAAATGCGCGACTGTTCCACGTCCAGATATTGAAATCGAGCATCGTGTGCACGCGCGGCGTGTAGCTGCCAGGCTCGATATGGTAGGCATTCATGATAAAGATGTAGTCGCGATCGACGGCGAGCTGATTGATGTCGCGCGGATGCACGACGATGCAGCCCATCATGCCCATCGCCATCTGCAACATGTCATCGGCATGCGGGTGATACATGAACGTGCCCGCGTGCTGCATGTCGAACTCGTACACCCAGGTCTCGCCGGGCTGGATCGGCGGCTGCGTAACGCCGACGACGCCGTCCATCCCGTGCGGTAGACGCACGCCGTGCCAGTGAACCGTCGTGTACTCGGGCAGTCGGTTCGTTACGAAGATGCGCACGCGATCACCCTCGACACATTCGATCGTCGGCCCTGGTGACTGGCCGTTGTAGCCCCATAAATGCGCCGTCATGCCTGGCGCGATCTCGCGCTCAACCGGCTCAGCGACGAGGTGGAACTCCTTGACGCCGTCGCGCATGCGCCACGGTGCCGACCAGCCGTTTAGCGTAACGACGGGCCGATACGGTCGTCCCGACGATGGCGCCGGTGGCGGCTGCGTCCCCGGACTTGCCGACACTGACGCCTCGGGGACCTGAGCGAGCGCGCTGCGCGAGACCGCTGCAGCGCCCGCGAGCATCCCCGCCCCCGTTAGAAATCCGCGTCGCGAGACCATTGACAGCTCGTCTCAGTGAACATGGTAGGTAGCCCCGGGCTGAAATCCGCTCGGCGCGCCGGCCTGAGCCGCGACGGCGGAGACGCCGACGCCGGCCATCGCGCGCTGCAGCTCGATCTCGGCGAGCCAGAAGTCTCGCTCGGCATCGAGCGCAGCGTTGACGGCGTTAATGCGCTGAGCTGCATCGGCGAGGAGATCGAGCACGCCGATGATCATGCCGTTGTACATTTTCAACTGCTCAGCGGAGGTGCGTTCTGCAAGCGGCACGAGCGCCTCACGCGCGTGTTTGGCGAGATCGTACGCTCCGCGGTACGCAAGCCAAGCCGTGCGTACGTCGGCACGCGCATTGACGGCAGCCTCGCCAGGCTCTCCGGTAGAACGCCCAACCTCGACGTCGAAGCGCTGCGCCACGGCTCGGGCCTCGATTCCGTCCGGCGTCACGGGCGTGCGCGGCAGGTCCGGAAACCGCTCAGGCAATTGCACGCGCTCGGCGTCGGGCCCCCAAAGACCGAGCACTTGAATGAGTCGCTCACGCTCGAGCGCCGCGGCAACCTGGACAGTGGTCAAATGCGCTACCGCATCGGCATGAAGTGTCTGCGCGCGCAGCGCCTCGAGCTCAGTCGCGTTGCCGACACTGCGGCTGCTCTCGACGATGTCCCGCCCCGCCTCCAGAGCGAGCACGACGTCCTCGTAGTACCGCTGAGTCTGCCGCGCGCTGACTGCGCTGACCCATGCGCGTCGTGCAGCGAATAACAATGCACCGATCTGGTCCGCAGCCTGCACGCGGAGCAGGCGCTCCTCGGACGTGAAATTCAACTCGAGCGCCGGTCCATAAAGCCAAGACATCACGTTGACCGAGATTGGCCGCTCGATCCGCGTGTCCATCGTGCTGCGTGGCTGTCCACCGTTGAAATCCGGACTAACCGTATGGGCGACGAGCAGCCGATCGATGTACAGCATCCCCAGCGTCTCGAGCGCACCGGCGACAACCGGGTTATGCAGCAGCGCGACTTCCGCTGCCGTATCCGGGGTCAGCACCTGCTGTAACAGTGTTTCCTCGCGCGCCTCCCTGCGGTCGACGATGGCCTGCTGCTCGGGCGTCAGCACGACGGGCTCGACAAGCGTGTCGGCGACCGTCATTGAAGCGGGACCCGCGGTGCATGCGCTTAAGATGCCTGCGAGCGCCAGCGCGCTCGCAGCATGAAGAACCAGATAGATTGCGCGGGACGCGCGCGCGGTCATTGCTGCATCGTTGGCGAGTCGGAATGCATCATATGGCCGGCGTGCTCGGACATACCGGCGTGATCGCCAATCGTCATCGGGGCGGCTGCACGATCGCCCGTGAAAATTTCACGCCAGGCCGCCGGTTCCGTCCTAGACGCATCGTAGCGATCAGCCGCGCTCCTGAGACCAAGCAGTGCCGACGGCGTTGCCGGGTCAGCCGCCTCGACGCCTTCCGTATGCGCCGCGGCGAAGGACGGAATCATCGCGCTCCCTAAGCTCAAGAGCGCGATGAGACAGCCCGAATTGAAATTACGGTGCCGCATCCCAGTCTGCGACGTCGCGTGCTGAGCCCGTGAGCTCGACGATATGCAGGCCCGTATTGGCGCGATCCGCCGCATAGACGTAGCCGCGATCGTCGATGTCGAGGTTGTTCGTCTGAATGGCGGTCTTGCATTCCTCGACGCCGTCGTTTTGCACACAACGTACCGTCGTGCGCTCGGTCGTCGGCGGAATGAAGTAGCCGATCTCAGTCGGATTCCACGGGTCGCGGATATCGACGGCGCGGATGCCGGCGTTGAAATAGGCGAGGAACACGATCTTGCCGTAGTAGATCGGCGTCATGCTCTCGTTCGAGGAATGCGTGCCGAAACGCCCACCGCGCTCGCAAAAATCGCCCATCGCCTCCGGGACCTGGAAGTTTCCGACAGGCCAAGGCTTCGTTTCGTCGGTGATGTCGACCATATACATCATCTGACGATTCTCACGACACTCATTACGCAATGACTCGCCGATCACGAGCAGCATGTCGCGCGTGCCGCCCTCGGTGTTGTCGGCGAATTCCTCGATCTCCATGCCGAGCACGGGGAACGCCGTATGCGCACCGAGTCGTGGCCCGGTGTACATCGTCGTGATGACGGGATACTCGAGGTTCTCGTCGGTCGGCTCGAAGGGGTCGGCAACGGCCGGATTACCGTTCAACAGCCGCTCCCGATCGACGATTTGAATGACGCCATCTAGAAAAGTGCCGTAACCGAAATAGATGCGGTCGCCGACGGCAATCGGTCCGTGCAGATCGTAGCCACCCATCTCTTCTTGGCGCGGATCGCCCGGCTGCTGGCCCGGAAGACCGAAATTGCGAATGAACCGTGGCTCGGCGGGATCCGAAAGGTCATAGACCTGGGTCATGCGACGCGTGGCCCAACCCTCGACGCCCGAGACGAGGTAGGCGATACCCGTATCGCATTCCCACCAGTTCTTGTGCGTGTCGACGAGATTGTTGCCTTGCTCGATCAGCGAGACGAGCTCGGGATCCTCCGGCGTGGTCACGTCCCAGACCTCATGGCCCTGCCGACCGACGGCACGAAGCAGGTAGTGCGCGCCTGGCTCGCCGTTCGGTAAGTCATCGCCCGTGCACGCGCGCACCATCTGCGCCTCGCTGCGATCGCCGAGCAGATCCGAGCCGATTATATGGTGTAGATAAACGGGGTTGGCCGGATCGGTCACATCGAGAATCGAGGTGCCGTTGCCCTCCTCGACGCCCGTCATCGGATTGAGGTGGCGTCCCGCATGATGGCCGATATACGCGATGAAGCGATCGCCCTGCCGATGGACGATGGGCTGGTAGGCGCTGCGACCCTGGAGGTCGTTGTAACCGACAAGCCGCATGTTCATGGACTCGGCCCGGTCGGCCATCGTCTGCGCGTGCGCCGCCACGCCGAATGCGCAGACCGAAACCGCCAAAGCGGTCGAAATTGAGTGTTTCACGAGCGTTCCAGGGCCTGAGGCCCCCTCCTATATTTCTTATCCCCGGCGCAAACTGTCGGGGAGAGCACGAGCTGTGTCAAGCGCCTGACCGACCCCGGCAGGCTGCAAAAGTTCCGCTCGAGCGCTGACTTCAGGGGCGCGGTCAGGTCTGGCAGCGCTCGCAGACGAACAGCCCGCGGCTGCCCACGCTCGAGCGAGTTATCGTTGCTCCGCAGCGCCGGCACGACTTGCCCTCACGACGAAAAACCCAGAAGCGGTACTCGCCGTAGCTCAGCCCTTCGGCCCGGAGCTGCCGCGCGACCTCACGCGTCACCGTGACACCGCGCGTCTTGTACGACCGACGGCTGATGCGCAGCGTCTCGATGGCCAGGCGCTTTCTCTCCACAGCGGCCAGATCGATCGGTCGGCGTGCCGGATCAATCCCGGCGCAAAACAGTATCTCGCTCCTTAGATAATTACCGATGCCCGCCAGAAACGACTGGTCGAGGTACAGAGTGCTCAGAGCGCGGCGCGCGAAGCGATCCTCTTCGAGCCGTGCGGCAACGTCTGCGCCCTTGAGCTTGTCATCGAGCACATCGGGCCCGATGCGGTTCAGGAACGGGTGCCGCGCAAGCCCGTGCTCGGACAGCAGCTCGACGTCGGAAGCGCTGTAGAGCCATGCGCTGCCCCCGGATGTATGCAGTGCCACGCGCAGGCTCCGCGACGTATCGGGTCTATCCCCCGAGTTGGTTACATACCAACGCCCATAAAGCTGGTTGTGGCTGTAGAGCGTGAGGCCCGAGTCGAAACGCGTGAGCATAGCTTTTCCGCGTGTATCCACCGCCGTCACGCGGGCTCCGACGACGCGCTTGCGCTTTCGACGGAGCTCGGGCGAAGCGAAAAAGACATCCTCGACGTGCTGACCGACGAGCACTGCCGCTATCCGGTCAGCTGCAAGACGGATTTCCGGTCCTTCGGGCATCGTTCGTTCAGAACCTAAAGACGATTCCTGCGAATGCCTCGATCTGCCACAGAAGGCGTCCATCGACGCGAATAGCGCAGCCGGCGATCTGCACTCCTGACCGGCAGAACAGCCGGGTATCCGAGTCAATCAGCGTACCCCAGGCTCGCGCCTCGAGCCGAATGCCGAGCCGAGCCGTAGGCCGGATCTGCAGCCCGGTCCCGATCGAAAACGACCAGAAGCTGTCATCGCCCAGACCTGACAGGCGCGGCGTGATCCGCGCCGCCCCGAGTGTCGCCGCGAGATAGGGCCGGACGCCGTTCCGTAATCGGCCCTGATACGTGCCACCGCCCTGCAGGTACTCGACGTCGACGTCGACGCTAGGACCGAGTCCCGAGATTTGAGCCGTGTCGGCACGCGTCTGCTGACGCGAGTAGACGACCTCCCACTGTGTATTCTCCGCCTCGCGCACGTTGAAAATGAATCCGGCGCTTCTGCGATCATCGAGCTCGACGGAGACCGTACGGTCTTCATCCTCGAACGTTCCACCGAAACGGTATCCAGCATACGGTGTGAGCTCGAATCTGCCCCCTTGCGGCTGACCCACGGCCTCGCTGGCCACGAGCGTCGCGAGGCTGACCAGCACGATCGCGACGACGCCGGCTTTAATTCGGCTCGCGGTCGCGCGCGTTTCGATGCTAACCACCTGCTTCAGTGCGCACTCGCCGATCCCTGAAAAAACGGCAGCACTGTCCAGATTGAGAACAAGATCAGAAGCGCGCCACTGGCCTGTCGCGGCATCCTTGCGATGCCGAGCGAGTGCAGCAGCACGCTCACGGCGCTCAGGCTCACGATCGTGCCGATTCCGAAAAAGGCCATGACGAGGGCTCCGGTGATCGGGCCACCTGAGGCGGTAGCCACCGCAAGCTCGGAGTAGACCAGGCCGCAGGGCAGCCAACCCCACAGTGTGCCGACGCCGAACGCCCGCAGTGGATTGCGCGGCGGCAGGAGCTTGTGCATCTGCGGTGCGAGCACCCGCCAAACAGACGACCCGGCCTGCTCGAGACGCGTCAACAGCGGGCGCCCAAACAGCAACTGCAAGCCGATCGCAAAAATTAGCGCGGCAGCTACGGTTCGCAGGATCACGACTCCGTCGGACCCGAAAAGCCCGGTCACCACTGCCGTACCGGCGACTCCGGCGATCGCCCCGGCCAGCGCGTAACTCGACACGCGCCCTAGATGCGCGGCTGCCAGACGCACGAGGCCACTCCAGCCGCCGCCCTGCCCGACTCCGAGCGCACCGAGGATACCCCCGCACATTCCGATGCAGTGACCGCTACCGCCAGCCAGTCCAGTGAGCCAAGCTGCGATCACGAGACCCATGTCGAACTCAGTCATCGGGCTCGCTTTCATCGTCGAGCAGAATTTGCACGGCCGGTGTCTCCAGGTCATCGAATTGCCCTGAGCGCACAGCCCAGAAGAAGGCCCAGATGGCGAACGCGAGCAAGGCCATCGCCAATGGTATCAATGCGAATAGGATACTCACTGACTCAATCCCTCCGCGGGTAGCGCCGCGTACCTGGAGTCTGACCGTTCCTTCGACTCGGCGAGTTTCTGATTGAGCCTGAGCGCATTAGCGACGACGACGACGGAGCTCAGCGACATGCCGAGCGCAGCCATCCACGGTGCAAGAACGCCGGCCGCCGCCAGCGGCAACGCCGATAGATTGTAGAGCGCGGCCCAGATCAGATTCTGGCGGACGATGACGCGCGTCGCGCGCGCGAGATCGGGCAAACGCGCCAACGTTCGCAGGTCGTTGCCCGTGAAAACAACGTCGGCACTCGCCTGCGCGAGCTGACTGCCTGCGATCATAGCGACAGAAACGTCAGCCTGAGCGAGTAGCGGTGCATCATTTATGCCGTCCCCGACGGCCGCAACCACTTCGCCGGCGGCCTGGTGATCGCGTAGCCTCACGAGTTTGTCTGCTGGCGTCTGCAGCGCCTCGTAGCGATCAATGTCTAGCGCTCTAGCTGCGTCCTTGACGGCGACCAGCGAATCCCCGCTCACGAGCGCCACGTCCGCGTCGTTTGCCAGCGCCGCAACGGCCTCTCGCGCATACGGCCGGATACGATCAGCGAGCGCGAACGTTGCAAGCACCCCCTCCTCGTCGGCGAGATACACGTACCGCGCGTCATCGTCAGCCGGATTACGACCGACATGCCGCGCGGAACCTAAGCGGTACGACTGTCCCGCAACAGAGCCTGTCACGCCAAAGCCGATGACGTACTCGACGGATTCGGCGGCCGGCACATCGGCGGCGCATCTGAGCGCTCGCGCGATCGGATGCTCGATTCCCGCTTCGAGCGCCGATGCAAGCGCAAGGGCTTCGGCTTCGCTGAGGTCACCGAGCGCATCGACGCGGACGATTTCAGGCTGCCCGTCGGTTAGCGTGCCGGTCTTGTCGAACAGCCAGACAGAAACCTGACCTAAGCGCTCGAGCACGCGCGCGGAACGGCACAGCAAACCGAGTCTCGCAAGCCGGCCGAGCGCAACTGCGAATGCCGTTGGCGCCGCGAGCGATAGTGCGCACGGACAGGTCACGACCAACATTGCCAGGACGACCTCGAACGCGCGATCTGGTGCGAGAAGGAGCCAGATGCTTCCCGTTACCGCGGTCACTGCGAGCAGAGCGACGACGAATATCGACGCCCAGCGATCGGCGAGGCGCAGAAACTCGGGCCGGTCGGCCATTGCGCGATGCAACAAGCTGCCGACTCTATCGATGTAGCCGTCGTTGCCGGATTGCGTCACGCGAATTTCTATCGGCGAGCGACCAACGTTGAGGCTACCGCCGAGCACAGCCGCGCCTCGCTCGCGACGCCTGCCCAGCGACTCACCCGAGAGCAGCGACTCGTCGAGCGTGGCTGAAACGGAAACGAGCTCACCGTCGGCCGGCGCAGCTTCGCCAGGCTCGACGAGCACGAGGTCGCCGGCTTCGAGCTCCACGGTACCGACGCGTTCGACTGCCTCGCCTTGCCGTCTATGTGCACTTAGAGGCCGAAGCTCTGCGAGTGCGGACACGAGTCCGCCAGCCTTGTGTCTAGCCCGCGACTCGAGGAAACGACCGAGCGTCAAAAAGAACACGAACATCGTTGCCGAATCGAAGTAGACATGACCCGTGTCGCGAAACGCGTTGATCAAACTGGCGCCGAGTGCGATCGAGATTGCTAGAGCGACGGGCACGTCCATGCCGATGCGACCACGCGCAAGGCCGCTGAGTGCTCCGCGAAATATCGGAGCGCCCGAGTACAACACGACCGGCGTTGCGATAAGCATGCTCGCAAACACGAAGAAGCTCGCATAACTCGCATCCATGGCGCTGAAGGCACCGAGATATAGCGCCGCGCTCAGCGTCATGACCTGCGCAAAGCCCAGACCCGCGACGGCCAGGCGCTTGAGCTCATCACGAGCTGCCCGCTTGTCGCTTCCGTCACTCGCACCAGTGCCAAGCTGCGGCATGAAACCATAGCGCTCGGTTGCGTCGAGTATTTCGCTCACGCGGATGCGCTCGGGATCAAAGCGCACGAGCACTTCGCGCGATACGGGATCGACGCTGACATCCTCGATGCCACCGTAGGCTGATAGACCGCGGTCAATGAGCCATACGCAGGCTGCGCAGTTGACGCCATCGACGCGATAGCGAACTTCCTGGCGGCCTGGGCCGACGGATCGAGTGAGCTGGCGTTCGACCTCAGGCCGATCACAAACCGACCACGCATCGTCGCTTCCCTCTCGCTCGGTCGCTCTGCGCGCCGGAGCGCTGCGAAAATCATAGAACCGCGCGAGTCCTTGCGATGAGATCAGATCGGCGACTGCTCGACACCCTGGGCAGCAGAAGCGACGCGTCTCACCGTTCGCTTCTAGACAATAGCTGGTCCCGGCAGGCACCGGTTCGTTGCAATGAAAGCAGCGCTTCAAGAGATTACTCCAGCGTGCCCGGCACGCCGACTGAGCGCGTGGCTTCGATCGGAGGCGCTAACGTTAGCGCGCCGATGAGCTGCGAGGTTTGGCCGCCAAGCCGCCAGGCGCGATCGTCGGGCATGAGCTCGATTCGATAGCGGCCCCGCGACGGCTCGATCGCCGCTAAGAACGTCTCGCCAGACCGGCGTAACTCGATCTCCCGGTCGGCGCCGGCATCGGTCGCGTGGCGGAGCAGAAGCCTCAGCGTTTGCGGTGCACGGAACGAGCCCGGTGCGTCAAGCGTGACTTCAACGCGAGAAGGTGCGCTCGAGAACCTTAGCTGCGCCATCAGTCCGAGCTCGGCCGCTCGGCGATCGCGGTCGAACTGCGCATTCGTAATCTCCTCGATACGCGCATAGTCCTCGACCACGAGTGCGCTCGGGGTACTGTTGGCCAGATAGATCATCGCAACACCACCTGCAATCGAGAACGCTGGCGGAAGCATGAGCAGCCACGGCCAGATCTCACGATACCAGGGACGTTGGTCCTCGGTCGTCTGCAGCATGCTCATGGTGAAATGAACCGATTCGTTTCGGCGGTGACAAGATCAGGTTCGTCGCTAGCGCGCAACGAAAATTCGATGTCGTGGCCTCCGCTCGCGACGGCGCCGTCTTCGACAGACACGCGCGCGGCAATCGTTGCCACTTCGCCCGCAGCGACCTCAATGGCCGCGGGATCGGTCTCCAACGTGACAGTAGGAAGCCCGGCGACATCGATCTCGTAAGCGTGAGGCCGCTCGTCCTTATTAATGACGCGCAGCATGTAGACGTTCTCGATGTACCCCGGGCGCGAATCCCGGTAAAGCGCGTTGCGATCCCGAATAATGTCGAGCTCCAGCGGAACGCGTGTAAATAAAGCAAAGACGAATGCCACGCATAGTGCCGTCAGAACAGTGCCGTAGACCAGAACGCGCGGGCGCAGGACACGTGTTGCGGCGCCCTCCATGGCATGCTGCGTGGAGTATCGAATGAGTCCGCGAGGATAATTCATCTTATCCATAACGCCGTCGCAGGCATCGATACAGGCAGCACACGCAATGCACTCGTACTGCAGCCCTTTTCGGATATCGATGCCCGTCGGACAGACCTGCACGCACATCGTGCAGTCGATGCAATCGCCAAGACCGGCCGCCTTTGGATCCGCGCTTCGGCGGCGCGATCCGCGCGGCTCTCCTCGCGCTTCGTCATAGGAGATGATCAGTGAGTCACGATCGAACATCGCGCTTTGAAAGCGCGCGTAGGGACACATGTACTTGCAGACCTGCTCTCGCATGAAGCCTGCATTGCCGTAGGTCGCAAAGCCGTAAAAGAGGACCCAGAACGCTTCCCAACCGCCGAGAGAGAGTGTGACGGTCTTGATGCCGAGATCGCGAATCGGTGTGAAGTAGCCGACAAACGTAAACCCCGTCCAGAGCGCAAATCCGATCCACAGGGCCTGCTTGGCCACCTTTCGCCGAATCTTGTTGCCGTTCCACGGCCCCCTGTCGAGCTTGCGTCGCGCGGCACCACGACCCTCTGCGAGTCGCTCCATCCACAAGAACGCTTCGGTCCAAACAGTCTGCGGGCACGCGTAACCGCACCAGAGTCGACCCGCGAGTGCCGTGAAGAAGAACAACGACAAAGCCGCGATGATCAGTAGCCAGGACAGAAAGAAGAAATCCTGTGGAAAGAGCACGAGATTGAAGATGTAGAACTTACGCGCCGGCAGATCGAACAGCACGGCTTGACGCCCGTCCCACTGAACCCAAGCGAGGCCATAGTACAAGCCAAGTAAAGCAACCATGCTCGCGATCCGCAGGCGTGCGAAGAGGCCATCGACCTCACGCGGATAGATTTTCTCCGCAGCTTCGTACAGCGGTTTTCCGGTCGAGCCTTCCATGGCGAATTAATCCGGTGCGGGTGGATGTCCGTGTCGCGTACGGATCAGGTAGACAGTCAGTACTGCAGATCCGGCAGCGATGAGCCAGAAGAAAAAAAATCCGATCGCGTAGCCGCCCATGCGATCGAGCGGAAGCGGAAGATCCGTGATATCAGCAAGCGCGAGCGGGTCGACCCACGCAAAGAAAAACATCGTGGCTACGGCCGCTATCAAGAATGAACACCATCCGACGACGAGGCAGTCGCGCTGGCAGCGGCTCAGATCTCGAGACGTCGACTCATCATCGGGCGAATGGCCCAATGGGCCCTGCTCATCCATGACATTACTCCTGCCCCGACAAGCTCAGCACGTAGGCCGCGAGCACATGCACGCGGTCGGCGCCGAGTAAGGGCTCCTGCGCAGGCATCTCGCCCATGCGACCATCTACGATGACCTCGCGAATCACACTTGCGCCACCGCCGTAGAGCCACGTCTCGTTCGTGAACGCTGGTGCACCGAGAATCGCGTTTCCTTCGCCCATCGAACCGTGACAGGCGCTACAGAAACTCCTGTACTGCGCTTCCGCGGCCGCGACTCGCTCGGCGTCGACATCACGCCCAGCCAATGCCTGCACGTAATCGACGAGCAGGTCCACGGTTTCATCGTCAAAGCTCTGGCCGAATCCCGGCATTACGCCCGTGCGTCCGTTCGTGAGTGTCGCAACGATCTGCTCGGGCGCGCTGCCCCACTGCCACTCACTGTCAGCTAGGTTCGGATAGCCGCGCGCGCCGCGTGCGTCTGAGCCGTGGCACGTCGCGCAGTTGTTGACGAATAGATTGCGACCGGCGCTCAAAGCAGCCGCATTATTGCTGAGCTCGGGAATCGGCGTTGCCGCAAAACCGGCGAAGATCTCGCCATAAACTTCTTCGGCAGCCGCAACCTCTTCCTCGTACTGCCCGGCCTGGCTCCAGCCGGTCAGCGACCAATCGCCCAAGCTCGGATACAGCACGAAAAACACGATGCCCCACAATATCGTGAGCCAAAACAGGCGCAGCCACCAGCGCGGCATCGGATTGTTTCCTTCGACGACGTCTCCATCCCAGATGTGGCCCGTCGTCTCTCCCTCGGTCGTCTTCATACGCGTGAACCAGAGGATCAGTAACGACACCACCGTGAGGTTGCCGACGAGCAGAACCAGGACGAACAGCGTCCAACCAAGTGTCATGTCAGTCGTTCTCCCTCGTCGAATGCGGGTTCCGATCGTCACCAAGCGGCAACCTCGCAGCGGCCTCGAAGTCTGCACGGCGCCGCCGACTGTACGCCCAGAAAACCAGCGCTACGAAGAGAACCATCAGGACAGCTGTTATGACGCCGCGGAAAGTGCCCATATCCATTCAACTACCTCCGCTGCCCGACGGCCGTGCCGAGTCCCTGCAAGTAGGCAATCAGCGCATCGAGCTCCGATTGGTTTTCGACGGCTGCTGCAACGCCGGCGATATCTTCGTCCGTGTACGGAACACCAATCATTGCGAGCCGCTCGAGCTTCGTGACGACCTCGGTAGCGTCGATCCCACGCTCCGCCAACCACGGATAGGACGGCATGTTGGACTCGGGCACGAGGTCTCGCGGGTTCAGCAAATGCACGCGATGCCACTCATCCGAGTAGCGCCCACCGACGCGCGCTAGATCGGGCCCGGTACGCTTGGAGCCGAACTGAAACGGGTGGTCGTAGACCGATTCTCCGGCGAGCGAGTAGTTCCCGTAGCGCTCTGTCTCAGCGCGAAACGGGCGCACCATTTGCGAATGGCAATTGTAGCAACCTTCGCGTATATAGACGTCTCGGCCGTGCAACTCGAGCGCTGGGTACGGCTCGACACCGGGCGCCGGCTCGACGACCGGAGCAGAGTTCATGAGCGGAACAATCTCTGCAATTCCGCCGATGCTGACCGTGATCACGAT
>JABAOE010003817.1_pt8 | contig 15182 bp, 15 predicted proteins | sample 7062141 | NCBI WGS metagenome assembly JABAOE01 (sample SAMN14538627, study PRJNA623070) | marine sediment metagenome | biome: marine biome [ENVO:00000428]; feature: marine pelagic biome [ENVO:01000023]; material: deep marine sediment [ENVO:00002113] | place: India: Gulf of Khambhat ... | reverse complement strand
CGACCAGATGGGATCCTGTCGCTTTGGCCATCGGCGGTCTGTTTTCTGTGGTGCTGGTGTCGGATTGCTCCGCCTGGGAGTTACCCAGCGCCCTGCCCGTGGAGTCCGGACTTTCCTCTCGATGCTAGATACATCGAGCGATCATCCGATCTTCGCACCTACGCAAATACAGTATAAAGAATTACAGCGGGTTGTGACAAGGACTAGTCGAGGAGAACTGCGAGTCTCTTATTCCCCAGCAACCGATAGAATTTCAATTCCTTCTTCCCACTTTAAGGCCGGGACTCTTCGGCGACGCCGCTGGACAAAACGTGTGAGCCTGGTCTGATCAGCCTCCGAAGAGCGAATAAATTCGACGCCAGACCGATTGCCTTCAGTCCAACGAACAACGGCAAGGAACACCCTGATGGCAGGCTGTTGATCCGGAAGGAAGAGCTTCAACTGGATATAGTCCCCCGGCTTTGGTGAATCTAAACTTTCCATGAGGCAACCGGGCAATGAAACATCAATGATGCGCCCCTCACCGATAAGAACCTCGCCAGCAAACACAACGGAACAATCGGTAGGCACACGTACAGAATATCGCTCTTCCATCTGTTCACCTCCTCCACCTCCAAGTGTTCGGAATGTTACTGTCGCACAGAACCACACACATACCAATCCTGCAAAAGGGGGGAGACCTCTTCTTCGGAAGAAGGGAGGTAAAGGGAGAGTACAAGCCCACACAGGCACACGCAACCGAGGGGGACCCAGCGAGGATCTTAGGTTAAGCCCTTCGCTTATAAAGTCGACGATCTACTGATCACCTACTGCCGGTAAGGTAACGGCGGGAACCGCTGCTCTTTTCTTGTAGAGAGCCATAGCTTCGGGCATCCAGGCCTTCAATTGATCAATTCTCGTTTCATGGCTAGGATGAGTGGATAGGAACTCTGCCGGTGACCCGCCACCTGATAGCTGCGCCATCCGTTCCCACAGCTCAACGGATTTACGAGGGTCATATCCCGCGTCGGCAGCAAGAAGGATCCCTACGTAATCGGCCTCTGATTCATGCTTCCTACTAAAAGGGAGCAATACACCTACCTGAGCCCCAACACCAAGCGCCGCCATGGTAGCCTGGCCAAGAATGGGATTGCTCCCACTGGCGCCGATGGCTGCCCCGGCAACTTGCAATGCCGCGTTGGTCAGTTGCCCCTGACTCATACGCTCTGCTCCATGGCGAGCCAATGCGTGCACCACCTCATGGCCCATCACAGCCGCCAGGCCAGCCTCAGTTTTCGCGACAGGGAAAATACCTGTGTAAACGGCCATCTTTCCACCGGGAAGCGCAAAGGCATTAGCCATCTTATCATCCTTTATAACCGTCACTTCCCATTGAAACTGTTTTGCCATCTCGCTATACCTCGAGCGTTTGGCTGCCTCGATAATTCTGGCCGCCACACGTTTCACAGGTTCGACTTCGCGCGGGTCTTGGGACAACACCACCTTGGGATCGGTTTTCACCTGCTGGTACGCCTGGGCACCTAGCTCCAATTCTTGGGATACAGATGTCATCAACAACTGTGACCGACCGGTATAAGGATTCGTTTGACACCCACCAATTCCAAATGACACCACCAACGTACCGACGAGGATCCCAAGGTACGTCCTTGACAGAAAGATTCCCATTACCCATCCTCCACTCATCAATTATTCCTTGTGGACAGCAGATAAATTGACCGTGCCCTATTCGATTGGTTAGATTACCGCGCTCTTCGTAATTTTTCTACCAGGAGAGACACGGTGACAATACACCCGTCCGAGAAGTCCATCGAACGTATCGGGATCGACGAATCCGGCAAGGGCGACTACTTCGGTCCACTCGTCATTGCAGCAGTGTTCGTGGATGTGACGACCCAAGACGAATTAGCCTTAATGCAGGTTCGCGACAGTAAAAAGATGTCCGATGGGCGCGTTCTTGAATTGGCACCGGATATCAAGACAATCTGCCCTCACAGTGTCATCGCCATTGGTCCCCAAAGATACAACGAACTCTATGCCAAAATTCGCAACCTCAATCGATTGCTCGCATGGGGCCACGCCAAGGCGCTTGAAAACTTACTCGAACAAGTGTCATGCAAACGTGCGATTTCAGATCAGTTCGGCGACGAACGGTTGATTATCAGGGCGCTACAGGAAAAGGGACGGAAGATCAACTTAGAACAGCGGCCCAAGGCGGAATCTGATTTGGCTGTCGCCGCAGCTTCCATTCTCGCACGCGCTGAATTTTTGCTTCGCCTGAAACGGCTCTCCGATGAAGTCGGCACCACACTTCCGAAAGGCGCCTCACCGACCGTTGAGTTGGCCGCCCGGATGGTCATGAAGAAGCATGGGCGGGAACAATTGGACTCAGTGGCCAAACTGCATTTCAAGACCACCCAAGCTATCTTGTCAAAACTGCAGTAAGGTTTCTCAATTCTTTCACTCTCTGTGTATCCTCAAGAGCGTTGACACCACATAGCGCGCGACAGTACCAGCGTGGTCCGCAGCCACCGCTGAGCTCGATGACAATGGTGTTCAGAAGCGAGACTGTGAGGGATTCCCGAATGATGCTCGCCCCGTGCAACCTCGCACCTACCAGACAGCGGCAAGCCGTGCTGGTTGAAGTCCATCAAAAGATTGTCAGATAAGCCAAGAACGCGTATTCTGTTTCTATAAAGGAGGCCTTTATGCTATTCGTGCTGCTGGCGTTGCTGATGGNNCTGATGGTGCTGACCAACCCTTCGCTTGGCATGACGGAATCCCTGGCAACTGATCGGCGTGAAGCACTGCGAGGACTTCCAGGCGTAGAAGTGGTCATCGAGCCGATCAGTCCTGAGGCCGAAGCGGATGGTTTGACTACGGAGTCTGTTCAAACAGCCGTGGAACTGATCCTCCGATCCAGCAGCATCAAGCTTCTTACTCAATCGGAAACTATGACTACATCGTCCGCACCGATGCTTTACACCAGTATCACTGCACTCAAAGGGGAATCACTCTACGCACTGTCCGCGTATGTTCAGCTTGAGCAGCGAACATCGTTACTTGATCGGCCAGAGCTCAGAATGTACACACCAACATGGCGTCGCGGACTGGTCATACTGGCTTCCAAGAACAAAATAAAGGATCTTATACCCAACCACATTGAACCGCTCATTAAGGAGTTTGCTAACGATTTCCTTGCTGTAAATCCCCGATAGCCATGGTGAAACACCTTAACAAGCATTCACCGGCGCACACGGAATAGCAAGATTGCAAGACTACCCCTCGAGACAATTCCTCGAGTACTGAATTTCAGCTTATTATGCTGCCGTGAGGACGCATCACCTACACGAGTTAGCACTGACCAGCGTTGTGGACCATTCGAAACAGGTGGAAAATAGCGCAGAAGCGGTCAGACTGACTCCCCTACTTCAAAATCCACCGACTTGTTTCCAGGCGCGGGAGGATCTCCAGCAACTGGTTCCCCATCCCAGTACAGCATCCGGCGGCAATAGGGACAAATCTGTAAGTCCTCTGCCCGTTTGACCTCGGCGACCAACTGCGGAGGAATTTGGAGGCGGCAGCCGGCGCAGATGCCACCGCGAACGACTGCGAGCGCTTGATCTTTTCGTGCCGTTTTGATCTGGTTATACCGCTCGAGTAAACTTTTCTCTACCCGCCCCGACACCTCCCGATGCTGGAGTTCGAGTTGAGCCAGCTCCGCCGCAAGATCTTTGTCCTGGGTATCCATTACTTGCTTTTCATGGGAAAAAATGTTCTCAAGTGCTTTGCTTTTTTCTTGAAGCTCTTGAAGAGTCTTCTGGAGTTGGTCAATCTTTTCCATCGACAGCAAAATCTTTTCTTCGAACTCTCCACGCTTCTTATTCGCTAGTTCGAGTTCGAACAGGTGCGCCTGATATTCCTTGTTGGTCTTCAGGCTTGCGGCATGTGACTTCATCTTTTCCGTTTGCGCCTCGTGCGCTTCCAGATCCTTCTCGTGCGAGCGTCGCTCTTTGACCGCCGCCTCGACGGCAGCTGTCGTGTCGATTAAGATCTGCCCGACTTCTCGGAGAGGAAATTGAGCGGTATGAAGACGTTCGGGAATTTTTCTGCGGAGATCGTTGATCTCCACAATACGGAGATCAAGTTTTTGCAGTTCGACAAGGGGGGAAAGCTTTTGAATCAACGTGTCCTTTCTATTCACGCCGAGGCGGATCCCCAAGGGGCCCTCAGACGCACTCACAAACTGGTGGGCCCACTAGGACTTGAACCTAGGACCAGCTGATTATGAGTCAGCCGCTCTAACCACCTGAGCTATGGGCCCCATAAAGAGATTCAGGCTTGGTTTGAGGTCTAGATAAGCGGCCACACTCACGACTTTCGTCAGCCTCAGCACCTTAGCCTTGTGCTGAAGTTGATTGTAGGCTCGCCTCGAAGCGGAGTCAAATCAGGTTGACGCGCTGAAAACCTAGAGAGTTTCGACGAAACTTTTAAGCTTCTTGCTTCGGCTTGGATGCCGTAACTTCCTCAGTGCCTTAGCTTCAATCTGCCGGATGCGCTCGCGCGTCACTTCGAAATCCTGTCCGACTTCCTCCAGCGTATGATCGGTGGCCTCCCCAATCCCGAACCGTTTCCGCAATACTTTTTCCTCTCGGGGGGTAAGGGTTTCTAACGAACTGTTTATCTGTCGTTGTAAGTCATAACGGATGGCCGCTTCGAGTGGTGACACGGCTTTCTTGTCTTCGATGAAATCCCCCAAGTGACTGTCCTCTTCCTCACCGATAGGCGTTTCCAGCGAAATCGGCTCACGAGCGATTTTGAGGATCTTCCGTACCTTGTCCAACGGCAAGTCCATGCGCTCCGCGATTTCCTCTGGCAGTGGTTCCCTACCTAGTTTCTGAACCAGATGCCGGGAGGTACGAATCAGCTTGTTGATCGTCTCGATCATGTGAACCGGAATCCGGATCGTGCGCGCCTGGTCGGCGATGGCCCGGGTGATCGCCTGTCGTATCCACCAGGTAGCGTAGGTACTGAACTTGTACCCGCGTTTGTATTCGAATTTGTCCACGGCTTTCATAAGCCCAATGTTGCCCTCCTGTATCAAATCCAGGAATTGCAAGCCGCGATTTGTGTACTTCTTTGCAATGCTGACCACAAGACGCAGGTTCGCTTCAACCAATTCGGCCTTGCCACGTTTAACCCTTTCCTCTGCCACGTCGAGGTGCTTTACCGCATCCTTAACCTGTTCAGCGGGAACTAGCGCCTCCTCAGTCTCCAGTTGGCGGATCTTCGCTCGTGCGGCTTGATAAACTTTTCGAATTTCGAGCAATGCCTCTCCTGAAACCCCAGTTTTCCGCTTCACGGCAAGGAAATCATGGCGACTCCGACACATCTTTCTGAGTAATTCTGCGCCAGCTTCCCCTGCGACACCAATCCGCCGCTGGCAACTGACCGCCTCGCGCTCAGCTGCCCGAATCTGAACCACCAGATCGCGGACACGCTGCACCATGCGTTCTTTGAGCACTCCATGAAGATTCACGGACTCGATCTTGTCCACGACCTGCTGACGCGCTATGTCGAACTGTTTTTTAAATTTCCTTTGCTTCGTCGAGTCTGAGCCGATGTGCTTACCCTTCTCCGTGAGGACCTTCAACGCTAACGACACCTTCCGCACCACGTTCAGCGCGTCCAAGGTCTTAACGCGTAGCTCTTCATAATCCCGCTCGACTGGCTGCTGTTCTTCGTCAAACTCGTCCTCGGTGTCCTGCACTGGAACAATCTCTCGCACATCTATTTTTGAACTCCTCAGCTGATCCCGAAGAGCCAGTACAAACTCGATTGTCATTGGCATACCGTAGATCACTGAGGCGATGTCCTTCTTGCCTTCTTCGATCCGCTTTGCAATCTCGATTTCGCCTTCGCGGCTTAACAGCGCCACGCTGCCCATTTCCTTGAGGTAGAGACGGACAGGATCGTCCGTGCGGCTCAACGCACCCGGAGTCAGGTCGATCGGCTTTTCAGTTTCTTCTTCAGAATCCGACTCTACATCATCGGCATCCTCGCCAGCCTCTCCGTTTTCAGACCGTTTCCTGATCCGCCCACCTTCCGGTGCATCAATGATCTCGATGTCCATTTCACCGAACATAGTCATGATGCTGCCAAATTGATCCGATGACACCACTTCAGCCGGCAAGGTGTTGTTGAGTTCGTCGTATGTCAGGAAGCCTTTTTCCTTCCCGATCAAAATCAATTTCTTGACATCACCGAGTAATTCTTGTTTCGGCATGACTACTCCTTCAACATTGAACCTACGTCGACAGTTGGCGTCCCGGCTTTTCGCCTGCGCACTTCGTTGATTTGTACGTTCAACAAATGCACTTCATCCACCCGCCCTTCTTGCTCGGCTGTCTTCAGACGTCCGATAAGATCTCGCAGGACCTGTTCTGACCGTTTCCGGTCCAGACATTCCAAACAGGCCTTGATATGGGCGCATGTGTCATCGAAATGATCCTCACGAAGTGACAACTCTGTAGCCAGTAGACCACAGACGGCATCATCTACCGCCTCGTCCAAGAGAGGCCTAACCTCGATACGCCCGTCTCGATCCAAATGTGTGAGCGCCAGCTCTACAAGTTTACGGCAAGCCGCAACCGTAAACGCCTCCGGCCGTAAGCGCCGAACGTCGGCGGGCGCCAATCTTCCGTGTAATAGAAGAAGGACAAGATCCCGCTCCTCCGGCAACCCCTTAAACACCGTGCTGGCAGTCCTTTCCGAAGTCTGCACCCCTGGACTGACTGGCACCTTCTTCGGCTGAGATTGGAGCCCCGGGTACCGTTCAATCAATCGAGACTGATTGATCCCCAACCGCTCCGCCACAATTTTCATACGTTCTTCCCGCTCGATCGGATGCTCACTCTTTTGGAGAATCCGCAGCACGTTGTCCACACTGCGAACCCGGCTCTCTAGTGACCCGGCTTCAGCCAGCTTCATGCTGTGGTCAAGCGCATAGTCCAGAAGGCTTGGGGCAGCTGCTTCAAGTCGTGCAAACGCGTCAGGCCCTTCTTTCCTAACAAAGGTATCGGGATCATCTCCGGTCGGCAGGGTAATGACCTTCACGCCCAAGCCACTGTTCACAAAGAGATCCAACCCTCTCAGGGCGGCCCGCACACCAGCTGCATCAGGATCGAACAATAACACTACATTGCCGGCAAATCGACGCAGGACCTGAACATGTTGAGGAGTCAGCGCAGTTCCCAGCGTGGCCACCACGTACGAAATCCCAGCCTGATGAAGTGCGATGGCGTCGAAATATCCTTCGACGACAATTACTGTTTTGGTTCGGACGATGGCTTCGCACGCCTTGTCGAGGGCAAAGAGCGTGTGCCCCTTTCTAAACAATGGCGTGTCGGGAGAGTTGAGGTATTTGGGCGTGCCATTGTCAAGCACACGTCCGCCAAATCCCACTACGCGTTTGTGCAGATCATTGATCGTGAACATCACACGCCCCCGAAACCGATCGTAGAACCCAGACCCACTGTCTCGTGCAACCACAAGACCTGCTGCCATCAAGTCACTGTGGGAAAACCCTTGTTTGGTGAGCGCTTTAAGTAAGCTATCCCATTCGGCTGGTGCAGCCCCGATCCCAAACTGATCGATCGTAAGTTGTTGAATTCCCCGCCTGCCCAAGTATAGTCGACCACTTGCGCCAACTCGTTCATCAAGCAGATTCTGCTTAAACCATACAGCGGCGGCTTGGTTCACCTGCTCAACGCGTCTGGCCTGCGCCACCTGAGACCCGACGTGGGGGGCAGCTTCCTCAATTTCTATCCCAACCTTTCGCCCAAGGTCACGTACCACTTCTGGAAAATTTGCGCCAGTAATCCGTATCAAAAATGTAAATACGTTCCCACCCGCACCGCAGCCAAAACAATGAAAGATTTGCTTGGACGGACTCACAGTGAAGGAAGGAGTCTTGTCTTGGTGAAAGGGACAGCAGCCTTTGAGATTCTGGCCGGCTTTAGTCATGGAGACATGCTGACCCACGATATCCGCGATATCGACCCTGTCCCTGATCTGATTGATGATATCGTCTGAAATCAGACCTCGGCTCACAGGAGTAGTAGCTCCTACCGCTCCATCTTGCATGACCTGATGGAGCGGTTGCTAAGTGATCAGAATAATTGACCGTTCAGGGTAACAGACGCTTTTAAAGTCTGTCAATTGGGGAGGGTCTACATCAGCCGGGAGGCCAAGTCATATGCCGCCCACCCAGCACATGAAAATGCAGATGGAACACAGTTTGGCCTCCATCTCGTCCTGTGTTTGTTACAAGACGATGCCCCTGTTCGGCCAGCCCCTTGTCTTTGGCTATTTTCGCACAGGTCAGGAGCAGGCGAGCCAGCAGCGCCTGGTCCGACTCGCCCAAGTCCTGCACCGACGCTACGTGCCGCTTTGGAATGATCAACGTATGAACGGGAGCCTGCGGGCTGATATCGTCAAACGCTAACGTGTACTCGTCTTGATACACAATCTTCGCAGGGATACTCCCTTCGATAATCCGACAGAAGATGCAGGTGCTCACCACTTCTCCTTCGATTACTTCTCCGTTTTGAGCCCGGACTGCCCGAATCGTGCGCCTAGTTCCTGATAGATTTCCTGTAGCGACACATCATGATAGCCCAGCACCATAAGTGTGTGAAAAAACAGATCAGCCACTTCGTAGACAATCTCTTCTTTCTTGCCGCCTTTCGATGCCAACAAGACTTCACCCGCTTCCTCCGCGACTTTCTTGAGGATCTTGTCATGCCCACCATGGAACAACTTCGTCGTATAGGAACCGGATTGCGGATGTGCTCGGCGGTCTTGAATAGTCCGCCAGATCATTTCAAGGATTCCACCAAAAGCATCCTGCGTAGTTTGTTCAAAAGTTCGACCTTGTGCATCAATCTTGTAAAAGAAGCAGCCACGCTCCCCTGTGTGGCATGTCGGTCCCACTGGCTGAACCTTCACCAGAATGGTGTCTTTATCACAGTCAACGAAAAATTCTTTCACGTGAAGCGTATGACCAGACGTTTCCCCTTTTTCCCAGAGTTGCTTGCGCGACCGGCTCCAAAAATGAACGCTTTTGGTCGCGAGGGTCTTGGCGATCGCTTCCTGATTCATATAGCCAAGCATCAGTACTGATCCATCCAGCCAGTCTTGAATGACGGCAGGGAGAAGGCCTTGCTCGTCGAACTTGAATTGTTTCATCAGCACCTGACTCGTCCGTTCACGTCGCTTGCACCGAAGAGTCCAGTCGCATTGGGATACCACGCTTGCTCAAATAAGCCTTTGCTTGTGGAATCGTATAGGTTCGGAAGTGGAAAATCGAGGCGGCCAATACGGCATCTGCCTTACCCACAGCGAACCCCTCATAGAGGTGCTCCAGCGTACCAACACCACCCGACGCAATCACTGGAATCGAAACGGCTTGGGAGACGGCGGCTGTCAGCTCTAGATCATACCCACTTTGCCGACCATCCTGATCCATGCTCGTGAGCAAGATCTCGCCTGCGCCATACTGGTTCATCTTTTTCGCCCATTCAATTGCGTCGAGGCCGGCGGGTTTGCGTCCACCATGGGTGAAGACCTCCCAATGATCCGGAGTCGCCCTTCGCTTGGCATCGATGGCCACAACCAGACACTGCGTACCGAAACGTCGGGCAGCCTCTTTCACGAACTCAGGCTGTTGGACTGCGGCCGTATTGATACTCACCTTATCCGCTCCCGCATTCAATAGGTCCTTAATGTCATCGAGCGTCCGCACGCCCCCCCCAACCGTTACCGGCATGAACACACACGCAGCCGTGTGCTCGACCACATCGACAATCGCCTTGCGGTTCTCATGTGATGCAGTGATGTCGAGAAAACAGAGTTCGTCTGCTCCCTCGCGATCATAGGCCTCTGCGATCTCGACCGGATCGCCCGCATCTCGCAGATTCACGAAGCTCACACCCTTGACCACACGCCCATTTTTGACATCCAGACAGGGAATAACGCGCTTCGTCAGCATGGCATTTCGTGAAAGGCGAACCCTGAACGATTGAACGACAGGGTCGGCAACGAGTAGCCCACACCTTACCTCTTCCCTTTCACGCCTCGCTAACGGCCGCGAGAGCGGTCTGAAGATCCAGCTGGCCGTCGTATAGGGCCTTGCCTACGATAGCCGCTTCGACACGGGGGCCAAGCGACTGCACGCTTCTTAAGTCATCAACAGACGTGATCCCACCTGAGGCAATTACAGGGAACGAAGAGAACTCGATGATTTCTTTTAGGGTCTGAATATTCGGCCCGCTCAGCATTCCGTCTCGCATAATATCAGTATAGACCACAGCCCTTATCGCGCAGCTCGCCACTTCCTTTAACAGACTGATCGCTCGGGTATCCGAAACCGCTGTCCAACCCTTGACGGCCACTTTGCCGTTTCGAGCATCAAGCCCAAGAAGAATCTGGCCTGGAAACTCCCGGCATGCTTGTTCGAGAAATAACTGGTCCGTCAGCGCAGCCGTACCTAGCACCACGCGGGATACGCCGGCGCTGAGATAACGCCTAACCGTTTCGATGGTCCTGATCCCACCACCAACCTGTACTTTCACGCTCACTGTCTTCACCACAGCCTCGATCTGCGGCAAATTACGCGGCACGCCATCAACCGCGCCGTTCAAATCGACGACATGAATCATTCTTGCTCCACCCAGTTCCCAGTTGCGAGCCACAGCCGGAGCATCTTCGGAATAGACCGTCTCAGCTGCCAAATCCCCTTGTCGCAACCGGACACAGCGGCCGTCCTTCAGATCGATCGCCGGAATGACCAGCACGTTACTTTTCGCCTCCCGTGCCGAATGGAAATTCTTTCAGCACCTCATCGACACCGTATTCCGCAAGTTCTGCCGCGGTAACAAACATCCCGAACCGTTGCACAAACCCAATGACGTCTTCGTTGAGAGGCCGTTGCCGCTCATAGAAATTGCCAACCCAGAGCACCCGTCCATCCGCAGCCACAGCTGTGACCTTGAATCCGACGGATGCAGCAGGATCCGCCCCGAACCGGCCGCCGACCCGCTCCTGGAACACGGACACTTGCCCTATCAATGCCGCATCCGCCTTCAACTTTTTCGCCACTGTGGCAGCGGTATTCTCCGGCCTCATTCCGGCAAGTCCGCCTTCGGTTGAGTAGGCTTTCGCCGACTGGCCGAGCGGTAACACTTGAACGTCTTCTCTTGACTGAAGACGTCTCCAGAACAATTGCGTCAATTTCTCCGCCGCATAAGCTGGAACCGTGACGGTTTGCTTAGGCGGGAGTCCCACACTCGGTGGGATAGCCGAGGATATCTCATCAAACCGACGGACGCTCTCGGGCATGGAGATATGCGGATCCCTCTGGTCTCGCACCTGCGGTGCTGAGAGCGTTGTGAAAGGAACCAATGCAATGGACTTGATATTATAGCGTGGCAGGTCATTCGACGATTCCGTCGTAACTTTAGCTCCGCTGCATCCCGTACCGATCATGGCTGCGAGGACGAGATGCCTCACCATCATACACGCAGAGGTAACGTTAGCACTCCGCATCACTTCCACCCCCCAAAATTCTTAATCAGCCGCAGCCCAACTGCCTGACTTTTCTCGGGATGAAACTGACAAGCCACAATGTTGTCCTTGCAGATACTTGAGGCAAACGGAATGCCATAGGTCGTCGTTGTGACAACGATCTGCTTGTCACTAGGGTCTACAAAATACGAATGTACAAAGTACCAATCAGAGCCGTCTGCAATTCCCTCGAACATTGGGGATCGGCTTTGAAGGTTGATCTGATTCCATCCCATGTGTGGAACCTTCAGCGCACGATCGACCACAAATCGTTTGACCTTGCCGGGAATAATGCCCAGACCTTTGTGTCTGCCGAACTCTTCGCTTTCTGTGAACAGTAACTGAAGACCGAGACAGATCCCTAGAAACGGTTTTCCTGACTGGATGGTCGCCCTAACAGGTTCAATCAATGCGTAGCGGTCCAAATTCGCCATACAATCGCCGAATGCACCGACGCCTGGCAGGACCACATGACTCGCATTGCCAATCACTCGCGCATCACGCGTGACCACGGCCTGATGACCCACTGTCTCAAAGGCCTTGGAGACACTGCGCAAATTTCCCATACCATAGTCTATGATAGCGATCATGGAGGTCATCCAACCTTAGGAAGGTTAACCATACCGCAACTGGAATGTTCCTGCCACTAGCATATGTGTCTCAAAAACCAGAAGGGTATCCAGCGATGGTACTTACTGCCTATTGGTGAGTACGAACCTATCTTGACAAAGTTAGTTGAATGAGCGGCTGAAAGGGAAGGCTAACTTGTAATTACTAACCGACCTCAGACCTCAAAAGCGGAGCCAACTGTCTATCCGAGTTGATCCACAAGAGCGACGAGCCTGTCTTCATTACCAAACCAAGGACAGGGAAGATGACATGGTGCTCATGTCACTGTCACATTGCGGGAAGGTCCAGCAGCGTCTTAACCTCTAAGAAAAGTCCGCTATCCCGGACTGTCAGCTCGCTGATAGAGCGAGTGTGATGAGAAACCTGAGGGCTCGCCTTTGTGTGCGCGCACATGATCGGACATAGGCTCCACTTTATCGCCCAGTAGAATTTCCTCGACATGATTGTGTATTTCAAGGCAGACCATTGGCCAGCAGCTTGCACCGTTGCGAACTAGATCGGGAAGGCAATTGGGTCTAGGACAGCGACCTCCGCTTCTCAGAATGGTGTTGTCCGAGACTATGCTTGCTCGAATGATCTACAAAGTTCAGATTGTGGGCGACTATCCGAATTTAGGTGCACAGAAAGACAGTCTTCGTTTACCCCATCATCCATCGAGCAGAGGCCATTCTGCCGATCCTCGATGGCGCTCTAGGTCGAGGATAGCTGGCCGATCCCAGATAGTACACCTTCCGATCCTAAACTCTCCTATACATCACCACTGGCAGGACCCCACACATCCTAGTAGTCCAAGATTTGGAAGATCCGTTCCGGAATATGATGAATTACTCTTGCCAGTGAAGTCGATTAACGATTTTGACTACTTACTCTTCCATGGAAGCAAATTGAGCAACAGAATATGCGCCCACACATGCTCGGAACCGGATCTTTAAATACCAAAGGGCAAACTCCTTTTCAGAAACCTGCCCTTCCCACTAAACTAAAGATGTATCGTGTGGTTCAGTTTGTTACAATATGCCTTTGGTGGACAGTACCTTCCCGGCAAGTCGTTCTTCCAACGTAGTTGCCCCATCGAGTGCTTTGGCCAGCGCCTTAAATACAGCTTCCATGATGTGATGGGGGTTCCGGCCGTACATGAGATTGATGTGCAAATTGAGCCCGCCATGGGAGACGAAGGCCTGAAAGAAATCTTCGAACAGACCGAGGTCGAACGCCTTTATTTTACGATCTGACAAACTGACATTGTACACAAGAAACGGCCTGCCACTGAGATCGACTGTGACTTGAGCAAGAGTTTCATCAAGCGGCGCTGAAGAGAACCCGAATCGCTTGATCCCCGCCTTCTCCCCAAGCGCCTGGCGCAGCGCTTGCCCCAGTACAATCCCAACATCTTCGACCGTATGGTGTTCATCGATGTCAATGTCCCCTTTCGCCTGGACCGTCAGATCAAAGAAACCATGTTTTGCGAGCAGTTCTAGCATGTGATCGAAGAAGCGAATGCCGGTATCGATCCTCCCCTGGCCTCCACCATCCAGCGTCCATTCGACCCAGATATCCGTTTCCTTAGTAGTCCGTTGAACGCTCGCGCGCCGCCGAGCTGATCCGTTCTTCTTCATGAAAACCTGCTATGTGCCGACTTTGCATGGGCCTCAAACCCTTCGATATGGGCAAGTCGACTGAGGGGATCTCTTACCCTGGCCAATTCCTGTTTTGTATAGTGCACGATATTGCTGACCTTTACATAGTCATTGACCGAAAGGGGTGAAAAGAATCGTGCAGTCCCGCCCGTTGGCAAGACATGATTGGGACCGGCAAGGTAATCCGCCACAGAGGGTGGTGTATAGCGGCCCAAGAAGAGCGCTCCGGCATGCCTGACTTTCTCCAGATAGTCGAAGGGATTGTCCACGCAAAGAGTTAAGTGTTCGGGGGCGATTTCATTCGCTATACCGATGGCTTCATCTATCGTGTCGACTACGAAGGTGACGGCGTGGCGTGCGATCGCCTTCGATGCGATTTTTTCTCGATGAAGTCCTTTCAATTGCTCCTCGATCATCTTCGACACATCCTTGGCCAGCCGCTCAGAGGTCGTCACGAGAAATACCTGCGCTTCTTCGTCATGCTCGGCCTCGCACAGCAGATCGGCCGCTACATGAGCAGGTTTGGCGTCCTCATCAGCCACGACCAACAGTTCGCTAGGTCCTGCAATCATATCGATGCCCACAGTTCCATAGAGCAGCCGCTTGGCAGTTGCCACGTAGATATTTCCAGGCCCTACAACCTTATCGACTTTGGCAACAGTTTTCGTTCCATAGGCCAACGCCGCCACCCCTTGTACACCCCCGATCCGATAGATTTCCGTGACACCGGCAATGTCCGCTGCTACCAATAGGTAGGGATTTATCCCACCTTTTTGCGGCGGTGTAACCATCACAATCCTTGGTACGCCAGCCACCTTAGCCGGAATCGCACACATCAGCACCGATGAGGGGTAGACCGCCTTCCCACCGGGCACGTAGATCCCCACACCGTCAATCGGCGCCACAACCTGTCCCAGCGTGGCATCATTGTCTTGATACATCCAGGTCTTCGTACGCTGGCGTTCATGAAACGCAGTAATACGCTGTGCTGCGAGCCTGAGCGCATCTCCCTCGTCTTTACGAATGTGAAAATAGGCATTCTTGATCTCTTCCTGCGTGACACGAAGGGCATCAGTTTTGATAGAGACCTTATCAAATTGCTTGGTGTAGCGTAGGACTGCCTTGTCACCCCGGCGCTCAACGGCCTGGAGAATCGTGCGGACAATCTTCTCCACCACAGCGCCAGCCGCTTGGCCTCGGAGAGCGGCCTTTCTCAATGCAGGAACGAAGCTGCGATCTGCTTGCGTAACAATTTTCATGTTCTTATCACGATTTTCTACTTTTCAGGACAAC
>JABAOE010028846.1_pt1 | contig 15204 bp, 19 predicted proteins | sample 7062141 | NCBI WGS metagenome assembly JABAOE01 (sample SAMN14538627, study PRJNA623070) | marine sediment metagenome | biome: marine biome [ENVO:00000428]; feature: marine pelagic biome [ENVO:01000023]; material: deep marine sediment [ENVO:00002113] | place: India: Gulf of Khambhat ... | reverse complement strand
CTTTCACCATCACGCCGGGCTCTTTCACAACCTGCCCTATTACCTGTGCCTTCATGCCGTGGTCTTGGCAAGTCTCTATGACCTTGTCCACATCATCCTCTCCAACCACAACACAAAACCCTATGCCCATGTTGAAGGTGCGATACATCTCGCTGTCGGCGATGCCCTCTAGCCCCTGAATGGTTTTGAACACTTCCTGAGGCTCCGGCAGATCTGTGATTTGGAAGCCAAATTTTGTGATGCGCTGAAGGTTTCCAAGCCCTCCGCCGGTGATGTTAGCAAGACCGTGTATGTCAACTTTTTCTAATAGTTCCATTACTTCAGGCACATAGATCTTTGTGGGCACAAGTAGGTTTTCACCAACCCTCTGTTTCCCGAATAATTCGTCATTTATGTCATAATGCTTCAAGAGAACTTTTCTTGCAAGAGTGAGGCCGTTGCTATGCACTCCAGAGCTTTCGAGGCCGACCACCACATCACCAGGTTCAATTTTATCCCCAGATATGATTTGATCTATTTCAACAATTCCTACACCCGTTCCGGCAAGATCCAGTCCATTTATTATTTCGGGAAGAGTAGCAATTTCACCGCCAGAAATAGAAATGCCAGCCTGCTCCGCGCCCACTGCAAGACCCTTTCCAATGTCTGAAATGATATTTGGATTCACCTTTTCTACAGCTATATAATCAACTAAAGTTAGCGGCCTTGCACCAGAGCATATAATATCATTTACATTCATGGCGATGAGATCGATTCCAATGGTTTCGAACCGCCCCAGCTCCTCAGCGATCTTTATCTTGCTCCCCACGCCATCTGTTGCAATGGCCAGCGCCCGCCCTGAATCGATGCGAACCAGAGAGCAGAAATGCCCGATTCCGGTGAGGTTTTCCCCTGTGGCTCCAGAATCACGCTTGAGACTTTTTTTTATCTGCGAAACAATAGCTGATACAGCTGCTCCTTCAAGGTCGATGTCCACCCCGGCTTCAGCATAGTTCTTCGCCAATTTTTCACCAATTCCAGGAGGGGGTCCAATAGATTTATAGTTATCCCCTGTCAAAAGGGAGGAATATGGATCCTGAGATTTATGTGGAGATTGCTGATGAGATAATTGCAGGGGGCGGTGTTTCAAAAGCTAAAGCCAGGGTTTGCAAGCGCCATGGGCTTGAGAGTTTTCCGAGAAACGCTGATATCCTTGGAGCCCTTCCGGAAGTTAAGCGCAGGCTTCTCCTGCCGGTTCTTTTGAAAAAGCCTGTTCGCACCCTCTCCGGGGTGGCGGTGGTTGCTGTAATGACCAGTCCTGCTCCGTGCCCGCATGGACGATGCGCCTACTGCCCGACAGGCGAGGATTCGCCTCAGAGCTACACCGGTTTTGAGCCTGCCGCTCTTCGGGGCAAACGCTCCGAGTTCGATCCTTTTTTACAGGTGTCGGATCGGCTCGGCCAGCTTCAGGCGATAGGGCACAATGTTGACAAGGCAGAGCTTATCGTGATGGGCGGCACATTTCCTGCAAGAGACCGAAAATATCAGGAGTGGTTTGTCAGGCGATGCTTTGATGCTATGAACTCTTTTGAATCCGCTCATGAGATCAGCTCTTCAAGCATTATTGAAACCCAAAGAGCAAATGAAAAAGCTGCTGTGAGAAGCGTTGGAATCACATTCGAAACAAGGCCTGATTTTGCACGCGAGGAGCATGTGGACGGGATGCTGGGGCTTGGCGGGACAAGGGTTGAATTGGGTGTTCAGACCCTACGCGACGAAGTTTACAAAAAGATGAAAAGAGGACATACTGTCCAGGATGTGATTGAGGCAACGCAGATTGTAAAGGACGCCGGGCTGAAGCTGGGCTATCACATGATGCCGGGGCTTTTCTCCAGCGCCGATGAGGATCTAAAGATGTTTGAAACCCTTTTTTTCTCTCCTGATTTCAAGCCCGATATGCTCAAGATATATCCGACACTTGTCTTGGAAGCAACAGAACTCCATGATATGTGGAAGAATGGCGATTTTATTCCTTTAACTGATGAGGAGTGCGTTGATCTTATTTGTGAGATCAAAAGAAGGCTTCCAAAATGGGTCAGGACGATGAGGATCCAGAGGGACATCCCGGCCGGGCTGATTGTAGCAGGAAATAAAAAGGGCAATCTCGGCGAGCTTGTTACGGAGAGGATGGATGACGCGGGCGTGCGGTGCAGGTGCATTCGATGCAGAGAGGCCGGGCATATGGACTACAAAAGAGGAGTAACGCCTTCTAGACTCGAAATTGAGGATGAAGTCTATGAGGCCTCAATGGGAAGAGAATTCTTCATTTCAGCAGAGGATTTGGAAAACGACATTATTGCCGGCTATCTGAGATTGAGGTTTCCCTCGAAAAGGGCTAACCGCAAAGAGATTGATTCAGGAACCGCTTTAGTGCGGGAGCTTAAGGTCCTTGGGCCGGCCCTGAGAATCGGCGAAAAGATGCCTGAGGGAGAACAGCATAAAGGGATAGGAAGCGCGCTCCTTGAAAGGGCCGAAGAGATTGCAAGAAGCGAAGGAAAAAGCCGACTCCTTGTAAATAGCGCTGTTGGGACAAGGGAGTATTACAAAAAGAGGGCATACAAGAGAATGGGCTCCTATATGGGGAAGAGTTTATAGTTCGAGTTCATCGCTTGTAAGAATCTTGAATTTTTCGTCAATGTGCTGGAGCGGGAAATACTGGGTAGTGAAGTTTGTGTTCCTGAGCTTCACAATCCCTATGAATCTTTCAAGCCTGCTAAGGATCGTGCCTGTTCTCTTGAAGTCCAGATGGATTATGCCGTCACAGAGGAATTCTTCAACGCCGAATTTGCTGAACTTGTCCGAGTTCTGGGTCATCTCTGAAATAAGAAAGCTTGTAGTCTCTGTCTCACGCAGCGTCTTGAAGAAGTGGAAAAGCTCCTTTCTGGGGTTATCCACATCGGTGAGGGCATAAAGTGCGTCGAGTGAGTCAATTACCAGGATGTCTATGGCATCTTTTTCAAAGGATTCGAGATACATCTTAATCCGGCTAATCCAGTCATGCTCGAACTGTAGCTTCTGAAACTTTTCGGTCTTGAGCTTTTTTTCAAGCGAAGAATAGTCCTCAACTAAGAGCTTGTCCGTCTTCTCGCTATAACCCAGACGCTCCATCTGGGCCTCCAGGCTTGTTACGTCCTGCTCCATCGAGATATATAGGCCTTTCAAGCCGATTTTGTGCGCATTGTGATAAAGCATGCTGTAGGCAAAACTCGATTTCATGCTTCCAGGCGTTCCGCTCACAATATTTACGGTGCCAACAGGAATTCCGCTTTCTATCTGGTCGTCCAGCCCTGCAACAAAGGTCTTTATCCTTCTTGTCCCTGTATAAACCATATCTTCATTTTTCCCTCCTGTAGTTTAATAAACCTTTCTATTTTGTGGGGTGACGCTGGAAGGCAAGATTAATGAACAATGGATGGATAAATATGGATTGTCATGACATATCTTGAGACCTTTTTTGAAATTGAACTTATTGCATCCACGCTTCTAATTTTAGTGCTCCTTTTTCTTGGGATTACAGAAAAGGATAAGATACTCTCAGAGACCGCTTTAAACAGGCTGAAGGGCAATTGGGGGAAGTTCAAAGAGATATTTTATCTTGCACTTGGGGTAATGGTAATGTTAATACTTATTCTTGCACTTGAGTTTGTCGAGGTCTGGCGGAATGAAGTCCTTCACACCATTTATCCTATGGAGATTGAAGTAGTAAAAATCTCTCTTGTAACTGTGCTCCTTGTGATGAACTTTTTGAATCTAAGGCTCGTCTTATTGCTCGTTGGAGGCGAGAAATGAGCCACATAGATATCTTCTATCAATTTCTGCCGGCTTTGGCCATGTTCATCGTCCTTGAGGTAATTCAACTTGCCATATATCTTAAGCATACCTTCACAATGGAGACCTATAAGAATATGTATCCTGTTTGGTTAGTTATCCTCTTTTCAATGCTCTTTTTGAACCTGGCCTTTATTTGGGAAGCCTTTTTCGGAAGTATTGGCTTATATAGTATCTTCGAGATGGCCTCTATTCTCCTCTTTTTGGGGGCCATGGTAATGGTTAGAAGAGGGATTGTATCGGTAACGATGCTCATGGGTGTTGCCGGTGAGCTTCGGGCAAAAATCGACGAGAAGGCTGTGGAACTGAAGTCGGCGAAGGACCAGTTAGAGGAATACTCAAAGTCTCTTGAGAAGATGGTTGAAGGGCGCACAAAAGAGCTTTCCGAAAAACTCGAGGAACTTACAGAGGCAAGGACCGCCCTTATCAATATGATGGATGACGTAGAAGCGGCAAATAAGTTTCTCAGGGAATCTGTGGAGCGTCTCAAGGAAGTGGACAAGATGAAAGACCAGCTCCTCTCAAACGTCTCCCACGAACTTCGGACGCCGATAACCATAGTCAAGAGCGCGCTTGAGCTCATGCTGGATGAGGATATGTCAGAAGAGCAGGGGAAGCTTGTCGTTATGAGCAAGAGCAATCTTAACAGGCTCGATACACTTGTTGGAGATCTGCTCTACTTTTCGAAAGGTGAGAAGGAGATACCTGAAGAAGAGATCGAGAAGGTTTCCCTCAAGGATGTGATAAAGGAGGCGGTATCCGGGATATCCCATATGGCCGAGTTAAATGATATCACCATATCTACGAATTTATCCAAAAACCTCCCGAAGCTAGATGCAAGCAAATCACGGCTCAACCAGGTCTTCACCAACCTCCTTGGAAACGCCATAAAGTTTAATAAAGAAAAAGGGAGCATTACAATAAAGGCTGATTATACGAAGGGTGATGACGTGGTGAAGGTTTCTGTTTCTGACACCGGGGTTGGGATTCCGAGGGAGCAGCTTCCGCGGGTCTTTGAAAGGTTTTATCAGGTTGATGGGACCACATCAAGAAAATTTGGAGGAACCGGTCTCGGTCTTGCAATCACAAAGAGCATTGTACTTGCGCACGGCGGTAAAATATGGGTTGAAAGCATAGTCGATAAGGGCACCACATTTCATATCGCCCTGCCCATAAAGATTAAGAAGAAATACATTGTAACACTTCAGGTGGGAGAGAAAGGAAAATGGCAACGATAATGATAATAGACGATGAGCCGGATATTGTGTATCTAGTCGAAAAAATGCTGAAAAAAGAGGGTTTCGACGTGATGCATGCCTATAGCGGTGAGGAAGGGTTGAAGAAGCTTGAGAATACAAAACCCGACCTCATACTTTTGGATGTCATGATGCCTGGGATCAACGGCTGGGAGACTTCAAAGAAGATTAAAGAGAACCCAGAATCCAGCTCTATTCCGATTGCCATGCTCACCGTCAAATCGACGGAAGAGGACATGGAAAAGAGCTTTCAATATGCCCACTGCGACGCCCATATTGCAAAGCCGATTATCAGAAAAAAGATGTTGAGCACAGTGCGGTGGCTTCTCGAAAATGTGCCAAAAACTGGGGTGAAAGAATGACGAAGATCATGCTAGTAGATGATGAGCCAGACGTTGTCTTTCTGGTGAGAAAGCTGCTTGAAAAAGAGGGTTACGAAGTTTCAACAGCCTACAGCGGAAAGGACTGTCTTGATAATGTGGAATCGGTGAATCCGGACTTAATTGTCCTTGACATAATGATGCCAGGAATAGATGGATGGGAAACTGCTAGGACGCTTAAGAATAAGGAGGAGACAAAGCACATTCCTATCGTCATGCTCACGGTCAGGGTAAGCGAAGATTCTGTGGAAAAAAGCTTTGAGTATGCGAATGCGGACGGTCACCTTGGAAAACCTATCTCAACAGAAAAGATGCTGAACACCATTAAGTGGGTCCTTGAAAACAAGAGAGGCGACAAATGAAGGAGACCTTCCCTGAAAAATACTCAGTCCTTCTCACAGGGCCGCCCGGTGTGGGGAAGCAGTATTTCTGCATCGACATGGCAAACTATTATCTTGAGAAGGGCGAAAAGGTGGTTTTTTTAACCACAGAAAGTTCACCAGAAGAAATCGAAAAAAGAGGAGCCGACATTGGAGTGGACCTCGCATCTTTTTCAGAGAACCTATATTATGTGGACGCTTATTCATGGTCCCTCAGACAGTCGAAATCAACCTCAACAAAAAAACGAAACATAATAAGAATCTCAAGCCCAGAGAGCCTTAACGAGATGATAGTGAAGGTAGAGCGGATCATGGGTTTCTTTGATGGAAGGTTAAGACTTATCGCACACTCTTTGTCGCCATTTTTTTTGCATAACGAAGACAAGGAGGTCATTAAGTTCATTCAGCTCCTGGTTTCAAGGATCAAGGAGGATGGAAGCTTTGCCTTTGCAACGCTTCAGGAGGGTGTGCACAGCCCTTCAACCGTTAACACCTTGAGCTATCTAATGGATGGTAGAATTGAGATGCGGTTCTTTGAAGGGGAAAAGTTGGAGCAGCAGATACGGGCGCATCATTTAACGGATCTTGCTGCAGACACCCGCTGGGCTCCTTTCACAATCGGAAAATCAGGATTCAAAATCAAGGGGTGATGGATGGGATGAAAAAGATCAAGGTAGCGGTATTAGGCGCAACAGGTATGGTGGGGCAGAGGTTTATCAGCCTTCTTGAAGGCCATCCCTACTTCCAAATGACTGATATCGCCGCCTCTCACAGATCTGCCGGCAAAAGATATGGCGGGGCAGCAAGCTGGTATCTCGGAGATGAGATGCCAGAGGATGTAAGGGATGTGGTGGTAAAGAATATAGATCCAAAACTGATTGACGCCGAAATTGTATTTTCTGCCCTGCCTGCAAGCGTTGCAAACGACGTAGAACCAGCTTTTGCAAAGGCGGGATTCGTTGTTGCGTCGAATGCATCTTCATATCGGGATGAAGCCGATGTGCCTCTACTCATTCCTGAGATTAACCCTGAGCATCTTGATCTCATTGAGGTTCAAAAGAAAAACCGCGGTTGGGACGGCGCAATTATCACAAACCCGAACTGCACATCAATCGTTCTCACTCTTTCTCTCAAGCCGCTTTATGATGCCTTCGGAATTGAGAGGCTCTTTGTCACTTCTATGCAGGCACTTTCTGGAGCAGGATACAACGGTGTCCCAGGGATGGCGATAATCGACAACGTGATACCCTACATCGGCGGGGAGGAGGAAAAAGTGGAGTCGGAAAGCCACAAGATTCTAGGCAAATTCAAAGATGGAGGGATAACGAATGCCGAGTTCAAAATCTCGGCCTCTTGCAACCGGGTTTTCACCTCTGATGGGCACCTTGAGTCGGTGGCAATCGACCTTGCAGAAGATGCAGATGTGGAGGAGGTTAAAGAGGCGTTCAAAAACTTCAAGGGCACCCCTCAGGAACTCGGGCTCCCAACAGCACCTGACCCGCCGATCATCCTTCGAGAGGAGACAGACAGGCCCCAGCCACGATTTGATCGAATGGCAGGAGGCGGGATGGCAATATCTGTGGGCAGGGTGCGAAAGGACAGCATATTCGATTTTAAATATTCGGTGCTCGGACATAATACAATCCGCGGAGCAGCAGGCGCATCCATTCTAAATGCAGAGCTATTTGCAAGTAAAAAATTATAAGTACGAGTTTGGCTAAAAATTGCTGCCGATTTATCAATAACGCCTTAGAAGGGGGTCAGCCAGTGACAGAGAACAACACTATCTACGTGGGCAAGAAGAACGTTATGAGCTATGTGCTTGCCGTGGTCACGCTCTTTAACAAAGGGGAGAAAGATGTGCGCATAATGTCGCGGGGAAGATCAATAAGCAAGGCCGTGGACATCGCCGAGATCACGAGAAACCGCTTCCTTCCTGAAGTGAAGGTCTCAGACATTAAGATCGGGACAGAGGAGATGACAACTAAAGAAGGTAACAAGACAAACGTCTCCACAATTGAAATCACGCTGAAAAAATAGCATGACCCGAACCCTTGGAGTCGATCATGGAACCAGGGGGATCAGGTTCTGCCTGTTGGATGGGCAGGATAAACTGTTCTTTGAAATTGACCGGAAGGGAGCGGGAAGAGCAACGATTTCAGACCTTCTGGAAAAAGAGGGCTTTTTTGATGTTGATCTTATCGGGCTCACATACTCTATGGCTGATGCTATTTCCCGAATAAGAGACATTAGAAGGGTCAAAAACCGGGGGCAGACAGAATCTGTAACAGGGGAGTTTGTGGGGGCGGGAACGAAGCTCTTTGATGAGATCGCAGATTCAGGGAAACGGGCTGTTTTGATTCCTGGTCTACATAGAGACATAGCTTGTCTGGACGAGCGCTTCAAGCTTCTTTATTCTCATATGGCAGCTTCAGAGAAGGTTGCCCTCGCATATCATGCATTCAACAGGATTAACGAGGTGTCTGACGTTGCTTCTATGATAGTCTCTGACATCAGCTCAAACACGGTGACAATCGCAATTAAAGACGGCAGGTTTTTCGGTGCTATTGATGCATGTCTCGGAGCTTCGGGCTTGCTTCATGGGCCCCTTGATCTTGGCGATATCAGAAGAGTTGACGCAAGCAACGTCACGGCAAACAAGGCATTTTATTCTGCAGGAGTCTCTCAAAAGGCGGGAATAGATTCTGATGACGTTTTGAATGGAAAATCTAGAGGAGAAAAACTTGCACGAGACGCGCTCGTTATGACTGCAGAAATGGAGATTTCGGGTCTTGCAGGCATAGTAAATCCGCAGGCCATAGCCATCGCGGGCTCGGCGGGAATCCATGAAAACATTTTCGATAAACTAAAAAGTGAGCTTGAAGGGATCGCGCCTGTTTTCAAACTACATTCATCGGCCGCCGCGATTGGAGCAGCAGAAATCGCAAGGGACATTCTCAAAGGCAACGAGAATTTTCTAGGGATTGGAGTGGACCTCTAGTACCTAGAAACAGCGTTATTCCCAAAAAATATATAAAGAATCTTCGATGAGGGAAGTCAGTCGATGTATTATGAAGGAAATTAGGTTTCATGGTAGAGGTGGGCAGGGAGTTGTTACGGCTGCAGATCTGCTTGCAATGGCTGCCTTTTATGATGATAAATTCTGCCAGGCCTTCCCCGCCTTCGGGGTTGAAAGACGCGGGGCGCCGGTATTGGCCTTCGCACGGATTGATGACAAGCCAGTACGCAGGAGAAACCAGATTTCACGCCCCGATTATGTTGTGGTGCAGGATTCAACACTTCTAGAGGTGATCGATGTTTCCCAGGGTCTTAAGGAAGGTGGAGCAGCTATAATTAACACCTCCAAAAAGCCGGGGGACATCAAGCTGAGTTCAGTTGAGAAAGTTTATACTGTTGACGGGACCAAGATCGCACTCGATGTCTTGGGACGGCCGATAGTAAACACCGTTATGCTTGGGATATTTTCCGGGATAACTGGTGATGTGAGCATCGAAGGTGTAAAAAAAGCGGTTGAAAAACGGTTTTCAGGAAAGCTTCAGGAGAAGAATCTGAAGGCTGTTGAGATGGCCTATGAGAAGGCGGGTGAAGCAAAGTGAAGGTCCCTCCAGGTGGCGTTATACGGGATATGGGAAGTACTGTCAAGACCAAGACGGGTGGCTGGAGGTCTGAGCGGCCTATAATCGACATGAAAAAATGCATTGAGTGCGGCTCCTGCTGGATATTCTGCCCAGACAACAGCATCCTAGTCCAAGTCGAAGGGAATAGGAGGATTTATTCTGTGGATTATGATTTCTGCAAGGGATGTGGGATATGTGCAAACGAGTGTCCCAGCGGAGCGATTACCATGATTTTGGAGGAGAAATAGAGATGGCTAGTTGGGATATCATGCACGGATCAAGGGCTGTTGCAGAAGCGGTTCGCCTCTCGAATGTGGATGTGATAGCTGCGTACCCAATCACGCCTCAGACTCACATCGTTCAGGACACGGCAAAGATGGTGGCCGACGGTGACATTACCGCCGAATACGTAAAAGTCGAGTCAGAGCACTCGGCGATGAGCGTTGTAATCGCTGCCAGCGGGACAGGGGCGCGCACCTTTACAGCCACCGCGTCTCAGGGGCTTGCCCTTATGTGGGAGATGCTCTTTGTGGCCAGCGGGATGCGACTTCCCGTTGTTATGGTGAACGCAAACAGAGCGCTTTCAGCACCCATTAGTATTTGGAACGATCAGCAGGATTCGATTGCGTCGCGGGACACGGGTTGGATCCAGCTTTACGTTGAAACGAATCAAGAAGCCTTGGACACAACACTCATGGCGTATCGGATAGCTGAAGATGCGGGCGTTCAGCTTCCTGTTATGGTTTGCATGGACGGCTTTGTTCTCACTCACACTGTGGAGCCTGTGGAGGTGCCCGACGAAAAGCAGGTCTCAAAATTCCTCCCCCCTTTCAAGCCGCAGCAGTATCTTGATCCAAAGGACCCCATGGCTCTGGGGCCAATTGCCTTTCCAAATGTTTATACAGAACTTCGGGCCATGCAGCAGCAGGCCATGGACGGGGCGATGAGTGTCATCGAAAAGGTGAACGCCGAGTTTAAAGAGGTCTTCGAACGGAGTTATGGAAACGGCCTTGTAGAAGAGTTCAAAACCGAGGGCGCGGATGTGATTATTGTTACCCTTGGCTCTGTTGCAGGCACGATAAAAGATGTTATTGATGAAAGAGATGACGCAAGGATTGGCCTTCTTCGCATCAAGTCATTCCGGCCTTTTCCACAGGACGAGATCAAAAGAGTCCTGGAAAAGGTCAAGGTTGTGGGCGTGATTGAAAAAGATGTGTCCATCGGCCTTGGCAAGGGTGCCCTTGCATCTGAGATTCGAGATGTCATGTACGGAACATCTGAACCTAAGATATTGAGTTTTATTGCAGGGCTCGGAGGAAGGGACATACCCCTCGAAAGCATCAGCGGCGTAATCGACGTCTGTGAGAAGGCGCTGGCTGGGGATGTGGGCACGGTTCACTGGGTGGATCTTAAAACAGAGTGAACCATTCGACGGCCATTATTATTAGGGGGATGAAAAAGGCTACTCCACCTATCACTATTACAAAGCCAGAAAAGTCCACTTTCTTTGCTAATGAGAGAAAGTAGTGCATCGTTACCAGGCTTACGATAAATGACGTTGCGATGCCGGCAAACATCGGCCCAGTTAACGTTGTAAACCCAGATTCAATGAAATCCAAAGTCACGAGCCCAAGGATCGCAGGAATCGCGAGTAGAAATGAGAGAGACAGCGCCGTTTCCTGTTCAACACCTCGAAAGAGGAGGGCGGCAATCGTTGTTCCTGAGCGGCTTATCCCTGGAAGCACAGCCGCGCCCTGTGCCCCGCCTGCAAAGATGGCATCTCCTGTGCCATAATCGGACCTAGTTTTTCCGTCTGTGTTCTTGAGCACGACCCCTGTTGCTATAAGCATTAGCCCGATAAACATCGTTACTGCCTCGCCTGAAACCGCTGAAAAAAGGTTTCTCAAACCAAGGTATGCGGGCAAGCCTACCAAAGCCGAAACAAAGGATGCGACTATGAGAAAACTTAGAAGTTTTTTATCATTTAAAATAATCCCTTTGATCCTGGCTCTGAAGTAAAAGATAACTGCAAAGAGGCTGCCCAGATGTAGTGTTACAGATATTGAAAAGGCCTCCTCTGGAGTGAGGTGAAAGAGGTTAATGAGAAAAAGCATGCTCTGACCTGAACTACTGATGGGCAGCCACTCAGTTATTCCCTGGAGGATTCCTAAAAATATACCTTCGGCAACATTCATTCCACCCGCCGCCCTGAGGTGTAATCGTTTACCCTTGACTGAATCTCGTCAAACTTTCGAATCCCCTCTGAGACAAGGCCTTCTAGGAAATCCTTTCTTGATTCAAGCTCCTTCGTAAAGGTTGTCCCCAGTGTCTTTGCGGCTCCTTCCAGTTTGAATTGTGTCCTCGATGGGATGCCGGTGGTTGTTATCTTGTCTGATTTAGGATTCCAGCTGAATACACTGTTCTCCTGTATCCCACCGGCTTCGCCGATGGTAAGTTCTGAAACCTCAGAAACCCTTCTAATAATTCCTTTTTTTCGATCAAAGTGCTTCTGCTGCATCACAACCAGGTCCAGCGCTGGAATCATGGTTAAAGGCACATCCATAGGAGGACTCGTAAGGCGTGTTAGAACGTCATGTGCCGTGTTGGCATGGAGGGTGCCCATGGAGCCGTCGTGGCCGGTGTTCATTGCCGTAAAAAGCGTCTTTGCTTCTGGGCCTCGCACCTCTCCAACGATAATTCTATCAGGCCGCATACGAAGCGCGTTTTTCAAAAGCTCATCCATTCTGATTTCCCCCTTACCCTCGATGTTCGGAGGTCGTGTTTCGAGACGCACCTTGTTCTTGTGCTGGAGATAAAGCTCTGCAGTGTCTTCAATCGTGATTATTCGCTCCATCTTCGGCACAAATACGAGGAGTGCATTGAGCGTAGCTGTTTTCCCGCTTGCTGTGCCGCCTGCAATAATAAGATTATTTGGGCTAAAACCGAGCCCGTCGATACAAATCCAGAGAAAGGCTGCGAGATCAGATGTTATTGTCCCGTATTTCATGAGGTCTACTATGCTTATAGGGTCCTTGTTGAACTTTCTTACGGTAAGAGACACACCGTCAAGAGAGATAGGTGGGATCGTGATGTTAACCCTGGATCCGTCAGGAAGCCGCGCGTCGAGTATAGGTGAACTCCGATCAATCCTTCTCTGCACATCTCGTGCAATCTTTTCTGAAATGTTTTCTACCTCGGTTGTTGAGTTAAAGACCACGTTTGTCTCGCAAGCCCCATACTTCTTGTGATAAACATGAACCGGGTTGCTTGCACCTACAATCATGATCTCTTCAAGATTCTCATCCTGTAAAAGTGGGTTTATTCGGCCGTATCCAACCATTTCCTCAACCACCAAGCCTGAAATGATGTCCATCTTCTGATCGGATATTTCAGGGAACCGCTCAATGAGTATCTTTAAAATCTCCTCTCTGAAGATCTTGTTCCTCTTATTTACATCAAGAATGAGTGAGGGATCGATGTCGATCTCCATTATCGCCCTCTCCCGAATATTTTCCTTTATCACAAAACCCTCCCTGTCCAGGGGAGGCGTCAGCAGATTATAAAGGGGTATCTCTCCCGGTCTCTCGTAGATCTCGGTATTATCATAAGATTCTAGCAGTTTCATCGAAAAACACCACTTTATGGGGTAGGACCTCAACACCGTTTTTGCCTATTCTAAAAGCAAACCTCTTCAGTTCGTATGCAGTCTCTCTCATCTTCATAATTGTAATTGCCCTTTTGTATTCTTTACCCTCCCTATAGACTTCGGTAAGTATAATTCCTCTTGCGATAAACTCTTCCACTCCGAATCTGCTGATCCCCTCGTGTCCAGGGATGATCTCGCTTGTTATTATCGAGGTGCATCCAGAACTAAGGAGCAAATTGTTGAGACGGTGAATGGCAATCCTCACCTCTGCCTCGTCATCGAAGTGTATTCCAAACGCTGGAAGCGAGTCAATAACGACCCGTTTTCCACCGATCTCGCTTATAATTTCGTAAACCGTGCGTACAATGTTGTCAAGTGTAAAGGGCATGGATATCTGGTATTTTTCCAAGGAGGGAAGACCTGATCTCGGATATGAAACGTCGACTAATACAAGGTCCCCTCGTTTCTCATATTCTGTTATGTCCCAACCAAATTTCAACGCCTCTTTTCTGAGATCGTCAGGGCGCTCATCCATGGAGATGAAAACACCGGGCTCACCATTTTTCACACCTTCTAACAAGAACTGGACTGCCATAATCGTCTTTCCAGCGCCAGGTCCTCCAGTTACCAGTATTGTTGAATTAACAGGAAATCCTCCCTCAAGTATTTCATCAAGCCCATCTATTCCAGTTGGCGTTCGTTTTTTAATCTCCTTGAGCAACTTATTGGTCTTGTCTGAGGTTTTGGGCTTTTTTGCAGCCTTCACTGATTTCCCAGCGCCTTTCAGCGCCTTTTTTATTCTTTCGAAGTCTGCCTTTGGGATTTCGTATAATGATTTGTTGAAGTGTACATACCATCTCTTTTTATTCGTGATAAAGCTGAGGTGAGGTGCGAGATTTTTCGCTTCGACAGGATTGACCTTCATGCTCTGAACCGATACCTTGAGTGAGCTTCCAGGATTATTCTTATCAAAGTTTATGTCCTTTGAAACTATTCCTAATCCGGCAAACTCTGACTTCTTGGTGAGGTACGTAATGATCTCATCCTGCTTAGATACCTTTGTCAAAGTGTCCTTCCACCTGTCTTTAAATTCAAGAACATCGCCCTCTGGGTCATATTCTTCATAATCTGCCACGTGAAGCCAATATTTAACCATTTTACAGTCCTATCGAATTATATCCATTTATTCGCCGTTTTTTTATGGTTTTATCTGTAAAATCTTATTAATTTCTGTGAATCTTTTCTATTTCCGTATTCTTACTGTCTCATATAAATATGTTCCTGTTTATTACCCCCCATAAATGAGACTTTGCCTGCCTAGAAAAAAACTGATTTTTACAAGTCTTTTTGGGCATCTTCAATCCTGGAAATCGCCTCAAGGATCGAGACAATCTTTTTCGGGTCCTCTTCTGATTTGAGGCGTGATAAAAGGTCATCTCTCTTCTGATTCAAAAGAGTCGCCGCCGCATTCCCGGGCTCATCCTTGCTTTTTGAAATCTTCCCACCCACCCTCTCAACCCTAACCTCCCCACACCTTACGCAGACCACCTTTTTACCCTGCTCAAAAAGGGGGAGATTGCAACGTGGACAGTGATAACTTAGCATCTTCGCCTTAGCTAAAAGGAGCTTCACCATTTCCTCGGTCTCGTCCATACAAAAGCTTTAATAACCGAGGATATAAAACTTACCAAATTATTTGAGATGGTTCAGCCTGCAGGAGATAAAGAATTGACTGACGAAATTAAACAGATTGTTGAAGTACTAAATCAGGTGATAAAAGACAACTCTGTCCCAAGAAATATCAGAAGAGGAGCTGAAGAAGCACGAGAAATCCTTCTCGACGAAACACAGGACGTCAAAAACAGAGCAAGCTCGGCCCTTTACGTCCTTGAAGGGCTCTCAAACGATCGAAACCTCCCAATGCACGCACGAACCACACTATGGAACGTCGCAGGCGCACTCGAAACACTTTAAAATTTTTTATTTTTACGGGCTCGTAGCTCAGCCTGGAAGAGCACCACGTTCGCAACGTGGGGG
>JABAOE010007429.1_pt1 | contig 15207 bp, 16 predicted proteins | sample 7062141 | NCBI WGS metagenome assembly JABAOE01 (sample SAMN14538627, study PRJNA623070) | marine sediment metagenome | biome: marine biome [ENVO:00000428]; feature: marine pelagic biome [ENVO:01000023]; material: deep marine sediment [ENVO:00002113] | place: India: Gulf of Khambhat ... | reverse complement strand
GCCGCTAACCTGCGCAATGCCGATATGGAAGAAGAACTGCGTGCCCTCGACGAGAGGCTGGGCGGTGCGACCCAGGAGCGGCTGGCGCTCGTGCAGCGGCTCGAAGCACAGGCACGGATCAAGGAACAGTTCGAGCAGGTTGAAAAGATGTTCACGCGGAACGAGGCGCGCGTCTTCCGCGAGGGCAACAACGTGATCCTGCGCCTGGTCGGGCTGACCTTCGACAGTGGCCAGTCAGAGATTCGCCAGAGCAGCTATCCCTTGCTGCAAAAAGTCGAGCAGGCTATCGATGTGTTCCCGCGCAGTGAACTGGTGATCGAAGGCCACACCGATTCCTATGGCGGCGATCAGTCCAACCAGGTCCTGTCGCAGAAACGCGCGGAATCCGTGCAGCGATACATGATCAACGCGATGCGGATTCCCAGTTATCGGATGATTGCAACAGGCTACGGCGAAACCCATCCTGTCGCCAACAATGAGACGGAAGCAGGCCGCGCCAGAAATCGGCGCATCGACATTGTCATCAAGCCGAATCTCGACTCGGCTTAAGAGACCTCTCTCCACCAGTCCCGAATCACCGTTGCGGTTACCTCGTTCACGAGGTAACCGTATTCGGTGTGCACGTTAAGCACCCCGTTCATTCGATAATAGTTGTAGGACTCGAGGTCGACGATGTCCTCGACGAGTCCAAGATTGATCATCTCGCCGAAGTCGTTGTTCAAAGTCATGTCGATCGCCGTCAGTTCCCCGATCGCGGCGATATTGGTCCAGCGACGAACGTTGACCGGATAGCGCTCGACTCCTTCCCTGTCAAAGCCCTTGAGCTTCTTCTGGATGAGGCGTTGCCCGAGCGGGCTGCCAGTCGTGAGCCAGAGGTCTATTTCGACATCCTCATACGGCGCGTGCGAGAGTTGCCAAAGGGTATCGAACGCAATCACCGATCCCATGCTGTGGCCATACAACAGGACCGGTCGCCCGGCACTCGTGGCCGCGCGCAGCCTGATCTTCACCTCGCGCCGAATAATCTCCGCGATGTCATCGGCGTTTTTTGCATAGCGGCGAAGATCACGTAGCTGCAGCTCGACATCCTCGCTCGCAAAGTGCGGAATCAGGAAAGGCAGATGATCCGCGGCACGATACAACCATCGAATGAAGCGCCGCTTCACGGATGTCGCAAATTCCCTGTCTGCATCGCTCGCTTGGGATTTCTGGAGCACCGCATCGATATCGGCGAGATCGATGTTGATATCGCGATGCACGCCGTAGAAGTCATAGGTCCAGCTCACGAGATCGAAGAAGTGTTCATCCTGCGCCATCTCCTGGGCGATCGCCGGGTCGACACGTCGAACGCCCTCGAGCATACAGCGCAGGATCTGTTCGCGGTGCAACGAATATTCCGGCTTCGGTTTCAGCCCGGGGATGTAAAGAATGAGCGGACCGCGCGACATGACTGTCATTTCGTCTTGTTGATGTCTTTCAGCGCGGGCTCGAGGAGATCGAGCAGCTCGGGTATCGTAGCAACGACGGCATCCGGTTCGGGCAGATCCTCGGGCCATTCCTCACCGTTGCGATTGATCCACGCCGTGCGCATTCCGACCTGGCGGGCGCCATCGATGTCGGTCTCCGGGTGATCGCCGACGTGCAGGATTTCTTCATTCGAGTAACCGCTGCGCGTAATCGCCTGCTCGAAAATCTGCCGGGCAGGTTTTGCGAACCCGGCTTCCGCCGCCGCGACGACGTCCTCGAACAGATGCCGAATGCCTATTCTTTCCAGGTTCGCATTGCCGTTGGTTACGGCGACCAGCATGAAGTCGCCAGCGAGCTTCTCGAGTCCAGGCATGACATCGGGATAGAGATCGACCTCGTTCCGGGCGCGATCGAATACGTCAAAAGCCGGCTCGACCAGGTCCGCCGTGTAGCCTGCATGAACCGCAACCTGTGTGAGTACTTTCTTGCGCAGAAAACGAAAATCATGGCTCTTGTCCAAATGTTCCTCGACAACGGCTTCGCGCATTTCGAGCAAGGCTTCGGGCGAGAATGTCGCGGGAATCCGCGGGTAGTTGTCCGTCAGCCACGCCCACAGCGTCGCCTCCGCCCGCCGGATGACCGGATCGATATCCCAGAGCGTATTGTCAAGGTCCAGTGTTATGGCGCGAATGCGATGCAAAGTGAGTTCCACAGTAGAAACATTGCGGCATTGTCGTCTTATAATGAGCGATAGTTCAACCGAAGAGCCAACACAACAATGAAATACCTGCACACGATGGTCCGCGTCACCGATATCGACGAATCACTGGATTTCTACTGCAACAAGCTGGGTCTCCAGGAACTAAAGCGCTACGAAAGCGAGCAGGGTCGCTTCACACTCGTGTTCCTGGCCGCGCCTGGGGACGAAGACGCGCAGGTCGAGCTGACCTACAACTGGGATCCCGAGAAATACGACGAGGGCCGCAACTTCGGCCACCTCGCCTATGCTGTGGATGACATCTACGCAGTCTGCCAGCGGCTCATGGACGGCGGCGTCACCATCAACCGGCCGCCGCACGATGGACGCATGGCTTTCGTCCGTTCACCGGACAATATCTCGATCGAATTGTTGCAGAAGGGAGATGCGCTGCCGAAGGCAGAGCCGTGGGTCTCCATGGGGAATACGGGTCATTGGTAGTTTCTGGCGCGCCCGAATTGTCATCGGACTAAAGGTCAGTTCTCGCCGATCAAACCGGTCTTTCTGATCTACGCGGGAGAACTGGGCATCAGAGGTGGAAGGGCGTCCGTCGGTTTCTTTTCTCTTTTTTCCTGCAATACATTGATCGTGCGCAACGATTTCGCGAGCGCCTCGCGATCGAATGCATCTTCGCTCGGACCGTAATCGGCGCGGCACAGTGCGTCGAGTTGTGTCGATAATGGCATCGCGACTCGATCTGCGAAGTCGCCGATGTTGAGCGGCGGATCCTCGGGCCACTCGAGCCTGCCCCAGCGGAGCAGCGCGAAGCGGATGGCGGCGCCATCACCCGCTCTGGCGGCTTTGCGCGCTTCCTTGAGCAGTTTTGCCTGCTGTTTGTAGACCGGCGGTGGCGCCGGTTCTTTCGGCTCGCGTGCTGTTACCGGGCGGCGCGACCACCACCAGGCAACGACGGTCAACATCCACAGGCCGGCAAGCGCCTCGCTCACGCGGCGCCAGAAGCTCGACTGCACGACCAGCGTGCCACTCGGCATTGACGCCGGCACCAGTTCCTCTTCCTCGGTGACGACAGGCGGCGGAACCGCGGCATTGGCGGAAGGCAGGATCTCGATCGAGGTGCCCGGCAGGCTCGCGAGCTGCCACTCGCGTGCGTCTATGTTCCACCAGGGAAGCTCGAGTTCCGGCAGCTGTACACGGCCCGGCGAAATGCCGATCATCGCGTACTGGTCCTTGCGCATTGCACGTATGCCCGCGGCTTCCGCCACATCGCGGAGTTCCGGCTTGTCGGGATAGATTTTCACCGTGTCCGCGACCGCGGGATCGATGACCGGGATCTGGGTAGAGAGCTGGCCAAGCGCGCTTACCGTGATGTGCCGCGTAATCGGCTCGCCGGCGGGCAGGCTGTCGGGTGCGCGCGACCAGTCTTCACTCAATGACACATCGCGCGCGGGAAACCACACGGCATCGGGGTAATCATCCGGTGGTGGCGGTATCGGATTGACCGTTACCTCGATTGCCTCGGACTCGAAGATCTTGCGACCAGTGATGCGGCCGTCGCGAAGGACCCTCGCTTCAAATCTTGCGGGTGCGATCGCGATCTGCCCGCTTTCCTGCGGGAAAACAGCGTAGACGCGCTCGACGACGTTGTACGCCTTGCCGTTCAGAATCGATTCGTAACTCCTTTCCTCGCCGGCCACCTCGACCAGTACTTCGACGCCGCGAATATCAGGTTCGCTGAGGCGCGGCTGGCGTGTCGCGACTGACCGATACACCTTGACCGTATACAGAAGTTGCGCCTGCACGAAACTGTCGGTGTGATCGACTTCCGTCGTGACGAAAATGTCGGCTTCGCCGGGTAATGCATTCGACGGCGCACGCACACTGATCGGTACCGGTTCGCTTTGCTCAGTGCCAATGATGATCGGCGGAATGACGAGATCGCCCTCGCGTTTAGCCATCAGGATATAAGTCCAGGTCCGCGAGCGGCTGATCTGTCCATTGACGATCGTGGTATTACTCAACTGGCTGCGCTGCCCGACGTAAAAGTCTGCGTCCAGCGCCGACGCATCCGGCTCCGTATCGATCGCCGTGTCGACGGTGATTTTCAGGGTGAATGATTCGTTCAGTTCGATATCGGCGCGATCGACGCTGGCGACGACTGCCGCCTCCGCCGCGGTGAATATCAGTGCCGCGAGTAACATCGCGGCGCACGCGGTCTTGCTCATAAAATGGAGTTGGCTGCGGCTCACCACGGCTGCACCTCGTCATCCGGCCACAGGTTGTTGCCATCCTGGTCTCGGCCCTGGCGCTGGTATTGATAACGGAACTTGCGGCGCAGCAGTCCGCCGGGATCGTTGGGGATACGCCGCAACCATTGCTCCATCGCCTGTTGCTGTTCCTGCGCCCGTCGCATCGCTTCGGCATCCACCTCGCTCATGCCCTGTTGCTGTTCTGACTCGCCCGCCTGTTGCTGTGCCTCCTGCGCCGCGCGTTCGAGTTCCGCCTGCATCGCTTCGAGATCGTCCTGGTTGACGTTTTCCTGGTCGCGTACCGAAGACTCGCCTTCTGCGCCCGGGTCGCCGGTCGATCCTTCCTGGCCGGACTCGTCGGACTGACTTTGACCCTCCGACTGCTGTGCGCCGCCACCGGACTCGGACGAGTCCTGTTGGTCGCCCTGCTCGCCGCCCTGCGAGTCCTGGTTCTTTTCCATCAGGTCTTTCAACAGGTCGCGATTGTAAGCCGCATCTTCCATGCCCGGATCAAATTCCAGCACTTCCTCGTAGGCATCGATCGCCGTTGCGAATTCGCCCATTCTCGCCAAAGCGTTGCCGAGATTGTAAAGATTGTCGATGTCCTCCTGGGTGGCGAAACCCGCCGCGCTCGGACCGAACTCGCCGGCACGGTACCTGGCGACCGCCTGCCACACCGGATCTTCGAAAAGTTCGCCCGCTTCCAGCGCATTGCCTTCCTCGAGCTGGCGCTGCGCCTGCTGGTCTTTCGTGAACCACAGGTCTTTCCATTCGAGCGCATGTGCCGGTTCGGCGACGGGCAGGATGAAAACAAACAGCAACAGGACGAGGCCACGGCGAAACGCCATTGCGGCCATTGGTACGAGTAACAGTAAGAGCCACGGACCTTCTTCCTGCCATTGGTCCGTGGCAAGCGATTCGTCCGACGCGGAGGACGAACCCACTGAACCGGACAACAGGTAATCGATATCGCCGTCATCCGCGGACAGCATGGCAAATCGACCGCCACCGGCTGCCGCCAAGCTGCGCAGGGTCGTCGTCTCGATGCGCGGCACGACGATGTTGCCGGAGCGATCGGTGACGAACCCGCCCCCGGCTCGCGGAATGGGCGCGCCCTCGCTCGTGCCCACGCCGAGTATGGACAACGAGTAGCCCGCGCTCTGCAGGTCTTTCGCCGCGCGTTCCGCGGCAGGCGAGGTGCCGCCGTCGGTGATCAGGAGTACTTCACCGAGGATCGCGCCTGCCTGTTCGAGCAATTGTTGCGACTTGTTGATGGCCGAGACCGGATAACTGCCGCGGCTGGGCATGATGTCGGTGCTCAGGCTGTTGACCAGTGCGGCAATGGTGTCCGAATCGGTGGTCAGTGGCGTCACGGTAAATGCGTTCGACGAATAAACGACGAGTGCGGTCTGGCCGCTTTGCCGCCGCTCGAGTATGTCGAGTATCTTGAGTCTTGCCCTGGTCAGGCGGCTCGGCGTCAGGTCCTGGGCATCCATCGAGCGCGAAAGATCGAGGGCAATGACGACCGATTGTTCGGAACGAAACACCGGTTGCTCGACCCGGTTCCAGCTCGGGCCGGCGAGTGCGAGCACTGCCAGCACGCCGCCGATGAGCGTGAGCCACCAGCGGTAGTTCAGTCGTTTGATCTGTGCCGTGGAAAGAACGAACGGTGCCAGCGCGGGATCGACGACGCGTTGCCAGCTGCCCGGCGACAGCTGGCGGTGCGCCAGGCCGTAGGTCATCAGGGCAATGAGCGGCAATGCCCACAGCCATTCGGGTCGCAGGAAGTGAAACTCAGCCCACATTCAATCTCACCTTGCGTTCGCGGAACCATTCGAGCCCCGTCACGAGCGTCATCGCGGCCAGGAACAAGGCCAGTACGAACGCACCGCCGAGCGGCCAGTAATAAAGCGACTTGACCGGCCTGAAACCCGCTTCCGGTTCCGCGACCGGTTCCATTTCGTCGAGCAGCCGATAGATATCCTGCAGGCCTGCCGTGTCCTTGGCGCGGAAATAACGCCCCCCGGTCAGGTCGGCGATTTTCGTCAGCGTCGCCTCGTCGAGGTCGGCGGAAGGATTAACGCGTCGCATGCCGCCGGTGATCGACGACACCACCATTTGTTCCGCACCGATGCCGATCGTGTAGATGCGCAGGCCGATCTGCTGCGCGAGTTCCGCGGCCTTGATCGGGTCGATTTCACCCGCCGTATTGGCGCCATCCGTCAGCAATATCAGGACCTGTTCGTCCGCGGCGGCACCCTGGTCGTGAATTCTTTTGACCGCCAGGGTGATCGCGTCGCCGATCGCGGTCTTTTCCCCGGCGAGGCCGATGAATGCTTCGAGCAGGAGGATCTTGACCGTTTCGCGATCGAGCGTCAGCGGCACCTGCAGATAGGCCCTTTCGCCGAACAGGATCAGGCCGATGCGGTCGCCCTCGCGGCGCCCGATGAAATCGCTGGCAACGGCCTTGGTCGCGGTCAGGCGATCGACCCTGCGGCTGCCGAGTTCGAAGTCCTTTGCATCCATGCTTCCCGACAGGTCGACGGCAAGCATCAGATTACGGCCGGATACCGGCACGTCCAGTTCGTCGCCGATGCGCTCGGGCCGCGCTGCCGCGAGTACGAGAAGAATCCAGGCGATCACGGCGAGCCAAAAACGCCAGTTCAGTAGTTGCTCGACCTCGGAGCGGTCCTGAAGTACCTCGAAACTCTTGAGGCTCGGCACCTTGAGGCCTGCGTCCTGCGATCCGACCACCGGCGGCAGCAGATAACGCACGAGCAGTGGCAGCGGCAGGGCCGCCAGCATCCAGGGCCAGGCCAGGGACCACATCAGAGTGCCTCCGCCGGTAGCGGCGTGCGCAATCTCCTGCGGATTGCGTCAATCAGTCCCTGTACATCGACATCGTCTTCGACGCGATCCGGGCGGCGATACGGCAGCGATTCCACGGTTTGCCCGGATCCCTTCGTAAACGGTTGATCCTCGAGTCCCTGATCGAGCCAGTCCAGCCATTGCTCACCCGTCAAACCGGCAACTTCCAGTCTCGGTGCATAAGCCAGCATGGTTCGGCGTAACAGTTCCGACAGTTCGATCGCGAGCGAGATCTCGTCGACGCCATTCCTGTATGCCTTCTGTATGCGCGTCAATTCCCGGAGCGCGACACGTCGCATCGCATTGCGACGCCATTTGCGAATCGCGCGATACGCGAAATAGCCGATGCCCGCTACGGCCAGGAGGATCAGAAACCACCATCCAGGCGCCAGCGGCCACCACCCGATCGCCTCGGGAAGGTGCAGGTCGCGCAATGGTATTTGTGTCGGATCCATATGGTTTTCTCAGAGTTCGCGACGTCCCAGCGCCTGTTGCAGGGTCGAGATCGGATCGTCTTCGGTCGACATGTGCAGCAGGTGAATGCCGTAACGCTGGCAGATCGTTTCCAGGTCCCCGAGCCGGTCCTCGAACAGGTGCCGGTAATCGGACCTGGCGCCGCGTGCATAAGTGTCGATCGCCATTTCCTGTTCGCCGCTGACCAGGCGGTAGTGACCCGGCGGTGGCAAACGCCTTTCAAGCGGGTCGCTCAGGAAAACCGCAAGTACTTCATTATGCCTCGCCACACCGGTCAGGTGCGCCTGCGCATTGCGTGACAGACCCATGAAGTCGCTGATGACGATGACCAGGCTGCCCGGATGCGTCACACGTCGCAGCGCAGCCATCGCCGCGGTCAATGGCGGCTCCTCTTCATTCGCTGCCTGGTCGTCGGAGGGTTCCCAGTCGGGGTGCGTGACGATCTCGTGGATGTAACGCAATGCCGACTGGCGGCCGAGCCTGGGCCGCAGCTCGCGGTGGCGCGTGTCGCCAAATACGATTCCGCCGAGCCGGTCTCCCCGATGATGCGCCGCCCATGCCAGCATCGCGGCAACCCGCGTGGCGCTGACGGATTTGAAGCAGCCCTGCGTCGCGAAATGCATGTTGCTGCGGAGATCGGTAACGATCAGTACCGGTCGCTCACGTTCCTCGCGAAATAGCTTGGTATATGCCTCGCTCGAACGCGCCGTAACACGCCAATCGATATTGCGGGGATCATCACCGGGCTGGTACGGACGGGATTCGTCGAACTCCATGCCGCGGCCCTTGAAGTGCGACACGTAAGCACCGGTCTGTAACGACCGGACCCTGAGTACGTCGAGCGCAATAACGCGCGCCGGTCCGCCTAGCCGTATCAACTCGGCCTGGGTAACGCTTACCGGTGATGCGTCTGGCTGTAGGTGGTCGTGCCGCATTGTCTAATTAGATGAACTCTAAGGTACCCCGACTCCGTCCAGTACGCCCTGAATGATCTCGTCGGGGAGAACGCCGTCTGCCTCGGCTTCGAAACTGAGGACGAGGCGGTGACGCAGCACATCCGGCGCGACGTCCTGGATGTCTTCGGGCCCGACATAGTCGCGGCCCTTGAGCCAGGCGCGTGCGCGCGCGGCGCGGTCGATGCCCATGCAGGCGCGCGGACTGGCGCCATACATAACCTGGCCGTCGAGTTCCTTCTTTACCGCACCCGGATTGCGCGTGGCGACGACGACATTGACGATGTACTTCTCGAGCTCCTCCGCGAGGTGCAGTTGGAGGATCTGCTGGCGCGCCTCCATGATGGCCGTTTCCGGCATAAGCTTCGGCGGCGCGAACGCGTCGCGCTCTCCCGATTTCGCCTCTTCGCGATTGAGGATGAGGATCTTGCGTTCGTCCTCGACGCTCGGATAACCGATGGTCACGTGCAGCAGGAAGCGGTCGAGCTGCGCCTCCGGCAGCGGATAGGTGCCCTCCTGCTCGATCGGGTTCTGCGTCGCCATCACCATGAACAGCCTGGGCAGCTTGTAGGTGTGCTCGCCGACCGTGATCTGCCGCTCCTCCATCGATTCGAGGAGCGCCGACTGGACTTTCGCCGGCGCGCGGTTGACCTCGTCCGCAAGGATCAGGTTGTGAAACAACGGTCCCTCGCGGAACTCGAATGTGCCGTCCTGCGGACGATAGATATCTGTTCCCGTCAGGTCGGCCGGCAGCAGGTCGGGCGTGAACTGCAGCCGGTGGAAGTCACCCTCGATGCTTTCCGCAAGAACCTTGATTGCACGCGTCTTCGCGAGACCCGGAGCGCCTTCCACCAGCAGGTGGCCGTCGCAAAGCAGCGCGATCAGCATCCGGTTGATCAGGTGGTCCTGACCAATGATGAGGCTACTCGCGTGTGCTTCGAGCTTTTGGAATTCTTCTGAGACGCTCATGCGATGCTCCGGCGGTCTAAAAGGCGTGCCATTGTAGTGTTGATGCGCAATGAGTCCAACTTATCGGGTCTACGCGTCCAAAATCCGTCTCACATGGAGCAAATCCGGCGCTTTAGCGATAATGAACCCTTTACGACCTATCCTTAGCCGAAACATTGCATAAATTTGTGGATAAATCTGCCGGCCTCCCGCAGGGAGGGCCCTGAAATGAGGCTCGCTCGGGTAATCGCGATTCTCTGCCTCGGGATCTTGCTGAGCGGTCAGGCCAGCGAGGACGGAGATCTCGACGCGGCCTTCGATAAGGACCGGCTGGTAATCCAGGCAAGCGAACATGCCTGCTACGTGTTCGACGTCTATCTCGCGTTGACTCGGGCGCAGCAGACGCGCGGCCTGATGTTCGTCCGCTATTTACCGGAATTCACGGGCATGTTGTTCGTCTACCCGCAGGCGCGGGTGGTGTCGATGTGGATGAAGAACACTTATATACCGCTCGACATGCTGTTCATCCGCGCCGATGGCTCGATCGCCAACATCGTCACCAATACGGTTCCCCTGTCGCTCGAGTCCGTTGCCGCCATCGAGCCGCTGAACTATGCCCTCGAGCTGAATGCCGGGGTCACTGAGCGCCTGGGTATCGATACGGAAAGCCGCGTTTACTTCCCGGATATCTGAAATCTGAAAATCAGAGCACTGCGGCGATTGAATCTGCGAGGCAGTCGACGTTGTCCCGGGTGATGCCGCAGACGTTGATGCGCCCGGTATCGACCAGGTAAACGCCGTAGTCCCGTTTCAGAGCCGCAACCTGCTCGGGCGTTACCCCGAGATAGCAGAACATGCCGTTGCCGCGCTCGATGTGCGAGAAATCCCTGTCCGGCGCCGTCCGTCCGAGTCCGTCGACCAGCAGCTGCCGCATTTCGTTCATCCGCCCGCGCATATTCGAGAGTTCGTCGAGCCAGTTCTCGCGAAGTTTCTTATCATCAAGAATCATCGCGACCGCCGCGGCGCCGTGATCCGGCGGCAGCGAATACATCGTGCGCACGATATTGAGCGCCTGGCTGCCGACGATCTCGGCAGCTTCCGCGTTTGCCGACAGGAAAGTCAGCGATCCCACCCGATCGCGATACAGGCCGAAATTCTTTGAGCACGATGCGGCAACGAGCATTTCCGGCACACGTTCGAGCATCGTGCGCACGCCATAAGCGTCCTCGTCGAGCCCCTCCGCAAATCCCTGGTAGGCGATGTCGATAAAGGGAACGAGCCCGCGTTCGATGACGAGATCGGTGATCTGATCCCATTGACTGTTATCGAGGTCCATGCCGGTCGGGTTGTGGCAGCAGCCGTGTAACAGCAGCACGTCACCTGACGGAATCGCATGCAGCGCCTCGAGCATCGCGTCGAAACGCAATGCGTTGCTCTCGGTGTCGTAATACGGATGGCTCTCGAGTTTCAGGCCGGCGCCGCCCAGAAGCGGCACGTGATTGTTCCAGGTCGGATCGCCAACCCAGAGTGTCGTATCGGGTTTCGCGCGCAGGATGACGCCGGCGGCGACGCGCAAGGCACCGGATCCACCCGGGGTCTGCAACGTCATGAGGCGTTCGTTGCCGCGACTTTTCTCGCCAAACACGAGCGATTGCATTGCCTCGCAGAAATCCACGGCCCCGCGGATACCGAGGTAGGATTTGCTCGACTGCGTCTCGAGCAAGTGCTGTTCGGCTTGCTTGATCGCGCTGAATACCGGCGTATTTCCGGCAGCATCGCGGTACACACCGACGCCGAGATCGATTTTCTCCTCGCGCGGATCGTTGCCGAATTCTGCAATCAGCTTCAGGATGGTGTCGGGCGGCTTGCGTTCTAGTGTTTCGAACAAGAAGTTTCTCCGCGAGCGTCGAGGCGCGAATTGTACACAGGCCGAAACGGACCTGTGTAATTAAATAGTGTCGAGCGGAATCTTGATATAAGCAATCTGGTTGTCTTCCGCCGCGGGAAGATGGCCCGCCGTAATATTGACCTGGATTGCCGGCAGAATCAGCGCGGGCAGTGACAGCGTCTTGTCTCGCGTCGTGCGAATCTCGACGAATTGGTCCTCGCTGGTCCCGCCACCCACGTGAATGTTGTCGTGTTTTTGCTCCCTGACGGTCACCTCGTAGCGCAGCTCGCGACCATTCGGCTGGTAGTCATGACACATGCAGAGAATCGTGTCATCGGGCAGCGCAAACAGTTTTTGAATCGACCGGTAAAGCAACGTGGCGTCGCCGCCCGGGAAATCGCAACGCGCCGTACCGCTGTCGACCATGAACAGGCTGTCGCCGACAAACGCATACTTGCCGATGAGGTAGGTTACGCTGTCGCTGGTGTGTCCCGGCGTGGCTATGACGTGGCATTCGATGCTGCCGAGCGCAAAAGACTCGTCATCGCGGAACAGATGATCGAACTGGTGGCCGTCCGCCGCAAACGGTGCCTGCAGGTTGAAAACAGAGGCAAAATGTTCCTGGACCTTGCAGATGCCTTCGCCGATCGCAACTTTTCCGCCGAGTGTCGACTTCAGGACCTGCGCACCCGAGAGATGATCGGCGTGCGCGTGTGTCTCCAGTATCCATTCGAGGGTCAGGCCACTCTTTTCTATATGGGCGATGATTTCGTCAACCGGTCCGGTATCGGTACGGCCGGAAATGACGGAGAAGCCCAGCACCGGGTCGATCACCGCCGCGGTCGCCGTCTGCGGATCGCTGACGACGTAGGACAGCGTACCGCTCGATTGGTGGTAGAAATGCCGAAGTTCAGGCTGCATCGTCAGCTACCTCGCCGGACGTCTTGAACTGATGCCACCAGCGCCCCGTCAGGATAAACATCGGGAAGACCAGGAATTGCTCCCTGAACCATCGCCCGAGGAAATTAATGGGGCCGGAAAACGGTTCCGGCGCGTGCGATTCCAGTGCATGCCCCCTGCCCTGTAACGCCATGGCGGCAATCGCTGCAAAAAGTGCCAGTCCCGCGGGCACATAGTCGCCGCGGACAAGGCAGACGAGCAGCGACAGGGTACCAATGACGAACACTGGCACCGCGAGCGCATGAATAATGAGGTTGCGCCTGTCGCTATGAACGCGCTGGTAGCTGTTCCAGTCTATGTCCGCGGACACATCGGATTCAGGCTTTCGGCGCCCAGACGGAACACCAGCCTGCTGCATTCACGAGCTTGCCCGGGAAGATCTGGCAAGGCCGCCATTCGTCGCCGTCATTGCCCTGGATGAGTGCACAGTTTTCACAGGTTTGTACCGCAGCCGGGTTCGCCCGCTGCGCGGGATCGACTGTCGACGCATCATGGACATACTTCAGGGACTGTGCGACCGGGTCGCTCTCTTCAATTTTAGGCATATCCTGTGCTTTGGCTTCCTGGCCCGGTCTGACCAGGCAGCCCGCCGCCGCAACTGCTGTCAACTGTATGAATTGACGTCTTGCAATTTTGCTCAAGGGAATCTCCTTAAGGTTTACTTCGTTAATTTTTGGGCCGCTATTCTAAATCCAATTCCCATGTATTGATATCCGTGAAGACACCGCGTTTTGCGCATAGCAGCGCCTTTTCCGGCCGCACAGGCCGGAAAGTGGCTACCCGGGCCGATCCGGGCATAAAGTGTGAACACTTTCACATTCGGTTGCCCAAAGCGTTGGCCGTGCCCGTAGTTCCGGCATAATTGAGAGGCTCTGAATACGGGCAAAATGAATCGACCTTAGCGAAGGAACGGCGATTTTTGACCTGAATTTACATAGGCTTATTCATGACTTGCGACGGCTGGCGCTCGGCCTGGTGTGCGTCGGCAGCGCGGTGTCGGCCGAGCCAGTCCAGCACCACTACACGATAACCGTCGACTACCTGATGAGCCGCCTGTGGGTGGAGGCGAGGTTCGCGCACCCCGTGGATGGCGTTATTGCCAGGTCCCGTGATGCCGGCAAGTACCTCCTGGACGCCCGCAGTTGCGGGGATGACCAGCAGATCAGGATGCGCAACCAGCGCATGATGCTGCCGGAACACGGCATCAGCTGCATGAACTACACCGTCGACCTCGCGCGTGCAGCGAATGCGCACCGCTTCAGCAAGACGATGTCATCGGAAAACGTCATCGTTTCCCCGGCCTACTGGATGTGGCGTCCGGAACTGCGCGGCGCGACATCGATCCGCGTCAGCTTCCGGCTGCCGGAGTCGGTACAGATTGCGGTCCCCTGGCAAAGGTTGTCGGAAGATAGCCACGTCTATGTCCTCGCCGAATCCCCGGAGAGTGCCTACGCACCCGTGATTTTCGGCAAGTTCGACTACCGTGAAATCGAGGTGCCGGGCGCAACGCTTCGCGTCAGCCTGCTCGCGGGCGTGGAACCGATGGACAATGAAGCGATCGCGCGCTGGATCCGTGCGACCGCGACGGATGTCAGCCTCGCATACGGCCGCTTTCCGAATCCGTCGCCGCAGGTCGTGGTCATTCCGGTTGGCGGAAGCCGCAGCAATAACTGGAGCGCCGTGCCGTTCGGACGCGTGATACGCGACGGTGGTGAGACGATCGAACTGCAGGTCGACCAGTCGCAGCCGCTCGAGGTATTGCTCGGGGACTGGACCGCGACGCACGAGTTCAGCCATTTAATGCTGCCCTATGTCGAGCGCAAGCATCGCTGGATTTCAGAAGGCTTCGCGCAGTATTACCAGAACGTCTTGCTGAGCCGCTCCGGTGCCTACGACGATCTCCAGGCATGGCAAGAGATCCACGACGGTTATGCAAGAGGCCGTCAATCAAGGCCGGAGCTTTCGCCGAACGAAGCCAGCTCCGGCAGCGTGCGCGCCAGCCTGATGAAAGTCTACTGGAGCGGTGCCGCGCTTGCCTTGATGGCCGACGTACAATTGCGCGAACGTTCGAATGGAACCGAATCGCTCGACGATATCCTCGACAGGTTTCAGGCATGTTGCCTGCCGTCGGACAAGGTCTGGTCCGGACCGGAATTGTTCGCCTATTTCGACGCACTCGCGAGTGCGCCGATCTTTATGCCGCTCTACAAGCGCTTTGCCGATACAGCCGGCTTTCCGGATACCGGCGAGATCTTCGAGCGGCTCGGACTGACTGTCTCGGACGGCAAGGTCCAATACAGCCGAGGCGCGGAGGCACACGCATTACGCGACGCCATCCTCGAAACGGACGACGCTACGGCAGACTGGCGCGCGCAACTGACGGTCGATTAGAAGCATACGAAAGGGCGGATTGGCATATATACTGCCGCATTTCGGGCCTAATGCGGTGATGCTATGACTGGCAGCAGCCTGGCCGTCGATATCAGCAGGGTCGAGGGCGGCAAGAGCAAGCAGGAAAGCGACGTCGTCGCGGTTGAGGAGCCGCTCGAAATTCAGCTTTGCTCCAGCGCCGCAACGGGTTCCGCCGCCAAGAGCATTTCAATAACCATGCGTACGCCCGGCGAGGACGCCGACCTTGCGCTGGGCTTCCTGTTCACGGAAGGCATCATCCAGGCTGCGGGACAG
>JABAOE010013012.1_pt2 | contig 15216 bp, 14 predicted proteins | sample 7062141 | NCBI WGS metagenome assembly JABAOE01 (sample SAMN14538627, study PRJNA623070) | marine sediment metagenome | biome: marine biome [ENVO:00000428]; feature: marine pelagic biome [ENVO:01000023]; material: deep marine sediment [ENVO:00002113] | place: India: Gulf of Khambhat ... | reverse complement strand
CTCTTCCCTCCACGTCGAACTTCCAGCCGTGGTAGATGCACCTCAGGCCACTCTCTTCATTGCGACCGTAGGAGAGGGAAGTGCCCCTGTGGGCGCAGTGGTCGTCCAGCAGCCCGATTCTCCCCTGGTTGTCCCGGAAGGCAACAAGCTCTTCTCCCAGTAAATTAACCGGTACGGGTGGGCAATCAGATTCTGGGATTTCCTCCGAGAGAAGCGCGGGTAACCAGTAACGCCTGAGCAGCTTGCCGGCAGGCGTGCCCGGGTTGGTTCGGGTCAGGAGATCGTTTTGCTTCTTCGATAGCATGGGACGCCGTCCTCTTTTTTATCTGACCCTACACTTACAGACGGAACCTGATCAGGAATCCAGCCACTCCGAAACTTTTCCCTCCATCACCGTATCCAGGATCTCTTTGCAGTCCTGGATGGCCTTGTCCGCAATAGCGGTATCTTTGGTATGGGGCATGGCCCAATTGACTGCGCCGTGAAGCGCGTGCACCACTTCTTTGAGGTGTTCATCCATTTCTACGGTTCGTGGGGCTTGGCTCATGGTCGTTCTCCTTTTTACATTACATGTACATTCGCCCTTTGTTTGGATCGGGCACTTCGAGTCCCCATCCCTTGATGATGGGTTCCACCTCTTCGATGTACTGTTTTCTTGCCACTTCGTTGGGACGCCGCTTTAAACCCCAGTAAATATAGCGTTCGGACCGCTTGGATCCGGTACGGCCAAACATATCAAGGGCCTTCACATACCAGAAATCGAGGGCCTTCTGGACCCGCTGTTTGGTTTCTTCATCCTTGCTGGCCAGCTCCGCAGTTTTATTCACGCCAAAATCGATATGCCCTGCTTCCTCCGTCATGATGTCCGGAAGAATTCGCTCCACAGGTAGGTAGGTGCAATCCACAAACTCTTCCAACTGATAGTGCCCGATGCGGTCGATCATAGCGCCAAAGACCGCGTAGTCTTCCCACGTTGTGATTTTGCCGCGAAAGGCCTCCAGGTAGCGTTTTTGATTCGGCGTGCTCAGGACGAATGAAACGTCCACGCCGATGTCTCCCGCCACTCGAGCCACTTTCCGGTAGTGGTCGATCTCTTCCGCGGCGGTGCGTGCCACGACTAACTGGTCCACTTTGGATGGTGCCGTGGGCAGCATGGTCTCCACGTAGAGGTGGGGACCGCCGATTTCACAATCCGCCTGTATGGTCAGGACCCGTCCTAAAAGATCTTTGTACTCCGGATCCATCTTGTCAAAGTCTTTGAGATCTACTTTGTCCCTGAACATGTTGTCCTCCTTGTGTTCCTGATAATTAAACCGCCACTTGTTTGGGAGCCGTTCTGGACCTGTTGGCTTTCCCCTTATCTAGGGAATCCTGCAGCTTGGTATCGATGAGCGTATTCTCGGCAGGATCTCTGATCACCCCCATGGGGTCCTGACCCTGCTGAACCCTTCTGATTTCCCTTAGCATCATCTCTCTCAGCATGACGATCCCTCGATCGGCGGTGGCCAAACGCTCGTCGGTGCGGTCGGAGATGGGTCCCTGGGTCTCCCATGCCATATGGTCCTGGGCCTGCACGGCCCGGTTCATGTCGAAGCGCGTAAACGGATGAAGCGCCGTAGGAGGATTCTTGTAGGACTCGATGTACCTCACCGGTGGGTTCTCATCTTCCGCTATTTCGCTGCCGTCTTCCGCAGGATCGAAATGAACGAAAAAGATCTTTGTGTGGGTGTCGTCCATGGGCACGCGGATTTGCGTTTCACCGGCGTGCCTCAGGATATTCGGGAAAATAATAGGGTGCTCATCCACCAGGCCGTTTTTATAAGTTCGTTTCTTCATGAGGCCGTAAGGGGTCTCATAGAAATCGAACCGGTTCACATCCTCGGTAAATCCCTTGGTTGAGTCGGAAGAAGTCTCCTTGCCGTGCCGGCGGGCAATGAGGTTCTGATGAAGAACTTGCAAATGAGACGGGTCCGCTGAATTCTCCATGGCTTGAAACCAGTTGGCGTCCAGCTGTGGCTGAATGACGATCCGGTGTGTGCCGTCCCGGCGTGCCCATACGTCGTATTGCGGAAGGAGGGGCACGGGTTCCGGTCCCATATAGGTCCAGTAGAGACCAACGAACTTTTGCACCGGGTAGGATTTCGTCTTCACAGTCAGGTGAAATTTGCTCTCGGCGGGCTCCGCAGGGGTTTCTAGACAGGTTCCCTTGGTATCGAACAGCCAGCCGTGATAGGCGCACGCGATACCCCGCTCCTCGACTCTCCCGTACAATAGAGAGGCACCACGGTGAGGGCAGCGGTCCGCCACGAGCCCGACCCCGCCTTTCTTGTCCTTGAAAAGCACCAGGTCCTCACCCAGGATTCTGATGAATTGAGTGGGGTTATCCTCCGTGAGCTCCTGGGCGACGGCGATGGGGTACCAGTAGCGGCGCAGGAGAGCTCCTCCAGGCGTACCGGGACCGACACGGGTAATTAGGTCGTTTTCCTCTTGGGTTAACATAGCGTGCTCCGTTTTAGCTTGGACTCGATATTGCCTCTAATTCCACTGCATGAACCCCATGGCACAACCGGTCCCCGCCGGGGTGCGGTAGCAGGGGACATAGTCGACTAGCTCGGGATGTAGACGTTCCAGCGCCCCCGCCGCCATGATCCAGTTCAAGGCCTCTCCCGTACCCAGAACCAAGAGACGGTCCACGGGAAGCCTGCAGAGTTTTTCCTGATCCTGGTTGACCAGTCCGTCCAGGGTCATGCGGTCGATCTCCTCGTCGATGATGAAATGACTGAGGCCCCCGGAGGCGATCACGGCGACTCTTTTGTCCGTCGGCCAGCTTTCAATGGCCTGCTCGATGACTTTGCCCAGGGCGTAGGACCGTCTGGGGCTCGGTTGGTTGGGCGGAAAAAAAGCGTTGACCATAACCGGCACGATGGGAATACCGTCCGCGGGCATGAGATTGTTGGTCACGAAGGTGAAAGCATGACCCAGGCCCACATCCGGATTCAGTTTGTTGGAGGTGGACAGGTCAAAACCTTGAGCAATGGCCTCTCGAATCAAATGCCGCGCCAGGTCGGCATCGCATTGGACGGTCCGATCCACCTCGTCCCCCACCGCCGCCCGGGCCCGGAGCCAGGAGGAGCCTCGACTTCGGTCCCTGGCCTTCTGGACAGCCGTTTCACCGTAGTACACGGAAAACATCGGCATATTGTTTTCCCAGAACTGTTCGTGCTGGTCATCGCCGATGATGACCAGGCAATCAGGCGAGGCCTGGACCAGGGTTTCCTTTAACTTTGACAGGGACTGTTGACACGCGTCGAATTTCTTTTTGAAGACGCTTTCGCTCAACTCATTTTGTATTTTGGGATTGGCGCGCTTAAGAACCTCCTTGTAGTTGTAACGCCGATCGTGTTGGTCCTTATCGAGAAAAACACCCCACTGTTCCGGTGGAATACTGAGTTGGGGTCCGTGTGAGCTTCCAAGTCCTAGGACGATTTTGGCCATGGATCTTCTCCCGTTCTTTACGTTTGGCCTGCGATCATTTCAGGCCCTTACTTCCTCTTCAATCTTTCGAGTATACGCCTTCCAGTCGGTGGACACCGGCACGGATTGAGACATGACCACCATGCGGGGAAAACGGTTATTTTTTTGATCCCTGACGACGTGCTGCGGGTCTTTTCCCTCTTGAACATCCTGGATGGCCTTCAGGATCAGTTTCCTTGCGCCGACAATGGCCTTGTCCGATGAAACCGTCACCTCCTTGGTCCGGTCCTGGATTGCACCTTGCGACTCGGTGGCGTAAAAGTCATGGGCGGGGAAAAAGGTGCCGATGCCGGTAAACGTCTTGGTATCCATTTCTCCGCGGTTTTGTAAGTACCGGTTGGATTTGTTGCGAAGGGGCCGGTAGCCGGGTCCGATTTCCGCCTCGTAGCGCTTCTGGAAAACTTCGAGGTTCAAAGGGGCCTCACGGCTGAAGGTCATCATGTACTTCCAATGGTGCTCGTCGTCGATGGGAACATGCCAGTTGATCAGGTATCCCGCCCCTTGCGTCTCCCCGGGTACGGCACAGAGGTTGGGCATGACAAAATTAGAGACCCTGAGGTAAGCCTTGCCTTCGCTAACCGGGCGCCAGGCATAGATCCGCAAGCCGAAGTCTTCCACTTCCACCTCTATGGTTGGAGCAATGTTTTCACCCAGCAGCCTATTTACCGAGCTGCCGCTGCCCCGCACGTTCACATATTCCGTCGGGCGACCGGATTTGGCGAGGTTCTCGTCCAGCATGACATGGAGGAACGAGAGATGAACCGGATCGATGTTGCCCTCGTTGCCCTGCAGATAGTTGCATTCGGAGTATGCTTTTCTGACAAACCGATTCTCGGGAGGGGCGGCGAGGAGGTCATAGGCGGGGAGCAGCGGAGGTACTCCCGGGCCCAGATACGCGAAGATTAATCCTCCAACTTCCTGACAGGGGTGCGAACGGAGGCGAATCGCATCTCTATGCTCGCCACCGTGCGTCTCGCCGGGTTGATCCAGACAGCGGCCCTGAGTGTCAAACAACCAACCGTGGTAAATGCACCGCAAGCCGCCGTCTTCCAGGCGTCCGTAGCTCAGATCTGCCCCGCGGTGGGGACAGTGTATATCCAACAGCCCGGGACGTCCTTGATCGTCCCGGAACAGTACCAGATCCTCGCCAAATAGCTTAACAGGTAAGGGTGGCCCTCCCTGCGGCAGCTCTTCGGAGAGTGCTGCGGGCTGCCAATAGCGTCGCATCAGCTCGCCGCAAGGCGTGCCGGCTCCGGTTAGAGTCAACAGGTCGTTTTCCTCTTTCGTAATCACGACTCGTCCCCCTATCCTGAATTAAGCGACCCTCGGCATTTCTCTCAGTTCACCTCTAGATTCCGGGCCCACCAGAGAATCGCTAAGCTTCGTATCGATGATCTTGTCCTGAGCCGGATCCCGGATGACACCTTTCGGATCCTGCCCTTTTTGCACCTTCTCTATTTCCTTGAACATCATTTCCCTCAGCATGACGATACCGCCGTCGGCGGTGCCCAGGCGCTCGTCCGTCCGATCCGAAATGGGTCCCTGGGTCTCCCATACCATGTGGTCCTGGGCCTGAACCTCGCTGCTGATGTCGAAACGGGTGAAAGGATGAAGCGCATCCGGCGGGTTCTTGTACGGTTTTACGTAACGCACCGGAGGATCACCCTGTTCCTCTACGATGCTCCCGTCCTCGCTGGGATCAAAGGCAACGAAGAAGATCTTCGTGTGGGTATCATCCATGGGGACCCTGATTTGGGTCGCCCGGCCCTGTCTCAATATATTGGGGAAGATAAGGGGGTGCTGGTCCACGGCTCCGGTTTTGTACGTCCTCTTTTTCAAGATGCCGTAGGGAACCTCGATGAATTCGAACTTTTCAACGGTGTCCGTGAGACCCCGGGTCTCATTGGTAACCGGATTCTGCGCAATCAAATGCTGGTGGAGAATTTGTAAGTGTGATGGATCAACGGAGTTTTCCATGGCCTGAAACCAATTGCAGTCGAGTTGGGGTTGTACGATAAGCCGCCGAGTTCCGTCCTTCCGGGCCCACACATCGTATTTCGGTAGAATCGGCGCAGGCTGGGGTCCCATGTAGGTCCAGAAGAGCCCGACGAATTTTTGCACCGGATAGGATTTGACCCTGACGGTCAGATGGAACTTGCTCTCGGCCGGTTCCGCGGGAGTCTCCAGGCAATCCCCCTTGGTGTTGAAGAGCCAACCGTGATAGGCGCAAGCGATGCCTCTCTTTTCTACCCTGCCGTAGGAGAGGGAGGCGCCGCGATGGGGACATCGGTCGGCCACGAGACCCACATTCCCCTCTTTGTCACGGAACAAAACCAGATCTTCGCCCAGCACTCGCAGGCACTTGGCGGGGGATTCATCTGTCAGATCCGTGGCAAGGGATACGGGGTGCCAGTAGCGCCTTAACAGTTCACCCGCGGGGGTCCCGGGACCTACTCTTGTTAACATTTCATTCTGTTCTTTGGTTAGCATGGCGTCTCTCCTCCTGATTCAATGGCAATAAATTGTGTTCAAATCGGTTTGCGTCGTTGGCAATGGAGTGGGGCTCAGGTATAGCCCCGCCGAGGCGGCGGGGCCTTATTCGTTCGGCACTTGAGCCCCGTGAGCCACGGTAGATCACGCCGCATCTTTGACCTCGGAAAGCCAGTTGCCGGCCTTAAAGATGGACTTCAGTTGCTCCTGATCCTTTTTCGTGGGCAGCACCGTTAATAAGTGCGCTCCGAACTCATCCTGCGATAGCGAACGCCCGTCTACGCTGAAGGGTTTGTCGGCAAATTGCCCGATCTTGCGATTGAACCGGACATCCGGCAGGGTAAGCTTACTTTGACTTTCCGGGATCATCTGATTCAGCCCATCCAGGATCTCCTGGACCTCGGCCGCATAGAGGGCCCTGGCCTCTTCGTTCAACATTTCCAGATCCTTGGGCGGGGCGAGGCTTTTGTCCTCATTAAATCGTCCCTTGAATCCCCAGCGATAGAAACGCAGCGCCGAAGTGGAACGGTCCTTTCCAAACAGATCGTAAGCGGCGGAGATCCACTTGTTCAGGTATTTTTGTATGAGCTCGGGTGGAACCTTTCCTTCTTTAACGACTCGGGTGAGTCCCGTCTGCCCGGTAAAGAGATGAAAGGATTCCTCCTTCAACATGGGGCCCATGCTGTTGGCCACGGGTGAGAAGCCCGAGTGGTGCAGCATGGTGAGCTGGTATTTCCCGTCCCGGTCGATAAAAGCCGTATAGACGAAAAATTCGAGCCAATTGTCCAGCGGTTGATTGAACGCACCCAGGAGCCGGCTTCCTTGGAACGCTCGCCGCTCCAATAGTTTCCTGGCTTCCAGTTTTCCTGTGTCGCCGAAATGAGAGACCAGCACATGGCTCATCTGCCAGCCATGGCGCATTTCATCACGCATGACTCGCAGCAGGCATTTTAGGTCATAGGGAGATGGGGCTTCATCGATGAGATGGCGCTGCTGCTCGGAAGAAGCAAATTCTGTATCGCCCTGATAAACAATCAAGTGCAAAAGTGCATCGCGCATATCCTGATTGGGAATCTGAAGCACGCGATCCCATTTCTTTTGCCCCGAAAATTCGCCAAATTCGACCTCGGGTATCGCCGTGTCCTCATAGATGGCGTCAAATTGGTAGTCCGAGGGGATCAACGAGCTGTCGAACCCAATGTCCTTTTGCCATTTACGAAAATAATCGGCCCAATCATCAAAAGTTGAAATCTTCTGCATATTCCCTCCAGGTCAATTTATTTTCTAGAATTCGTTTCGTTGTAACGTTAAACGCTTTCCCAGCGCCGGGGTGTCCCCCGAAGTCAGGATTCAAACAATCGGTAACCGTGACTCAATTTTTTTGTTTGGAAATAACGGAGAGAGTTGTGCAAGAAAAATGCCATCGTTTTAACTAATTGAAAATCAAGACAAAGATGTCAGCATCAGGTTTGTAAAAAGTGTTTTGTTTCCTAGCTCTCGGAATTGAATTTTTGAATATTCCAGGATTTGAGATAAAAGGTGTGCAATTTTTAAAGTGATCGACCTAAAATTACGACTTGGAGGCTAAATTTTCTTAAAATTGTTAATGTCATCATATTGACCAATGCCCCCAGCTCGCTCCCCTTTTCGACACGGCCAACGAATCTCGCGATACGCTACAATTCGGTTTCAGGTCCTTGCAGGTAAAGCGAAAATCATTTTGTGTTGACAGGTTGACGGTCAGTCAATAATCTATGCAACCGGATTGAGATCTCTTTAGGACGCAAAATTTTCAAAAGAATTTGTTGAGAGAAATCCGAGGAGGTAAGGGTGGCGAGCTTCAGAGTCGTTGGACAGAGTGTGAGTCGCGTGGAAGGGCGGGCAAAGGTGACCGGGGAGGGTCAATACCCCGCCGATGTCCAACTGCCAGACATGCTGTGGGCAAAGGTGCTCCGAAGCCCTTTACCCCATGCCAGGATACGGAGTATCGACGCTTCCCGGGCCCGGCGGCTTGAGGGTGTGCATGCCGTGCTTACCGCAGAAGATGTCCCCGATATTCTTATCGGCCGGATGCTTCGCGATATGCCATTGCTGGCCCGGGACCGGGTGAGGTTTGTGGGAGAAAAGGTGGCGGTGGTCGCGGCGGACACTCGTGATATTGCCGAGGAGGCCTTGTCCCTCATCGATGTCCAGTATGAGGAACTGCCTGCTGTCTTCGATCCCTATGAGGCGTTGGAATCCAACGCCCCGATCCTTCATGAAAACCTCGATTCCTATCAGTGCGGCTCATTCCCTTTGTGGAGCCGTGACTATCCCAGGACCGTTGAAGGTCCGACAAACCATTTCTCATGCTGGACCGTTGCGAAGGGAGATATTGAAGAGGGATTCTCCCAGGCGGATCGTATTTTCGAACATCAATTTACTCTTCCCATGGCGCACCAGGCTTACCTCGAGCCCTACGCTTGTGTCGTCCAGGTGGACGGCTCCGGTCGAATACAGATTTGGGCCAACAACAAACAGCCTCATTCCTTACGCAAGCTGCTTTCGGAATTCTTTGAGTTGGACCCCCAGCGGATCCTGATCCACGTGACATTTATCGGGGGCGACTTCGGCGGTAAAAGCTCTCCCATGGACGTGCCGTTGATTTATTGCGTGGCTAAAGCAACGGGACGGCCGGTCAAGATGGTCATGAATTATGAGGAGGAGTTCCAGGCTTCGAATCCGCGCCACCCCGCTTCGATCACGATAAGGAGCGGCATCAAGAAAGACGGCACTCTGGTGGCGCGCCACGGCCGGGTGGTTTTCAATTGCGGAGCCTACGCGGCATTTAAACCCAATGGCAGCATCAGCGGCGGATACGGCGTCGGGGGATGCTACCGGATTCCCCATGTTCTGCTTCAAATCGATAATGTTTATACCAACACGGTTCCCCGCGGGCACTCCCGGGCTCCCGGCTCCCCTCAGGCGACCTTCGCCGTGGAATCCCATATGGATATGATCGCCAAAGAACTCGAAATGGACCCCCTGGAGTTCCGTTTGAAAAACGTTTTGCAGGAGGGGGACCGGGCCCCCAATGGTCATCAATGGCATGAGATCAAGGCGGAACCAACTCTGCGGGCTGCAGCCAAGGCACTGAACTGGGGCAGTCGTAAGACCAGCCGCTACACGGGCCGCGGTCTCGCCCTATTCCATCATCCCACGGGCGTGGGCTCCAGCAGCGCAACCATTAATTTAGAGAAGAATGGCACAGTTACGGTTTATAGCCCGACCTTTGACCACGGTACGGGAATTCATACCATCGTGAGTCAGATTGTGGCGGAAGAGTTAACCTTATCCTCGGAGCAGGTTCGCATCGTGACCATCGACACGGACCGAAGTACCCCCGACAACGGGGTGGGAAACAGCCGCACGACCCATACGGCTGGACAGGCGGCCCTGAGAACGGTGAGAGAGTTGAGGGAGAAACTGCTGGTTCAGGCGGCGGAAGTCCTGGACTGCGGCAAGGAAGCGGTGAAACTCGAAAAGGGACGTTTCGTTAGCCCGGGCAAACGGAGCATCGGCCTAGCGGAACTAGCGAAGCAAGCAGTGGACCGGAACACTCCGATCACCGCGTACGGTGAATACAAATCCAACGCGCGTGAGATCACCTCCTTTTGCACTCAGGGCGCGGAGGTTGAAGTGGACCCCGAGTCGGGTCACGTGCAGGTACGTAGGATCGTCAGCGCGGTAGATACCGGTACAATTATTAACCCCATCACCTTCGAAGGTCAGGTGGAAGGTGGTCTCATTACGGGTCTGGGTTACGCTCTCATGGAAGAGATGCCGGTGGAGGACGGAAAGGTTTCCACGCTTAATTTTGGCGATTACAAGATCCCCTCCATCAGGGATGTCCCAAAACACCGGCCCATCTACCTGGAGGAACCCTCGGGTCCGACTCCCTATCAAGGGAAATCCATTGGAGAAACCACCAATCCACCCGTTGCGGGGGCCATCGCCAACGCCATCGCCGATGCCGTGGGAGCCCGCGTCACCAGCCTGCCCCTCACGGCGGAAAAGATCCTAAAGGCGATTAAGGAACAGCATTGAAGGCGGTAAACCCCCTGATCAGCGCAGCCCTTCGGGCACAGATCCACTATTGCGTTCGTACCAACTTCGATTGCTGTAACGACGTCGCAAAACTGGGAAGGGAATCTGATACAATTCCTAATTCTTGGATTTTGTAACCTGTGAGTGCGATTTCATGGACTGGTTTTGCCTGGCATACGCATTGCTTTCTTTAGCTTTCAGAAGCGAGAGGACAATGTTTCGTGAGCAAATATCCAGCGCGGATTTTCATCACATGCCGCGAGAGTATCAGGAGTTGCTAACCCGGGTGCTGATGATCCAGGCGGACTGTGAGATCGGCGGCCCCCACGTGTATGGGTCCCGTTGGTTGCTGGATGCCCCAACGGCCGATGATATGCACTGTTTATCGCGCATCATCGGTGATGAGATTGATCATTTTAGAAAGATTAACGCTCTGCTGAGGGAAATCAGCAAGGATGGCACGCCACTCCTCCATAGGAAAAATTCGGAGCGGTTTCTCGATGCCTTTAAAGTAGAGGAGCTTCCCACATGGGCCGAGGTCGCCGTCTTTTGCTTTCTCGTGGATCGGGTAGGCCGGCACCAGCTGGAGGAGTTCGTGGACAGCACCTATATCCCCCTGAACGAAGCCATACCGGGAATTATCCAGGAAGAGTTCTTTCACGTCTCCTACGGAGAGCAAAAGATGAAGGAGCTGTGCGGCGATAGTAAGAGCCGGAAAGAAGCACAGCAGGCCGTCCGTCGTTGGTATCCATTGGCGCTGGATATGTTTGGCCGGTCCGGGTCCCGGCGCAGCGAACGTTATCTCGAATGGGGGCTCAAGCGGAGGACCAATGTCGAAGCGCGGCAAGCTTTTATAGACGAGGTCAATCCCCTCATTGTGGAACTCGGCTTGGACGTACCAGATGAAATGGAAGGAAGGGCCTATCTCTAATAATGAGGAGATAGCAGAAAGGAGTGTCTCGATGGAAAAGGGTCCACTGACCGATGAGTTTATGATTTATGGCGAGGGCATGAGCAAGGCCCCAGAGCAGGAGGACTCCGAAGCGGAGCGATTGCTGAAGGAGTTCGAGTCCCATGACAGCCAGGAAAATGTTTTTATTGGGAGCTACAAGGAGATTGCCGCAAAGTCGAATGATCCGCTGATCAAGTTTCTCCTTCAGTTGATCATTTCCGATGAGGAGCGGCACCATGCGGTGATGCACGCCATGGCTGCGAGCCTGCGGGCGAGCATAAACTGGAGCAACCCCGAAAATGCTATACCCACCATGGGGGAAGTGGGCGCGGAGAAGGATGAGTTGATCAAGCTTACGAGCGAGTTCCTTAAACTGGAGAAGGACAGCATCAAGGAGTCCAAGAAACTGTTGAAAACCACCGAGGGATACTATCAGGGTCTGTTCAGCTTGCTCGTGAATACCATGATCCGGGATTCCGAAAAACATGTGGTGATTTTGGACTTCCTCCGCAAACGGCTCAAAGCCGCCTAGGCCATGAGCACTAAATCCGATTTTGATCCCCTGGAGCGATTCGCGGGGATCGAACGGTTGGCAGGCAAGGTCTATTTCAAGCTCTCCGACCTTTTTCTCGGTCAAGGGGAGCTTAGAAATTTCTGGTGGCAAATGGCCATGGACGAGGAGCAGCATGCGTCGGTGCTGATTGCCTGCAAGACCCTCATGGATGAGGCCTCTCAGCAGCCACTGGATCCGAGTGTCAATGCGGAGGCTGCCCACCGGCTCGAGACAAAGCTTCGGTCTTATTTGAATACACCAGGCCGCGACATCAGCGTTGAAGGAGCATTTGAAATCGCCCTGGAGATGGAATCTTCGGAGCTCGATCTGATCTATGCCAAGCTGCTGGAATCCTGCGGCCCGCGAGTGGCCAAAACCATGGCAAAATTCGGGGTTACGGGAGGAGAGCAGAGAGCGAAACTCAAAGCCGCTATTCTGCGCTTCTGTACTGAGCCCAAGCTTCGAACCGCGGCGCAAGAGCTAGAGTGATCGCCGCCAGAGTTTTTCCAAAATAGAAATTTCCTGAACCTTGCATGATTTGCTGTCATGGCCCATTGAGTTTTTGTGGCATAACGGCAGTTTAGGTGGGCGTACCACCATGTCGTCAACTGCAGGCCTTCGAACTACTATGCAATGGTGATAACATCAGTAATAATCAACCTGTAAGAGGTTACCCTAACGGGGAACACCTGCGAGTTCCCGGTCCTGGGGCTGTGTCATTTCGTACCTCAAAAAGTAGATAGAGACGGCTGAAAATGGAGGATTATGGCTGTGACGACGATGGCTGAAACTCTGGCCCGGTTCACCCACGGGCTCAAGTTCACTGACCTGCCGGAGTCCGTATTTCACGAGGCGAAGCGCCGGGTCATTGACTCGTTGGGTTGTGCCCTGGGGGGATTTCGAGAGACACCCGCCGTCATCGCCCGGGACGCCGCGGTGCAATCGCCAGTGGCTAAGTCCCACGGCACAACGATTCTCGGGACGAAGTCAAAGGGCGCGCCGGAACTTTCCGCGTTTGCCAATGGCACGATGATTCGATGTTTGGACTACAACGACACCTATCTCTCTCTTGAGCCCGCGCATCCCAGCGATAACCTGGCCGCGGCCTTGGCCCAGGCGGAATGCTGCGGTTTGGGAGGTCGGGAACTCATCACGGCCTTGGTCATCGGTTATGAAGTCCAATGTCGATTGTGTGATGCGGCCAGCCTGCGCATGCGAGGGTGGGATCATGTGACTTATGGGGCGCTATCCACCGCGTTGGTCGCAGGGCATCTGTTGGCGTTAACCGAGGAGCAGATGGTGCATGCCCTGGGACTCGCAGGTGTCCCCAACATCACCTTGCGCCAGACCCGCGTTGGTGAGCTCTCCATGTGGAAGGGCGCCGCCTTTGCAAATGCCGCGCGGAACGGTGTGTTCGCAGCGGGATTGGCCAAGCTGGGAATGACCGGACCGGCGCCCCTATTCGAAGGGGAGAAGGGGTTCTTCAACCAGGTGACCGGCCCATTTACCCTTGCGCCTCTCGCGGGCGGTGAAGTCCCTTTTAAGATGCTAGAGACCTATATCAAATTTTACCCTGCCGAATATCACGCACAGACGGGGATCGTCGCCGCTCTGGAACTCCGAAAGCAGGTTCCTGCCGTTGAAGAGATTGCGCGGATTGACATCGAGTCCTGTGACGCTTGTGTGGATATTATCGGTGGGGAGCCCGAGAAATGGCGTCCCCAGACGAGAGAAACCGCGGACCATAGCCTTCCGTATTGTGTGGTCGTTGCCCTCATGGACGGTAACGTGACTCTCGAGTCCTTCGAGCCGACAAAATTTTCGGACTCCCGGGTGTTGGACCTCCTGGATAAGACATCGGTCAGCCGAAACAAGGAGCTTACCGACCAGTACCCCGAGGCGAGTCCCAATTGGGTTCGTATTGAACTGCGTTCCGGTAAGGTCATCGATAAGCGGGTTTCTTACGGCCGCGGCCATCCGAAAAATCCCATGACGGACGATGAAGTGGAAACGAAATTTCGCACTCTTGCCCGTTCCGTCCTGTCGAAGCAGAAAATCAATCAGGCACTGAAGCAACTATGGCGCCTCGAGGAGGTCCAAGACTTAGGCTCGCTATTGAGTCTTCTGATCGTGAGGTGAAGTCATGTCTGAGCGGAGAACAACCCGCTTGCGCCGTTTGCTGGCGGAACAGACTCTGGCACTGCCAGGCGTCTTCAACGCCCTCACGGCAATGCTCGTTGAGCAGACGGGCTTTCAGGCCGTCTATGTATCCGGGGCGGGGCTGTCCAATAGCGCCGGTTTCCCGGACGAGGGGTTGCTAACCCTTCCCGAGTTCGTTCAGCAAGCGAAGTACATAGCTCAGGCAGTGTCTGTACCCATCATCTGTGATGCGGACACCGGTTTCGGTGAGGCGCTGAACGTGGCCCGGACCGTTAGGGAGTTCGAGGCGGCGGGCGCCGCCGGGATTCACCTGGAAGACCAGGAATGGCCCAAGCGTTGCGGCCACCTGGAGGGGAAAACTGTTATCGAAGGCGAGGCCATGGCTGATAAGATTCGTGCGGCGGTCCAGACCAAGACGGATCCTGACTTTCTCCTCATCGCCCGCACCGATGCTCGCAGTGTGGAAGGCCTCGATCCCGCCATCCGGCGCAGTCGCCTCTACGTGGAGGCGGGGGCGGACGCCATCTTTCCGGAGGCCCTGGAGACGGAAAAAGAGTTTCAGATTTTTGCCGAACAGATCAGACCCAGTTTCGGCAAAAGACCGGCCATTCTGGTGGCCAACATGACCGAGTTTGGCAAGTCGCCGCTGACGTCCGTCGAGTCTCTGGGAGGTCTGGGATATCGCATGGTCCTTTTCCCCCAGACCGCGCTCCGTGTGGCGTTAAACTCCATGAGAGAAGTCTTGAGCGATTTGAAGAAGAAAGGAACTCAGAAGGGATTTGTCGATCGCATGATGACCCGCCAGGAGCTCTATGAGTTGCTCCAATATGAAGTGGGTAAATCGTCAGCTTCAAAAACTAAAAAATAGTCGGGGAGCAAACCAAATGGCCAATGAAAAAGCCTATAGTCCGGGACTCGAGGGAATCGTTGCCGGGATCAGCACCATCTCGGAAATCAATCCGGAGAAGCAGAAGCTGGCGTACCGGGGATATGATATTGATGATCTGGCAAACCATTCCACGTTTGAAGAAGTAGCGTTCTTGTTGCTGTATGGAAAGCTACCCACGGGGGGAGAGTTCAAAACCTTCGTCTCTGATCTTGCAACCGAGCGGGAGCTTCCTCCGCAAGCCTACGACCTCCTCAATCTCATGCCCGGAACCTCATCCCCAATGGATTCACTGCGCACCACGGTGTCTTACCTGGGCACTTTGGACCCGGATGCCGGAGACAACTCCCAGGACGCCAATCTAAGAAAGGCAAAGCGCCTCATCGCAAAGATGGGAACCGTCGTTGCAGCGGACCAGAGGATCAGGGCGGGTTTGAATCCCATCTCGCCTTCGAAACCACTCTCCCATGCCGCAAACCTATTCAACATGATTACTGGCAGGAAGCCCCGGGATTTTGAGGAACGAGCCTTTGATATCTCTCTCATCCTCTACGC
>JABAOE010033904.1_pt4 | contig 15218 bp, 14 predicted proteins | sample 7062141 | NCBI WGS metagenome assembly JABAOE01 (sample SAMN14538627, study PRJNA623070) | marine sediment metagenome | biome: marine biome [ENVO:00000428]; feature: marine pelagic biome [ENVO:01000023]; material: deep marine sediment [ENVO:00002113] | place: India: Gulf of Khambhat ... | reverse complement strand
GGCCAGCATCACGGCCCTGCGAATCTCGTCTGCCGGCAGAGCGGCCGCCTCCGCGATCGCCTCGATCAGCACGCCTTCCAGCGCACCCTGCCGCAGTTCACCAAGAATGAGGCGGATGAGGAAATCGCGCTCGTCTGCCGTTGCGCGTTCGAATAGGGCCGCAAGCTGCTCCCGGCGCGCATTCTGCGAGCCTTTTCCCCGGGTTCGCGAAATTGCTTCGAATGCTGCATCGACCTCGCGCAGGGCCAGTCGGGATCGGTCGGCAACGCGACCGCCCGATAGCTTTTTCAGTATCGCTGGCCCCAGGCCAATGCGTCCCTGCGGCAAGGTGCCGGTCAGATAATCCACGGCAATCCGGACTTCCTCCGGGCCGGCCCCGCGCAGGCATTCGCTCAGACAGCCGCGTTTTTTCAGGCGGCTGCGGGTAGCGGCGACATCCCGGGATGCCTTGACCAGTCGTGAGAGCTGCATTTCAGAATCATCAACGGCGCTGCACCGCGACCTGCCGGCGAAGCAAGTTGAGACCGCGGCAGCATTCCTGCGCCATGCTATTGAAGATCAGTTTATACCTATAACTTGCCATGTCTTGGTTGGCGCCGGCGACCGGGCCTGTGCCACACTCGGCCAATGGCTGTATTTGTATATTCGGATGAGATCGTGGCGCGGTTCCCGACGATTCGCGGCGGGGTGCTCTACGCCGGCAGGCTCAGGAACACCTCCACCCCGGCACCACTGATGGCCGAGTATCTGGCTCAGCAGCAGGCCACGATCGAGCGAATCGGCCACACGCCGCTCTCGGAGCTACCGAGTATCGCCGCCTGGCGCCGGGTATTCTCGGCGTTCGGAGTCAAACCGACCCAGTACCGCAATGCAGCCGAGGCGCTGCTGCGGAGGCTAACGAAACGGGGCGATATCCCGTCGATCAACCTGCTCGTCGACCTTGCCAATCTGGTGAGCATTCGGTTCGCGCTTCCGGTCGCGGTGTTCGACCAGCGCGAGGTGACGGGCAATACCGAGGTGCGCTTTGCTGACGGAACGGAGCGGTTCAAAGATCTGGGTAGTGACCAGGCAGAGGTGCATCCTGACGCAGGCGAAGTGATCTTCGTGGACGAGGCCGGGCTGGTGAGCGCCCGACGCTGGTGCTGGCGGCAATCGGCGCAGAGCGCCGCCGGACCGGAAACCACCGATGCGATCATTACCGTCGAGGGCCATCACGAAAATGCCGCGGCCGACGTCAAGGCCGCGGTGACGGACCTCGTTGAGCTACTCGGCCGCTACAACCCTGACGCTTCGATTGAGATACTCCAGACGTGACGACCGAGCCGGACTGATCTTGCGGCCGATTCTTTACCCCATGCGGGCCTGATTTTAAAAATCGTTCGGNNCTCGTGGTGTAACCTCTCTGTGGAGTCCACGACGCGTTTGGTGGGTCCTGCGTGAATGGGCGGACAAAAAACAATAACAATGAAATTGCCACTCACAATATCGCAGCTGGGCGACGTTCAGTTTCTCCGGCGGCATAAGAGGAAAGTTCTGGCAGCGAGCGCAGTCGCGCTGATTCTTGCGGTCTATTTGATCGTAAGTCTTGGTGATTCACCCACTTATCTCACGGCGCCGGTCGAACGTGGTGATATCGCGTCGACCGTGACCGCCACGGGTACGCTCACGCCGGTAGGCGAGGTCAAGGTCGGCTCACAGCTCTCGGGTCAAATAGCGGAGCTGCTGGTTGATTTCAATGATCAAGTGACGGAGGGGCAGCCGCTAGCGCGTCTGGACTCACAGGGTTTTGAAGCCGCGGTCAGGGAGGGAGAGGCCGCTCTGGAGATCGCCGAGGCGAATATGCTGGTGCAGGAGGCAGCGTTGAGTAAGGCGGAATCCGATCTGGCTACCGCGCGTGCATCACGAGCCATCGGGACGGCCGAGACAGAGAATAAACGTGCGCAGCGCGAGGAAGCGGAACGCGAATTGAAACGCATGCAGTCCTTAGCACAAGAGGCTGCAATCTCCGGCAGCGAAGTCGATCGTGCCGAAGCCAGGGCGAGGAGTGCAGCCGCGTTGCTGAGGGCCGCAGAGACACAGGAATTGGTCGGTGACGCAACGGCCCGGGGAGCAGACGCGGNNTGCAGAATGCCGTGGCGGAAATGAAGCGCACGACGGCTGTCCTGGAGAAGGCGAAAGTCGATCTGGAAAGAACCACGATCAGGTCGCCGATCGACGGCATTGTGATCGAGCGTAACGTCGACAGCGGCCAGACCGTTGCAGCCAGCCTCCAGGCGCCAACACTCTTCACGCTGGCGAAGGATCTGAGGCATATGGAAGTGCATGCCCAGGTCGATCAGGCCGACATCGGTTACGTTAGCCCCAATCAGATCGCATTTTTTGCCGTCGACGCGTATCCAGATCGATTGTTCAGCGGAACCGTGACCCAGATCCGCAAGGCACCCCAGGTCATACAAAACATTGTGACCTACACGGTGCTCATCGCTGCCGACAACTCGGAGCTATTGCTGTTACCCGGCATGACTGCAGTTCTGCAGATCATCGTAGCTGAAGTCAGGGATGTGGTGAAGATTCCCAATGCGGCTCTGCGTTTTCGTCCCGCCGATAGCAACGCTTCAGGCAGCACTGCGGCGGCTGAAATCGGTCAGCAGAGCCCACCGGAGCAGGGCACTCCGGCACTCGTGTGGCTATTGGACAATGGGGATCTCACTCCGCGGGTAATCGGTATCGGGGTTAGGGACAGCAGCGCGGTGCAGGTATTGTCCGGCTCATTGAACGTCGGGCAGAGCGTCGTTGTCGGCACTGCAGCTGTGCCAGAGGGCCGCGGCATGTTCGGGATCCGGGCAGGCTTCTGATATGGCCGAACCGCTGATTCGGACAGTCAATCTGAGCAAGGATTACCGAACAGATGCTGCCACTGTCCACGCACTTAGACACGTTGACCTGACTGTTCAGAGTGGCGAATTCGTCGCCGTCACAGGACCTTCGGGTTCCGGCAAGTCGACATTGCTGAACATGCTCGGCCTGCTGGACCGACCGAGCAATGGCGCCTATTACCTGGACGGCCAGGATGTGACTGCTCTGGAGCCGGATCAGGCAGCTTTACTGCGCAATACCCGTATCGGCTTCGTCTTTCAGGGCTTTAATCTGCTCGCTCGCAGCACCGCGATTGAAAATGTTGAGGTGCCGTTGATCTATTCGCGCGTAGATAAACGAGAACGGCAGCGCCTCGCGGCCCGGGCCCTAGACGCCGTTGGACTCGGCGACCGCGCCAGCCACTGGCCACAANNCACAACAGCTTTCGGGTGGCGAGCAACAGCGTGTCGCTATCGCTCGGGCCCTGGTGGTAGACCCTCTGCTCATTCTCGCGGACGAGCCAACCGGCGCTATCGATAGCCGCACCGGCACGGAGATTATGGCTTTATTTCAGCAGCTGCACGAACAAGGGCGATCTATCGTTCTGGTGACCCACAACCCGACCGTTGCCCAGTATGCGGGTCGAATGATCACGATGAAAGATGGAGGAATTGCAGTCGATGCGACCGTACCCGCACAACTGGAGGTCGAGACGGCGTCGCAGAGATCAGCTGAAATACACCCGCCAACCAGGGCTCCCAGAGATGAGAATGGTGCAAACATTGCCGAGAGTTTTCGCGTCGCTCTGCGAGCATTACGCGTCAATGTGATGCGAAGTGCGTTGACCATGCTCGGAATAATCATCGGTGTGGCCGCTCTGATTACTATCGTTGCGATCGCCAGTGGCGCCAATCTGCAGATCGCTGAGCAAATTCGCTCACTCGGTACCAATTTGCTGCTGATACAACCCGGAACAGCAAGTTCTGGTGCCGTACGCCTGGGAGCGGGAACGGCCATGTCGCTGACCGAAGAGGATGCTCTTGCCATCGTGACGGAAGTCGCGGGTGTACAGGTCGCAGCACCGCTAGTTGCTGATAATGCAAACCTAATTCGCGGTAATCGTAACTGGTCTGCACTCGTTGGCGGGATAACGCCTGAATATCTGATTGCTCGGGCATGGCGTCTTTCGGAGGGCCGCTCGTTCAGCCTCGACGAGGTCAGTTCGGCTGCGCGAGTCGTGCTACTGGGGTCCACTTCGGCGGAGCGACTATTCGCAGACGAAGATCCAATCGGACAAGCGATCCGAATCGCCAATGTGCCGTTCACGGTGATTGGTGTATTGAGTGACAAGGGCCAGGACCCGGCTTCTGGCCGTGACCAGGACGATGTGGCTCTGATTCCGCTGTCAACCGCGAAGTTGCGCGTATCGGGGCGGTATGCGCAGCTAAACAGGAGTGCCGTCGATTATGTGTTGGTAAAAGTGGCCAACGGCATGGCGATGGACTCGGTAACCACGCAGATCACGAGTCTGTTACGGCAGCGTCACCGCATTTCCCGGGACGGCGAAGATGACTTTGCCGTGACTGATCCGGCTGCGGCAATGCAGTTCCGCGCATCGGCGACGCGTTCATTGAGCTTGCTGCTTGTCGCTATCAGCTCCGTTTCTCTGGTCGTCGGCGGCATCAGCATCATGAATATCATGCTGGTTTCGGTCACGGAGCGAACACGCGAAATTGGTATTCGACTTGCGGTCGGCGCACGGCGACGGGACCTCTGGGGTCAATTCCTGATCGAGGCGATTACTCTGTGTGTCCTTGGTGGTCTGGTTGGGATTCTGCTGGGTACAGGCGCTGCGGTCGGGATTGCGCAGATTGCCGGCTGGCCAATCTATGTGACGCCCGTTGCAGTCCTGGTCGCAGTGGCGTTTGCGGCCATGGTCGGTGTGTTTTTTGGTTTTTACCCGGCGCTCAAGGCATCGCGACTGCATCCGATAGAAGCGTTGCGGTTCGAGTGATAGAAGAGGAGCCGCCGATGATTCGGCGGCTCGCGATGTAGGTAATCTCGCAAGATTCCCCGGACTATCAAGGCAGAACGTGGGTACNNCGCAAAGCCGTTCGGGAAATGAAAACCGGGTCCCGGCCCACCCGGCACAAGAGTTCCGCGGTTGGCAGAGACGGCCGCACCGACCACCCCCTTATTCGGCGGCCAGGGAAGAGGTCCCCCAATGCCTCCAATACCGGTGACGTAATCGCCGATGATGTGTTGACCGTGAGTTGCTAAACCGAAAGCTGCAGAGCACGTAGGACCGTCGGCGGATGCGACCGAAAAACCGAAACCGCCGAATGTGATTAATGCGGCGGCAAGCGCTCGTACCGGTCTGACTTTCCCAAACATAGAGATTCCCCTCTGAGTCGTTGCTGGAATCCCCGAGACAATTCCAGCTTTATTTATAGTGCCGGATTGTGACCCTTTTGAGTATAGATTTGCATTACTGATTTGGTCAAATGTGATGTCAAACGTTCGTTCGAGTCGAATCAACTACAGAAAGGCTTCCTGACGTGATTATGTATAATCGGATCTGAAAAGATTCAACACATAAACGTTCCGAAGCTGCTGTCCTCACAGCTGGCTACAAGATTTCGACGCATTTCTGCAAGTCGCGTTGCAGAAAAGACTCGTTTGCTTAAGAATCGTTAAACATATGTAGTCAAGGGAAGGTACATCATTTATCTGGCTACTCGCTCTGCAATAACTTAGCCTGTTGATGACGATGCTGCCGAGCCAGTTCGTCCTTGCGCAGTTGACTGATTACACGCAAACGAGCCCAACTGTGCCTGGTGGACAGATTGGCAAATCATTGGCGGAGCAGATCGGCGCTGGTCACGGAGATGAATCCACGCCCGGGTCCGCCGTATACCTGATCAAGCGTGATCCGGCCCGCTCGATTCGCCGGGGGCGGCAGCTGTTTCAGCGAAAATTCACCCTCGCCCAGGGCCAGGGGCCGCGTGTCAGCGCGACCTCGATGGGCAACATCGCGCTGGACCCCAGTCTTGGCGCCGGCTTCGCCGATTCATGCGCAGCCTGCCACGGACGTCCGCGCGGGGCCGCCGGCTTCGGTGGCGGCGTGGCGACTCGCCCGGACAGTCGGGATGCACCGCATTTGTTTGGCCTGGGGCTCGTGGAGCAGCTGGCCGATGAGATGACGTTCGATCTTCGGGCGATCCAGGCGCAAGCCCTGGACAAAGCGAATCGGAGGGGCCGGCCTGTTTCCTATCATCTGCACAGTAAAGGCGTCAATTTCGGCACGATCAAGGCGTATCCCAACGGGTCAGTGGACACTGCCGGTGTGGAGGGCGTCGATGAGGATCTCCGCCTCCGGCCTTTCTTCGCGGAAGGCGCGACGATGTCTATTCGTGAATTCATCGTCGGTGCCCTCAAGGCAGAAATGGGCCTGGAGGCCGTCGACACGGTCTTGTGCGCGGCCACAGATCCGTCGAGCCCGGTGGCCACAGTCAGCCCGGCCGGCATGGTGTTTGATCCGGCAACAGACTCTATAGAGCGGCCGCCGGTCTGTGATGTGCGGGATGATGGCGATGCGGACGGCGTGGCTAACGAGATTGATACTGCCGTTGTGGATCATCTGGAGTTCTACCTGCTCAACTACTTCAAGCCGGGCACTTATCGCGAGACTGCACGGACGAGGGATGGTCAGAGACTGCTCAAGCAGATCGGTTGTACCGATTGCCACGTGCAGAACTTGAAGATTCGCCGCGATAGACGGGTCGCCGACGTGGAAACTGTTTACGATTCCGAGAACGGTATCTTCAACAATCTGTTCGCCACCGCATCGACGCGCTTCGAAGTCGTTGACGATAGCGAGCCGTATCCGCAGCTCTTGCCCACCGGCGAGCCATTCGTGGTCAGGAATATTTTTTCTGATCTAAAACGGCATGATCTAGGTCCGAACTTCCATGAGCGCGGTTACGACGGAATGCTTGAGACCGAATTTGTGACCGAGCCGCTGTGGGGCGTGGGCAGCACGTCACTATATGGTCATGACGGTCGCAGTACCAACTTGCGGGAGGTCATTCTCCGCCATGGTGGAGAAGCCTGGCCATCGAGGAACAGGTTCGCGCAACTCAATGAGAATCGCCAACAGAAAATCGTCGAGTTCCTCGAGACGTTGGTCTTGTTCCCACCGGACGATACGGCTTCTAACCTGAACCCAGGTAATCCGCACACCCAAACCCCGCAGGATCCCGCAGAGCATGGCAGCATCAATCTGGGAGCCCTCTTTCAGATCCCCGGCGAGGGCGCGGAATAGAAGTAAAGTCGGCTAGTACCCACCGGAGCCGGCTATCTAAAATAGACGGCAGGAATCCAGCCGGAACGAACATGAGCGATGCCTGGGACCGTATCGTCGTCCACGCGGATATGGATGCCTTCTATGCGTCCGTGGAGCAGCTCGATGATCCTGCTCTACGCGGTCAGCCGATTATCGTAGGGCCGAAGTCCCGGCGCGGTGTCGTGCTGACCGCCAGCTACGAGGCGCGTCCATTTGGGGTGGGCAGCGCGATGCCGATGGTCAAAGCGCTGCGCCTGTGCCCGGATGCGATAGTCGTGCCGCCCCGTTTCGACCGCTACACCGAAATGTCCGCGCGCATCATGCGCGCGTTCGACGATTTTTCTCCACGTGTTGAAGCCTTGAGCCTGGACGAGGCATTTATCGACATGTCGGGTGCCGAGAAGATCTTCGGTGAGCCGCAAGCGATGGGGCAGAAGATCCAGGCTGTGGTTCGGGATGTGACCGGAGGTTTAACGGTTTCGGTCGGCATCGCGGAGACCAAGTTCGTCGCCAAGGTCGCGAGCGGTTACGCCAAGCCCGAGGGACTCACGATTGTTGGGCCCGGTCGCGCGAAAGGCTGGCTTGCCCCAATGCCGGTCGCCAAGCTGTGGGGAGCCGGACCGAAGACTCAGGCGCGTTTCGAGGCTAAGGGCTATCACACCATCGGTGATGTCGCGGCCGCCGACCCGGCGGCGCTGCATGACCAGTTGGGTAAGTTTGGGCTGCATTTCTATGAGCTCGCTAATGCACGCGATCCGCGACCGGTCGAAACCGGCCGCCGGGCGCAAAGTATAGGATCCGAGCGGACCCTCGAGCATGACGTGACGGACGAGGCTGAAATCAAGCGCCANNNNCCACCTGCGGCGGTCAGCCGATCGGGTCGCTCGGCGTCTGCGCAGGAAAGCTATCGTGGCCAGCGGGGTTTGCCTGCGTATGAAAACGGCAGATTTCCGGCTGCTGACCCGCCAGTGCACTCTCGCGACGCCGACCGACACTGGTGAGGAGATCTTCTCCGCGGCCTGCAAGCTGCTGCGGCGGCTGGACGATCCGGGTCCTTTTCGGCTGATTGGGTTGGCTGCACATGCGTTGAGGCCGCGTCAGGAAGATACCCAGCTCAGTCTGCTCGATCAGCCCGACGAGGTTCGTGATCTCGAGGTAACGCTGGATGAGTTGGCCGAGCGTTACGGTGAAGGCATCGTGAGACGCGCCCGCGATCTGAGCCGAACCGTCGTCAACGACAACGCGCCCAATCTGGACGTCGTGAGTAAGCCGCCAAACAGCAGCCGGAGCTAGCGCATGGACAATACCCGCTACAACTACTCACCAATCGTCGACCGTGAGTCACTCAGATTTCCGGACGGTGCCAGGATTGCGGTCTGGGTAATTCCGAACATCGAGCACTTTCACATCGACAAGCCCGCCGCATCTATTGCACCGTTCACGGCACAAATGGTTCCGGACGTGCTGAATTTCGCCTGGCGCGACTTCGGTGCACGGGTCGGTGTCTGGCGGATGATCGATGTGATGCAGCGCTACGACATCCGGGGCACAGCCGCCGTCAATTCGGAGGTCTGTCTGCACTACCCGCGGATCATCGAAGCGACGCGGGAGCTGAACTGGGATTACATGGGTCATGGTCAGACCAACTCCGTGCTGATCCATCAGCAGAGCGAGGACGAAGAGCGCGAACTCATACGTTCGGTGCTGGATACGCTGGAGACGCATACAGGTCGGCGTCCGAGAGGCTGGCTGAGCCCGAGCCTCACCGAGTCACCACGAACGCCGGACCTTCTGGCGGAGGAAGGCGTGGAATATCTGGCGGACTGGGCTAATGACGAGCAGCCATATGTCTTGAACGTGCGCAGCGGCTCGCTGATTTCCGTTCCCTACTCGATCGAGATCAACGACATCACCGTATTTCTGGGGTACTACGGTACCGGCGAGGATTTCTATCGACGCATCGTCGATCAGTTCGACGTGCTGTACGAAGATGGCGCCGTCAGCGGACGTGTGATGGCGATCTCGCTGCACCCCTTCCTGATAGGCCACGGTTTCCGCAGCAGATACCTGGACAAGGCGCTTCAGCATGTTCGTGCCCGTGAGGAAGTGTGGCTCACGACGGGCACGGAAATCTCCGACTGGTATCGTTCGAACTGCCTTGCCGAGGGTTCGACTACCAGGGAATGATCTGTCCGTCGTAATTCACGAGCCGGCCGTGCATCTCCGGCTCGAGGTTCGCGATCCTTTCAATCACGAGTGCCGCACTTTCCTCCGGCCGCATGGCCGGTCCCTCCCAGCCCGAGTCCTTCATGAGCTGCGTATCGACACGGCCCGGCGAGATCATGACCACGACCAGGCCTTTCTCCTTGAGCTCGGTCTGCAGGGTGCCCATCGCGATGAGATTGGCAGCCTTGCTCATCTTCATGAAATAGTGACCGCCGAACAGTGAGCCGATACTCTGGGCGCCGAGGCCGCCGCCGAGGCTGACAACCTTCTTCTGCCGGCTCGCCAGCACATTGCCGAGAAATGCCTGTGTGACGCGCAGTGGGCCATTGGCGTTGATGTCGAGCACCCGCTTGAGCTCCTCGAAATCGAAACTGCCCAGAGTTTGTTTCGCGAGCGAGCCGTATATACCGGCGTTATTCAGCAGTACGTCGACAGGCTGACCAGCCCAGCGTTCGGCGAGCAATTCGACCTCTGTGTCGCTCGTTACGTCGAGCCGATCGACCGCAACGGCGGCGTGCTTTCTGGCCAATTCCTGCAATGCGTCCGCAGCCGCGGGCTGGCGGCAGGTCGCGATGACATTCCACCCTAGTTGCGCATATAGCGTTGCGAACGCGAGACCGAGGCCACGATTGGCGCCCGTGATCAGTACCGTGGGCTGGGCGGAGTCAAACTTCATTGCTTAATGCCGGTTGCGATGGGACCTGATTGTGCAAGAGATCTCCGAAAATATGCCTGTGCCACGGTGCTCGCGAGCGGCCGGGGCACCCAGCCTCGTCGATAGAAGCCCACGCAGGTCTTGAAGATTCGGGTCGCTGCGTCATTTCCCGCGCGAGCCATATCATCAAACTGGCTTCTTGCCAAAGGAACCGCAATCTCTCTCGGCGTAACGCCGGCCTCGGCTGCCTGCGTGAGCAAGCGTGCGATCCGCGAGCCCACATAGCGGCGGATAAATGCGGTGACCTGCGCATTGTTTGGGCCGGAGAATTCCATTGTGCCACCGAGCACGCCGCCCGAGTTGGTCACGAAATCCGGCAGGCACAGGACCCCGCGCTCGAACAGCATTTGCTCGGCTGCAGCCGTAACCGGGTTGTTGGCACCCGGTACCACCACCCGCGCCTTGATGTGCGCCGCGTTATGCTCATGAATGCTTTCGTGACGAGCACAGGGACACAGAATATCCAGCGGAACTTCCGGTAAAGACTCTCGCCGGATCCGCTCGCCGTCGGGGTAATGGTCCACTAACCGACTGCCATGCTCTTTCGAGAGTTCGAGCAATTGGTCGACATTCAACCCGCCTGCCGAATACAGCGCGCCGTGCGCCGTTGAAATCGCGACTACCTTGGCACCTGTACCGGCAATAAGACCGGCGAGGGCACAGCCGACGCTGCCGAAACCCTCGATGGCGACCCGAGAGCCTCTCAAAGTCAGACCGGTGTGACGAGCTGCCTCCTCTACGCCAATCAGGACGGTCAGTGCCGTATAGGCTCCCGTAGACGAGCCGCCGCGCCCCGGCCTGGTTCGAATACCGGCGCCGGTAAGCACCTCTCGTAGCTCCGCACCGCCGGTACCCATGTCGGTGGATGGCACGTAAATCCGCTTCCGCAACAACGGCGCAATCGCGCGCCCGAATGCCCGCAGCCGCTCCCGCCGCTCCTCGATGGGAACGTCGGGGTCGCCCACGATCCCTGCTTTCGCACCACCATGACGCAATCCCAGGAAACCGTATTTCAGGGTCATTGTGCGAGCGAGGCCGCGAATCTCTGCCTCGTCTATATCAGGCATCATCCGCAGTCCACCGGTCGCCCGACCATTGATAGTGGAATCAATTACCAGATAGCCTAGAATCTCGGCCCCGCTCCTGGCGGTGCAGACCAGTTGGAGTTGGTTTTCCGGTGCCGGCATCAGGGATCATCCAAACGCCGCGTAGACAAGATCAATATGCAACGGTTTTCTCCCGCCATGCCTTCATTAACATGGAATTGTGCCGATATCGCGCCAGGCCCTGTATGGCTAGACTGCAGTGTAAGTAATTGGTGACGATGATACAGAACTGATCAGGCGGACATGAATAACCTGAGAGCGTTCGGAATTCTGTGCGAGCTGTTGAGTACGCGCTGGCTCGCAAGAGAGACACTGGACAAGCGAAGGGAACGCAAACTCAGGCGCCTCGTCCAGCACGCCTATCAGTTTGTCCCTTATTACCGGGAGCTGTTTGATGGGGCCGGGGTCAAGCCGGACGACATCCGCACCCTCGAAGACCTGCCGCGAATCCCCTTGAGCACCAAGAAGAGACTGCAGGCCGCGGGGGCCGATGCGATCACCAGCAGCGCGTTCCGACCGGAAGGAATCCGAACGAGCAAGACCAGCGGTTCCAGCGGCCGTCCGTTCACGATACGTCAGGAGACCCGCTGGGGAGCGGTCCGCAAGGCAATGTTTCTGCGCGCATTGATGAGTTGCGGCTATCATCCGGGAAAGAAAGCCATGTTTCTGCGCAGCCGGGACGGCCGGCCGGCCGCCTGGTGGAAACGCTCGCGGTATGCCAACTACAACGTCCCCGAGGAGCAGCTCCTTCGGGAATTAGACGACTTCCGTCCCTGGTTGCTCTATGGCTGGGTAACGCCGCTGCGACAGTTAGCGCGTTATATTCAGGAGAACGGATTAAAGGTCTGGTCACCCGGTGCCATCGTGTCTACCGCGGAAACGCTGGATGGCCCGACACGGCGGCTGATCGAGAACGCATTCCATACTCGGGTGTTCGAAATATACGGGCTCACTGAAATGGGCTCGCTCGCGTGGGAATGTGTCGCCCACAACGGTTATCACGTCGCGGAAGACACCGCAGTCATCGAATCCGTGCCGGGTGACAGCGGCGGCCCTCCACGCCTCGTGATGACGAACCTGGAGCTGCTCGCGATGCCGTTCATCCGCTACGATGCCGGCGACCTTGGAGCATTCGCCGATAGCTTGCCATGCGAATGTGGTCTGCACCTGCGGCGCCTCGACCGGGTCGAAGGAAGAGTCGTGGACTGTGTGCGGCTCACCGATGGTCGAGTGATTTCGCCGTATGAATTCACGGTGGAACTGGAGAAAATTCTCGCCCTCGACCGTTACCAGGTTATTCAAAACACAGTTGATAGATTGACGGTGCGCATAGAAGGGCGGTCGGTGGGCGAAGCCGATAAGGAGCGGGTGCGTCAGATGATTCGCTCGATTGCGGGCGACGATGTGACCGTATCGATCAGCCATGAATCGAGCCTGGACCCCGAACCCGGTCAATGGCGGAAATTCAGGGTGGTGGAATGCCGTCTGCCTGATGCGGTCCGGTCATGACCATCAGCCCATGGTCGAGTTCTTCGCAACCCGCTTCGAATTGGCGTTGGCTTTTTAGGCCGGGAACCCTTTAGGCTTGATGATCACCAGGTCACACGGGAGACGGTCCAGCACCCGCTCTGCGGTGGAGCCGATGAATATCCGGCCGAGCCCGCTACGAGACACCGCACCCATCACGAGGATGTCGATATTCTCGTCCTCGGCGAACTGCGGTAGCCGGTCGTGGGGCGCGCCCTTCAATAGATGCGCATTGCCTTCCGGGACCTGGTGCGTATCGAGAAATGCGGTCATGGCCGCTTGATGCTCCTGCTTCAATGCGTCGGCGACTTCATCTCCCGAAGTCGCTCCCTCCAGGGCGAGCGCGGCATGGACCGGAAAGGTGTGCACTACCTGCAGCTCGCCGCCGGTTGCAGTCGTCAAGCTCTTGGCGAAATTGAGGATCTCGTGGTCCAGCTCGGCGGGCTTGTCATGTTCGTGCATTGGATCAACCGCAGCCACGACTTTCGGCTTGTCGGCAATCGCATGCGGTTTGACGAGAAAGAGCGGCGCCGGGCAATCGCGGATGAGATGCCAGTCGGTATTCGACAGAATGGTGCGTTTCAGGGGGCTGTGGTGATGGGTGTCCTTGGCGACGAGCCAGGGATTGCTGTCAATGACCTTGCGCACGATTCCTTCTGGCAGCGGATGATCCCAGACGACGTCCACCGCGACCTCCAGGCCGCGGGCTCGAAGCGGTTCCGCGAGCTTCTCCAGCTTTTCCCGAAGGATCGACATGAGGTTTTCGCGAGCCGGCTGGGAGATCCAGACCGTCGACGTGCGTCCCGCATCGATGTCGGGATCATAATCGCAGATCACGAGCTCGACGCTGGCGGAGACGTGCTCGGCTAGCCACGCCGCACGTTCGACAACTGGATGTTCATCGGCGGTGGGGTCGACCACCACGAGTATCTTTTTGTCTGCCATGCCTGCGTCCCGAATCTTGTCTGGTTTGATTCTATAATGGTGCTTGCAGCGCAACAACGGAGCATACCATCTACCGTGGTACAGTCGAATCGCTGGCGGTAGCTACTCGGTACAACCACTTTCATCAGGGCCGCATCGCGGGACCCTCATTGGCGACAGGAATAGCGCATATGGCAGGACGCAGTCTTGTGTGGTGGGTCGCAGCTGGCACCAGCGCCGGCGGCGCACTCTTTCTTCTCTCGGCACCGGCATTCTCCGCCGCGGACACCGTTGTCGGCATGGCACCTGATCTGACCGGTCACTGGGCCGCGTTGGTGTCGGTGGCGGTGTTTCTGTTCGCCTATGCCCTCGTAATCAGCGAGGAAACGATCCATTTGCGTAAGTCCAAGCCCGTGATGGTTGCTGCAGGAGTGATCTGGGCCCTGGCTGCCTTCACCTACGCGCAGCAAGGCGATACGCAGACCGCAGAGGAGATCGTCAAGCATGATCTGCTCGAGTTTGCCGAGCTGTTTCTGTTCCTGCTTGCCGCGATGACCTATATCAACACGATGGACGAGCGCGGCGTCTTCGACGTGCTGCGAGTCTGGCTCATCTCTCAGGGCTTTTCATTCCGCAAGATTTTCTGGATCACGGGGGCCATCTCTTTCGTAATGTCCCCGATCGCGGACAACCTGACCACGGCGCTCTTGATGTCGACGGTCNNTCATTGCGATCGCCTGCGTCAATATTGTCGTGGCCGCCAACGCCGGCGGCGCCTTCAGTCCTTTTGGTGACATCACGACTCTGATGGTCTGGCAAGAGGAGCATGTCGAATTTCAGCAATTCTTTGCCCTGGTCGTACCGTCGATCGTCAACTGGCTGGTCACTGCGGTGATCATCAGTTTTGCGGTGCCGAATGAGCGGCCGGAGCCGATACTAGAGCGCGCACAGCTCCAGCACGGTGCCTGGGTCGTGGTTGGCCTGTTCATTGCGACTATTGCAATGGCGGTGTCGGCGCACAATTTTCTGCATCTGCCACCGGTAGTTGGCATGATGACGGGACTGGGACTGCTGAAGTTATTCGGCTACTACTTGCAGCGCCGGGATGGTCGGTTCGCGGACCCTGCCGAGTATGCAATCGATGACACCGCACTGGCGCTGGACCGTGAGGTCGCTCCAGCGGCTCCCAAGGAACAGGGCCAATATGACATCTACCGCAATTTGCAGCGGGTGGAGTGGGATACGCTGATGTTTTTCTATGGCATCACCCTGTGTGTGGGCGGCCTGGGCGCGTTTGGCTATCTGGCCCTGGCCTCGGAGTTCACCTATGGGACGTTGGGGCCGACGACGGCCAACATTCTGGTCGGTTTTGCGTCGGCCATCGTCGACAACATTCCGGTGATGTTTGCGGTGCTGGAAATGAGCCCGGAGATGGATCTGGGTCAGTGGTTGCTGGTCACGCTGACGGCCGGCGTGGGTGGCTCGATGCTCTCCGTGGGGTCGGCAGCAGGCGTTGCGG
>JABAOE010013717.1_pt3 | contig 15219 bp, 14 predicted proteins | sample 7062141 | NCBI WGS metagenome assembly JABAOE01 (sample SAMN14538627, study PRJNA623070) | marine sediment metagenome | biome: marine biome [ENVO:00000428]; feature: marine pelagic biome [ENVO:01000023]; material: deep marine sediment [ENVO:00002113] | place: India: Gulf of Khambhat ... | reverse complement strand
TTCGACTCGCCGGTGGCGGCCGAAGCGGCCGGATACCGGTCGTGCCTTCGGTGCCGGCCGGACCGTCACCTCGCTGCCGCGCCCTCGGGGGCGGCGCCGCCGGCGGTGGCCGGCGCACTCGATCTGATCACCTACGGATTCCTGGACCGTTTCGACGAAGACGCCCTCGCCGCCCGGGTGGGCTACAGCACCCGCCAGCTCCGCCGTCTCTTCGAGCGTCACGTCGGTGCCACCCCGGCGTTCGTGGCTCGCAGCCGGCGCGCCCACTTCGCCCGCCGCCTCTTCGACGAGACCGACTTCACCATGCCGGTGATCGCCCGGGCGGCGGGCTTCGGCAGCGTCCGCCAGATGACCCGGGTGGTCGAGTCGATCTTCGGGTTCTCGCCCCGGGAGCTGCGAGCCAAGCGCCGCCGCGGCGACGTGATGACGGCCGACGGGGGGCTGGCGCTGCGGTTGCCGTTCGTGGAGCCGCTCGACCGTGAGGCCACCCGGGCCCACCTCGCACCACGGCTCACGCCCGGTGTGGAAGTACTCGATGGCGGCGTCTACCGGCGGACGCTCACGGTGTGCGGGAACCCGGGTGTGGTCGAGGTCGATCTGGTAGGCGACGCGCCCCACCTCGAGATGACCGCGCACCTGCCGACGTTCGACTCGATCATCGACGACGTCGCCCGGATCCGCACCATGTTCGGGCTCGACGACGACGTGCAGGGGGCCGAGGCCCTCCTCTCGGCCGATCCCCGCCTCGCCCCGCTCCTCGAGCGGCAGCGGGGACTGCGGGTCATCGGCGGTTGGGACCGGTTCGAGACCGCGGTGCGGGTGGTCGTCGGCCAGCAGGTGTCCGTGGCGGGTGCGACCACCGTCACCGGTCGCCTCGTCGAGCGGGTCGGTGCGCCGCTGGCGGCACCCGCGCTCGGGCTCACGCACCTGTTCCCCACCCCCGACACGCTCGCCGAGCTCGACGCCGACGCCTCCGCGCCCGGCATGCCCACCCGACGCCTCGCCACCATCAGGGCCCTCGCCCGGGCGGTGCTCGACGGCTCGGTCGATCTCTACGGCGCGGTCCCGCCCGACGAGGTGCGCCGGCAACTGCTCCGGCTCCCCGGCATCGGACCGTGGACCGCCGAGGTGATCGCCCTCCGCGCCCTCCGCGATCCCGACGCCTTCCCTGCCGGCGACCTGGGGATCCGCCACGCCGNNCTCCGCGATCCCGACGCCTTCCCGGCCGGCGACCTGGGCATCCGCCACGCCGTCGCCCGGCTGACCGGGGCCGTCGAACCAGTGTCGGCGCACGAGGCACAGGCCGTGGCCGAGGCATGGCGGCCCCACCGTTCCCTCGCCGCCCAGCACCTCTGGGCCGGTCTCCGACCCCCGATCCTCCAGGAGCAACCATGAGAACCCGCCACGTCGAGAGCCCCATCGGCTGCCTCACCCTCGTCGCATCCGACGACGGCCTCACCCACATCCTGTTCGAGGGTCAGGAGCCGGGCGACGTCGGTCTGCCGGCGGACCTGCCCGAGGTGCCGGACGACCCCGTCCTCGCCGAGGCCGCCCGCCAGCTCGGCGAGTACTTCGCCGGCGGGCGACGGAGCTTCGACGTGCCGCTCGACCTCCGGGGAACGGAGTTCCAGCGGGCCGCGTGGCTCGCCCTCGCCGAGGTTCCCTACGGTGAGACCCGTTCCTACGGCGAGCAGGCGGAGGCCATCGGACGACCCGGTGCCTTCCGGGCGGTCGGCGCGGCGAACGGCCGCAACCCGGTTCCGATCGTGCTCCCCTGTCACCGCATCGTCGGAGCGGACGGCTCGTTGACGGGGTTCGGTGGGGGCCTCCCCGTGAAGGAGCACCTCCTCGGACTCGAGCGGGCGCAGCAGGCGCTTCCCGGCGTGTAGGGCGACGTCCTAGCCTGGTCGTCATGGCCCTCGACCTCGATCGCTACCCGCCGATCACCTACGACGCGCGGGTTCCCGACATCGATGACCCGGAGGAGCGGCTCCGCCTGCACAAGTGGGAGGCCGCGATCGGCTACCGCGTGTTCGCCGCGCTGCGGTGGGGTCAGCTCGGCGACGGTCACATCTCCATCAAGGACCCGTTTCGCGCGGATCACCTCTGGGTCCTCGGCTACGGCATTCCCTTCGCCGCGGCCACCGTCGACAACCTGACCCTGATCGGACCCGACGGTGTCGCGGTCGAGGGACCGACCGAGAACGGTGTCAACCACGCCGGCTACCACATCCACCAGCCGATCCTGTCCTCCCGGCCCGACCTCGCGTCCGCCGCCCACACCCACACGCCGTGGGGCACGCCCTGGTCGGCCAACGTCGAGCTGTTCGAGCCGATCAGCCAGGAGTCGTGCGCGTTCGTGTTCGATCAGGCCATGTACGACGGCGACGACCTCGAGGTCGTCTCGCTCGAGGGCGGCGAGCGCATCGCCGCGGCGATGGGCGACCACAAGCTGTGCTTCCTGCGCAACCACGGCCTGCTGACCGGCGGCGGTTCGCCGGCGGAAGCGGTGGGCTGGTTCGTGCTGGCCGAGCGGGTGGCCGAGGTGCACTGCAAGGCCACCCGGCCCCGGCCGATCCCGGAAGCGGCGGCGAAGGACGTGGCCAGGAATCTCGGTCAGGCCGACATGGCGTGGCGGACGTTCCAGTGGCTGGCCCGCGATCTCGTGCCGGATCCGTCGGTCGTGTCGGGGTGACCGCGGTCCTCAGCCGGTNNAGGATCCGCTCGGTGTAGCCGTTCTTCTCGTCGCGGCCCTGCAGCACGAGCCGAAGGGCGGCCTGGAAGGGGATCGATTCGTCGGGATCGCCGGCCATGGGCTCGTAGCCGGGCTCGTCGGCGTTCTGGGCGTCGACCTGCGCCGCCATCCGGGTCATGGCCTCCCGCACCTGTTCCTCGGCGAGGACGCCGTGGTGGAGCCAGTTGGCGACGTGCTGGCTGGAGATCCGAAGCGTGGCGAGGTCCTCCATCAGGCCGACGTCGTGGATGTCGGGCACCGTCGAACAGCCGACCCCGAGCCCGACCCAGCGCACGATGTAGCCGAGGATGCTCTGTGCGTTGTTGTCGAGCTCGGTCCGGATCTCCTCCTCGGTGAGCTCGCGGTCGAGCAACGGGATGGCGGTCAGGTCGTCGATGGGGCGAGGGGCGCGGCCGTCGAGCTCCTCCTGCCGGGCGGCCACGTTCACGTCGAAGTAGTGGGTCGCGTGGAGCGTCGCCGCGGTGGGCGAGGGCACCCAGGCGNNCCTTCATGTCGTCGGGCTTGGCCCACATGCCCTTGCCGATCTGGGCCCGGTTGCGCAGCCCGCAGGCGAGCCCGGTGTCGACGTTGGCGTCCTCGTAGGCCAGGAGCCAGGTGGCGCCCTTCATCTCGCCCTTGGGGAGGACGGGACCGGCCTCCATGTCGGTGTGGATCTCGTCGCCGGTGCGGTCGAGGAACCCGGTGTTGATGAACACCACCCGTTCCCTGGCGACGTCGATCGCGGCGGCGAGGTTGAGCGAGGTCCGCCGCTCCTCGTCCATGATGCCCATCTTGAGTGTGTTCGGCTGGAGGTCGAGCGCCTGTTCGACCCGTCCGAACAGCTCGCAGGCCAGCGCCACCTCCTCGGGCCCGTGGAGCTTCGGCTTCACGATGTAGATCGAGCCGGTGCGGCTGTTGCGGTGGGTGCCGTGGCCGAGCAGATCGTGCTTCGCGGCGAGGGAGGTCACCATGGCGTCGAGCATCGTCTCGAAGATCGGTTCGCCCTCGTGGGTCACGGCGTCGGTGCGCAGGTGATGGCCCACGTTGCGCACGAGCATGAGGCTGCGGCCCGGCAGCGTGAGCGGCTTCCCGTCGGCACCCGTGTACGCACGATCGGGTTCGAGCCGGCGGTCGACGGTCTCGCCGCCCTTCTCGAACGTGGTGGTGAGCGTGCCCAGCTGGAGGCCCAGCCAGTTGCGGTAGACGACGACCTTGTCGTCGGCGTCGACGGCCGAGACCGAGTCCTCGCAGTCCATGATCGTGGACACGGCGGATTCCAGATCGATGTCGGCGATCCCCGCCGGATCGTCCCGGCCGATCGGGTCGTCGCGGTCGATGCGGATGTCGAGGTGCAGGCCGTGCTTGCGGAGCAGGACGGAGGTCGGGTCGTCGGCCGGCCCGGCGTGGCCCACGAACCGGCCCGGCTCGGCCAGACCGGTCGACTGGTCGCCCAGGGCCACTTCCAGCGCACCGTCGACCACCCGGTACCCGGTGGCGTCGGCGTGGCTGCCGGTGGCCAGCGGCGCGTGGGCGTCGAGGAAGGCCCGGGCCCGGGCGATGACCTTCGCCCCCCGCACGGGGTTGTACCCCCGACCTGCCTCGGCCCCGTCCTCGTCGCTGATGACGTCGGTGCCGTACAGCGCGTCGTAGAAGCTGCCCCATCGGGCGTTGGCCGCGTTGAGCGCGTAGCGGGCGTTGTCGAGCGGGACCACGAGCTGCGGGCCCGCCACCGAGGTGATCTCCGGATCGACGCCGGAGGTGGTGATGGCCACGTCGCCGGGCGGGTCGTCGAGATAGCCGATCTCCCGAAGGAAGGCGGTGTAGGCCCCGTGGTCGTGGTCGTGGTCGTCCCGATGGGCCCGGTGCCACTCGTCGATGCGCTCCTGGATCTCGTCGCGGCGAGCCAGCAGCGCCGCGTTGCGGGGACCGAGATCGGTCACGATCGCCTCGAGGGCGGCCCAGAACTCGTCGGGGCTGACGCCTGAGTGCGGTGTCAGCTCCTCGGCCACGAAGGTGGCCAGCACGTCTGCGATCTCGAGGTCACCGATCCGAAACGGCATGCGGCGAGGCTAACGGGCCACGTGACCTGCGGCGTCAGCGGCCGAACTCGGCCGCCGCGTCGCGGAGCGCGTCGAGGAGGTATCGCCGGTAGGAGCAGTCGGCGAGGAGGAGATACGACCGTTCGCCGTCATGGTCGCGGCGGACGAGATCGCACGTGACCTTGGCGACGGAGGCCGAGGTGGCCGCACCGTCGGGGGTCATGTGGTCGGCGAGGTCGAGGCTGCACACCTTCTCGAGCATCCGGGGCGCGGTGTCGCCGGTCACCCGGATGCAGACCCGCCCGTGGGTGATCGCCACCGCGTGGGCGAACCCGGTCAGGTCGAGCGCGCCGACCGCCGCCTCCACGGCGGGGGAGGGACCGATCACCAGCCACTCGCCGGGTCGGACACCGGCGACGGTCACGTCGTCGTCGAGGCGGGACGAGCCGAACGCGACGTCGACCACTCGCTCCCCCCGGACGCTGACGACGGCCAGGTCGTCGACCTCGGTGACGTCAACCACGGAGCCTCACCCCCTCCGGATCGAAGTGGGCGTGGTGCTCCATGACCCGAGCCGTCGCGTCGGAGCCGTCGGTGAGGCGGACGGTGAGGATCGTCCCCGGGACGGCGAGGTCGGGGGTGACCTGGCCGAGACAGATCGAGCGCTCGAGGGTGGGGGAGAAGCGCGACGAGGTGATGCGCCCGGCGATGTCGCGGGTCCCGTCCCGCAGGATCTGGCAGGCCTCTTCCGGCACGAGCTGCGGGTCGGTCGGCTGGATCGCGACGAGCACCGGCAGGTCCGGTGCGTCGTCGGCCAGGGCCCATGCCAGCTCCGGCTTCCCCGCGAAGTCGTCCTTGTCGAGCCGGATGAGGGGGGTCAGCCCGGTGGTCGGGGCCTTGGTGAGCCCGTCGGTGTCCTGGCCGACGATGAAGTGGCCCTTCTCGAGGCGCATGATCCGCTGGGCTTCGAGGCCGAACGGCGCCACCCCGAGATGGGCGCCCTCGGAGAGCAGTGTCTCCCACACGTGGAGTCCGTGACGGCTGGGCACGTGGAGCTCGTAGCNNTCGGCTCCCTCGGCGAGGAGCGTCTCCCACACCTGCAGCCCGTGCCGGCTGGGCACGTGGAGCTCGTAGCTCAGCTCGCCGGTGAACCCGATGCGCCACATGACGCAGCCGGCGACGCCGGCCACCGTGCCCATCCGGACCTGCATGTAGCCGAAGGCGTCGGGGGAGACGTCGACGTCGTCGACGAGACGGGCGACGAGGGTGCGGGCCTGCGGCCCGGCCACGTTGATGCTCGTGTAGGCGGTGGTCATCGGGGTGACGTGGACCCGCCAGTCGGGCCGTTCGGTCTGCAGCCACATCTCGACCCACTGCCAGACGCCACCGGCCCCCGAGCTGGTCGTGGTCATGAGGTAGTGATCGTCACCGAGCCGCCCGGTCACCCCGTCGTCGAGCACCACCCCGTCCTCGGCGCACATGATCCCGTAGCGCACCCCGCCGACCGGGAGCTTCGCCCACCGGTTCGTGTAGAGGAGCTCGAGCAGCCGGGGGACGTCGGGGCCCCGCAGGTCGAGCTTGCCGAGCGGGGTGACGTCGGTGATGCCGACGTTGGTGCGGACGTTGCGGACCTCGGCCGCCGGGTCGCCGTAGTGCTCGGGCCGGATCCACTGCCCGGCCAGGATCGGCGTCATGCCGTGGGCGACGTGCCAGTCGTGGATCACCGACACCCGCTCGGGTTCGAACCCCCGTCCGGCGAGGGCACCGAGGCTGACGGGGGCGTAGGGCGGGCGCCACACCGTGGTGCCCACCTCCTCGATGGTGGAGTTCCGGGCCTCGGCCAGGACCGCGACGGTGTTGACCGTCTCGAGCTTCCCCTGTGAGGGTCCCATGGTGGCGGTGGTGAACCGCTTCAGGAGTTCCACGGAGTCGAAGCCCTCGGCGGCCGCCCCGACCAGGTCCTTCGACGACACGTCCTCGGAGAAGTCGACCATGCCGTGGGTGGACGACCGGAACAGCGCAGGATGGGGATCCCTCGCGAGCGCGGCCCGGTCGTCGGTCGGCCAGGACGGTTCGGGTCCGTCGACGGGCGCGGCCCGGGCGGTGGTCGCCTGGAGGCGGTGGCGCACGACCGCGGCTCGGCTCGCGGCGAGCGCACCGGTGGCCCTCCCGTGGGCGACCAGGGCGTCGAGGTCGCCATCGCCGGTCAGCCCGCCGGTGGCCAGCACGGTGTCGGGGGGAGCGGTCGGGAAGAAGCGAGCGGTGGCGGAATCGTAGGAGGGTCGGTCACCGGCCATGTTCAGAAGCGAGGTGGGAGCGGTCCAGCCGATCGCGGTCACGAGAAGGTCGGCCTCGACCCTCGTGCCGTCGCCGAGCGTGACGGTGGTCAGCTGCTTCGACGACCCGGTCGCGGCAGTGACCGTCTCACCGCGACGGGCGTCGACCACCCGGGCCACCTCGACGCCGGCCCGCTCGAGGTCGGTGACGGTCCGGTCGCCGTCGTCGTTGGCGGTCAACACCACCGCCCGCTCGCCCGGCGCCACCGCGTACATGTTGACCAGCCGGCGGACGGCCCCCGACAACATCACCCCCGGCAGATCGTTGCCCGAGAACACGTAGGGGCGTTCGATCAGCCCCGGCGCCACCACGAGCACCTTGGCCCGGGCCTTGACGAGCCGCTCCACCACACCGGGATGGCTGCGCTGGGCGATCGCCACCCAGTTGTCGGCGTAGCGGCCGGTCACGGTCGAATCGAGCAGGATCTCGACCCCCGCGGTCCGGGCCGCCTCGGCGAGCTCGTCGGCGGCCTTCCGGTCTCGGTCGTCGCCCCAGCGCAGGTGGCCGCCGAGGTGATGCGTGTGTTCGACCAGGATCACCGACGCGCCCGCCTCGGCCGCGGCGATGGCCGCGGCCAGTCCGGAGGGACCGCCGCCCGCCACCACCACGTCGGGGTGGGCGTAACGCTTGTCGTGGTAGCCGTGCGGGGTGTCGAGGTCGATCGTGCCGCCGGGCGCGTACCGGGCCAGCACCTTCTCGTAGGCAGGCCACAGCCGGGCCGGCCGCATGAAGGTCTTGTAGTAGAAGCCGGCGGTGAGGAACCGGCCGACCAGCCCGTTGGCGGCCTTCACGTCGAGGCCGAGATTCGGCCACACGTTCTGGGCGCGGACGTCCATGCCGTCGGCCAGCAGGCGGTGGCCCGCCCGGACGTTCGGCTCGGCGCCGACCTGCACCGACGTGTTGGGATCCCAGAAGTCGGCCGTCATCACCCCGCGCGGCCGGTGGTACTTCATCGACCGGGAGATGACGCGCTGGTCGTTGGCCAGCAGGGCGCTCACGATCGTGTCGCCCGCGAACCCCTCCATCGCCCGTCCGTTCCAGGTGAACCGGAGGGGCCGGTGACGGTCGAGGACCTCCCCGGGTCGGACACCGAGCCGCCGGCTCACGGCGCCGCCCCACCGGGCAGGACGGGGGTGCGGAACTCGCCGGTGACGGTGTGGCGCTCGACCGTGAAGAACCGGCGGCAGCCGTTCGCGCAGTACCAGTTCTCCCGCAGCCATCCCGCCGGGTTGTCCTGGAGGTAGAGGTAGGCCCGCCATTCCGCGGTGTCGGTGCTGACCGGGTCGGGCCGGCGCCGGGCCTCACCCCGGTACGACAGATCAGCCGCGTTGCGGGGGCCGCAGTGGGGGCAGGGGACGAGCAGCACGGCGCGGGTGTCTCCTAGTGCCCCACCGCCGCCGCGCCCTTCTCGCCGACGAGCACGCCGTCGGCGAAGCGGGACAGCGCGAAGGGCGCGATCAGCTCGGGTGTGGTCTGTTCGGCGATGCAGCGGGCCATCTGCTCGCCCGCGACGGGGCCGGCCTTGAAGCCGTAGGTGCCCCACCCCACGTCGCACAGGAAGCCCCCGACCGGGGTGAAACCCATCACCGGCGAGTAGTCCGGGGTCATGTCGCACAGCCCGGCCCACTGCCGCAGGAGGCGCATCTGCGAGATCCCCGGCATCAACTCGAGCACGTGGCCGGCCAGTTCCTCGGTGAAGTCGAGGCTGCCCCGCATGTCGTACGTGGCGAACGGGTCGACCGAGGCGCCGAACACGAGCTCGCCACGGTCGGTCTGGCTCACGTAGACGTGCAGCGAGCCCGAGACCACCACGGTCGGCAGGAACACCTTCACCGGCTCGGTGACCGCGGCCTGGAGCGGATGGGTGGTGATGGGAAGGCGGACGCCGGCCATGTCGGCGATCGTGCTGGCCCAACCGGCGGTGCAGTTGACCACGATGGGAGCCGAGATGTCGCCCCGGCTCGTGCGCACCCCCGTCACCCGCCCGCCCGCACCCTTCCCCCCCGGACCGGTTCCTCCGTCGACCACCACGTCGAGTACCTCGGTGCACTGGTGGAGGTCGACCCCGCGGGCATCGGCGGCGCGGGCGTAGGCCCACACGACCGCGTCGTGACGGATGGTGCCGCCCGGCGGGTGATAGAGCGCACCGAGGATCGGGTACCGGGTGTCGGTCGAGACGTCGAGGCTCGGGGCGAGCTTCTTCACCTCGTCGGGGCCGATCACCGTCGAGTCGACGTCCTGGAGCTTGTTGACCTCGGCCCGCCAGCGCATCGTCCGCAGCGCGCTGTCGGTGTGGGCGAGGGTCATGTGGCCCCGCTCGCTGAACATCACGTTGAGGTTCAGGTCGGTCGACATCGTGTTGTAGAGCGCCAGCGAGCGGTCGTAGAAGGCGACCCCCTCCGGTGTCAGGTAGTTGGACCTGACGATGGCGGTGTTGCGACCCGACCCGCCGCTCCCCAGGTAGCTCTTCTCGACCACGGCCACGTCGGTGATGCCGTGGTTGGCGGCCAGGTAATGGGCGCAGGCCAACCCGTGGACGCCGCCGCCCACGATCACGACGTCGTAGCGGGGCTTCAGGTCGGGACTGCGCCAGACCCGGGGCCAGTGGGCCCGGCGGGCGCCCCGCCACACGAGGCCCGCAGCGGAGTACCGGGCCGGCCGTGAGAAGCGACGCATCGCGTCACTCTGCACCACCCGGGCCGCGGCGGGAAGGACCTATCCTCCCCGCGTGACGTCTCGGGGCGTGGTGTTCGACAAGGACGGGACGCTGGTGGACTTCCACGCCACCTGGGACCCCGTGTTCGGCGCCGTCCTCGACGAGCTCGCCGGGCACGATCCGGCGTTGTGGGACCGGGCCGCGGCGGTGCTCGGGTTCGACCCGGCGCGGCGGGCGCTGCGCCATGACTCCCCGCTCGTGGCCGAGAGCAACGCGGAGGTCGCGGACCGGCTGGCGCCGCTCTTCGGCCGTCCGGCCGGCGACGTCGAGCTCCTCGCCTCGATCGAGCGGGTGATCGAGGCGACGGCCTCGTCGGCGCCGGTCGCGGTCTCGGGAGCCGGCGAGGTGCTCGCGGCCCTCGCGGTCCGCAAGATACCGATGGCGGTGGCGACCAACGACGCCGAGGCGAGCGCCCGGCTCCAGCTCGACCGACTGGGTTGGGCCGCCCACTTCGTCACGGTGGTCGGCTACGACAGCGGTCACGGGACCAAGCCGGAGCCCGGGATGGTCGTCGCCTGCGCCGCGGCCATGGGCTGCGGGCCCGAGCAGGTCGTGGTCGTCGGTGACTCACGGCAGGATCTGCTCGCCGCCCGGTCCGCGGGCGCCCTCGCGGTGCTGGTCGCCGGGCCGACGCCCCGGCCGGGGCTCGCGGACCTGTGCGCGCTGGCCGATGTGGTCCTCGACTCCCTGGCCGGCGTGATCGACCTGGTCGGCGGGGTGTGAGACGGGTGGCGGGGGTCCGCCACGGCCCGAGCGGCCACGTGGTTTAGCGTGGCCCCATGGGCGAGACAACGGGTGACACCCGCATGATGCCCGACACCCACATTCCGGAGGGCTCGCTGGTGCCCCTCGGCGAACGCATGCGCCTGCGGGGCCGGGGCACCACGTTCGTGCGTCACGCCCCCGGCCCCGAGGGTGCCCCCACCGTGTTGCTGTCGCACGGGTGGCTCGCGAGCAGCGCGCTCAACTGGTACCGCTGTTTCGAGCCCCTGGCGGAGCACTTCAACGTTCTCGCCATCGACCACCGGGGTCACGGACGGGGTATCCGCAGCACGCGCCGGTTCCGGCTGGCCGACTGCGCCGGCGACGCCGCGGCGGTGATCGAGCAGACCGGCGCCGGCCCGGTGATCGCGGTCGGCTACTCCATGGGTGGACCCATCACCCAGTTGTTGTGGCGGGACCATCCCGACCTCGTCAGCGGCATGGTGCTGATCGCCACGGGGGCGGAGTTCGTGCCGGGTAACCGCCACCGCTACGCCGCGTCCGCCCTCCTGCTGGCCGCCGCGGGGACACGGGTGGGGGCCGCCGCCACGTGGGTGCCGAGCCGTGTCGCCCGGGCCATCCTGGGCCCCAGAGGCCAGCGGGAACGCCCGAGCGAGCTGATCGAGTGGGGTCGACAGGAGATGGCGAAGCACAGCGGCCGGGTGATGCTCGAGGCGGCCCACGCCGTCGCGAACTACAGCGCCAAACACTGGATCGGTGGAGTCGACGTCCCCGCCTCCGTGATCGTCACCGAGGAGGACTCGGCCGTGTCGCCGGAGGCGCAGCTCCGCATGGCGATGGCCATCCCCGGAGCCCACATCAGCCGCATCCCGAGTGGTCACACGAGCTGCATCGACCCCGACTTCGGACGCAAGGTCACCGACGCCTGTGTCGACGTCCAGCACCGGATCGATCTCGGCTACCGACCCCTGCCTCCCGTGCAGATCAGCGGCGGGTGACCAGCTCCCGGTAGGCCTCGACGACCGGCGCGAGCTCGGTCGGCGTGGACCCGTGCATGATCACCCCGTCGCATCCGAGGTCGAACTGGCCGAGCACTGCGGCGGCACAGTCCTCGGCCGGGCCGGTGGCGCTCGGCGCCAGCCACTCGTCGGGGATCAGCGTGGCGACGTGCTCGAGCTGTTCGGGAGTGGCGACGACGTCGAATCCGCCGGCGAACGACGACACGAGCTCGTCGGTCCGGAACCGCTCGAGCACGGCGGGATCCCAGCCGTTGGTGGCCACCAGCAGGTCGCCGTACCCCTGGAGGTAGGTGGCGAGCCGGGCCACCGTCTTCTTGAGCCGCAGGTCGTGGGGGAGGTGGTCGCCGACGGTGGCGAAGCACGACCACACCGCCACGTCGGCGGGATCTCGTCCCGCGTCGGCCGCCGCGTTCTTCACCGTCTCGACCGCCCGCCGGGTCGTCTCGTCGGTGAAGAAGGTGTGCAGCACCACCTGGTCGAAGCAGCGGCCGCCGAGGGCGAGCGACCCGGGGCCGAACGCGACGAGGCCCATCGGCAGGTGCTCGTCGAGGTCGCCGGCCAGGTGAAGGAAGGGGAACGATCCGGCGGGGCCGTCGTGGCCGAGGACCATCTCGCCCCGGAACAGACGGCGCATGAGCCCCACGAAGTCCTCCATCTGCGCGGTCGTGATCCGGTCCATGCCGTAGGCGTCCTGGAGGCGGGGGATCCCCCGTCCGAGCCCCAACACGAACCGGCCGCCGGTGAGACTCTGCATCGTGCGGGCGAACCCGGCGGTGACCATCGGGTGGCGGGTGTTGTGGTTGGTGGCGGCGGTGGCGATCCCGATCCGGTCCGACGCGGCGCCGGCCGCCCCGCACAGCGTGGCGGCCTCCTTCTTGTCGAATCGTTCGGAGACGAAGGCCCACCCGAAGCCCATCTCCTCACCGAGGCGCACCTCGTCGAGGACGTCGCGTGACGACGCGGCTTGTCCGGCCAGGGCGTAGAAGCCGAGCTCCGGACGGGTGGCCCCGGTGTCGTTCATGGGCGGGAACCTAATCGCCGTCTCCGGGGCCGGTCTGGCAAGATCCGACGATGCCGTCGTTCGTGGTGCCGATCGGTTCGGTCGTGTTCGCCCTCGTCGATCCCACGCCCGGGCGGGAGCTCGCGTTCAACGACTGGTACGAGCGGGATCACTTCTACACGACGGGGACGGCGGCGCCGGGCGTGTTCAGCGCCGGCCGGTTCATCGCCACCCGGGCCTGCAAGGAGCTGCGGGATCCCGCTCACGCCGGCGTGGCCGGTGACCCGAGCCGCGGTTCGCACCTGGCGCTCTACTTCGTGCTCCCGGGCCACGACGAGGCCCGAGTGGCGTTCGCCACCGAGCAGATGGCGCGGGCGAGGGCCGAGGACCGGTTGTTCGAGGAGCGGACCCACGTCCACACCTGGAGCTACGAACCGGCCTGGGCCAGGCGGTCCGACCCCGACGGCGTCCCGCCCGCCCTGGCCCTGGACCACCGGTACCCGGCCGTCTCGGTGGTCTTCGTCGACCACCCCGACCCCGACGGGGAACTGGCCGCCGCCGTGGTGCCCGGTGAGCTTCCCGGCATCGACATCGTGCTGGCCCTGCGTCCCGTCTCCGAGGTGATGCCGTCCACGTGGCCGGGTGACGTCGACCCCTCGACCCGCCGGACCCTGGTCTGCTTCCACCCCGAGGGGATGGAGGAGGGGTGGGAGGCCACCCGCGCGCTGCTCTCCGGGCTGGAAGCGGGCGGCCCGACGGCGGTCACGTGGGCGTCACCCTTCCTCGCCGCGGTGATCGGCACGGACGTCCACGCCGATGACCTCTGAGCCCCGTTCCGCTCCGGCCCTGGTGCCGGAGCTCCGGCGGCTCGTGCCGCCCGTCTACTTCCCGTGGGCCATGCCGTTCCTGGGTATGGGCATCACCTTGCCCGTGCTCCCCCTCCATCTGGAGGACTCGGGCCTCAGCCTCAGCACCGTGGGATTGGTGGTCGGCGCGACCGGGGTCGGGTCGGCCCTGGGTGGGGTGCCGGCGTCGGCCTTCGGTGACCGCTGGGGGAACGACCGGCTCATGTTCACGGCGGTGGCGCTGCAGGCGGCCACCCTCGCCGCCTTCGGCCTCACCGACCTCGCGATCGTGCTCTTGGTGTTGCGGGCTGCCCTGGGCGTGGGGATGGCCGGCGCGGGACTGAGCCGCCAGGTCTACATCTCCCGCTCGGTCGACATCGGGGTCCGGGGCCGGGTGATGGCCCTCGTCGGCGGCAACCACCGGCTGACCCTGGTGGTCGGCCCGCTCCTGGGTGGCTGGGTGTACGAGGAGTGGGGAGGGGAGGCGGTGTTCGTGCTCGCGGGGGCCGTCACCGCCCTGGGCCTGTTGTGGATCGTGCTGCCCGGTGGTGCCGATCCCCACGACGGGCCGGATCAGCGGGAGTCGAACGGTGCGGTGGGGCCCGTGCTGTGGCACCACCGTCGTCTGCTGGCCCGGGCCGCGCTCGGGCCGATGCTGGTGATGGCGGCCCGCGACGGTCGCTACGTGGTCGTCCCCCTGATCGGCGACCGGCTGGAGCTGTCGGGAACCGAGATCGGCGCCCTGGTGGCGGTGGGCACGGCCGCCGACTTCCTGTTGTTCCCCGTGTCGGGTTTCGTCATGGACCGCTTCGGCCGCCTGTTCTCGATGGTGCCGGCGTTCAGTCTCATGGCGGGCGGTCTCGTCCTGCTCGCGGTGGCGGACACAGGGGCGCAGGCCGTGGTGGCGGGGGTGGTGATGGGGATCGGCAACGGCCTCTCCTCGGGGGCGATGCTCACCATGGCGAGCGACCTCGCGCCCGCCGACGGCCGTGGGCCGTTCATCGCCGGGTTCAACATGGCCTCGGGGGTGGGCCATCTGCTGGGCCCGATCATCGTCGGGTGGGCGGCCGACGCCATCGGCCTCGGCGCGTCGGCGGTGGCGCTCGCGGTCGCACTGGCGATCGGGTTGGTCTGGATCGTGGTGATGATCGGCGAGACCGGGCCGGGGGGCAGGCACCGGGAGCGGAGGCACGGCAAGGGAGGACCTCGTGCCCCTCGGTCGAGGCGTGCGGACCGGCCGGTTCACGCGAAGATGGAGGAATGCTGACCGACGACGACCGCCGCGGGCTCGACGCGGCCATCGAGGAGGCCCGCGCCGGGCGGGCCGAAGGGGGAATCCCGATCGGCTCGGCGCTGATGGTCGACGGCGACATCGTCGGGCGGGGCCACAACCGTCGTGTCCAGGAGGGCAGCGTGGTGCTGCACGCCGAGATGGACTGCCTCGAGCGGGCGGGCCGGCTCCCGGCGTCGGTGTACCGGCGGGCGACGCTCTACACGACCCTCTCGCCGTGCGACATGTGCACGGGGGCGGCGTTGCTCTACGGGATCCCGCGGGTGGTGATCGGCGAGAGCGAGACCTTCCTCGGGGGCGAGACCCTGCTCGAGGCGCGGGGGGTCGAACTGGTGCGGGCCCACGATCCCACCTGCGTGGAGATGATGCGGGAGTTCATCGCCGATGAGCCCGAACTCTGGAACGAGGACATCGGCGAGGACTAGCTGCGCCCCGCCGGTGCCTCAGCTGATGAGCCCGTCGGCCCGGAATCTCTCGACCGCGTCGGCCGGCCGTCCCGCGATGATCCCCTCGGC
>JABAOE010012129.1_pt6 | contig 15221 bp, 15 predicted proteins | sample 7062141 | NCBI WGS metagenome assembly JABAOE01 (sample SAMN14538627, study PRJNA623070) | marine sediment metagenome | biome: marine biome [ENVO:00000428]; feature: marine pelagic biome [ENVO:01000023]; material: deep marine sediment [ENVO:00002113] | place: India: Gulf of Khambhat ... | reverse complement strand
CACGGCGCGCACCACGTCGCCCAGAAGTTGACCATGACGACGTTGCCCCTGTGCTCTTCCAGTGACATCTGCCCACCGCCGAGCATCTGCAACGTGAAGTTGGGTGCCGGGCCCGAGACAGGCCCTGCCGAAGCAGCGACCGAAGCCAACACGACTGAAAACAGAATTACGATTTTCTTGATCATCATCTCCACCTCTTCCTCTTCATGCTCAGAAGAAAAAAGTCATCCCGAGATGTGCCTCGAGGTTGTGACTCGTCTTTTCCTGCCCGAGCAGATCGATGTCGTATATGTGATCCCGGATGTCAGCATGTATCGCGAACCAGTCGCGCGGAACGAACCTTACGCCGAGACCGAAGTTCACCGTGAAGCGATCGTCGCCGGCAAAATTCGTCTTACCGACACCACCGATCAGATAGATCGTCGAGTTGAACGCACGATCACCTCCGAGATACACCTCGCCCGGAAACAAGTTGTAACCCAATGACACGTTATAGTAGCTAAGCGACCTTTCATCTTCTGTGAGCAACTGCGCAGCTCCGCTCAGACGCTCGAAGCTCGTTTCCTCACCTTCACTCGCGCCGGCGGCCACCTCAACGAAGAAGCCCTCCGTTATGTGATATGCGAACCTCGCCCCGACCGACGTGTTTACACCGAAGTCCTCGATGCTCATGAGCCCCGCATATAGACCCACCTCGAAATCCTCGGTATCGATCGCCGCGATCTCGATCTCACGACGGTCGAGCTCGGGCTCGATGACAGGCGCCTGACCCTCGACGAGCGCCGGCTCCGGATCCTGCCCACCGCGAAACCGCGCACAGCCTGTCACGCTCATGACAACGAGCACTTTGATTAGAAGAAGAAAGAGAACCCGGCTTTCCATTCAGTTGGCTCCTCGTTTTCGTCGCGACTCGTAAAAACGACGTATGTTTTGTATTCGGCTCGAAATACGAACCGACGAGTCAAATAAGTTCTAATGCCGATACCGACATGCGCAATGTTGTCCGTGCGATCCGTCGTCGCGACGATCGTTCCCTTGGGCTCGGTATTGATGATGCCGCCGCCCAGCGTGAAATACGGTGACACACGCCACTCCGGATAGAGCAGGTGCACGATATTGAAACCGGCCAGTTGACTGTTGGAGAAGTTTCCGAGGATGTCGGAATACCAGACCTCGCCCGAGAGATTCTCCGTGAAGCTGAACGCGCCGTAGACGGATACGATGTTCGCGCCGTCGAAGTCCCCATACAGCGCACCGACTTCCCAACGGCGCACGGCATGATCCTCGAGCGTGAACCCCGGGACTTCTACAGTCCCGCCGGAGAGCTGCAGCGTTGCTTGCAGCTGCTGGCTGTTGACCCAGCCTTCCTGTCCGCGCGGTGCGCGAACCTTAAACCAATCCGTGCGCCGTGAGAGAACGTCGATGCGCTCGCCTCGATCCACGACGTAAAACACGGGGTAGGCCTGCGCCGGCCCCGTTCGCATCTCGATGAACGGATCCTCGACGACAACTTGCTGCGCATCGTCCTGCGCACGGGCCACGCTCGCCAGAGCGCAACTAAAAACCAAGATGGCGAGCAATGAGCGAATCATCGTCTAGTTGAGCGGTACGTCCGGATCAAATGGGTTGTTGAAATACTGTGCGCCGAGGTCAAGCCACTCTGAAATGAGCCTGAGCTCCGCTGGCGACAAGTCACCTGCGTGAGTGCCGCCCGCATCGAAACGTGAGAAGAACGTGCCGGAGGCCAGCGCACCGGCTGAACTCATCGCCGAAGACACATTGACAGGCACTTGAATCGGGTTGCCGTTCGCGTCTACGCCCGGAACCAAGATGTCCGCACCTGTCGCATCCTGAGCGTTGTCGTCGACGAGCAGCTCCCGATAGGTCTTGAAGTGATCGGCAACTTGATCCGAAGGGCCATCTGTAAGATCGAGCTGGGCAGCTGGCGACTGAACCGTAGCCATCGGTCCGACGAACGTATGACAACCTGCCGTCGTACACGTGCGATCATCGAGCACGATGTTCGGATCGTTTGGATCGAGCGTGAGTCGCGGCAGTCTCCAGAGTGGATGAATGTGCTGCTCGTAGTTGATGACGACTCGACAGTCGCTCGACCAACCCTGTACGCATGGCAAAGTCGTCGGAACGGTTGTTTGCAGGCCCAGATCACCGGTACCAGCANNCGGTACCCGAATCGAGCATCCGCCGGACGCCCCGCGGTTCCGGGGTCTGTCCACACGTCGTCGTAGAGCACCTCGACGGACGCATCCATCGCAGGACAGGTGGAATCGGCTTCGCAGTCGATACGCGTGCGAGTCTCAGCCATCGTTTCACCAAAGTTCGTAAGCAGCGTCGGGTTCGAGTTTGGGAATGGGACTCCCGTTCCCGCCGCGCCTGCGTACACGGAATCGAAACTATCGCTGCGTCCGTGCGACAAACCCGATCCCGGGTCGTGGCAACCGTTGCACTCCAGCTCGTCCCCAGGGATCACCTGTAGCCAATTCTGATGCCGTGCAGAGATGCGTCGTCCGTTGGCATCGAGCACGCTGACGGCGAACGGGACGTTCGCCGGTACCTTTACTCGTACGGAGCCGTCCGGCTCGATCGGCGCATAACCCAGAATCTCGCGCATGCCTTGCTGCGCACTGACGCCGAATGCCGTATTGGCGAAATCGCGCACGTCGTCGTCGGGCAACGGCACGGGTTTGACGATTCGTATGAAACGCGCTGCTCGCTGATCCGCGGTTGTGGCCGCCGGGTCCGCTAACGTTTCGATATCTGGCGTAGCGCTATCGACGCCATCGATATCGTAGACGCTGCGAATATTGAGAATGCCAACGTCCTGGGATGCGAGCTCGGCGTCGGCGCCGGCTCCGGGCATCTTATCGAGAATGACTTGCGGGGTGACACGCGGCTGCGCTGCGACGATTTCGCCNNGTTTGGTCCGCTGGGTCGTACATCCAGATGCCGTAGAGTGGCGGTGCAAGTTGAAACGTCGGATCCGCGAGCCGTTGTGCATCGCACGGAAAAATGACGCCCAGAGCATCGGTAACACGGCAGATGTTCCAGCTCACGAGCACGCGATCGGTACCGTCCCAGAGCGGGAACGCCGACGCAAAACGACCGCCCTCCGACGGGAGCAGATCCGTGCGTACTTGAAGCGGCGTCGCCGAGACCTGGGCTGGTCCTGCCATGCCGGCATTGATGGCCGTCGGCTGTGTATCCTCCACGTAGGTCGGCGTGTCAATGATGATCACGTCGCCACCGAGCTCCGGATGCACGGCCGGGCGAGCGATCGCCATGATGCGCCCATCGGGCAGCTCGCGGGCACCTATGAACTGCACCTCGGTCTGGTCCGTACCGGTCAAGTGACTCTCTGCGCCGTAGAGCAACTCGAGCTCACTGCCGTCTGGATTCATTCTATAAAGATGGACACCGTCGACGTTGCCGGCGTTGTCCCACCGACTGAATAGAACGCGGCCGTCGTCGAGAACTGTCGGCTCGAAGTCATGACTCTGGTTGAAGGACACCTGATGTAAGTTCGCACCGTCATCGTCCATGACATGCAGAACGAACGCCGGTTCGCCGCGATCTTCCTCCTCCGCTTCGTACTGCGGCTTGTTCTCCAGGAGTAACGTCGCCTTCTGTTGGTGCTGCCGCGTCGAGGCAAAGACAATGCGCCCATCGGGCAGGTAATGCGGCGATATGTCATGGCCGTCCTCCGCCGTAAGGTCGTCCGGAATCACGCGCTGCAACGTGTCGGTCGCAATCTCGTACTCCCAGATATTCCACGTCGGCTGCTCGTCGTCGTTCAGATTCGGGTCGAATGGCCCACGCATCGCAAATAAGATGGTGCTACCGTCGACGGAAATCTCCACACCTTGAACGTCGCCGACTCCCTGCGTCTCACCCTCGGTAATGTTGCGGTCGGCCGCACTTGGAGAGGCGCGGTCCCGAAAGTAGAGATCCGTGCCGACGTTAAAGCGCGACTGGTCGCGAAGATCAGGGCTTTGGAATTGCTGCATCTGATCGTCGAGCAGGGGCCCCTTCGTGTAGGCAATCGGAAAATCGATAGCTACGGGGTCGGGGCTCTGACCATCGGCAATACCCGTACCGCCACCTCCGCTACAGGCGACGACGCCCAATACGGCACTAGCAACTAAGACCCGCCTAAGAACAATGAGAGCCGTGATACGACTGCAACCTGTTAGATTACTCATTGGAGATCCCTCTCACGTCGTTTCCATCCTTGTCTGAGGGCGGGTTCTCGGGTCAATATCTCTCATGCGTTCGCCACCTCGGCGACCGCTACCCCGCAGCACCACAAGACGTCGTTTGCGCCGAGCTGCTGGATTAGGTTTCATCCTGCCTCCGGGACAATGCGACGTAATATGGCGTGCCCCGTAATCATGGGGGTGAGCGCAAAAACCTACTGTTAAAGCGATCACATAACCCGCCCTACCCGATACCGCAGCAAAGTGTGACGACGTTCTCATTAAGAACGTTTTTGAACCCATCGAATCGCAATCGTTTTCACGTAATTGCTCTGGTCGGTCGTTCGTCAAATAAATCTTGCAGCAGTTCAACGACACGATGCTTACACGGCAAATATGCTGCGTCGAACTGTCGCTGATTAAAGACGTCGCAAATTTTCGACATTACGAAGCGATTTTTTTTGTGCTCTACTTTTTTCGCACTCACGAGAGCACTCCATCGCCAACAGGATTTTGGTCATGACGAGCAGGAAGCGTTTAAGTTCGATTCTCGATTTGTTGACCCGACGAATCGGTAACCAATTAGCTCTTTGCATTGCGTTCAGTGTTACGGCCACGTCGACAACGCTTGCTGGCCCAACGGAGCGCGAGCAAGCGTTTCGTATTCACAACCGGCTTGCTGGTGTACCGCCGAGCGATAATGTTCTGGCACTGATGGAAGGCGATCTGAACGCCCCGAACCCAGATCCGATCGCCGCTGCGCACAGGGCGATGGCCAATCCGAACTTCTACACCGTCACGGTAAAAAATTTCGCAGCGCCGTGGACGAACCGTGATCAATCTGTCTTCGTTCCGCTCAATGACTACACGACACTCGTGATCGGCATGGTTAGAGATGGCGTGCCATTCACGGAGATCCTATCGGCCGACCTTTTGTACACGCATGCAGGTCAAGTCCTGCCGAGCGCGAACAGCAACGCCCACTACGACAACCTCGAGCGGGCAATGCGTGATCCGAATTTCGATCCGCAAATCGACCTCGTAGCCACAACGCAGTCGGCTGCCTACGGAACGCCTTCGACCGCTACCGCAGGCGCCATGACGACTCGCGCTGCTGCTGAGGCTTTCTTCATCGCGGGCACAAACCGCGCGATGTTTCGATTCACGCTGATGAACCACATGTGCACGGATCTCGAAGGCGTGCACGACACGACGATCGTTCCGGATCGAATTCGTCAAGACGTGTCTCGCAGCCCTGGCGGCGACAGTCGCGTTTTCATGAACAACTGCATTGGGTGCCACGCTGGCATGGATCCGCTTGCACAAGCGTTCGCCTACTACGACTACGACGAAGTGCTCGGCCGCATGCTCTATACGAATGGGACCGTGGCAAGCAAGTACTTCAACAACGACACGACGTTCGAAGACGGCTTTATCACGCCAGACGACGAGTGGAACAACTACTGGCGAGTGGGACAGAACGCCAACTTGGGCTGGGACATCAATCTGCCCGGCAGCGGTGCCGGCGCGAAATCGCTCGGCCAAGAGCTCGCCGCAACGCAGGCGTTCGCCCAGTGCCAAGTCACGAAAGTGTTTCGCAACGTCTGCCTCCGAGACCCGGTCGACAGCCTCGACCGCGCCGAGATCGCGACCATGACGGGCAATTTCACCGGTGCCTACGGCTATGACCTCAAAGAGGTCTTCGCCGCCTCGGCCGCCTATTGCATGGGCAACTGAGACAGGTGGGAAAAGCAATGAAGCAAATTAGTCAAAGCATCCTGTTGCCGACGAATACCACATGCGCGAGGCTACGTGCCGTAACCGGCGTCTGTGCCGCTCTGATCCTTGCCGCCTGTGCGGGCGGAGGCAGTGGCGCGGATACCCAAGCAAATACGCCCTCTGGCGGAGCGCCGATATCGAGCTATACGGGTCCGGCACCGGCGACGGCCGACGTCCAATCGTTCAAGATCAACCTCTACGACAACATCCGAGGCAACAACCGTTGTGGCGCCTGCCATAGCGTCGAAGGCGGTCAAGCACCGATGTTCGCGCGTAGCGATGACGTCAATCTTGCCTACGCCGAAGCCAATCCTGTTGTCGACCTCGTCGTGCCTTCCGACTCCCGTATCGTTCAGAAAGTGGCCGGCGGCCACAACTGCTGGCTCACGAGCGATCAGGCCTGTGCCGACATCTTGACGACGTGGGTATCTAACTGGGCGGGTTCACTGGCCACCGGTGGTGGCCGCACGATCGTGCTCGAGCCGCCGCTATTGGTCCGCGATCCGGGCGCGAGCAGGCACTTCCCGTCGGATTCGAGCCTTTTCGAGACGACCGTGTATCCGCTGCTCACGCAGTACTGCTCGGGCTGTCATGCGTCTGACGCGAACTTCGTTCAGTCCCCTTTCTTTGCCGAAAACGGTAGCCCAGCGGCGATCGCAATCGCCTATGAAGCCGTAAAACCCAAGATCGATCTCAACGCGACGTCGAGCTCACGTCTCGTCGTTCGCTTGCGCGACGAGTTTCATAACTGTTGGACGACGAACTGCGCCAACGACGCGGCTGCAATGCTCGCAGAAATCGACGCGTTTGCCGCCGGCGTCCCGATTGACGATGTGAATCCACTTTTCGTCACGAGCAAGGCCTCGACATTATATGAAGGCACCGTCGCCTCAGGCGGCAACCGCTATGAGGCCAATGTCATCGCATTGTACGAGTTCAAGACAGGCCAGGGTCTCACGGCCTTCGATACGAGCGGCGTGGATCCTGCGCTCGATCTGACCCTCTCGGGCTCGGTCGACTGGTTCGGTGGTTGGGGTTTGAATTTCTCGGGCGGAAAGGCGCAAGCCTTACCGGTCCCAAGCGCCAAGCTGTCCACTGCCATCCAAGCCACGGGCGAGTACTCCATTGAGGCTTGGGTCGCCCCGGGTAATGTCGTGCAGGAGAACACGCGCATCGTCAGCTACTCAGGAAGCGACACGACTCGCAACTTCAATCTCGGCCAGACGATGTACAACTACGATTTCTTCAATCGAACGGCTACATCCGATGCCAACGGTAATCCGCAATTGTCGACGCCTGATGCCGCAGAGGTGCTGCAAGCCACGTTGCAACATGTCGTTATGAATTTCGATCCCGTGGCGGGTAGAACGATCTACGTCAACGGAATCCTCGTCAGCGGCCCAGACCCCGCAGCAGGCGGCTCTCTTGCCTCCTGGCAAGACAACTACGCGTTTGTGCTCGGTAACGAGGTTTCCGGCGATCTGCCCTGGACTGGCGTGATCCGCCTCGTCGCAATCCACAACCGTGCGCTTACGCCGGCGCAAATACTGCAGAACTATGAGGCCGGCGTCGGCGAGAAATTCTTCGTACTGTTCGGCGTTGAGCATCAGATCAACGTTCCCGAGAGCTATATCGTCTTCGAAGCATCGCAGTACGACACCTACGGCTATCTGTTCCGCAATCCATTCTTTATCAGTCTTGACGGCACTGCGCAGCCCAACGGCATAGACGTCCAGGGCCTCAGAATCGGTATCAACGGCCAGGAAGCATCGGTCGGTCAAGCGTTTGCGAATCTGTCAGAAACGATATCGACAGTCGACTACGATCCGGCGACGGGGCAGTCTCTGCAAACGCTAGGAACCGTGCTCGCGCTCGAGCGCGGCCCCGATTCCGACGAGTTCTTCCTGACGTTCGACCTACTTGGCGGCAGGAGCTACTCACGACCGATCCCAACGACGCCGCCTCCGGCGATACCGCAGGATTTGCCGCCGATCTCCGACATCGGCGTACGAACGTTCGATGAGATCAACGCGACGCTCTCGACGATCACGGGTGTGCCGATGTCCGATTCGACAATCGAGACAACCTACGACCAGATTCGTCAATCGCTGCCGACGGTCGAGGACATCGAAGCATTCCTCTCGTCGCACCAGATGGCGATTGCGCAGCTCTCGATCCTCTACTGTGCTGCACTCATCGACGATCCTGTGCTACGCGTGGATCCCAATTACGGTTTTCCGGGCTTCCCGTTCACGGCCAACGTCGCGACGGCTTATCCGGCTAGCCAGGACCTGTTACTCGATCCGTTACTCGACCGCGTGCTCGGCACGGCGGCCAATTTCATCGGTACGCAACCCGATCACGCAACAGTCAAGACCGAGCTCGAGGAGCTCATCAACGGCATACCGACGGATGTCACTCGCCCGGGCTTAGCGAACAGCGGCGGCGACCAGGTACGAACGCGAACGATCGCCAAATCAGTATGCGCGGCATTGCTCGGCAGCGCCGCCATGCTCGTGCAGTAATTTGACTAGAGGTGAAAGCACCATGCTGATCCGAAGCCGACGAAAGAAACGAAACTACGACGCGCCGCAGCGTCACCAGAGCCACAACAGACCGATGACGCGCCGTGAGCTCATCGGGCAGGGTTTCCTGGCCGGCTCCGCGACCGTCCTCGGCGGCGGCGTCTTCAGCCTTTTCAGCAACCCTCGCGCTGCCTATGCGCAGCTCGCCGCCGATCTGGATCCGTTGCGCGCAGCCTGCGGCATCAATGTATTCGGTGCCGGCAAGATTCCGTTCATCTGTTTCGATCTCGCCGGCGGCGCGAACATGGCCGGCTCCAACGTACTTGTCGGCCAGCAAGGCGGTCAGATGGACGATCTGAGCACGGCTGGCTACAACAAGATGGGCCTACCCGGCGACATGGTGCCCTCGGCTATCGACCCGAACACCAACCTCGACCACCGCGACACACGGCTCGGACTCGGGTTTCACAGCGACAGCGCATTCCTGCGAGGCATGTTCGGCTCGATCAAGACGGCTGGACTCGAGAACAACATCAACGGGGCAATCATTCCGGCACGCTCCGATAACGACACCGGCAACAACCCGCATAATCCGATGTACGGCATTCAGCGTGCGGGCGCCGAAGGATCAATCCTGTCATTGTGCGGATCGCGTAACAGCGAATCCGGCGGCAACTCGATGGCACCGATCTCGCTGATCAATCCGGAGTTTAGGCCGACGAAGGTCGACCGGCCGAGTGACGTCACGGGCCTCGTCGACACAGGCGAGCTCTTGAATCTACTCAATGAAGACGATGCCTTAGCCGTCATGGAGTCGATCTACCGGCTCAGCGACCAGAAAATGGGCAGCGTCAGCACGGGGCTCAACTTTCCGGACCCGAACAACGTTCCACTGACGCGTGATGAAGTGGTCGAGGATCTCGTGCGCTGCGGCTACCTGAGCGCAGCGGATATTGCCGATCGATTCTCCGACCCCGGCGCGCTCGATCCGTCACAGGACGACAATATCGTCAACGGAGCAAACTCGATTTTCACTAACGCCGAGTACTTCGGTGACGATCGCGACGGTGATGAGTTCCGCAAGACCGCGTCCGTTATGAAGATGGTCATCGACGGCTATGCCGGCGCAGGCTGCATCACGATGGGTGGCTACGACTACCACGGCGGCGCGCGTGCCGAAGGCGAGGTCAAGGACTTCCGTGCCGGGCGCTGCATGGGCGCCTGCCTAGAGTACGCCTCGCGCGCCAATAACGGCCTTGGCGTGCCTTTGATGATGTACGTATTCAGCGATGGCTCGCTGTCGAGTAATGGCGTCATCGACGATTCGCTGGACGGGCGCGGCAAGGGCGAATGGACGAGTGACAATAGCTCAACGGCGGCTTCGTTCTTCCTCGTGTACAGCCCACTGCGTCGACCTACGTTGTTCCAGAGCGGCCTGGACGGCCTGCCTCCCGAGCAACACCAGCAGCTTGGTTATTTCACGGCCAATGGTGACGTCGTGCGCAGCGGTACGCCCGGCGCGAACAACGTGAACCAACTCGTGCAAATGGTGCTGCTCAACTACATGGCACTGCACAATCAGAACGGGGATTTCGCGACAGCTCCGTTCTTCCCGGCCCACGGCCTCGGCGACAGCACGAGCCTGGATCGACTCACGGCATTCGAGGCGATCTGCAATCAGACAATCTCGAATTTGATCTGACCACCAGTCTAGCGGGCCCCTCTAAGCGCTCGTCTGGCGGGGACCCACGTGGCCAGGGACGGCCATGCGGGTCGCCCGCCAATTTTTTTATGCACATCGATCGCGCGTGAACCTTGTTCCGGTGATTTGGCGTCCGAGCCCAATATAATGTGACGATGACCGAGCTGCTCGACGTCCTCGCCTGCCCACGCTGCGACAAAACGCTCGATGCGACCGACGCCGGGCATCGCTGCAACGGCTGCAAGGTTGATTTTTCGGCACTGGCGGGAATTCCCTGGCTCTTCTCCGAGCCCAACTTCGCACGTGCGGAGTGGCGACAGCGACTCGATTTCTTGCTACGTCGATTCGAGCATGATGGGCAGCAGCTCGATCGGTCGCTGAAGGAACGTGACGACTTGTTGGCGCTTACGCGTCAGCGACTAGAGTCACGCAAAGCCGCTCTCGTCGGTCAGTCTGAACGACTTCGCGCATTGCTCGAGCCGCTAGAGCTCGAGGCCTCCTCGACGAGTTATGAGATGTATCTTGCGCTGCGCACACAATTGCCGCCGGACCAGGGCCTCACGACGTATTACCCGAACCTACATCGGGACTGGTGCTGGGGACAGCAGGAAAACGAAGCTTCGCTCAAACTGCTGACTCCGGGCCTCGAGAACCTGAACGCCGAATCGAAAGTGCTCGTGCTTGGCTCTGGCGCCGGGCGCCTAGCCTACGATGTTCATAACAGGCATTCGCCTGCGATTACAGTTGCGCTCGACTTCAATCCGCTCCTGCAGTTCGTGTTGCAGCGCGTCGCAAGCGGTGAGACCGTCGAGCTCTACGAGTTCCCGCTAGCGCCGCGCACACTCGACGATCACGCTGTACTTCGCGAGCACCGAGCACCCGCCGCCACGCGACCGGGGCTGCATGCCGTGCTCGGCGATGCGCTACGGGCGCCATTTAGGCATGGCGCCTTCGACGTTGTCGTCACGCCATGGCTCGTTGATATCGTGCCCGATGACTTTGCATCGTTATGCCTTCGCATCAACCGCCTGCTCGCTAACGAAGGTCGGTGGCTGAATTTCGGTTCGTTGCAGTTCGGCCATGCCAACTTCGAGCGCCAATACAGCCCGGAGGAATGCAGTGCGCTCATCGAAGCCGCTGGTTTTTCCGCGCCAGAGACGAACGAGGCGTCCATTCCTTATTTGAGCTCGCCGGCAAGCCGGCACGGACGACAGGAAACCGTGCTTGCGTGGCAGACAGTGAAACAGCGCAAGACCAAGCAGCCCGAGCGTCACGCGGCCTTGCCGGACTGGCTCGTCAAGGGCACTGATCCTGTTCCGGCGCTCGATGCGTTTCGTGTGCAAGCTACGACGACGCGAATTTATGCCGGGCTCATGGCGCTCATCGACGGCAAGCGCTCGCTGAAGGACGTGGCCAAGATACTCGTCAGCCAGCGACTCATGACGGCCGCAGACGCAGAACCCGCCGTTCGCAAGTTTTTGACCAGGATGTACCAGGATAGTCAACGCGGCCAGCGCCTATGACCAAGCCGCGTCCAACGTGTCCTGCATCGCCGGTCGCAACCAAGCAACGAAACGCTGTAGATCCGAATCGTCAGCGCGCCGTCGCGAACACACGAATTAGTCGTTGAACTGAGAGCGCACGCCGACCGGAAACGGGCGCACGAGCCGACCGGCCGTCAGATCATCGGCGACAAGCAAGTCCCTCGCCATGGCCACGCCCTGCCCTTCGACAGCTGCCTGCAGGATGACCGAAAAATCGTTGCTCAAGCCGGGCTCCGAGCGCGCGGTCTCGATGCCGTTATCATCGCTCTCTCACTCGCCGCTGCGAGCCTCGCCAGCGAAGCGGGTGAGATCGAGCGCGTTCGGGTAGGTTTAGGCGCAGCGCTCGCGCGGCCGCCAGCTGTGAGCGCCGCGGCTTCGGCTATCGGTGAGTCGCTTAGGGCGCAGGTAACGCTGAGCGTGCCAGGCTCGCGCTACCGCGGGGCGGACATCGCCGAGACCGCAGCTGCCGCCAGGCCGTTGAGCTCGGCGTGGATCTCGGCAAGCACCGAAAGTGCTATCGACTCCGGCGAGTCCGCGCCGATCGTGAGCCCCACTGGCCCCTTGAGCCGTGCACGCAACGCATCGCCCGAGTCGCCAAGCTCATCGAGCAGCCGGTCGCGCCGCGCGCCTGGACCGAGCACGCCAAGGTAGGCAGCCGGTACGTTCGCCAGTTGCGCAAGATAGGTCTTGTCTGTGACCAGATGATGGCTCATGACGACGATCGCATCGTATTGATCGAGCATGAAGACCGAAGCAAGCTCGTCTGGTCGGATGAGCTCAGCGTGCTCGGCCGTGGCAAAGTCGCCTTGCTCGAGATACGCCGGGCGATGATCAGCCACTGTAACGAGCCAACCGAGTCCCGCGGCGAATCTCACCAGCGGCACGGCGTCGAGTCCGGCGCCGAGCACGAGCAACCGCGGAATAGGCCGTAACGGGGAATACAGCACTTGGGCGCCGTCAGGCCCGACCTCCAGTGTCGTGGATCCCTGCTCCAATGCTGCTGTGCAGCCCGGCGCGAGCTGTGCGATGCAGGCAGGATCGAGCTGCCAAGCGCTTCTGGCATCGCCATCCCAAATCAGCGTTGCTCCGCTGACGAGATCCGACTCCCCGCTCGCGACGACGACAGCCATACCCGCGGCCTCGACCNNCCCGCGGCCTCGACCCCAAGCAGCCCGCTAGCAATAGCGGTGAATGGCTCGTACCCGGTCTCGGGTGACAACCGCTGTAGAAAGACGCGAATCAGCCCGTTGCAGCCGACCCCGAGGCCCCAGAGATCCTCGCCGTCGTCACGCATGTCATAGGTCACCGTCGTGGCACTACCGGTCTCGAGAACCTTGTGGGCACGCTCGGCCAGGTCGCCTTCGAGACAACCGCCGCTGACCAGCCCCTGATAATCGCCGTTAACGGCGATCAGAATTCGATGACCGGCTTTCGTGTAGGTAGATCCGAGCGTGTCGTAGACGGTGGCAAGCACCATCGGCTCGCCGCCCTCTCGCCATTCGCCGAAACGCTGGATAATGCCGTGGATGCTCATCGCAAGCGGAGCTTAGCATCTTCCCATGTGCATCGTGCTCGACATGGACGAGCTCAAGTTGCGCCTGGCAATGCAGCGCCTTAGACTGCCAGGCTTCGCGCGGCCGCGTCTCAGCGAGCCGCTGACCCACTGAGAAGGATATCGAGTGAAACGTGCAGGCCGAGAAGAAGCCGAGCAAGCGGTCCGAACGCTGCTGAGTTGGATTGGGGACGATCCCGATAGGGAGGGACTCCAAGGAACACCCGGACGCGTCGTGCGTGCGTTCGAAGATTGGTTCAGCGGATACAACGATGATCCGGTGGAGTTCCTGCGCCGCACCTTCTATGAAGTAGACGGCTACGATGAGATGATTGTGCTGCGCGACATCAGCTTCGAGTCGCATTGTGAGCACCACATGGCACCGATCATCGGCAAGGTTCACGTCGGCTACCTGCCCGACCGCAACGTCGTCGGCATCAGTAAGCTCGCACGCGTCGTCGAGACGTTCGCGCGCCGATTACAGGTGCAGGAGACGATGACGGCGCAGATTGCCCATTGCATACAAGATGTTCTACAGCCCAAAGGCGTTGGTGTCGTGGTTGAGGGCGCGCATCAGTGCATGACCACGCGCGGCATCCGCAAGCCTGGCGTTGCGATGATCACGAGCCAGCTACTTGGCGACTTTCGCTCGGATCCGCGCACCCGTGCGGAGTTTCTAAACATCATCGGCCGGGCCAATCTGGGCGCTTGAGTTCGGGTTGCGCTCGCGTGAAACGGATACCGCAAATCAAGAGCTTCATGACGCCGTTCCCATACTCGATCGGCGAGACGGCGCCGCTCGAGGAGGCTCAAGCCTTCATGCGGGCGAAGAAAATCCGCCATCTTCCCGTTACACGTGACGGCGTGCCGATCGGCATGATTACCGACCGCGACGTCAAACTCGTCCTCGGCCCGGACTTCGCTTATCCCGAGCCCGGTGAGCTCACCGTCGAGCAGGTCATGATCAAGGAAGTCTATGCTGTCGATCTCGGCGAACGCGTGGACAACGTGCTCGCCCACATGTCGGAGCACCACCTAGGCTCCGCGCTCGTGACGAAGAAGGGCAAGCTCGTCGGCGTGTTCACGGCGACGGATGCGTGCCAGGCATTCGCAAAGCACCTTCGGGAGGAGTTTGGGCCGCACGGCGGCGATCTAATCGCTTGAGCGCGAGAGTAAGGCCGAGCGCCTAGAACCTGAGACTAGTCTTCGCTGTCTGTTACCACGAACGGGATGTTTTTGCGCTCTGCGTAGCGCCGCGCGAAGCCCATTGCCTCATCCTGGGACATTGGATGATTCGCGAGCAAGGTACGAATTCGCCAGGTCGTGCCACCCTCGTCGACCTCCTCGCCACTGTCGATATGCCGCTGAATCGTCGCTAGCGTGACGGACTCGTCGTCCGGCGACGTCCACGTAAATACGTGCAGATAGTCCTCTTCTAGGCTCTTACCCTCGAGTGACCCGCGGGAGATGATTTGCACAGCCATGGATCCGCCTTCCCTGGAAAATCAACTGTTACCTCAGAAACAAGCAAGGCGTGTGCCATTTTGCAGAACGTTGCCCGAACCGCTAAGTAGCGGTCGGTTATGTCAGGTAGGGTGACCTGTAGCGTCAGTTTCTGCCACGGCCATACGCCGCTCTCCGTCAGCCACTACGATTCGCGCGGAAGGCTGCTCTAACGACGATGATGGCCCGCCGCAGAGCCGGGCAAAAACCGGTTGCGACGGCGCATTATGGCCGTCCGCTTTTGAGAACTGGGTCCGCGAAACTGTGACGTGGTTCCGGTATTGTCGCTCAGGTTCACTATGCCTATCGCACGCAAGCTATGACGATGGACAACAGAGGAAAACAGGCGGGGTTCACACTAATCGAGCTCATGATCGTCGTGGCGATCATCGGGATCCTGGC
>JABAOE010000492.1_pt2 | contig 15226 bp, 5 predicted proteins | sample 7062141 | NCBI WGS metagenome assembly JABAOE01 (sample SAMN14538627, study PRJNA623070) | marine sediment metagenome | biome: marine biome [ENVO:00000428]; feature: marine pelagic biome [ENVO:01000023]; material: deep marine sediment [ENVO:00002113] | place: India: Gulf of Khambhat ... | reverse complement strand
GTCGTTGTCGACGTCGCTGCAGACGTTGGGGTTGTTGTCGTCGGAGTCGGCGGGGTCGAGCGCGCCGTCGTTGTCGTCGTCGGCATCGCCGGCATCGCAGAGACCGTCGGCGTCGTAGTCGGTCCCGTCGTTGGCCGGGTCGTTGTCGGCGAGCGGTCCGAGGCCGTCGGTGCCGACCGCGCAGTCGTCGCAACCGTCCAGATCGGCATCGGCGCAGACCGACGGATCCAGCGCCGCCGTATCGGTGCCGTCGTCAACTCCGTCGTTGTCGTCGTCCGCGTCGCAGGCATCGCCCTCGCCGTCGCCGTCCGTGTCGGTCTGATCGTTGGGCACCGCCGGGCAGTTGTCGTCCGGAGCGCAGAAGCCGTCGCCGTCGGCGTCGTTACCGGGGTCGGGCACACTTGGGCAGACGTCGTCGAGATCGCAGACGCCGTCGTCGTCGGAGTCGACGCAGCCGCCCTCGAGCGTGACGAAACAGCTCGCGCGGATCGCGTCCTGGTCGGCACCCGTCGCGGGATCGTAGATGCGGACCTGGGCTTCGAATTCCCCGGCGTTGACGTTGGCCGGAATGAGGACGTCCGCCAGGCTGGCCTCACCGCCCAGGTCGGTGCTTCCGATTGCTTCCCCACCGCCAGCAAGCATCAGCGTCTCTCCGTCGCGCGTGGTCACGCGGATGGTCTCGCCGGCCGGCAACAGGCTGGCGTTGACGGTGACCCGGCTTCCCGGTCCCGTCGCACCGCCCGCATCCGGAACGATTTCGCATGCGGGTAGTTGCGCCGGTCGGAAGACGATCGTGTCGACGCCGAAATCGGCCTCGAGCTTGGAAGTCGGTACGACGGGCGCCGGTGTCGGGGTGTCGCCCGCCAGACAGCCGGGATCGTCCGGGCAATCGCTGCAGTCGATCGTTCCGTCCTGGTTCGAGTCCATGCAGACGCAGGCGTACACACGACCGTTGGGCAGCACGCTCGGGTTGTCCGGATCGGTGCTGCATTCCACCTCGGTGAGCACCTCCAGCCGGAACTGCGGAACGGCCGGGAGGGCTTCTCCGAGCAGCAGCTCGAGCAGCGGGCTGGGCAGCGAGAAGCCGATCTTGAGACCCTGAGTCTTGCGCTCTTCGCTGATGAACTCCGAGTCGCCGCCTTCCTGCACCAGCGCTACGCTGATCGAATCGAAGTCGGCGGAGATGAGGGCCGGATCGAGATCGCAATCGACGCTGTTGCTCATCACGCAACTCGTGACCACGTCGCAAACGCCGTCGGCCGTGTTGTCCATGCAGCGCAGCATCTCGACGAACGCGGTTCCCGCCCAGTCGTAGACCGACAGCTCGACAAAGTCCTGACACGTTTCGATCTCTGCGTCGCAAGTGGAACTCAGCACGGCTTTGGTGATCAAGTCGATACCCGTTTCATCGGAGTCCCCGTCGAGATCTTGGTCCGTGCCCAACGGGAAACCGTGGTCGCTCGGCGTGCCACCCGTGTTCGGGTCGGTGTCCAGATCGGCATACCAGTAGTAACCGGTCTCCGGCAGCAGCGCCGGCGGCAACGCGGCCTCGGTCGTCGAGCTGTAGAACGTCGTCGTCGCGGGGTCGTAGGCCGCCCCGAACTCCGCCACGTCGAGCCACGAGAAGTCGAGCAACACGGAGTCGCGGAAGTCGAGCAACACCGAATCGCGGAAGTCGAGCAGCACGGAGTCGCGGAAGTCGAGCAGCTGGGATTCACGGAAGTCGAGCAACACGGAGTCGCGGAAATCCAGCAGCACCGCGTCACGGAAATCGAGCAATACGGAGTCGCGGAAGTCGAGCAGCACGGAGTCGCGGAAATCGAACAGATCCAGGATCCCGAAATCGAGCAGTTGCGCGTTCCGGGATTCGATGTCGAACCCGTCGGTGGACCCCGCGATCTGCGTCGGGGGAGTCGATTTGAGATCGGGGATCGTGAGCGCCGCGTGCTCGCGGGCCAGGAAAGCCTGCAGCAACGTCAGTTCGTCACCGCCCCGGTACTGCATCAGGTTGGGGCCGTCGAGCAACGGCTTTTCGGCAAAGGCATCGTCGGCGTCGTTGGGGTCGCCGTCGCCGTCGTCGTCAATCCCGTCACCGTGCTCCAAGCACAGCGCGTGTCCGAACTCGTGGCCCAGAACGTGATTGCGCAGCGCGTCTTCAGTGTCCTCGACGACCATCACGCGACCGGCCGTCGTCTGCGCGGCGACGTCAAAGCACTGGGCGCGCCCGCCGATACCCTTCAGGGGGAGCCGGTCCCCGTTGCCGTCGACGAAGGCGCCGATGGCGACGGCGGTCAAACCGGTGACGTCGGGCTCCAGTTGTTCCCAGGCGGCGCGGCAGGACGCGTTGACGTGATGGAACTCGTCGAAGTCGAGCCGGTCCGGATCGACGAAAACCTGTCCCTCGCGGCCGATCTCGGTGCTCGGGTCGGGGACGATGACCCAGTCGCGGGCGTTGATGCTCGCGGCGGGGAACAGGACCGTGCCCGCGCGCGGTTTGAAAATCTCGTCAGAGACATCCTGCAGCCAGTCGTCAAGGGTGTCGTTGGCGGTTTGCTGGTCGGCCGCCAGGTCGGTGCCCGACAGAACGCACCAGCGCACCGGGATGCGCAGGCGGGACAGTAACGTGTCGAGGTTCATCTCCGCGGCACCGACGTCGCAGCCGTCGACGGAGCCGGGGTCCCCGCTCAGCGGGAAGCCGGGCACGTCCAGCGGACGGTCCGATGCGCGCTGATCCTCGGTCGCGCCGGGACAGCTGCCCTGATCGATCGCGGGGCTACTGGGCAGCAGGGCGTGGGTCGGGGTGGAGCCGCCGTTGTCCTGCAGGGGCAAGATTCTCGGGTCGACGTCCAGCTGGTCGCCCATCGAGCCGGCGGGCGGGTTCAAGCCGCAGTCCATCGTATTGCTGATGACGTTGTAACCGAGCGAGTCGATCGTCCCGCTGCAATCCGGGCCGGACTGGAAGCCGGCATTGTTGGTCAGTATCGAGTTGTTCGTGCTCAGCGTGCCGGAGTTGAAGACGGCGCCGCCTTCCATCAACGCGGCGTTGAGTGCGAGCGTCGCGCTGGATAGGTCGAGCGTGGCGCCCGCGGCGTTGTGGATCGCACCGCCGTTGCCGAGCGTGACGTTTCCGGAAAACGTGCTCGACGCAACCGTGGCCGCACCCTCGTTGAGGACGCAGCCGGCGACGGAGCCGGCATTGTTGGCCAGCGTCGTCGAGTCGATTTCCAGCGTGGAGGACGAGTCGTTGATCAGGCAACCTGCGCTGAGACCTTCGTTGCCCTGGACGTGGCTGCCGTGGATCGCCAACTGACCGCCGTTGGAGTTGACCAGCGGCGCGTCCGATGCGCCGGCGTAGTTCTGGGTGATCTCGACCTTGACCAGCGTGACCCGGCCGCCGTCGTTCAGGATTGCGGCGCCGCTGCCGTCGCCGCCGACGATCGTCAAATCTTTCAGGGTCAGGTTGCCCGTGGTGACAACGCTGAACACACGATCCAGACAGTCGGCCGGACCGTCGGCACAGCCGGCATCGATGATCGTGCTGCCCATGCCCCCACCGACGATCTCGGTAAAGTCGGTGACGACGATCTCCTCGATTTCGAGTGGGACGCCGCCGTCTTCCGGAAGCGCGAGCGTGTAGGTCGTGTCGGGTTGCAACACGATGCGGTCGGGACGACCGGAGTTGTCCCCGGAAGCGTTGGCCTGCTCGATGGCCTCGCGGAGCGAGGTTCCCGGCGTGTCGGGGACGTCCTCGGTCTCGTCGACCATGATCGGATCCAGCACGGTGGTCTGCGCCGAGACCACATCCGCGGACGGTTCGGCGATCAGCTCGACGCCGGCGTTGGCCTCACGGACCAGGCCCATCCCGCCGAAGTGTTTGACCCGCACCGTTTTCGGTTGACCGAGTTCGGGCTCACCCTGCACGGCGCCGGGTTTGAGCGACAGTGCGACCAGGAAGGTCGCCGGTCCCGCCACCCGGGCGTCCGGGACATCGGGGAAGCTTGCGGTCAGCGTCGGTCCGGCAAGCGCCGCGTTGTTCGCGCTGAAGACCAGCGGATCGAGGGGGTCGTGCTTGCACTCACCCTGGATGTCGCGATAGATCTCGAGGCGGTCGGCCAGCGCGGCGGCGTTCGTCACGTTGAGATCCTCGAACTGGAAATCGATCGAGATCAGCTGACCGACCGAATCCCCCGGCCGTCCGTTCATTTCCAGCACCACGCACAGCATCGGCGTGGTCTCGCCCTCGAAGGCGTACTGCGGGGCGATGTCGGTGGTCGTGAAACCATAGTGTCCGCCCCGGTTCTCGACGTAGAGCACGCCCCGCGCCGGTACGACGATCAGCGCGTCGAGATCGCCGTCCCGATCGGCATCGCCGAGCGCGACGGCGCGCGTGGAATCCTGGGAGGATCCGAGTGCCGCCGCGGCGGCAAACGTGCCGCCGTTGCCGTTCAGGTGGAACAGATCGCCCTGGCCGTCGTTGGCCAGCACGACGTCCACGTCGCCGTCGGCGTCCAGATCGCCGATCGCGACGGCCGCGGTGTCGTCGGCATCGGGCGCGAGGGGGTGTCCCGGCGCGTCCCACGGATCGCCGACGCGATCGTTGATGTAGAGCAGGTTTTCTCCACCACGCGTCCCGACGAGGAGATCGGGCCCGCCGTCGCGGTCGAAGTCGCCGATGGCGACCGAGCGCGTGTCGGTGGCCGGCGCCCCGGCGCCTCCGATCGGCAGTCCGGCCGCGGCAAAGCCACCGTTGCCGTCGTTGACGTACAGGCGGTCGACGGCGGCGGAGTTGCCGGCGACGACGTCCGCTGCGCCGTCCTTGTCGGCGTCGACGATGGCGACGGAGTTCGTGTCGTCCATTTCGGTGCCCAGCGGTGTCGCGGCGACGCCGGCAAACGGATCCGTCCCCGCACCGGTGGCTCCGGTGCTGAGATAGACGACGTTCTGGCCGCTCTTACCGGCCACGATGTCGAGCGCACCGTCGCCGTTCAGGTCGGCGAGTGCCAGCGAGGTCGTCGCTCCCGCGCTCGCCGCCAGCGGGATGCCCCCACCGAGCGTGTCCCACGGGCTTCCGTCGGCGTCATTCAGGTAGAGCTTGATCGACCCGTCGGCGTTGCCGGTGACGAGATCGGTCCAGGCGTCGCGGTTCACGTCGCCCAACACCAGGGCGACCGTGTCGTCGGTGTCGCCGGTGATGAATTCGAGCGCCGAGTTGTCCCACGGGTCGCCGTCGCCGTCGTTGCGCCGCAGCTCGTTCGGCAGACCGGGACCCGTACCGATGATCGCGTCCGCGTCGCCGTCGCCGTCGACATCGGTCAGCGCAACCGTCCGCGGATCGGCGTTTTGTTGCGCCGCCGGCCCCACATCCGTCTCCGCCGGAAACAGCGCACTGCGGTGGATCATCTTGTTCGCGTGCCAGGTGACCTGGCCGTCCTCGAACGCCGCCGCGACCATGTCGGGATCGCCGTCGCCATCGATGTCGGCTTCGATGATCTCCTCCGTTCCGCCGGACAGACCGGAGATCACACGCTGCGTCGTGAACGTCGCGCCACCGGCATTCTCGATCCAGCTGATTTCATCGTCGGAGCCGACCAGCACGTCCAGATCGCCGTCGCGATCCACGTCTCCGAAGAAGACCGTTTCGGCCAGGTCGCCGCGCGCCAGGTCGGGCTGACGTGAGAAATCCCCGGCGCCGTCGTTCAGAAAAACGGCGACGAAGCCTTCCGGACACCCGCTGCAGTCGTGCCCGGCCACGACCATGTCCAAATCGCCGTCGCCGTCGACATCGTCGACGTCGAGTGCTCGGATGTTCTCCGAGCCCGAAGCGATATTGGGTCGCGCGGTGAAACCGGAGTTCGGTTGGTCGAGCCGGTTTTCGACCACGACCAGCTGGGAGAAACCGCCTTCCCAGACGTCGTCCAGCCCGTCTCGATCGAAGTCCCCGATCTTGATCGTTTCCAGGGCGTTGGCCGTGTCCACGTCAACCGGCTCGGCGAAGTTCCCGCTGCCGTCGTTGGGGACCCAGATGACCCGCGAACCGAATCCGGCCGAGACCACGTCGGTGGTGCCGGTGCGCGCGAGATCCGCGCAGACCACGTCGACGCTGCCGTCGAGCGCGACCTGGCAGCTTCCCTCGCCGGAGACGGCGGGGTTGCAGCCGCCGCGCGGGCTGAAGTTACCCGCGCCGTCGTTGGGATACCAAACGATTTCCTGCGAGATGCCGTCGGAGCCGGCGACGATGTCCAGGTCGCCATCCTCGTCCAGGTCGCACGCGGCGACGGAGGTGAAGTCCAGGTCCTCGGGCAGATCGCACACCGGCCCGTTGTCGCAGACGCCGTCGCTGTCGTTGTCGAAGCAGGCGCAGATGAGTCGCTCGTCGCCGAAGGTTCCTTTGCCGTCGAGGTTCTCGTGCCAGGCGAGCTTGCGATCGGTTTCCGCCGCCACCAGCACGTCGACGTCGCCGTCGCCGTCGAGATCGGCCGCCGCGATCGAGCGCGCCCCGGCTGCCCCGCCGATGATGTTCTGCTTGGAGAACAGTCCCGGAGGCCGCCCCTGGCTGAATCGGATGTTGTCGATGCCGATGCCGTCGCTGTCCCTACCCAGGTTGCCCGAGTCGAACCGGATCGTGAGTTGTTGAGCTTCGAGCACCGGGAAATAGGCACACGAGGGGTCGGACTGGTCCTCCGCGCACGCGCTTCCGTAGTGCTTGTGCCCGGCGGTGGGGATGGCCAGGTGCGCCAGATCCGCGGGGTTGCCGAGCGTGCGTTCGAAGAGGACGTTACCCTCGCCGTCGAGTATCTGGATCGACCGGATCGTGGCTTCGGGGTCCTGAAAGGTCCGATCCGACGCGGCGAGGTCGAACCCGCGCAGTCGCACCGAAGATCCCGGTGTCGCCTGGAGGGTGATGTCCATCGTGTCGAAGTTGTCCGCATCCTTGAACAACACGTTGACGAGGTCGCCGAAGCCGGTTCCGAACAGCGAGGGGTCGGCCGCCGCGGGTCCGTAGCTCAGCATCACGCGCGGTGTGAAACCGCCGGCGTCACCGTAGGAGAACTCGCCCTGGACGACGTCCTCGACGAAGTCGCCGTACGCCGGGTCGACGGACTCGCGGTCGCGGAAGTCGTAGTCGAAGGTCAGTTCCGTCGCCGTCGCCGGCAGGAAGAACGCCAGCAACACGAGGAAGACGCTCAACTTCTCGAAGGTAGGACTCGTTCTCATGCTAGACCCCTGACCCCGGCCAAGCCGGATTTGGCTCTTCTTTTTCCCGGGTTGTGGTAGCCGGGCTCAAGCCATTCCCCCGCGCGGCGTGCGAGCGCCGACGAACGGTCCCCGCAGCCGTCTCGGATTAAAGTACCGTAAGAAACGCCGCCTGGCGAAAAAAAGAGAAAACAGAGTCCCGGCTTCTGTGGATTAGCGCCACTCTCCGGCGGCCACAAACGCGGCCCAGTAGAAAGGGTGGGCCGATCCTTCGGTTTCCCGGCGGGCATCGAGGACGGCGCGCGCCGCGCTGCGCACCGCCTGGGGTACGTCCTGCTGTCCGTGGAGCCGGGCACCGTACATCGCCTTCATCCAGGCCCGCGTCGCGTCGTCGTCGACGGGCCACAAACTCATCACCAGCGTACGCACACCGGCGACCTGCATCGCGCGGCGCAGACCCGACACGCCCTCGCCGGCCTGGATCTCGCCGACCCCGGTGTTGCACGCGGACAGCACGGCCAGTTCGACTCCGGAGAGATTCAGTGACGCGATCTCCTCCGCGGTGATCACCCCGTCCTCCTCGCCGGCCGCCGCGGCGGCACGATTGTTGGCTCCGGCGAGTGCCAGTCCCGAAAGCAGCAGGGGACTCAGGCCCGTGACCACGGGTTCCTGGCGCGTCAGCTTCAGCCCGCGACTTCGCGTGCGGCTACGCACGGGCGCACAGTCCTCACCACCGAGAAAGAAACCGTGCGTGGCGAGGTGCAGGACGCGGCGGTTCGGCGCATGTCGTTTGAACGCTTCTTCGCTCGCCGCCGGACCGGCCAGGTGGAGCACCTTGTCGGCGCCCACCACCTCACTCCACAACGCCGCGACCTCCGCGGCCTCGACCTCGGCTGCGGGTAGCGGTTCGAAACGCAGCGTGTCGAAACTGCCGCAGGTCGATCGTGTCGTTCCCGCGGCCGATCCCGCGGGGGCCGAGGCTTGCGGGCGAGTTTCGTAGTCCGGGCCCCCGAGCGCCAGCAATCCGCTACCTGCGCTCGCCCGGGTCGACGCGCTCACGATGTCGCGCTCAGCCGAAAGGTAGTGCAGCAGGATCCCGCCCTCGATCAAGTATTTTCCGTCCGCGGTGGGGAGCGAAGCGAAGCTCACCAGGTTGATCCCACCGTCGGGAACGATGAACACCTGGTTCGTCCCGGCGAGGTGCGTGACGAGCGGATCCCAGATCCTGGCACGCAGCGCCTCGGAGACCCGGCGATAGCGGGTTTCCGTTTCTTCCGGCGTGGCACCGAGATGGGGCGAGGCAACTTCTCTCTTCCAGCGCTGGATCAGCGGTTCGATCTCGTCGGCGGTTCCAAGCGGCACGACGACCGGCTCGCGTTTTCCGGAACGAAGAACCATGGCGAGGTAGGAGCGGACCTCCTCCGTCGGGGAGAGTTCGCGATCGTAGACGACGTACGCGATGAGTGCGCCCGAGGGCGGCAGGCCGGCCGCCGTCTCTTCGAGACCGAGCAAGCTGCGCTCGCGTTCGCGTGCGAAATCGTCGCTGGCGGCGGCCAAAGCGCTCTCGGCCGCCTCCTTGTTACGGCGGGCTTCATCGAGCAGACCGCGATAGGTGTCGGGACTCATGCTCCCGACCCCGCGCACCGTGCGGTTGGCCAGCGTGGTTCGAGCGGCGGCGAGTTCGGCTGCCAGCCGTGCCAGCTCGGGGTCGGCGGTTGCGGCGATGGAGCGCTGCCGTGCGGCCATCTCATCGAGGATCACCGCCCGCGAGCGCACCAACGAATCGAGGATCTGCGCGCGGCCGTCGAGCGTCGGGTTGCCGGCCGCCAGCGACAGCGCCATGTCGAGACCGCGGCTGCGCACCGCGGCGTACCGCAACGCCAGTTGCTCGGCCAGCGATCTTCCGGTCAAGCGCAGGTGGTCACGGCCGATGGTTTCCGCACGCAAGGCGAGTTGCAGCGCCGCGGGTACCTCGCCGGAGGCGGCCAGGACTTCGGCCAGGCCGATGAGGGCATCGGCGACCTGTGGATGAACGGAGCCGAGCGCCGTCTCGCGAATCTCCAGCGCACGTTCGAGCAGCGGTCGCGCCTCGGCCACGCGGTCGCTCCTGGCCAGCAGCATCCCCAGACTGAGCAGGCTCTCGGCAACATCCGGGTGCTGCCCGCCGACGGCGTCCTCACGAACGGTGAGGACGCGGCGGTACAACGCCTCGGCTTTTTCGGTGTTCCCTTCGGCTTCGAACAGGTCGGCCAGGTTGTCCAGGATCACGGCGAGCTCGGGGTGATCCGGACCGTACGCCTTTTCGAGGACCGCGGCCGCGCGCTCGTAGGTCCGGCGGGCTTTTTCCGTTTCTCCGGCCGCGCGCAGCATCTCGCCGAGGTTGTTCAACGCCTGTCCCACGCGCGGATGTTCCGGTCCGAGAGACTTTTCGTACAGCGTGACCGCTTCCTCGAGTACCGGTTGCGCCCGTTCGTAGTCGCCCATGCGACGCAACAAGCCGCCGAGCGAGCCGAGGCTCGAGGGAAACTGCGGGTGCTCGGCACCCAGCGCCTCGCGTTTGACCTCGACCGCGCGCTCGAGCACGCGCAGCGCCTCGGCAAACTCTCCGGTCAGGGCCAAGAGATTGCCGAGGTTGTTCAGCGACTCGCCCACGCGTGCGTGTTCCTTGCCGTAGGCCCTCTCGCGAATCGCCAGCGCTTCTTCGTAGAGTTGCCGTGCCTGGTCGAACTCGCCGATGACGTTGAGCAGGTTGGCCAGCGCGTTGACCGTCTTGGCGACCTCAGGATCGTCCGGGCCCAACGCCGCGCGGCGGATGGCCACCGCACGTTCCCACAACGGTTTTGCATCCAGATACTCGCCGCGGAAAAAATGCACGACGGCGAGGTTGTGCAGGCTCTCCGCGATCTCAGGGTGATCGGCCCCGAGTGCGGCCGTCTTGATCCGCACGGCGCGCTCGGCCAACTCGCGTGTCTCGGGCTCCGCAGATTTGCCGCTGCGCCAACGCGCTTGCACGAGCAAGTCCAGCACGGCTGCCGCCTGAACGGAGTCGGCCCCGTGCTCGGTTTCGATTCCCGAAAGGATCTCGCGCGCCGCCGTTTCGGCCTCGGCATACTCGCCGTCTCCGACGAGGGCGACGAGGCGGTCGAGGTGTTCGTCCGTCCCGGAAATCGCGACGCCGGTTCCGAGCAGGGAAACCCCGAGGAGCGAGACGAGTAGGAATGCGGTTTTTTGCTTCACTTTCGGCTCTCCTCGCCGGTTCTCCGCGGACTAAACTCCCTCGGAAGAATCATTTACCGGGCTCGCTTCGGGTGACCGTGATATTCTAGACCACCACTGAGGNNAGGGGATGAATCATGATTCAAAGATTCGTGAGAGTGACGACGCTGGCGGGCCTGTTGTTGGCCATCGGGGCCACGGGCGCCTTGGCCGCGTCGGAAGAAGAAGCCCCGACCGTCGCCCTACGCTGGGCATTGGGGGCGATCCCCACGGCGGACTCCGAACCCGCGGCGATCAAGAAAGACACGCAACTGGAGAATGGCGCCAAGCTGAAGTTCCTCGTGGAACCGCTCTCGCGGGGCTCGGTTTACTTGCTGCTGCTGGACTCGGCCGACGAGATCCACGTCCTTTACCGTGAGGCGGCCATCCGTCCGGAGGGCTCGAGCCCGGCCTACGTTCCCCCGGGGAGCCAGTGGTTCGAGCTGGACGAATCGGCCGGTCGGGAGACCTTCTTCCTGCTGGCCGCGGTCGAACCGTTGACCGAGCTGGAGGCCATGCTCGATCGCCTCGATGCGGGAACCGCCGACTCCAAGGCGTTGGCCAAGGAGATCGTCGCCGAGGTGCGCCGTCTGAACAAGGCCACGCGGAACTTCGCCCGACCGGTCGAGCGGCCGGTGATGATCGGCGGCCAGACGCGCGGAGGCCCGTCGGGTTCGGTGATCGATCAACTCGCCGTTGAGATCAACGCCGAACAATTCTACGGAAAGACGATCACGATTGATCACTAGACCGGTCCGCCCGGTTCTGACCAACATCCTTCTCGTGACCGCGGTTCTGGTCGCGGTCCACGCCCTGATGTTGTTGTTCCCGGGCATCTTCGAGCCGTTGGCGGCTCAAGCCACCGATCGTTTGTTCGCGCTGCGCGCCCATGTTCCGTCGGCGCAGCCGGCCTACGACGGAACCGTCGTTCACGTCGCGATCGACGACCGCAGCCTGCAACAGGGCGAGTCTTTTTACATCGGTCGCGCAGAACACGCACGCCTGGTCACGAACCTTGCCCGTGCGGGGATCGCGTTCCAGCTGCACGACATGATCTTTGCGCACCCGCAGGACCCCGGCATCGACCAGGAGTTGATCCAGGCGACCGCGGAAGCCGGGACCGTTTCCTACGGGATGGCGGCGGGTCTCGCGCCGGGCGATGCCCGGGTCGAAGATGGGCTCGCCGGATCGCTGTGGTACCCGCGGCAGGTCGAGCGCCCCGAACAGCTGTTGTCCGCCACCCGCCCCCTCGTCACGTTCGACGATCTGGCGCGGGCGACCGAGGGTTTGGGGTTCCTCGACATCTGGGTCGACCGGGACGGCATCTACCGTCGAGCGCCGCTGGTCGCACGCTACGGCGAGGGCTACATTCCGAGCCTCCCGCTGCGGGTGATCTGTCGCTACCTCGGAGTGACGGACGACCGGATCGAGATCCGACCGGGTCGCTCGGTCGTCCTGCGCGACGCGCGTCGCCCCGGCGAAGATTCCGCACGGGACATCGTGATCCCCGTCGATGCGCAGGGCAGCATGATCATCAACTACCTCGGTCCCTGGGGCTCGATGACGCACTACCCGTTCGACGTGATCTACGAAGCGTCGGACGACCGCTTCATGATGGAAGACCTGCACGAGGAGTTGCAGGGCAAGATCGCGGTCGTTTCCTGGGTGGCCACGGGTTCCGGCGACATCGGTCCGGTGCCCGTCGAACCGCAGTTCCCGTTCAGTGGAATCCACGCCAACGTCATGAACTCGATCCTGCACAACGAGTTCCTGCGCCCGGCCGGTCCGTGGACCATGTTGGGGTTGGTGGAGCTTCCGATGCTGGCGCTGCTGCTGTTGGTCTGCAGTTGGCGGCGGCCCATCGGGTTGGCACTTTTCCCCCCGTTGATGGCGGCATCGTACGTCGCGCTGGCGGCGTGGATGTTCTTACGCTGGCGCTGGATCCTGGACATCCCGGGGCCGATCCTCGTGCTGATCGGATCGACGGTCGTCGTTGCCGCTCACAGATTCCATCGCGAGGCCAAGGCGCAGGCGGTGTTGCGCAGCACGTTCGACGCGTACTTCCCGGCGGCGGTCGTGGACAAGGTGATGGGGTACTCCTCGGAGCTGATCTCGGCGGCGCAGAAACGCGAACTGACGATCATGTTCACCGACATCTGCAACTTCACGCGCCACACCTCGCACATGCCGGCTGCCGACGTGCGGCGGCTGCTGAACGAGTACTTCGAAGACATGATCGACATCGTCTTCGAGCATCGAGGGACGCTCGACAAGTTCATCGGCGATGGTCTGATGGTCTTCTTCGGCGACCCGGAACCGCAGTCCGACCAGGCCAGCCGTGCCGTGCGAGCGGCGATCAAGATGCAACAGGCCGCGCGCAGGTTGGCCGGGGTTTGGGCCGAACGGGGCGACATGCCGCTGGAGATCCGCATCGGGATCAACACGGGGGAGGTGATTGTCGGCAACATGGGTTCCCAGCGCCGGCTGTCGTACACGGTGCTCGGCGAGCCGGTCAACCTGGCGCAGCGTCTGGAAACGACGGCCAAACCCGGTGGCATCCTGATCTCGGCGCGCACGCGCGAGCGGCTCGAAGAGGGTTTCGATTTGCAAGCGCGGCCACCCGTGCAGGTCAAGGGGTTCGACCGTCCCGTGGAAGTCTTCGACGTCGTCGTCGAGCGCGAGGCGGGGTGACGAAGCTCACCACGAAGCTGCCGGGTCGCTTGTTTGCGGCGTGACGCCGATTGCAGCCTCGCCGGTTCCAGCGGACGCAACGACAACGTCAACATCGGCGTCGGGATCTCGATCTTCATCGACACGAAGAAGCGGAGGTGACCCTGGCCTCACCCGCCGCTCGACGGCGGAGGGATCTTCTCGCTCAAGATGCGCTGGATCTCGTCCATCTTGGCCAGCGCCGCCTCATAACCGACCGCCTCGATCTCGGGGAAGTGTTTGGTCTCGAAGATGCCGAAGCGCGCCAGGCTCGACGGGCGCACGACCGCGTCGCAGAGACCGTACTTCGCCTTCGAGGTGCTGAAAACCCCGACTTCCAGCGCTCGTCGCAGAACGCTCCACGCGTTGCCCAGATCGCCGGCCTCGACCTGGCGCAGCTCGCTGGCGTGCGCGCCGATCAACACGCGACAGCGGCCTTCCAGGAGCTCGGCCGGGAAGTTGCTCACGATTCCGCCGTCGGCGTAGAGCCTCCCGCCGATCTCGATCGGCGTGAACATCACCGGGTAGCACGCCGATGCGAGCACCGCCTGGATCAAGGGGCCCGAATCGAAGATGGCCGGTTCGCCGCGCGTCAGGTCGGTGACGAGGACGCGGAGCTCGCAGCCCAGGGACTCGAAGGAATCGTCGGGGAAGTAATCCTCGAAGTCCGCCCGCACCTTGTCCGTGTCGATGATCCCCGGCTTGGTGAGCGTGACCTTCGACAGATGGAGCGGATTCTTCTTGAGGAAGAACTCGAGCATCTCCGCGTGATCGTAGCCCGCGGCGTAGAGCGCCCCGATGATCGCGCCGGCGCTGGTTCCCGCCACCTTGCCCGGGTGGATCCCGTGCTCGTGCAACGCGCGCAACACGCCGATGTGCGCGACCCCGCGGACCCCGCCGCCGGACAGCACGATCCCGATGTCGTGGTTTCTACGGATGGTCGCTCCTCGTCCAGCTTTCGTGGAGCGTAAAAGGTACTCCAGATCGGCGGCCGCAACGAGGTTTCGGCAGGACAAGAGGAGCACTCACCCGGCCTGGCGGCGGAGCCCGATTCCACGAACCGAGACGAGAAAGAGCGACTCAGAAAATCTGGAACCAAGTCATCGCGCCGGACGGGTCGGGGTCCAGCTCTTCGACGTCGTCGATTCGCGATCCTTCGGGCCCGCAGCGCACCTCGGCGAGTAACGCCTTGAGCTCCTTGGAGGACCCGCGCACGCGGATCTCGACGCTTCCGTCCTCCAGATTCCTCACGTCGCCGACCAGCGATCTTGCCGTGGCCGCGCGATAAACGAAATGGCGGAAGCCGACGCCCTGCACCCGCCCCGTCACGCGCCAGCGCACCCAGCGAAGTTCAAGCGTCGATTCATCCTTCTTCACTGCAGCGGCTCCCGTCGTCGGCTCGAGCGCGGTCTTCAGGCTCTCCCTGAGGAGGACGGTCGGAGTTTATACCGAGTTTGCGGGCGAATCGCCAGGACCCGGGACGCTGCAGCCGGATCTTGCCGCCCGTCGGCGAGGCGCGAAAGTGACGCGTCGCGGCCGCGGCCGTCGCCGCCGCGGGGCTGGGATCGCAATAAGGGGTTTCCGAACCTTTCGGGATGCCGCGTCGGCCGTGACCGGTCACGGTGTATAAGAAGGCAAGGCAAGAAAAGTTTCGATCCCGCGGACGAAGGAGGGTACGCCATGGCCGAGATCCACGTCGTGTTTCCGGAGGGCGATCAATCGCCAACGATCGTCTACAGCGATCCGAAGGCGGTGGTGGGTGGGCGATTCATCAACTGGCACGTCCACTCCTACAATCCGAAGGTCAAGGAAGTCAAAATCGATTTCGAAGGCAGGCAGATGTACTTCCCGGTGAAGAATGCGAACGGAAACAACACGAGGCGGTCGTGGTACACCAAGGCCATCCGAAAAACTCACGGCGGCCAGGGCGAGTGCACCATCTGGGGGCAAGCGCCTGACAAGCACACGAAAAAGGAAACGCACAAGTACACGGTTTACGGTCTCGACAAGAACGGAGACGACGCCGTACCGCCGCTCGACCCGGAGATCATCAACGATCCGCCGAGAA
>JABAOE010001940.1_pt2 | contig 15236 bp, 12 predicted proteins | sample 7062141 | NCBI WGS metagenome assembly JABAOE01 (sample SAMN14538627, study PRJNA623070) | marine sediment metagenome | biome: marine biome [ENVO:00000428]; feature: marine pelagic biome [ENVO:01000023]; material: deep marine sediment [ENVO:00002113] | place: India: Gulf of Khambhat ... | reverse complement strand
GTCTGCGCCGAGACCTCACCGTATTCCGGGTGATGCGTCTCGAGATGCAGGCGCTTGGGGCACTGCCAGGCCGAGATCAGGCGCGATTTGGAGAGGTAGGGCTTCTGCACAGCGATTAAACACTACTACAGAACCCCACCTCGGCGAACGCCGAACCAGCCTGTGCTAGTCCGGCGTGTTGCGCTTGACCTCGCCGTCGTCCAGGACTTCGACGTCCCACTGGTCGCCATCGATAAAGGTCTCGACGGCATAGAAAGCCCGCGTCTTGCGAATCTCGACCTTGACCTCCCTGATGACGCCCGTCGGATGCAGCTCGTACACCACGTCCCGCGGAATCTTCGGCATCTGATCCTCGGTGATCTCGAACTCGATGTAGCGCTCGGACGGAAACCGGCGGCCGTACTTGTACAGCTCCAGGCCGTCGTCATAGATCATGCCGACCTTGGGCGCATAGCGCTTGTAGGACTCGTCGTCCGGTTCCAGCGGTGACGACTCGGTGATGATCAGGCTGTTGCGGAACGTACCCCGCGCAGTTTCCACGGTCGCATCGGTCTCGATGATCTCGGCGCGGTCCATCGCCGAACTCGGGTCGTACTCCATGTAGTACTTCATGCCCGCCTCGGGACGAGCCGGCATGTACAACCCGGCCTTCGCCTCGCCGATCCCTGCGCGCCACTCGCCGTCATGGCCGACGATCTGCCCGTCCTTGTAATAGTCGACATCCTCGCCGAAATAGAACACGTCTCCGGTTTCCTCGGCCATTGCGAAGAAATTGCGGGAGATCTCGGCGAGCTCGCCGTCCTCGTATTCGCGCTCCTCGATGACACGCGTCTCCACGCCGTCGACCATCTCGGTCTCGTCCAGCACCGAGATTACGACCACTTCGGAACCGTCCGCCTCGATACTGGCCAGCACGACAAAGCGCCCGGGCTTCAGACTCCAGTACGGATGATCGCCCGTCGCGGTCAGCGTGTAGCCGTCGAGTGGAAAGTCGCTTTGCCAGACGTCATTCGCCACAGTCGCCGACGCGGCGACCACGAACGGTATCGCCGCGATAAGCGTTCGCGTCTTCATCAGAACCGGACCACCGCGCCGAGCGAGTACTTCAGGTCGCCCTGCAGCGCGCTTTCAAACCACTCGAGTTCCGCGCGAACGCCGAAGCGCTCGGTGATGTCGTACTGACCGCCCAGCGCCAGCGCGAGATCGGTGCTCGTCTGGTGGGTCTCGTTGGTATCGTTGACCTCGGTTTCGGTGTTCAACGCCACGACGCCTGCCTTTGCGAACACGCCGGCGTCTTCCGAGAACGGATAGGCCACCACCGCGTACACGTCGTAGGACTCGGTATCGACATGCATGTTCGAGGGAATCGACTTGTCGCTCGGCGTGCCGAACTTGCTCAGGCCGCCCTCGATGCCGAAATTCTTGTTGAACATGTACTGGACGTGGGCCCGCCAGCCGTTCGAGTCACCGCCGGCGCCGATTCCGGCCTCCTCGACGCTGATCGGCGCGTTGACGGCCGACATGCCGACCGAGAACCCGTCCGCGTTCGCGGCGCCCGCCACGAAAAGTAGCGGGAATACCCCTAACATAGTCTTTGATATCAATTGATTACGCTTCATTTTTCTCTCCCCGCATGAGCATGCGAACGTCGTATCCACAGGCGGGAGTGCCTGTGGGGTTCGCCCTGCACATACTTGATTTGATAGACGGGCGTAGAGAGAAAAATCGGTCGCGAGAATCAGCGCTCGATGTGCTCGTCGACCCAGGCCAGCGTTTCACCGATGACGGTTTTCATGGGCACGAAGTGCCCGGTAGGCCCAACAACGTGTTTCTTGTGTTCGGATCCCAGCATTTCAAAGAACGGTTTGGCCGACTCTTCGAGCCTGAAGTCCGAATCGAATCGGCCGTTGAACTGCAGGACAGGTTGCGTCACGCGCGGCAGGTAGTGCTCGGAGATCGTATCGTAGTGGTGAAACCAGCCCAACCCTGCCTGGTTGAGTATCGCCGCTTTGAATCTTGGCTCGATGACAAGTCCCGTCGAAGCCAGTCGACCACCCCAGCTGAAGCCATAGAGAACAAGTGTATCCATGTCCAGATCGGCGCGAGTCTCGAGATAGTCGACTGATCGCCGCATCTCGCGCATCCAGCGAATAAACTGGTCGCGGTACTCGATGGATGTCATTGAATGGAGTCTGCCGTCACCGCGTTCGAACGCGTGTTCGAATACGGGCACGGCCACCGCCCAACCACGTTTCACCATGAAGTCGAGGTGAAAGCGAAATTGCTCGTAACTGGTCAGGAAGAACGGGTGCGAACTGTGCCAATAGAACATGATCGGGTGGCGCCTGCCACTGTCGTCCGGCAGGTAAAGGTACATGTGCATCCGCGAACCGCTTTCATCGATGTCATAGCTGATTCGATGACGCGTGAAGCCGCGAATTTCCACCGAATCGTCTTCACGTGCATTCAGTGGCGCGTCTGAATAGTCGAAATTCCTGAGCATCGCCGCAAACTCTGCGTCGGACGCCGGTTCGACAACCTCGCGGCGGTGTTCCTGCGCAATCTTGGCATGCAACGTCTCGCTGACTTTGCGTTCGTCGTTCAAACGGGCAAGCCGGACGCCGTTTGAGGCGCTTCGGTCGAACGGCGGCAGGCCACTTGGGTTGGAAATAGACGGCTCAACCATGTACGGAGCGTCATCGAAACTCCCGCCGAGACTGACCTTGAGATCACCAACCCAGTTCGCGCCCCACTCCGAAACATTGCCCAGCATGTCCTGGGTACCGACCCAGCCGAGCCCGCCCGCTGTGCCGACAGGCACCGTGCCCGAACTTTCGACGTTGCTGCGAGCGATTTCCCAACTCAGGGCGGCAGCGGCAAATGCCCGGCGCCAGTGATGGACGGTCGGCAGGTCACGCTTGGCGAACCGGGCGAAGGCAGCGGCCTCGTACCAGCTGATGCCACCGACGGGATGGTCTGCCATGTCGTCGGGGTAGGTCCCACCGATCCATGTACTGGGCCCGGGCTGCCCGGTCGAGTCGACGAACATTGCCATCGCTGCTTCCCAGCTGATTTCTTCCCCGTCGCGGATAAAGTCGTGCTCCCAGAACCCCTGGTCTTCGTAGCCACCCGAATTAACGAACTCCTGGTACTCACGGTTCGTGACCTCGAAACGATCAATAAAGAAGTCGTTCAGCGGAATGTCCTGGTCGTCTATCCGAAGCGGCCTGCCTGGCACGCGGATTTCGTCGGGATCGATGGCGCCAACGCGGTCGAAGGTCACATCCGCAATCAGTGCGTTGTAGCGGTTATAGACGACCGCATCGGCCACGGGCAATTGGTCCGATTGCCCAACCAGCCCGCCTGCCAGCCGGATGATCGGCTCGTGCCCATCGAGTTCGAATCGATAGACAGACATTCCCCTGGGAACCTTGATGTCGTAAAGCGGCGTTTCGCCAAGATACTGCCACTCGGTTTCGGGATCGTCATAGTCGCGGCGATATACGGATGCCCCCTCGGGCTGCGATGGAAAGCTGGCCTTCCAGGAGAACTCGCGCCAGGCGTATTCGATCAGCGGCGAGCCGGGGTCGCGTTTCTCGACTTCCATGGCTGCGGTAAACGCCGCTTGAAAATCGCCGGCAACGATGTGCCGCTCGACCTCCGGAACACCGACGTCGCGTACCCAGCGATCGTCAGCGCCCGCCATCCAGAACAGCGTGGCGCCGATAATAGCGGCCAGGAACCCGACCGATGCGATCGGCAAAAAACTCCTCTCTTTCTTCGGCGCCGGTCCGTCGGATGCTCGCGCCTCATCGTCAGACTTGATGCCGCCCGGGGTGATCTCGTAGGCCCAGGCGAGTATCAGCGCCGGAACAAGGCCGATGGCGAGCAGGAAAAAGACGAGTTTCGGCGCCCAGTCGGGAAGATCCAGGACCGATGACAGGGTATCGGCGACCTGCAGCAGCAGCCACGAAACAACGACATACGCCACGAAAACGCGTATGACCTTGCGCCGCTTCAGTTCCTCGAAAAACCCCGCCACGGTAACCCCTTGTTGTTCTTGTGGGGCTACTTTAACGCAAATCACCAGAAACTCATCGGGCTTTCACAGGTCGCCCGTGTATTGCATGCGGGCCTCATGATTTATGCCAATCCGGACCTGGCGGCAGTTTACGTGGCCTCGGCGCTGGATTGAGCCGATGTAAGCAGATTCCACAAGGAAGATCAGGCATTTTCGGCGTATCCTGAGCTGGCCGGGCAGGTGCCCCGGCCTGGCCGGCACGGTGTCTCAATGACGAAACAAGGGGCGATACCCAGGAGAGACCCATGCCCGAAACCAGAGTCAAAGATTTTCTCGACAAAGAGCACGTCAAGTACGTGACGATCGGCCATTCGCCCGCGTACACGGCGCAGGAGATTGCCGCCCTCGCTCATATTCCCGGCAAAGAACTCGCCAAAACCGTCATCGTCAAGGTCGACGGCGTACTCACCATGGTCGTAATACCGGCCTCGGAGATGCTCCGGCTGGATCATCTGCGCCAGACGATGGGGACCGAACACGTCGAACTGGCCGACGAGAACGAGTTCAAAGGCGCATTCCCGGACTGCGAGACCGGCGCCATGCCGCCGTTCGGCAATCTTTACGGGATGAAGGTGTTTGTCGACCAGTCGNNTACGAACGGCTGGTTCACCCGACGCCGCTGATCAACTGAACCGGCGCCGGGCGTATTTCAGTTTCGCGCGGCTAGAAATACCGCGCGATGTTGAGCTGCACGTAATCGTTCTTCTGCAGCCAGTAGGGGCACATCTCTTTGGAGCACGCCACGATTACTCGTCCGCCGCGGCTATGTCCTTGGTGAACTGCATATTGGTGCCATGCAGAATGCCGATATCAGCGACGCGCCAATCGAGGATACCGTCTCGCGGGCTCTGATCGACTAGCTCAACGCCACTTGCCTCGAGCCGCTCGAGTTGCTGCACGAGATCCTCAAAGCCTAGCGATACGAGAAAAAGACCTTCTCCGTGTTGAGCAAGATATTGGCCAGGCGCCGATTCGGAATCATACGGACTCACCAGCACGAGCCAACTATCGCCAATTCGCGTGTGGGCTACCCGGGCGCCACGCGGTTGATGATCGACAATTTCGAACGGATCCAGTCCGAGTATGTTCTCAAAGCGGGCCGTTGCTTCTGCGAGATCGTGCACCACGAAACTGAGGTGGTGAATGCGGGTCGGCAACATCAGGCAGTCTTCTGACTTCCCGCCGGAAACATGCCGGCCTTTGGCAGCAATGCCGGCACATCACGGCCAAGCTCCTGTTCCAGCCAGTGGCTGGTTTCAATGATTTTGCCCAGCGACACGCCTGTCTCAATACCGGATCGATCAAGCATGTACAGCAAGTCATCGGTCGGGATGTTGCCGGTTGCCGCCGGGGCAAATGGACAGCCGCCGATGCCGCCAACGCTTGCATCAAGATACGTGACGCCGGACTCCACCGCGGCCTGGGCATTGGCTAACCCGGTGTTGCGGGTATTGTGAAAGTGACACCGGAGCGGCAAATCGCCAACGACCTCGCGAACGCGCCCGAGCACCTCGGTGACCTGTCCGGGCACGGCGACGCCGATACTGTCTGCAATTCCGAGTTCCGCCGGTTCGGCCTCTATAAGCCGCTCTGCAAGTTCGACGATGCGCTCGACCTTGACCTCACCCTCGTACGGGCAGCCGAATGCCGACGAGATCATGACATTGGCCCGCAGGCCATTTTGTCGGGCACGTTGTGAGATCTCGCCCCATACGCGTATGGACTCATCGATGTCCACGCCCTGGTTCTTGCGGTTGTAGGTATCGGTCGACAGGACCACCATGCCGATTTCGTCGACCTTCGTCTCGAGTGCGCGATCCAGACCTCGTTCGTTCATGATCAGCCCGACGTACGACACGTCGTCACGGTCCGGCAGTTGTTCAATCAATGCTTCGGCGTCGGCCATTTGCGGCACGCGCTTCGGATGCACAAAGCTCGCGACCTCGAGACGGCGAATACCGGCATCGATCAACCTGTTGATGAATTCGACTTTGCTCGCGGTCGGCAGGATCTCGGGCTCGCTCTGCAAGCCGTCGCGTGGCCCGACCTCGACCAGGGTAATAGCCTTGCTACTCATGTGAGATGCTCGATCACTGTGTGTTCGTCCACGACGTCTGCGTATTTCGCGTTCATGTCGAACAGGTTTGCCTCATGCGGGGCCGAATGACGATCGCCACAGGCGTCTGCCACCACGATTGGCACGAAACCGTGCGACATCGCATCGACACAGGTCGCGCGAATGCAGCCACTCGTCGTCACGCCGGTAATAATCAGCGTATCAACGCCTTTCGCATCCAGCATCTCCGCCAGCGATGTGCCGAAAAAGGCGCTCGGGTATTGCTTGGTGATAACGATTTCGTCCTCGGCGGGCTCGAGACCGTCAGGCCAGTCGCCGAGCGGGTTCCCGCTGACGAAAACTTCGAGCGCCGGGACCTTGCGGTAAAAGACACCGCCATCCGCGCCACCTTCCTCGTACGCAACGTTGGTGTAAAAAATGGGAATGCCTGCGGTACGAGCTGCTTCCCGTATGCGCAGTGCGGAGGACAGCGCGTCCTCCACACCGGCATACAAGGGACTGTCCTTGTCGAAATACGCCTCGACAAAGTCGACAAGAATTAACGCGGGCGCTTTTCCGAAGCCAAGGCTGCCGTCAAAAGCGCCGCGATAATTTTCTGTGAGCTCGTCACTCATCCATTGCCTTAGAACCGGAAGCTGACTTCGGCGCCAAACGTCGCCGTGGTCGCCGGGTGGATGAACGAACCGCCAAACTCGGGCGCAGGAATCACTTCCTCGAGATACTCTTCGTCGGTGATATTGCGGCCCCACACGGTGGCTGCCCAGCGCTCGCCTTCGAGTCCGATGCGCAGGTTAATCGTGTCGTAAGCGTCGCGTTGAGTCTTGGACAGGTCCTGGGTGATGAAGCCACCACCACCATTAAAGGCATCCCAGATCGTCGGCGAGGGTTCACCCTGCAATGTGTGGAACCACATCTTGCCGACATGCTGGTAGTCGACCCGCGCATAGAAATTCATGCTGCTGCCAAAAGGAATTTCGAGCTGTGCGCCGAGATTGTAGGTTTCCTCTGGCGCTTGCGGCACATCGTTACCTTCCGATAGCGGCCGGTTGACGTTTTTCTTGATCTCGGAATCCAGGAAGCCGACGCCTCCGAACATTGAGAAGTTGTCCGTAACGAGCCAGTTGAAATCGGCCTCGAAACCCTGGATCTGTGTTTCATCAATGGTAGTCACAACGCGCATGAGCCCAAACGGCCCGGCGAAGAACTCGAAGAACTGGTTATCGTCGACCTCGGTGCTGAAGACGGCCGCATTCAATCGCAGGCGCCGCTCCAGCAATTCCGTCTTGATGCCCAACTCGAAACTGCTCGAGACTTCCTTCTCATACTCATCTTCGATAGTCAGCTGAGCATTGACCGGGTTTTGGTAAACCGGCGGCAGGCCCGTATTAAACCAGAGCTCGATCAAATCAGAACTACCCAGTGAATTGAAGCCGCCGCTGCGAAAACCGATACCCCAGCTCGCATAGACATTAACGGTATCGGAAGCCGCCCAACGCCACGATACTTTCGGTTGCAGCTGATCAAACGTTTCACTTCGATCGGGAATTCCGCCCGGGTTTGATACGAATCCGGGATTGATCGGGCCCGGCAGGAAATTCTGATCCAGCGTGTTGATATTGAGGCCGGAGGCGGTGACGTTCGGAACCTTGTTCCTGACTTTGCGATCCTCCTGGTCCCAGCGCAACGCCAGGGACAACTCCATGGAATCGCCGATGTCGAAGGCCACCTCGCCGAACGCCGCAATTACGCTCGTCTCGAAATCATCCCAGAACAGCAGGTCGGTGGGATTCGACCCTAACGGATCGACGTACGGCTGGCGCGAGAACCCGAGGCCCAGGTCGGCGCCGTAGGCGACGACGACTTCGCGGTCGATTTCGGTCGCATACAGACCGGCGATCCAGCGAACCGATTGATCCTGTGGTGAAGTAAAGCGTACCTCGAGGCTCGTATCCTGTTGATTGCGTTCCTGGTACTGGTAGCCATCACACGCGGTGGGCGTATAGGGCCCGTAAACGCCCTCGAAGTCCAGGACGTTGTTCGGCGGAAATTGACCGTTGCCTGGAGGGAATACGCCAAACGGCTGGAAAAACCCTCCGAACAGGTCAACTCGATCTGCTCCGCCGAGAGCAGCCGGCGTATTGTTGAGCGTCGCCCTGTCTGTCCGGCACGAACCGAGCAATTCGTATCCATAGAATGTTGCGCTCGTGCCATCGGACAACAGGTACTCGTCTAGGTCGTTATACGACGCGATAAAAGTCAAGTCGCCGTTGTCGGTTTCATAGTCCGCTTTGACGGCAAACTCGGTTGTTTCCTGCTTGTTCTCACCGGGAACATTGAAGGAGAAAATGAAATCATGATCGTTCACATCGGCAAAAAAGGTTGGTCCAAAGCCTGCAGCGAACGCCGGTATCGCGAAAACGGCATTGAAGTTGATCGCACCACCCTCAACCTCGGAATAACCCGCGCGCAGGTCCCAGCTCAGTCGGTCATTGGATTCGACAATCAGCCGCCCGCGAACAGTTGTATCTTCGAGGTAGTCGACGCCGGATCCCGCATTCTCGAAAACATTGGAATACACGCCATCGAATTCGCGATAGCTTGCCGCCAGGCTGCCTCGCGCCGAACCGCCTAGCGGGCCAGCCATTCGCAGCGATGCGTTTGCATAGCCATCACTACCGCCGCCTGCTTTTACCTCACCTGAAAACTCTTCGCCAGGTTCCCTGGTGGTAATCAAAACCGCACCGGAAACAGCATTGCGGCCGTAAAGTGCGCCCTGTGGGCCCTTGAGGACTTCTATCTGCTGCACATCGACGAGTTCTTCATTGAAACTGTTCGGATTCGTGCTCAGGATGCCGTCCACAACATAGGCAAAAGTCGACTCAGCATCACGAGTCGAGACAATGCCACGAATGCTCACTTGCGTATCGCCAACGTTTGCCGTATCGACGAGCGTGACGTTCGGCATCAACGATATGAAGTCGGCAGGACGCCGTATACCAGCGCGTTCGATCGTTTGTTCCGTGAACGCAGTAATGGCGATAGGCACTTCCTGCAGACTCTCTGCACGTTTGCGTGCCGTAACGACGACCTCCTCAATCGCGATTTCGCCACCTTGCTGTGCATTTGATGTCGCAAACGGCCAAAACGGTAGAAGGATCGCGGCCAGCACGACTTTGCTAATGGTTTTCATTTCAGGTTCCCCCTGGTTTGAGGATAAGTGCATTGCACTTTTGTTATAACTTTAGTTCTTTTCATGTAAATTGACAACTTGTACAGCTTTTCATTCGGGATCAGTCGAAGCTCGAGATCATGACGTACTGGAAACGCTCCGGGTTATACAGGCCGTCGAAAACATCAACCACGTCGCCGCTATCGACGTGGCCAATGCGCCGGATCCACAAAAGCGCCGCGCCGACTTCCACACCGAGTTCTTCGGCAATGCGCGCCGACGCACTTTCAGCGCTTATGACCTGCTTGACCTGTGTGAGATGAATACCGTTCTCACGCAACATTTCGAGTCGCGTGTGTTTCTCAAGTTTGTTTCTCGTGAAGCCCTTGTGGACACCTATCGTCCAGCTCCGGTAATAGGCATAGGCCTCGCCGTGTTCATTGCTACAAATACGGACGACCTTCTGTGCTACCTCATGATCGGCCAGTGCCAGGATCTGCCTGATACCAGCCGGCGGCACAGCGCGTTCTGTCGTGACGACACGCATCGTGCCAAGCCTTGCAATCTCGACGAGATTCTCGAGCATGCCGACAAGAGGAGCACGCACGGCTTTCGGGTTGTACTGGTAAATGACATGCGACCCCTTGCCGCGAAAACGCGCTACGAGATTTTCGGCAGCCAAATCGTCCATTGCCCGCTTCGCCGTGATGCGTGAGACATCAAACGTCGCTACCAGCTGCTGCTCTGTCGGCATTTGCGCATCGTACGGTATCGTGCCATCGAGGATCGCCGCCTTCAGCACCGTGTACAGCCGATGATAGAGCGGCGAACGGTCCGTCAATCCGTTCTGTGACCGATTCCACTCTGACTTCAATGAGCTCAGCAGTTCGGTCATCGATGCTTCCGATCAATCACGCGTGCGGCGACTCTGGCGCCGGCAAATGCGTCTCGTCGAGCGAGCGTGCCTTGATCTCGTCAATTGTCCCGCCGAAGCTGAACAGACCAACGTCGCCGCGGCCGCCGCGCATTTTCTCACGCAGCTTTTCCGTCGCGCCTTGATCGACACTGCCGTCCTTCGCAATCACGACGCCATAGCGCTTCGCACCATCAACAGTCACGAGGCCGCGACCCACATCGACCTTGACGAGTTCGGGGTCGCGATCGAGCGGGTCGCCCCAGCCGCCACCACCCCAGGTATTGAAGTACAGGACGTCGCCCTCGTTGACCGCAACGCCGTCGCACTTGGCCGGCAGCCATTCTTCGTTGCCGTCGGCGCGAACCAGTCGCTTCGTCGAACGCATGCCCGGTTCACCGCCACGAACACCCCACGGGTAAGTCAGCCAACGCTCGTCGTGGATGCCGATGTGGCCATCGACGAGAAACTCATAGGCAACCGAAAGACCGTTGCCACCACGATGCAGTCCCGCACCGCCCGAATCCGCGATCGGTTCGTACTTGACGATGCGCAACGGGAAATAAGCTTCGATGAACTCGTTCGGTACGTTCGTGAAGCCCGGCCACAGCGAGTGACCGTCGGGCCCGTCGCCGACCGGACGACCGGGTATGCCCCCGAATCCGATCTGGAACAGCTGGAACCACTCGCCGTTCTTTCTGTAGCCCGAGAAGAACAGGTGCGGGCTGTCCGAGAAACCGGCCGCGTTCATGGCATCGGGCGCGCCCTGCCCCAATACGCCACCCATCACATCGAAGATGCGGCCGAGCGCATGCGTACGCCCCGACAATGCAGCCGGGAACTTCGGTTTCAACAGGCTGCCGTCCGGAATACGCACGTCGACGAGCTCGTAAAACCCATCGTTGAACAGGATGTGCGGATCGAACAGATTGATCGTGAACGAGCCGAAGAACATCTTGAACATCTCTTCATTGAGATAGAAGTTGATCGAGCTTTTCGCCTGTGGGTCGGTGCCTTCGAAGTCGAAAATCGCCACGTCACCCTCGCGCCACAGTTTGCAGGCGATCTTGTACGGACCTTTACCGACACCGTCGTCGCAGACGAAGTCCTCGAAGTACTGCGGTTCTTCGGGAACAATCATGTTGATGATTGCGCGCATGGCTTCGAGATTGCGATCCAGCATGATCTGCATCGTGGAATAGAACGTATCGTCACCGAATCGCTCGGCGATTTCGATGCATCGACGGCCTGCAGTGCGACACGCTGCGACCAGGGCGTTCAGGTCGAAGCGGTTCCACTCCGACGTGCGCACATTGTGCAGAATCAGCTCGAGAACATCCGTCTGCAGCTCGCCTTTCTTGTACAGCTTCGTAGGCGGGATGCGAATGCCTTCCTGGTAAATCGTTTCCGCGCTGATCGGAATCGAGCCGGGCACCATGCCGCCGTTATCGGACATGTGGCCGAACATCGCCGACCACGCCATGTGGCGCCCGTCCTTGAAAATCGGTACGAGCACGATCCAGTCCGGCAAGTGCGACACGGCTGCATTACACATATACGGGTCGTTCGTAAGGATGATGTCGCCTTCCTCGATGTCGCCATCATAGGCTTCCATGAAGCCGTAAATGAATGATCCGAACTGCCCGACGACCATCTTGCCGTCGCGGTTTGCAACCATCGGGAAGCAATCACCCTGTTCGCGAATACCCGGGCTCATCGCCGTGCGGAACAGCACCGCGTCCATTTCGACACGAACGTTTCGCAATGCGTTCTCGATGATGTCGACGGTCACGGTATCGACGTCGACCATTTCAAATGGCGTGGAGTTAGTTTCAATGATATTTGCTGGCATGTCTAAACTCCTCAGGCCGGGTTGATCAGAAGGTTGCCGACCTTGTCTACCGTGGCGGCATGGCCGGGCAGGATCAGGGTCGTCGAGTCCATCTCGACGACGATAGCGGGCCCCGGAATCACGGTGCCCGCGCCGAGTTTCTCGCGATCGTAGATGACGGCGTCATGCCATTCCTGCTCGTAGTAGAACTTCGTGTCATGGAATTTCGCATCCTCGAGAGCCGTCGGTTTTTCGCCGACTTCCTTGAGGTCTGCCGTCAGACTGCTCTTTGCCTTGACGATGGCGCGGATCATGACGATTTCGTGATCCTTGCCGTGCGCGAACGTGAACAACTGTTCGTGTTGCCGATCGAATTCGTCGGTCAGTACCGCAAGACCTTTTTCTTTGAGCTCGTCGATCGTCGTCGTCAGCGTGAGCTGGAACGCCTGGCCCGCATAGCGAATATCGGCCTGGTACGTCGCTTCCTGCTGGTCGGCCGGTATACCGTCAGCTTCGAACGACTCACTGGCTCGCCCGCGCAGAGCTTCGAACTCACCGATCAGGTCGTCGGCGGTGATCGCATCGGTGCGCGCGACGTACGTCTGTGACGCTTCGTCCTGGACTTGCGTCGTTGCATCGCCGTAGGCGCAGAGCACGCCCGGTCCCGGCGGTACGATGACCGGCCAGGCGCCCGACAGGATACCGAGTGCGTTGGCGTGCAACGGACCCGCCCCGCCGAAGCCGACCAGCGCGAAATCGCGCGGGTCATAACCCTGCTCGACCGAAACGAGACGCAGCGCACCAAGCATCGACTCGTTGACGATCTTGATGATGCCCTCCGCCGCCGTCATCAGGTCGATATTCATGGCGTCGGCAAGGGTCTGCACGGCTGCCTCGGCTGAATCTCGATAGATTTCCATCGCGCCGCCGAGTTTTACGTCCGATGGCAGATAGCCGAGCACGACGTTGGCATCACAAACCGTCGGCTTGTCGCCGCCTTTCTTGTAGGCGGCCGGACCGGGCTCGGCACCGGCCGAATCGGGACCAACACGAAGCGCCTTGGTCAACTCGGGTACGAATGCGATCGAGCCACCGCCGGCTCCGATCGTACGAACATCGACCGACGGTGCTCGGACCGTAATATCGCTAACGCGTGTCTCGCGACGAATCCTGGCCTGGCCATTCTGAATCAGGGCGACGTCGGTCGATGTCCCACCCATATCGAACGTCAGGATGTTGTCGAACCCGCCACGCTTGCAAAAGTACATGGCACCTGCCACGCCGCCCGCCGGGCCTGATAACAGCATATTCACAGGCGACTCACTCGACGCACGTGCCGAGGCAAGGCCGCCATCGGAACGCAGAATCGCGAGACCGACGTCGTCTCCCATGCGCTCCTCGAGGGAGCTTTGCAGGTTTTGCACGTATTTTGATACCTGCGGACGTACATACGAGTTCACGACAGTCGTCTCTGTGCGCTCGTATTCCTGCATTTCGGGTACGACGGCGCTCGAAATCGAGATCGGGATATCGCCAAATACCTTGGCAGCGGCCTCAGCGACTTCCTCTTCGTGGGCGCCATTGACATAGGAATTGAGCAAGCAGATCGTCAGCGCTTCGACCTCGCCCGTTGCCTTGAGCGCCTTGAGATCTTTCTCGAGCGCCTTCACATCGAGCGGGCTGATTACGTTGCCCTCGGCGTCGATGCGCTCATCCGCTTCTATTGTCAGCTCGAGCGGCGCCATGAGCGGTGCCTTGACATAGCTGACCCAGCCGCCGAGACCGCCAGGACAGAACGAGCGCGCCACCTGCAGCACCTGCCTGTAGCCCTTGGTGGTAATGAGCCCGACCCTGGCGCCCTTTCGCGTCAGGACGGCGTTGGTCGCAACCGTAGTCCCGTGCATGACCTGGTTGACCTGTGTCGCATCAATGTCCGACTCGTCGCAGATGCGGTCGATACCGTTCAAGACGCCAATCGATGAGTCCTCGGGCGTTGAGGGCACTTTGGCCATGTAGGTCTGCCCTGAGGCTTCGTCGACCAACAGCAAGTCAGTAAACGTGCCGCCAACGTCCACTCCCAGACGAAATGTCATATCAGATCCCCTAAATAATCGACTTTTCTTTAAGTTCTGCGAGCTCTTTGCTGCTTAGTCCCAGCAGCTCGCCATAAATTTCCTGGTTGTGTGCGCCCAACGTCGTCACACCCGTCCATCGAACCTCACCTTGGGTTCTGGACATTTTCGGAAATATGTTTTGCATCTTGAGATCCGGCCACTCGTCGGTGGGCGTCTCGATAATTGCTTCGCGTGCCTGAAAATGCTCGTCCTCGAGCATCTCGGGTGCGCGATATATCCTGCCGGCCGGCACCCCCGCTTCCTGCATCAAGCGATCCACCTCCGCAATATCCCTGGCCTTGGTCCAGTCGGTGATGATCGCGTCGAGTTCCTGCATATTCTCGCCGCGTGCCGTGTGCGTCTTGAAACGCGCATCCTCGGCAAGCTCTGGCTGACCCATCACGGCGCATAAACGGCGGAACACCGTGTCCTGGTTTGCGGCAATCAGGAAAATGCCATCTTTACAGTCGTAGATATTCGACGGCGCAACGTTCGGGAGGGTTGCTCCGGAGCGCTCCCGGATGTAGTTGCTGACCGTGTATTCCGGGATGGTTGCTTCCATCACATTGAGAACGGACTCGAAAATCGAGGCGTCAATGACCTGTCCTTCGCCGGTTTTGTCGCGATGATGCAGGGCCGCCAGGGCACCCATACAAGCGTAGGTCGCCGCAAGTGAGTCTCCCATTGAAAGCCCTGCCCGGCTTGGCTGGCGATCCGGCTCGCCGCAGAGGTAACGCATGCCACCCATAGCCTCACCAATGGATGCATAACCGGCCCGCTTTGCGTAAGGCCCCGTCTGGCCGTAGCCTGATACGCGAATCATGATCAGGCCAGGATTGTCCTTGGCGAGCTCTTCATAGCCCAAACCCCAGCGCTCCAATGTACCGGGGCGAAAGTTCTCCAGCACCATGTCCGCTTCGGATATCAGTCTGCGAACGAGTGCCTGGCCCTGCTCTTCGCGCAAGTTCGCGGTCACGACTCGCTTGTTACGCGCACAGACCTGCCACCATAGCGGATACTCGCCACGCCCCCAGGAACGCATCGGATCACC